>Ga0265298_10000200_pt1 | contig 91905 bp, 82 predicted proteins | sample AusTroGonzalo_MG_3_FD_193486 | JGI IMG/M metagenome (GOLD analysis project Ga0265298, IMG submission 193486) | Bovine rumen microbial communities from tropical cattle in Woodstock, Queensland, Australia - Gonzalo_01 | ecosystem: Host-associated > Mammals > Digestive system > Stomach > Rumen ...
CCATCGTGGACCACATTTTTCGAGCCGCAGAAAAAGCATTTTTTTAAGCATATCAATGATAATCTTCACAAATATAAGAAGATCAATTGATTGCAACGTTTTTATCACCCGAAATGTCCATTAACCCTGTACTTGAGACGCAGGAGATAAGCATCGAGATCATGGCTGGCGGGGTCAGACCACTGGAGTTCAGCCAGCGTGGAGAGGCGCGGCAGGAGTTTCCACTCCAGATTGTCGGTGTCGGCCACCCGCTCGCTCCACATGCAGGCTTCGGCACCGATAATGTGCTTTCTTTCCTCAGGCGTCAGACCTTCAGGTATGATAGGCAGGTCGTAAACCGATCGGATGAGGTCGATTCCTTCGAGCCTGTTGTTCGTCGCATTGCTGAAATAGAAGTGTCCGACCGGGCACGTGATGGCATCGTAACCCTCCCGGGCCGCTACTGCGGCTGATTCCGGGCGCATCCAGGCAGCGATGACCGTGCTCTTCGACGGTTCGCCGGTAACCTGGTCTCCCCAGTCGCAGAGCACGTCGTTCCAGCAGATCATCTGACGACCATGCTCCGACAGGAAAGCGCCCATCTCAGAAGTAAACCACGACTGGAGCAGTTCTTCCTTCGTCTTGCTGCCGTTGCCCTTGAGGCCCAGTTCCCGGATCTTCCGCTGGCAGTCCGGGCAGGACTCCCAACGCACCTTCGGGCATTCGTCGCCCCCCAGATGGATGTACGGAGAGGGGAAGATGTCCATCAGCTCCGTCAGCACATCCTTGAGGAAAGAGATTGTTTCGTCCTTGCCTACACAGAGCACGTCATCGAACACACCGTAGCGGGTACATACTTCATAGGGACCGCCCGTGCAACCGAGAGAGGGATAGGCGGCCAGGATCGCCGTCGTATGGCCGGGCAGATCGATTTCCGGAATGACCGTAATGCCGCGCTCAGCGGCGTAACGCACGATTTCCCGTGCTTCTTCCTGCGTATAGAAACCGCTCACCGGAACGTCGTCCATCTTGCCGGAACTGTCGTAGACGGTGCCCGGGCGATAGGAACCGACTTCCGTCAGGAGCGGATATTTCTTGATTTCCAACCGCCAGCCCTGGTCATCGCTCAGGTGCCAATGGAAGTAGTTAAGGTTGTGCAGGGCCAGGATATCGATGAACTGCTTGATATAGTCTGCGGGGAAGAAATGCCGGCTGCAGTCGAGCATGAAAGCGCGGTATGGGAATTCCGGATAGTCGAAGACCGTACCGGCGGGGATAGCCGCGCCCGTCTTACATAAAGTATTGATACCATGTAGGATACCCTCCACGGCGGGTGCCGTTATGGTAATACGACCCTTGCCTGCTACGATCTGGTAGCACTCCTGCTGCTGGAAATCCTTCAGAGTATTGCCCAGGGAAGGATCCAGGGCGAGGCGGAGTTTCCCGCGCTTGCCCACGGCCACCTTGCCCTTCGCCGGGAGTTCTCCCAACGCGTCCATGGCTGCCTGCAGGTCCGTCTCGGCGAGAAGGACCGGCGTACCGGCACTGTCGCGGACAATCTCTCGCGGGAGTGGACTGACGAGAGAGAAATCACCGGCCGGAATCACTTGCCGGTCGCAACTGGGAAAAAGCACCAGCGCCGCCAGAAAGACGGCTGAAAGAATACGTATTTTCATGGTATCGTAGGGTTGTTAACTTAAGCCAGGCTGGCCGCCAGGGCTTCCTTGGCGATGGCCCGCTGCTCGCCGGAAGCGAGGTTCTTGAGCGTGACCGTCCCTTCGGACACCTCCTGGTCGCCGATAATGGCCAGGAAGGGAATCCCTTTCCGGTCGGCGTATTCGAACTGCTTCTTGAGTTTGGCCGGGTCGGGATAGACTTCGCAGGCGATGCCCTCGGCGCGCAGTTGCGCAGCGATGGGAAGCGTATAGGCGATCTCCTTCTCCCCCATGTTGGTGAAAAGCACCTTCGCGGAGGCTGTACTGTCTTTCGGGAAGAGTTCCAGTCCTTTAAGCACGTCATAGATGCGGTCGGCACCGAAACTGATGCCCACGCCCGACATGTCCGGGAGGCCGAAAATGCCGGTCAGGTCGTCGTAACGGCCGCCACCGCAAATGCTGCCGATGGCGAAGTCGAGCGCCTTCACTTCGAAAATGGCTCCCGTATAGTAATTGAGGCCACGGGCCAGCGAGAGGTCAAGTTCCACCGGTTGCCGGATGCCAGCCTCCGCGATGAGGCGGAACAAGGTTTCCACCTCGTCGAGGCCTTTCATTCCGGTCTCCGAAGCAGCCAGCAGTTCCCGCATGCGCAGAAGTTTCTCCTGAGTCGTACCGGAGAGGGTGAGCACCGGCTCGATGACTGCGACAGCGGCATCCGGAAGGCCTTTTTCCAGCAGTTCCTGTTTCACGGCATCGAGGCCGACCTTGTCGATCTTGTCGATGGCCACGGTGATGTCGACAAGTTTGTCGGGATGGCCGGATACTTCCGCCAGGCCGGCGAGGATTTTCCGGTTGTTGATCTTGATCGAGACGCGGACACCCATCCGGCCGAATACTTCGTCCACGATCTGCACCAGTTCCAGTTCATTCAGCAGCGACTTGCTGCCGATGACGTCGACATCGCACTGGTAGAACTCGCGGTAACGGCCCTTCTGCGGGCGGTCGGCACGCCAGACAGGCTGGATCTGGTAGCGTTTGAACGGGAAGGATATCTCATTCTGGTGCTGCACCACGAACCGGGCGAACGGCACTGTCAGGTCGTACCGCAAGCCCTTCTCCGGAGCCAACGCCGCTTTCTCGCCGCTGTTCTGGATACGGAAAAGCAGTTTGTCGCCCTCCTCTCCGTACTTACCCATCAGCGTGCTGAGATTCTCCATGGCGGGCGTCTCGATGCACTGATAGCCATATTGTTGAAAAACGGAGCGGACAACTGTAAAGATATAGTTCCGGCCCGCCATCTCTGCCGGACCGAAATCCCTGGTTCCCTTGGGAATAGAAGGTTTCTGAGCCATATTATTCGTTCATCTGGACGGCGATGCGGCCATCGGGTTCGATGCGCAACTGACTGGATTTCGCGCGGTGGGATTCATAGTAGACCGAGAAGCGTTCGTAAGTAATGCCGCCGATCTTGACATGATCCTTGTCGATGAAGGATAAGTCCTTACCCGAATCGTATTCGCCTGACCCCCGTCCAAGATTATTCATTTTTTCAAAATAGATAATCTTTTTCTCGATATAGTACTTGAGCGCCTTGCTGAAAGTGATTTCCCTCGAGTTGATATACGCATAGCGGAACGTTTTCTTGTCGCTGTTGAATGACAGGGCATTGAAGTAGATTAAATCGGTATAAGCCAAGGAGGGGTTCGCCTTGCTGACGTATGTGACCTCGATGGCACCGTTCGAATTCAGATCCCCGTCCCACTGTGCCCTGAAGCTTTCATTTTCCCGGCTGCCGGTGGCATGGATGGGCCACCAGTCGTCATAGAGGTTACGGGTCATCGAGGTGTCGGAACAGGATCCGGCTGCCAGGCACGTCAGCAACAGGAGGAAAAGGGTCAGTTTGCTTCGCATGGTTATGACAAATGTTTCTCTTGCAAATATACAAAAATATGGCAATCTTTGTAAGAATAAAATATGTAGCGATGAGAACTGTCTTTTCCATAATTGCAGGGTTTTCGATCCTCTGCCTTTTCTCCCAAGCTTGTGGGAGCACCGCCAAGCTTCCTGAAACCAATGAAGTGGACAACCAGGTCAATGTCGGATTCGGAACGACCGACAAGGATGATCTGACGTATTCCGTATCTTCCGTCAAGATGGATGACCAGCACTCGTATCCCAATATGTACGAGTACCTGAAAGGCCGTGTTCCCGGCTTGCAGATAGGGCCTGACAACAGCATTACCATCCGGGGCATCAATTCCATCAACTCCTCCACCGATCCGCTGATCCTGCTCGACGGCACGGAGATTAACGATCTGGATGCCATCAATCCGAATGACGTGTATTCCGTGGATGTGCTGAAAGATGCCTCCGCGTCCATCTACGGCGTCCGCGGCGCCAACGGTGTCATCCTGATCACCACCAAGGCTGCCCATCACAATACGACTTCCGGAAAGCAAAAGGGACGTAAAAAGTAACACGATTCGAGGATTTTTTGCTATTTTTGCAGGTTGCAAAAATAGCCGCCGTATGAAAGATCGTATTCTGAATCAGATCTGTGCAGATTTTACCCTGGCTGATGAAATAAAGGCGATGGGGATTTATCCCTATTACCGTCCCATCGAATCCGGACAGGACCCTGTCGTAAAAATGCAGGGCAAGGATGTCCTGATGTTCGGATCCAACTCCTACCTGGGGCTCTCGGACGACCCGCGCCTGAAAGAAGCAGCCATCGAAGCCATCCGGAAATACGGCACCAGCTGCTCCGGTTCCCGTTTCCTGAACGGAACCCTCGACATCCATCTGGCACTGGAGGAAAAGCTGGCCAAACTGGTCGGAAAAGCGGAAGCCGTTACCTACAGCACGGGCTTCCAGGTCAATCTGGGCGTCGTTTCATGCTTGGGATTCCGCAATGGACACATCTTTCTCGACGCACTGGACCATGCCTGTATCATCGACGGCAGCCGACTCTCTTACAGCCACGTGCTGAAGTTCCCCCACAACGACATGGCCGCCCTGGACAAAAGAATGGCCATGGTTCCACTGGACGAACCGAAACTCATCGTCGTGGACGGCGTCTATTCCATGGAAGGTGATATCGCACCGGTTCCGGAACTGGTGGCACTCTGTGAAAAATACAATGCCTCGCTGATGATCGACGATGCCCACGGCCTCGGCGTGATGGGAGACCATGGACGCGGCACAGCCAACCATTTCGGCCTGACCGACCAGGTGGACCTGATCATGGGTACCTTCTCCAAGTCGTTCGGCTCTCTCGGCGGATTCATTGCCGGCGACCACGAGGTGATCAACTACCTCAAGCATAATTCCCGCTCGCTGATCTTCAGCGCCAGCATGCCGCCGGCCAACGTGGCAGCCGTCAGCCGTGCCGTCGACATCATGCTTACCGAACCTGAACGCCTGGCCCATCTGTGGGACCTGACGCACCACGCACACGCCGAATTCAAAGCCCGTGGTTTCGACATCGGCCATACCCAGTCACCGATCATCCCGCTCTTCGTTCGGGACCTGTACAAATGCCTGACCGCCGTGAAGATGGCGCTAGAAGAAGGGGTCTTCATCACCCCGGTCATCCCGCCGGCCGTGCCCGAAGACTCCGTCATCGTCCGCTTCGCCCTCATGGCTACGCATACCTTCGAGCAGCTTGACGAAGGCATCGACAAGCTGACGAAGATCTTCCGGAAACTGGAGATTATTCCTTAGTTTTCAAGTATTCATCGATGGCCTTGGCAGCACGGCGACCCGCGCCCATGGCCAGGATGACCGTGGCTGCACCGGTAACGGCATCACCGCCCGCGAACACGCCGGGACGCGACGTAGCGCCTGCCTCATCGGCTACGATGCATCCGTGACGCTCCGTTTCCAAACCGGCTGTCGTCTTGGCAATCAACGGGTTGGGAGAAGTACCCAGCGCCATGATGACTTCATCGACGGGGATATCGAATTCAGAACCTTCCACCGGCACCGGACTGCGACGTCCGCTGGCATCCGGGTCGCCGAGCTCCATGCGGATGCAACGCAAGCCCGTCACCCAGCCTTTCTCATCACCCAGGATCTCTACCGGATTGGTCAGCATACGGAATTCGATACCCTCTTCGCGGGCGTGGTGAACCTCCTCGGCACGCGCCGGAAGTTCCTTCTCGGTACGACGGTACACGATCGTCACCTCGGAACCCAGGCGAAGCGCCGTGCGAGCCGCATCCATGGCGACATTGCCACCGCCGATCACCGCCACGCGACGACCTGCGAAGATGGGCGTATCACTGTTCTCCGGGTCATAGGCTTTCATCAAGTTGCTGCGCGTCAGGAACTCATTGGCCGAGAATACACCGTTCAGGTTCTCTCCCGGGATGCCCATGAAACGCGGCAACCCGGCGCCGGAACCTACGAAGACAGCTTTGAACCCCTCACGGTCCAGCAGATCGTCGATGGTGACGGTGCGACCCACCACCACATTGGTTTCAATCTTTACGCCAAGGGCCCGGACACTGTCGATTTCCGGCTCCACCACCCGCTCCTTCGGGAGACGGAACTCCGGAATGCCGTATTGCAGCACGCCGCCAGCCTTATGGAGCACCTCAAAGATGGTCACGTCGTAACCCAGCTTCGCCAGGTCGCTGGCACAGGCCAGCCCGGAAGGGCCGCTGCCCACGACAGCCACTTTCACGCCGTTGGACGGCGCCTTTTCCACCGGAACGCCGCCGTTCGCGCGCGACCAGTCAGCCACGAAGCGTTCCAGCTTGCCGATGGCAACGGGCTCGCCTTTCACGCCCAGGATGCAACTGCCTTCGCACTGAGTCTCCTGCGGGCAAACGCGTCCGCAAACCGCCGGTAGCGAACTGTCGCGGGCAATCACGCCGGCAGCCGCTGCAAAATCGCCCGCCTTCACCTGCGCGATGAATTCCGGGATGGAGATGCCTACCGGGCAATGTTGCACGCAGCGCGGAGCGCGGCAGTTCAGGCAGCGGGACGACTCCAGGAGCGCCTCCTGCTCATTGTATCCGTAACAAACTTCTTCAAAATTGTGTGCCCGTACCTTCGGGTCCTGTTCCCGCACGGGAACGCGTCCAATCTTTTCAGCCATCTTTAATTCCTCCCGATCTTACATTTGTGGTCCGCTTCCTGCTCCTGCGGCTTGTACATCGTCTGGCGGCGCAGCGCTTCGTCGAAATCGACCTCGTACGCATCGAATTCCGGTCCTTCCACACAGGCGAACCGGACGCGGCCGCCTACGGTGATGCGGCAGCAGCCGCACATGCCCGTACCGTCGACCATCAGCGTATTGAGGCTCACCACCAAGGGAATGCCCGTCTCTTTCAGCGTCAACATCACGAACTTCATCATGATCATCGGGCCGATGGCCACCGCCTGGTCGTACTGCTTCCCGTCGGCGAGCAGCAGCTTCACCTTCTCGGTCACCAGGCCGGCATGTCCCGCCGAACCATCATCTGTGCAGACATACAGGTTGTCGCAGACCGACGCCATTTCCTCCTGCAGGATCAGCAGGTCGGCCGTTTTGGCACCCACCACGATGTCGACCTTCGCTCCGCGCTCGTGCAGGTACTTGGCCTGCGGATACACCGGTGCCGTGCCCAGGCCTCCCGCAACGAACAGATAGCGTCGGCCCGCCAAAGCCGCATCGGGCATCTCCACAAAATCGGACGGGCATCCCAGCGGCCCCACTACGTCGGTGAAGCACGCGCCTTCCTCCAGCGCGCAGATCATCCGGCTCGAAGCACCGATGATCTGAGTCACGATGGTGACCGTGCCAGCCTTGCGGTCGTAGTCACAGATGGTCAAGGGGATCCGTTCCCCTTCCGGGCGAGCCCGCACAATCAGGAACTGGCCCGGCTGCGCGGCAGCGGCCAGTCGCGGCGCCTCCACTTCCATCAGGCAGATGGAAGGCGTCAACATCTTTTTTTTGGTAATCTGGTACATTTACGGTAATCTGTCAAATGTGTATCCTTTCCGCTTCAGATAGCGGATGATTTCGTCAAGGCGGTTGTAAAGCCGTTCGCTGTCGGGCCGGTCGCGGTGGATACCCGGATGGATGAGCAGCAGCGCCCCGTTCAGGGCCTGCTCTTTCTCAAACTTCCAAAGACCGTCGATGAGCGGCTGGGCCGGACGGTAGCTCTTCATGTCGGGCGTGGTGTAATCGGCCGGCGTTCCAATGCCCGGCGTGTAGTTCACCACGTTGACGCCCATCCCTTCCAGCACGTCCACGCTGAACGCGTTGTAATGCTCATAGGGTGGCAGGAACCAGCGCGCATCCTCCCGCGGGACACCGAACTTCGCCAGCTCGGCATAGTTGGCGCGCAGGTCCGCCATGATGCTGTCGGCACTCATGAGCGTGGGCCGCTGCGGACCCCAGTCACAGTAGAGCACGTGGCCGTCGGAGTGGCCACCCACATAATGCCCCTCCGCCACGATGCGGCGGATGACATCCTGGTTCGGCTCATAGCGCATGCAGTTGCCGGTCAGGAAGAAATTGCCCTTGACTTTCTGCTTCTTCAGCGTCTTGAGGATGGTTTCGGCTCCGTTGAAATTGGTGTCGGCCGTGAAGCAGAGATAAATGACTTTCCGGTTCGGCTGATAGCGTACGATCGTGCCGTAGCGATCTTTCTCGACAGCACCCTCCACGCGCCCGGCATCACGGGATTCACGCTGGGCGAAATACCACGTCAGGCCGGCCGTTCCGTCCATCGTGGGCTCGTTGCTGGAATAGTCGCCGATATCGTCGTGATACACCGCAAGTCCATGATTGAATCGATCCAGGTCATCTTCATGCGTCAAGGCAGCACCTGCCCGATCCAGGAAAAGCTGCTTGTAGATCGGTCCGTCGATCAGTCCGCCCAGCGGCAAGTCGCCGTTCACCAACACGTAGGATGAATGCGGTTCGGAAGGCGAATCATAACCGGGCATCTGCGCGAAAGGCCAGCCGCAGATCATCGAAGTGCCCCACGGATTGCATCCCAGGAGCCAGTCGCGCAACGCAGCTTCCATCTCGTGGAACTGCGTGTCGCCGGTCACCTGCTCGTAAAGCAGGGCCTGTGTGACCGCCGCGGATGTCAAGTTGTTGGAGCACCACAGATATGGCACGCCATGCAGGAAGGGATCCTCCCCGGCCCGCTCGCGCAGGTCCTTCAGTCCCTCACGCATGTAGCCCGTGAATTCCGCACTCACAGCGGGATCGTCGCTTGTTGCCAACAACCAGTGTCCCAGATTGATGAAGGGGTACCACTGGTAGTGATGATATTCCTTGCCGGGGCCGCGTCCGCGCTCCATCCAGGGAGAAACCGGCTCCAGTTCGCCCCAATAGGCGGCGCGCTGCAACCATTCCTTGCCCTTGCCGAGCGAATACTGCGTGGCGGCGGCCAGCTCCACGTCGTCCACCCAGGAGTCTTCCTCGTAGAAATAAGGAGAGATGACACAAGCGGTCTGCGTGTTGCCCGGCACCTCCAACGCGAAGTCCCATGCATCCTGCACCTTGGCCTCGATTTTTGCGGCCAGCTCGGGATACCACGGACGGATGACATCCGCACCCAGCGCAAAGGTGGATGCGAATTTGCCCGCAGCCGAGGAAACGCCGGTGGTGCGGTTCACCTTATCCCCGGCCACCTGCGGCTCTCCCGTCACGAAATAAACGGGACGGCCTTCCCCACGCCCGTAGCCGTAGTCCACGGAGTCGAGGTAAGGCAACCGCATGCCTGCGTGGTCACGGTCGTCCGCGATCTGGTAGTACATCTCGCGCGGCGCGGGATTCATCTTGTCAAGCCAGTCAAGTCCCCACTTCACCTCGTCGAGGATGTCCGGGATTCCATTGGCCCCGGGCCGGCCCGTCGCATCGAAGCAGTCGGCGAACACCGACTTATCGGCCGTGTATTTCCAGGCGAAGGCCATCTGGTAGATGGTCGTGGAGGAAGTGGTCATATACTGCAGGTAATCCGTCGCATCGTGCCAGCCGCCCGTCACGTCGATGTGCTCGCCCGTGCGGGTAGGATGATACACGATGTAGCCGTCGTGCGTATGGCATTCATGGTTGTTGTACGGGTTGTCACCGCAACGCTGCTGCCGCAGGTAGGTCAGCAGGAAATCGGTCAGACCGTCATATACGTCCGCACCGATCCGGAAAACCGGAGACTGGGCGCCGTCACATTCGATATAATAGGAACCGGGGGCCTGCAGGGCGGAGAAATCCAGCCGCCAGGCGCTCTTCAACGCCCATTTCGAGGCATCGGCGGCCCGTCCCTGCCCTCGCAGCACAGCGGCACCGGAAAGTGCGTCGTACACGGTGAAGGCACCGGTCGTAGCCGTTTCGGAAATCACCACCGCCACCTTGGTGTCGGCAGGAAGGTAACCCGTCAGGTTGACCCGCACCCAAGTCTGCTCCGCATGCGACAGGAGCGGGATAAGGGTGACCAGCAATAAAATAAAGCGTTTCATCAGACTCGTTATTTAGGTTGTTGTGCGCCGTAGCCCGAAACCGCGCCGAAAAGCCGGAGCGCATCTTCCACGGGATAGTGGTTGGCGAACATCGGCGGATTCGACGGAATCGCGACAGGCAATTGCAGGAAAGCCTCCAGATAGGCCGCATTGATGGCTCCGCCAAAGATGGCCGGATCGGTAACCGTCTGGTTGTCAGCACCGAAATCGGCGGCCGCTATGCGGCGGAACATGCCGCTTCCCGGCAGCGTCAGGTCGGCCTGCCGGTTTTGGAAAAACAACGAATGGCGGCAGTCTATTTCAGGCTTCTGTTCTTTCGTGGCCGGGCTGTCGAGTCCGGCAAAAGTACAGCAGCCGATGACGTTATGGTCGAGGTGACTCGCCATGCGCGGCAGGAAACGGAATCCATACCCCATGTCCGTCAAGTCTTTCAGACGCGACCATGCAAAGAGGATCGTATTGTTGGTAAAGATGGTCCGGCTGTCGGTCTCCGCAGACGTTCCACGCAGTTCCACGGCCGCCATGCGGATATTGACGAAGATGCAGTTGTCGATGATGACCGTAGAAGCAGATGTCGATCCGGAAATGCCGTTGCACGGCCCGTTGATGAAGGCACAGTTGCGGACGATCACGTCGCTCTTGGTCCCGGGCTGGATGGCGATGATGGCCGTCTCGGCGGTGTAGACTTTCGTTTCCGGAACGCCGGGCGCGCCGACACCGGCCGTAGCGATGGGCCGCATCATGGCCGTTTCCACACCTTCGGGCTGTCCCTCACCAGGCTTGCAGTAGGCAATGGTATTGCCGCGGTCCATGATCAGGCCGTCCAGTTCTACGCATGTACCCGCCTGGTTCACCGCGATGATGACCGTCCCTTTTCCGAGGGCCGTCGCATTGGAAGCGGCGGTGGGCTGGATATACGTGCGATGAATCAGGACATTCCGTTCAGAGAAGTCGGCCGACCAGCCGCCCTTGATGGTGATACCCTTGTCGATCTTGATGCTGCCATTATCCGACAGACCGAAATAATTGCCTTCGGCTACCTGCACCACGTCACCCGCAGCTGCCACGTCAATGGCTTTCTGGATGTTGGCAAACGGTTTCTCCCGGGAACCGTCGTTATCGTTGGATCCGGCAGACCGGCTTACATACCATGTATGGTTCGCCTGCATCGACAGCGTCAGGAACATTGCCGCCGCAGACAGGATGATGCGCAGGCCCCTCATCCTACCGCCAGACTATGTCGATATTATCCATCCGGGCAACCACCTCGGGACCCTGCAGGCCCAGCAGCCAGCCGCCCAGGCGTTGCGCCATCGAAAGGACACCGGCCTGGATATCCTGATCGGTTCCCTCTTCGGAGAGCGAGGAAAGCATCTGTTCGTACATCGAGACCACGGCCGGATATTCCACCAGGCGGTATTGTTCGAGCGAGGCCATGGAGGCCGCATAGCGGATGGCGTCCGTCAGGCCGCCCATTTCATCGACCAGGCCGATGCCAAGGGCATCCACGCCCGCCCACACACGGCCCTGTGCAATCGCGTCGACCGCTTCGGCGGTCATCCCGCGACCGGCTGCCACGCGACCCACGAAGTCATCGTAGGTCATGTCGATGGTATGCTGCATGACTTTCTCCTCTTCCGGATCCAGCGGGAACATGCCGCTGGCCAAAGCACCATGCTTGTGTGTGGACACCTCGAATACATTCAGGTGCACATTCTTCTTGAGAGCCCGGCCGAAACTCGGAATCAGGCCGAACACCCCGATCGAACCGGTCAGCGTGGTCTTGTCGGAGAATATCTTGTCGCTCCCGCAACTGATCCAATAACCGCCCGATGCGGCATATCCGCCATAACTGGCCACCACCGGCTTGCAGGCCTTGAGCAGTTCGATCTCACGCTCGATCGCGGCGGAAGCCTGGACGCTGCCGCCCGGGCTGTTGACCCGGAACACAACGGCCTTGACCGATGAATCCTGCCGTACGGCCGCGATTTCCTTCGCGAAGTTATTGCCGATATAGCCATTCCCCTCATCATCCATCACGATCTGGCCGTCCGCATAGATCACAGCAATCTTGGCCTTGGCACGGACATTGGGCCTGACCTTGGCCAGCGCATAGTCACGCAGCGACACGTACTTCAAGTCCTTGTGTTTCTTCACGTCGCACAGGGTGCAGAAGTAGTCGCGCACCTGGTCGTCATACCAGAGTTCGTCGACAAGGCCCAGTTCCTTGGCGGCTTTCCCGTCTTCAATCGCCAGATTGTCAATCCATTCATTGAACTGGTCGGCCGTAAAGTCACGCGAAGCGGAGATGGATTCGGACATCACGCTCCAGATCGAACCGAGCAACTTTTCGTACTGCTCCTTGTTCTCCTGGCTCATCTCACTCTTGATGTAGGGCTCGCCGGCCGATTTGTACTTGCCGTGACGGATGAGCTGGACATCCACGCCGAGGTAGTCGATCAGGTCCTTGTAATACATGAGCTGGGAATTGAGACCCTGGATCGAGCAGTCGCCGTATGCATTGAGGATCACCTTGTCGGCCACGGAAGACAGGTAATAGGTCGCTCCTGAAAAGGACTGGCTGTATGCGATGATCGGCTTGCCGCATTCACGGAACTTCAGGAGCGCTGAACGGAATTCCTCGGCCAGTGCGATATCCATGTTGAGTGCATCCGCCTTCAGATACACAAACCGGACCTGCGGATCGCCCGCCGCTATGTCCAGGGCCTGGATGGCCTGGAGGATGGAGACGGAATTCGACATGTCGGCGCTGCCGGCCAGCAGGTTGAAGCTGAAAGATTCCTGGTCCCGCTCCGCGATGGGCTGGGACAGGTCGATCTTCAGGATGGCGTTCCGGGGAACTACCGGCTGCTTTTCACTCTTGGTGGAGAGCGAGGAGACCGCCGAACCGATGAGGCCGAAGACAATCAGGTTGAAGAGGATGAAGGCGATGAGCGTGCCGAGGCACCCGCCAAAAACGACTTTCCAGAATGGTTTCATATCCTAATTAATGATGATTTTGCAGTTTGCGTTTTGCAAATATAGTCATTTATCTTTACTTTTGCACCGATGAAGCGTGCATCCCGATACCTCTGCTGCGTGCTGCTGGCCGTTGCCTATGTATTTGCATACATGGGTTTTGGCGTGCACACTTGCCATGAGGACGGAAGCCGGCACCTGGTCTGGCTGGTGGGCGACGTTTCCTGCGAAGCCATCCACCACCACAGCCACGACACTGGCGACGATCACCACCACAATGACGGCTGCTGTTCCACACACGTCTATGTCCTGACTGACGCGCAGGACAGTGACAGTGGCGTAGAACGGGGCTTTGACCTTCCGGCAGAGGGTCTCCCCGTCATGATCGAGACGCCCTGCTTCGTCGATTTGATGCCCAGTCATCTGATTGCGCAGATTTCACACGCGCCTCCCTTGACAGAGCTGTCATCCCTCTCCCTTCTGTCTTTCTGGTTGATTTGAGATTCCCTCAGGTCGGGCAGCCTGTCCGTCATTCGCTCCCGCCGGTCGCGGCCGGGAATCTCACAAGAATCATCAACCAGTTATCATGAAGAAATCTTATTTATTATTACTCCTATTCATAGCCGTCTTCCCGGCAGCGGGCCAGACCCTGCAGGGTAGCGTGTTCTACAACAAACCCAATGGCGGCACGGAACCGCTTCCCTTCGCGCAGGTCTATTACCTGGAGCGTGAAAAGCTCCTGGAAACCGACGCCAACGGCCAGTTTACCCTGAACATCACGGCGCGCGCCACGCTGATTGCCACTTACGTGGGCTATACCCGCGATACGGTCGTGGTCGAGCCTGGCACCACAGAAGCGAAGTTTTACCTGAGCGGCGAGAACGATCTCTCCGAATCGAAGGTCACCGCCCAGCAGTCCACCCTCCCCAAGCTTAAGAGCGTCAAGACAGAAGTCATTACGGCCGCCGGCCTCTGCAAGATGGCCTGCTGCGCCCTGGCCGAGAGCTTCGAGAACTCCGCCAGCGTAACGGTGGGATACTCTGACGCCGTGACCGGCGCCCGCCAGATCAAACTCCTCGGCCTCTCGGGTACCTACACCCAGATGCTCGACGAGAACAGGCCCGTGATGCGCGGCATCGCCGCACCCTTCGGCATGTCTTTCGTTCCCGGGCAGTGGCTCGAGAGCATCCAGATCGCCAAGGGCCCCTCGTCCGTCATCAATGGACTGGAGGCCATCACCGGCCAGATCAACATGGAGCACCGCAAACCCACCGACGAGACCCCGCTCTTCGTCCAGCTCTACGGCAGCACTGACGCCATGTTCGAAGGCAACATCGCATCGGCCATCCAGTTCAACGAGAAGTGGAGCATGATCAACATGGTCCATGTGGGCGGTACCGCCTCCAGGATGGATCACAACCAGGACGGTTTCCGTGACGAGCCGCAAGACCTCAATCTCAACTTCACCAGCCGCTGGCTCTATTATGCCCCTTCCGGAATGCAGATCCGGTTCGGCGGCCGCTTCCTCTACGACGACCGCCTCGGCGGACAGATGAACGCCACAAAAGACAACGCCATCAACCTTCAGAATAATATCTGGGGCTCCCGTATCCAGAACCGCGGCGTCAACGGCTACTTCAAGATCGGCTTCCCCCTCAACGAGGAAAACACCGCCAACATCGCGCTGGTATCGGATTTCAACCACCACGAATTCGATTCTTTCTTCGGGATGAAAGACTATCAGGCCAAGCAAAACTCCGCTTTCGCCAATCTCATCTACCAGAACGAAATCAACGAACTCCACCGGATTGAATTCGGCGCCACCTGGCAGTTCGACGACATCCACCAGGTCTACGGCAACTATAGCTGGCTTTATCTCGACCCGCTCACCTCGACAATCAACAAACAAGAGAATGACTTCAGCCGCAGGGAGAACGCTATCTCGGCTTTCGGCGAATACAACCTGACGGTAGAAGAGAAGTTTACGTTCGTGGGGGGTGTGAACCTGCAGTACAGCACGCTGCACGGCTGGCTCTTCGCTCCGCGCGCCAATGTCCGCTGGTCGCCGGCCGACTGGGTGACGCTCCGAGCCCTGGGCGGCCGTGGCTACCGCACCGCCAATATCTTCACCGACAACCTCGGCATCTTCTCGACCGGGAAATATCTTGGCATCAGCGACAATCTCGACCTGCTGGAGGATGCCTGGACCTGGGGCGGCAACATCACCTTCTACCTGCCTTTCGGCGCGGAAGACACCGACACCTACCTGAGTTTCGACTATTTCCGCAACGACTTCAACAAGCAGGTGATCGTTGACCCGGAGATGAATCCCGGCTACATCTACTTCTACAACCTGGACGGGAAATCCTATACCAATACGTATCAGGTGGATTTCTCGGTCAATCCGCTCGAGCGCTTCAACATCACGGCCACATTCCGCTACACCGACGCAAAAGTGACCCTGCGTAACCAGAATCTGGTGGAGCGGCCGATGACCAGCCGGTTCAAAGGTGTTCTCAATATGCAGTATGCTACGGCGATGAACAAGTGGACCTTCGACTTCACGGCCCAACTCAACGGTCCGATGCGCCTGCCGAAGTACGCAGCCAAGGCCTGGAGCATGGAAACCTCGCCCATCTACCCGATGCTCTATGCCCAGATAACGCGCAAGTTCAAGGGTTTCGACGTCTATATCGGTGCCGAGAATATCCTGGGCTATCGCCAGCATCAGGCCATCATCGGTGCCGAGAATCCCTTCCAGCCATACATCGACCCATCCACAGCCTACATCGTAGGGAGCACGCCCCAGGTGTTTGACGCCAGCAGCGTCTGGGGTCCCCTCATGGGCCGCAAATTCTACATCGGCGTACGTTATACTTTATGGAAATAATCAAGTCTAAATAATATGAAACGTTTTATCACCCTTATGCTGACCGTGCTGTTCGTAGCCGGTACCGCCACTGCCGCTCTCGCACAGGACAAGAAACAGAAAAAGAATGCCGACCTCCAGGAAGTCACCTTCGTCACATCTATCGACTGCAAGAATTGCGTCAAGAAAGTCGAAGCCAACCTCCCCTATGAGAAAGGCATCAAGGACATGAAGGTCAACCTCGACGACCGCACCGTCTGGATCAAGTACGATGCTTCCAAGACCGACAAGGAAAAACTGGCTGCCGCCATTGTGAAACTCGGATACGAGGCGGAAGAAGTTACGCCGGAAGCCAAGAAATAGCCGCGACGTTCCGCGTCCCGGCGGTAATCTTGAAACGGTCGTCGATGCGGCGGCCCAGAATGGCGACGATGACCTCGTCGCCTTTTTTATTGGTGGAAGTAACTACCACGGCACGGCGTTTCTGCTCCACATCCAGCTTAAGATCCGTGAAGAAATCACTCAGCAGCCGGGAACCGTTGCGCATCCCGAAAGGACGGAACCGGTCACCCGGCTTCGGCGGGCGGGCCGAAAGCGGCAGCTGCACCTTGTCGGCATCCACGAACAGCACCTCTTCAGGCTTTTTCTTGGGATCGAAATCCGGTGTCACGACGAAGGTCCGAACATCGAGTCGAGCCGTTAGGTCTGCTTCTCCAAGCATCGGGAGCGGATAGATCCGGAGTTCTCTGCGGTCTTTCACCAGCCGGTGGGTCGATGAGAGAAACTCCTTGCCACTCTGTGCTTTGACCGAGGCTTCGATCTGCTCCAACTGAGCCGTACTGAAACCGCAACCCTCCAGCAGTCGCCAGAGCCACCACCCCGGCTCCGCCTGCAGCAGCAGCGCCGGAATATCGATGCAAATCACCCCGTCACTTTCCCGGCACAGCGACGCGTGGTTCGACTCGAACACCTCGTCGAGCAGCGCCTCCGCCTGGCTGAAATGCCGCATCTCGCGCTGGAAGGTCTGGCGGAACGAAGGATTGACGGCCGCCAGCTGCGGGAACACCTCGTGGCGGATGCGATTGCGGGCGATGGATGTGTCGGCGTTGGTCGCATCGACGCGGAATTCCACGCCGGCACGGACGGCATAGGCCTCGATCTCTTGCCGCGTGAAATCCAGCAGCGGCCGGATGATCCGGACACCCTCCGCCCCGGGCAGCGGGGCAGATTCGCGAATGCCGGAGAGCCCGCGGAGACCCGTACCACGCAGCAGATGCAGCAGCAACGTTTCGGCATTGTCATCGAGATTGTGGGCCACCGCCAGGTAATCGAAGCCTTCATCCAGGCATAGCTCCGCAAACCATGCATAGCGCAGTTCCCGCGCCGCCATCTCAATGGAAATACCTTTCCCGGAAGCATATTGAAACGTTTCTACACGTTTATTGAAAAAGGGAACGCCGTTCGCTTCGCACCAGCGCCGCACCAGCGCCGCGTCACTGTCGCTGTCAGCGCCGCGCAGTTGGAAATTGACATGCGCCACGGCCAGGGAAGGCCGCAGCGCACTGTGCAGAAACAGGTCTGCCATCGTCATCGAGTCAATGCCGCCACTAACCGCCAGCAGCACCCGGCCGCCGGAAGAGCCGGCCTGAAGCCGTGCCAGCACGCTGTCGAAGCGGTCCTGCATTGCCCGTTATTTCTTCTTCTCGCCGAAAGTATAGGTAAACCCGATGGAGAAAAGTTCCTTGAACTGGACACCTGCTGCCTCATAGGTCACCGTCTCGCCGGACGGGAGCGTTTTGGTCTTGGTGAGCAGTACATTGTCGTCGTAGATCATATTGGTGCGGAGCGTTACCGAGAAAAACTTCGAGATCTTCGCTTCCGCATTCACGTCCCAGTTCACCTTGATATTCTGTGGCTTGTTGAGATAGTCGGAGAAGAGCACCAGTGAGGTGGCCACCTTGAAATTCTCGACCTCCAGCTTGGCGTCGACTTTCAACTGCGCACCGAGTTCGAAGCGGGCAAACTGGTCGTATTCATTGCCGTAACGGATACGGAGTTCCTCCTGCCGGACCATCGTCACCTTGCCGGTCAGCGGCGCGAAGTTGATGGACACGTTTTTAACAGGAGTATAATCAATACCAAGACCGAGAGAGGTGTAGGCCGGCGCGAAGAAATCCGACACGATCTCGTCGCCGCTATAACCGCGTGCAAACTGGGTACGGAAATTATAGACCGCCGACAGATAGAGTTTAGGCGCGGCCCGGTAGCCGAACTTGCTGTCGAGAATCAGCCGGTCGTCGCTTTTCTTATAGCCCGTATCGAAGCTTTCAATGAAGCCGTAACCCGCCTGCAACTCGTTATCCCAGATGATCTTTCCTTTGGTCAGGTTGGCGTAGAGGTCGGCATAGGTATTGAGGGTGAGTTGTCCTGCGCCACCCGCCGCCCAGTTGGTCAGCGAGAGCTGCGAGAAGCCGATGGTCGTGGCGATACCCTTCTTCCATACCGCCTTCGGCTTCGTCGTATCGGCAGCAGGTTCCGCAGCGAACAGCGCAGCGGACAGCAGGATGCCGCAAAAAGCCAAAAACAGTCGTTTCATATCCATTGGATTAATAAGCCCTTGCAAAAATGACGCGCTGATGTGAAGGTTTGCCGCTGTAGACGCAGGTTCCCTCTTCCTCGCACACGCAAGAATCGATGGGGATGCAGCGGATGGTTGCCTTGGTCTCTTCCTTGATCTTCTCTTCGGTCTCCGGCGTGCCGTCCCAATGGCAAAGCAGGAAGCCGCCTTTTTCGATCTCGACCTTGAATTCTTCCCAGGTGTCGACCTTGCGGATATTCTCGTCGCGGAACTTCAAAGCCTTGGCGTACAAGTTCTTCTGGATCTCGTCCATCAGGGCCACCACATGGTCCGCGAGGCCTTCCTGGGAGATATTCTCCTTGGTGGAAGTGTCACGGCGGGCCAGTTCCACATGTCCGCCTTCCAGGTCGTGCGGCCCGATGACCACACGCACCGGCACACCCTTGAGTTCCCATTCGGCGAACTTGAAGCCCGGGCGCAGGTTGTCACGGTCGTCGATCTTGACGCTCAGGCCCTTCGCCTCAAATTCCGCTTTCAGTTCCTGCATCCGTGCCAGGATGGCATCGCGTTCCTCATCTTTCTTGTAGATAGGCACCATGACCACCTGGATCGGAGCGAGCGAGGGCGGCAGTACGAGGCCGTTGTTGTCGCTGTGGCACATGATGAGCGCGCCCATCAGGCGGGTCGACACGCCCCAGGACGTAGCCCAGACATACTCGAGCTTGCCTTCCTTGTTGGCGAACTGCACATCGAACGCCTTGGCAAAATTCTGGCCCAGGAAGTGCGAGGTGCCAGCCTGCAGGGCCTTTCCGTCCTGCATCATGGCTTCGATGCTGTACGTATCCAGGGCGCCGGCAAAGCGCTCGGTCTCGGACTTGTGGCCGATGACCACCGGCATGGCCATGAACTCGCGGGCGAAGCGTGCATACACGTCCACCATCTTCTGTGCCTCGGCCACGGCCTCTTCGCGGGTGGCGTGGGCGGTGTGTCCCTCCTGCCAGAGGAATTCCGCCGTGCGAAGGAACAGGCGCGTACGCATCTCCCAGCGCACCACGTTGGCCCACTGGTTGCACAGGATCGGCAGGTCGCGCCACGACTTGATCCAATTCTTGTAGGTATTCCAGATGATGGTCTCGGAAGTCGGACGGACGATGAGCTCTTCTTCGAGTTTCGCATCGGGATCGACCACCACGCCCTTGCCGTCGGGCGCCACCTTGAGCCGGTGGTGCGTCACCACGGCGCACTCCTTGGCGAATCCCTCCACGTGCTCCGCTTCCTTGCTCAGGAACGACTTGGGAATGAAAAGCGGAAAATAGGCATTCACATGCCCGGTCTCCTTGAACATCTTGTCGAGTTGCTCGTGCATTTTCTCCCAGATGGCATAGCCGTAGGGTTTGATGACCATGCAGCCGCGCACGGCCGACTGTTCGGCCAGGTCTGCCTTGACTACCAAGTTGTTGTACCACTGTGAGTAATTGTCTTCCCGGTTCGTGACCTCTTTGTTGGATACCTCTGCCATTTGATTATTGGTATAAAAATTGATATATTTGCATGTACAATAATTAAACACGCGCGCGATTTGCGTGTCTAAGGCTACAAAAGTACAAAATAAAAAGACACAGGAGGTAAAAATGAAAAACAAACGAATCGGATTCTTGGCAATCCTTGCTTTTGCGGCATTGGCCAGCTCTTGTGGCACGTCAGCCTACTACGCTTCTTCGGCGTACACCGACGGTATTTACAATCGCCCCACTAAAGAAGCGCGGGCCAAGATGATCGCAGCAAACGAAGCGCGGAAAGCGGAAGCTTCCCGCAGGCAATACGAACAGTACCTCGCCAGAGACGAGGAAGGCAATCTGTATGTAGTTACCGAACTGCTGGACGGAGAGACGTATGAGTCCCGCCTGCACAAATTCGACAGCCCCTGGTATTCCAGCCCCTACTGGTATAACACATGGTATGGACCCGCATGGTATCGTTCCTACTATGGCTGGGGATATCCTTATTATTCCTATAACTGGTACTATCCCTGGAACAGTTGGTATGAGCCCTGGTACTGGGGTCCCGCCTATTGGGGCATCGGCTATGCCGGATGGTATGGATGGAATGCCTGGAACTACCGGTACTACGACCGTCCTTATCATCACCATGGCCACATCACGCCGGGTCCGGGACCGGATTCACACCGCCATCAGGCGAGCCGGGTATACACCCCGCGCAACACGACCGGCAGCGGCATATATCGTACCACGGGCAACCGCGGCATGTACAGCACCCATCGGACCAGCTCCGGCGGCAGCGTAAGCACCCGTGCTACCAGCGGAAGTGTCCGCACCAGCTCGGGTACCAGTTCGGGCACCTCTTCCCGTCCGTTGCGTACCGGCGCCAGCAGCAGCACCAGCTACTCCACCCGCTCCTCTTCGGGCAGCTACAGCGGCGGCTCTTCGGGTGGCGGACGTAGTGGCGGCGGATTCAGCGGCGGCGGCTCTTCGGGTGGCGGACGCAGCGGCAGCGGCGGCGGACGACGCTAAGTGTACCATCACATCTTTTCCATCAACCATTTAAAAGAATCTGACATGAAAAAGATAACCCTTTTCTTCCTGTCCTTGGCAGTTACGGCCAGCCTGTTTGCGCAGACCGCCGAGGAAGCGCTCAACTTCGCGCAGGAATACTATGAAGGTACCGCACGGACCATGGCCATGGGCAATGCTTTCACGGCCCTGGGCGGTGACCTGGGTGCCATCGGCATCAACCCGGCCAGCTCCGGCGTCATGAACTGTTCCCAGTTCGCATTCTCTCCCTCATTGACGACCAGCCGCTCCAACGCGAACTATCTGGGCAACAACACCAACGCCCGGAATACCGGATTTACCGTTTCGAGCCTGGGCGCTGTGATCAATTTTGATACCGGCCGATACACCGGGCTGGTCAACTACAACTTCGGCTTCGTTTTCAACAAGAAGAACAATTTCCGGTCGGTCATGCAGGTGTCCGGTACGACCAACAACTCCTCCATGCTCAGCTCACTTGGCGCCGACCTGGAGGGCTTCGACTGGCACTATATCGACCTCGACTATTCCGATGATCCCTATACTGCCACCACAGCATCATGGCCGGGCATCATAGCATATAACGCATACGCGTTGAGGCCTCTTTCAGTCCTGGGCGGCAAATATGCGAATGTCAACGATTCCTACATAGCATCGACCGAAAATTACGACGAAGCGACCGACCAGCTGCGCATCGGCGGTCCGCTCGACCAGCGTTTCAACCGCAAAACCCGCGGCAGCAACGAAGAATTCTCTTTCAACTTCGGCACCAACTTCTCCGACCGTTTCTATGTCGGCGTGAACCTCAACTTCCTCACCCTCACCCAGACTACGGAGGAGTTCTACGAAGAGAAAGCGCAAAATTCCTATCATTTCGATGACGGCTTCGTGAAGATGGACAACAGCTACTGGCTCCGCACGGTCGGAACTGGCTTCAACGCCAAGGTAGGTTTCATTGTCGCCCCTGTCGCCGGCCTGCGCCTGGGCGCCACCATCACCACGCCCACCTGGTACAGGATGCGGGATGAGTGGGACTATACCATGAACACCGCCTTTGACAACGGCAATACCAACACCATTTACACGCCGACCGGCACCTATACCTACAACATGACCGCGCCGATGCGTTGGAGCGTGGGCGCCGCTTATACGTTCTGGGACAGGGGTCTCATTAGCGTCGACTATGAAGGTGTGAATTACGCGTCTACTCGGCTGTATGAATACCGTTCTACTACCCCGGGCGTATTTGCCGATGAAGACCAGCGCATCGCCCAGTCCTTCCAGCGTGCCGGCATCCTGCGCGTAGGCGCAGAGATTCGCGTGCTTGATTTCATCTCGCTGCGCGGTGGCTACCAGAATTATTCGCCCGCCATCAGGGGCAATGCGAGCCGCAACGGCTACAGCGCAGGCATCGGTTTTGCCATCGGCCAGCAGTTCAGCATCGACCTGGCATGGACACGCCTGGCATCCCAGTCCGATTCCTTCCAGCTGTATGACAACTACTCCAGTGCCGTAACAGTGCCGCAGGGCATCAACACGCAAAGCCAGAACAAAATCGTCTGTACGGTGGGATTCAAATTCTAAGGAAAGCTCCGGCATCCGGGCCCTCTGCCGAGAGGAGGTCGAGGATGGAAAGATTGGGGATGAAGGATTCCCCACGGGAAGGGTCCTGATTGATAAAAACTTGATAGTAAGCCTGTTCGCACCCATATTCTGCGAGCAGGCTTTCTCCTTTATACTTTGGCTGGATCCGACTGCGTCCGTCGAAGAAATCGATGTCCCCCTGAAGCGCGTTGGGAACCCTCAGTGTTCGAGGCATCTCCTGCGAAGGCAACGGAATATCAGAGCGGAGCGGAGCGGGTAAATAAGTATCTGTCAATGATATAGGAACATCTATTCCGAGGAGGGAGAGGAGTTTCTCCAGAAGAGACTGGTTCAGGTCGAAAAGGAAAGCAGGCTTGCGTTCCAGGATCGGAATCAGGTCGTCGGCGTAATAATCGTAGAAAGCCGAATGGTTGTATGCGGCCGCGAGCGCGCGTACATGGTGCTGCAACCAGGGTTCCCCATAGTCGATGCGGATGTCGCGGATGGGACGGCTCAGCCGCTCTTCCTTTACGACCGGAATCGAAAGATCTTCCGGCCCCGCCGCTGACAAGATGCGGCAACGGTTGCGCCAGGACTGCTTCTGATAGGCTTCGTGCTGCTCGATCAGCACCCGGTCGCTGTGAGCGATGGCAAAGAAATACTCCACAGGCGGGAAATACGCCGTGGTCAGGACACTGCAACCAAAGTGGGGCGACCTCATCGAACGATGCCCCGCTGCGAACGCTCGATGAAAGAAAGGATCCGTTCGCGGTGCTCGCTCGGCTCAAAGAGTTCCAGGACTTGCCGGCATGCATCCGATACATTCAGGCCGCTATTGTAAATGAGCCGGTAGATGGAGACGATCTCCGAAACGACCTCCGTCGGAAAGTTGCGCCGGCGCAGCCCGATGAGGTTGACCCCCTCGTAAACCGCGGGATTCCGACCCGTTATCACATAGGGCGGAATGTCCTTGCTTACGCCCGACGCACCGCCGACCATGGCATGCGCACCGATATGCGTAAACTGGTGCACCATGGTGCCGCCACCGACGATGGCCCAGTCATCCACGTCCACCTCGCCCGCCAGGGCCGAAAAGCTCGAGAAGATGCAGTGATCCCCGACACGGCAGTCGTGTGCGATGTGCACGTACGACATGACCAGGCAGTCGCTGCCCACCTTGGTCAGCAGCTTGCCGCTGGCCGCCGTCCCCCGGTTCAGGGTGACACACTCGCGAAGGGTAGTGCGGTCGCCCACTTCCACCCAACTCTCTTCGCCCTGGAACTTCAGGTCCTGCGGAATGGCACCCAGCACGGCACCCGGGAAAACCTTGCAGCCCTTGCCCAGCCGGACATAGTCGAAGATGGTCACATTCGGACCGATCCAGCAGTCATCGCCGATTTCCACATGCTCCGCAATGGTCGTAAAAGGAGAAACCACCACGTTGCGGCCCAGCTTGGCGCCAGGGTGGATGTTGGTCATATCGTTGTTCATAAAGATTCTAAGAATTTCTTGATGGCTTGTGTGTTGACTTTGTGGCCCGGTTTGTAGGCCGTGACCTTCCCCCGCAGGGGGCGTCCCAGGAGAGAGAAATCGCCGAGCAGGTCCAGCAGCTTGTGCCTTGCCAGCTCATTTTCGAAATAGAGCTTTTTGTTGCCCAGATAGCCCTTGGGCTCCTCGATGACCAGCGCATTGTCGAGGCTGCCGCCCCGGATAAGCCCCAGCTTCATCAGCAGCTCTATCTCGTGGAAGAAACAGAAGGTCCGGCAGGGCGCGACTTCCGTGGCGTAATCGGTCGTGTCGTCGAAAACAGCCCGCTGCACACCCACCACTTCGGAGTTGAAGTCGATGGTAACGTCGAAAAGCATCCCGTCATAGGGTTCTATCGTGATGCGGGAATCGCTCCGACGATCCTCATACACAAAAGGTTCCTTCACCACCAACCAGTCCCGCTCCGCATCCTGCTCTACCAGTCCGCATGCAGCGATGGCGTCGGTATAAGGTTTCGCGCTGCCGTCGAGAATCGGGACTTCCTCGGCGTCCAGGTCGACCAGGACATTGTCCACGCCCATCCCATACAGGGCGGAAAGCAGATGCTCCGGCGTGAGGATTTTTACACCGCGGCACGTCAGCGACGTACTGCGCCGCGACTGTCCTACGTATTCGGCCTGGGCCGGTACCACGGAAGCGCCCAGGTCCGTCCGGTTGAACCGAATCCCGAAAGAGACGGGGGCGGGAGACAGGCGCATCGTCACCGGATTCCCGGTATGGAGACCGATGCCGCTGAAGGAGAGGGTATTTCTAAGCGTGTGCTGCTTCATTCGCTTTTCTTTTCAGTTGAACCGCTACGGCGGAATTTCGCATAGGCGCGCATGAAAGTGCCATATTCGAGGGCCGGGTAGCCCATCAGCCGCGCGCCGGGCTTGCGAATGTCGCCGATGACCCCCGTCCGGCCGGCGAGCATCGTGTTGTCGGCGAGGGTGATGTGTCCGTTGACACCCGACTGACCGCCAATCATGCAGCGTTTTCCCAACTTGGCAGAACCGGCGATGCCCGAAAGGGCCGCCATCACCGTATCGTCGCCCACCTCGACATTGTGTCCCACCTGACAGAGGTTGTCGATCTTGACACCGCTGTGTACCAGAGTGGAACCCATCGTGGCCCGGTCGACGGTCGTACCGGCCCCGATCTCCACATCGTCCCCAAGCACCACGTTGCCCAGCTGCGGGATCTTGCGATAGGTGCCGTCTTTCTGCGGCGCGAAGCCGAAGCCGTCGGCACCGATGACCGCGTTGGCATGGATGATACAACGGTCACCGATCACACAATCGTGATAGATGCGTACTCCGGGGTAGATGATGCAATCCTTCCCCACTTTCACACGGGGGCCCAGATACACCTGCGGATAGATATGCGTCCCCTTGCCGATCCGGGCCGAACAGGCGATGGAACGTTGCAGCGAGAGCCTGGCCCACAACCGGTTCCCCCGCTTCCGGTCGCGACGCGCCCGGCTGAAATAGTCGAGCAGCACCGACACGCCCGCATAGGCATCGTCCACCTTCACCAGCGTAGCCGGCACCGGCTCCTTAGGTTCGAAGGTACGGTTCACCAGTAGAACGCTAGCCTGTGTGGCATAGACAAAGCGTTCATACTTGGGATTGGCGTAGAAACAGACATTCCCTTTCCGGGCTTGTTCGATGCGGGCCGGTGACGTGACGACGACCTCAGGGTCGCCCACCACTTCACCGCCAAGCAGGTCTGCGATCGTTTGAGCGGTTATTTCCATAAATACGCTGCAAAAATAGACATTATTTGGCACAAAAAATTTGCCAATTCATGTGATATTGCTATCTTTGCGCCGAATTGAGGGGACGATGAGTCTCCTTTTTTGTTGCACATACCACCCATGATCCTGAAACAAACCATCGAAAGCATTGCGCAGGAGCACCTGCAGGGCACGGACCTCTCTCTCGTGGAGGTCACCGTCAGTGAAGAAAACGACATCGAGGTCATCATCACCCGTGAGGGTGGCGTGGCCATCGACGACTGCGTGGCCCTCAGCCGCTACATCGAATCGAAGCTGGACCGCGACAAGGAAGATTTCTCGCTGATGGTCGGATCAGCCGGCGTTTAGGAACGAAAGAACAGAATAATACAAGATACAACCATGGAAGTCAATCTGATCAGCACATTCGCTGAATTCAAGGAACTCAAGAACATCGACCGTCCTACGCTGATGAGCGTGCTGGAAGACATTTTCCGGACCCAGCTGGCACGCATGTACGGTGACGCTGACAACTTCGATATCATTATCAACATCGACAAGGGCGATATCTCCATCTTCCGCAACCGGACCATCGTCGAGACCGTGGAGGATCCCAACAAGGAGATCTCGCTCGAGGAAGTGCGCAAACTCGATGATTCCTTCGACGAGAACGACCTGGGCGAAGAATACCCGGAGGAAGTGCCGATGTCGAGCTTCGGCCGCCGCGGTATCCTCAACCTGCGCCAGAACCTCTCGAGCCGTATCACCGACATCGAGAAGGGCAACCTCTACAAGAAGTATGTGGACAAAGTGGGCGACATCCTCGTCGGCGAAGTCTACCAGGCCTGGAAGAAAGAGGTGCTGGTGATGGATGAGGACGGCAACGAACTGGTCCTCCCCAAGAGCGAGCAGATTCCCTCCGACTTCTTCCGCAAAGGTGACACCGTCAAGGCCGTCATCATCAGCGTGGAGATGAAGAACAACTCCCCCATCATCACCCTGTCGCGTACCTCGAACCTCTTCCTGGAACGTCTCTTCGAACAGGAAGTTCCGGAAATTTTCGACGGCCTGATCACCATCAAGAAGGTGGTCCGCATGCCGGGCGAACGGGCCAAGGTGGCTGTGGAGTCGTACGATGAGCGCATCGACCCGGTCGGCGCCTGCGTCGGCGTGAAGGGTTCCCGCATCCACGGCATCGTCCGTGAGCTCCGCAACGAGAACATCGACATCATCAACTGGACCACTAACACCCAGCTGCTGGTCCAGCGCGCCCTCTCTCCGGCCAAGATCTCGGCCATCCGGATCGACGAGGAGAGCAAGAGCATCCATATCGACCTGGAAGCCAGCGAACTGGCACTGGCCATCGGCCGTGGCGGCAGCAACATCCTGCTGGCCGAGCAGTTGTCGGGCTACAAGATCGACGTCTACCGACTGGGCGACCAGAGCCAGGAAGACGAGGAAGACGTGCTGCTCGACGACTTCTCCGACGAGATCGAAGACTGGATCATCGAGGCCCTCAAAGGCATTGGCTGTGATACCGCCAAGAGCGTGCTCGCCCTGCCGGTCGAGGAAGTGATGCAGCGGGCCGACCTTGAAGAGGAGACCGTGCTCGAAGTGCAGAAGATCCTGCGCGCAGAATTTGAAAACTAATCGGTAAATCATTCGGGAGAAACAATATGGCAGAAGGAACAATCAGAATCAACAAGGTACTCAGGGATTTCAATATCGGCCTGTCCACCCTCACCGACTTCCTCAAGAAGAAGGGCATTCACGACGAACTCACCCTTACCTCCAAGATATCGGAAGATGTCTTCGCGATGGTGGCCAAGGAGTTCGGCAAGGAGCAGCTCATCAAGGAGCAGTCGCAGAAGGTGTCAATCAAGCTGAAAGAGATCACCGATACGGATAACCGCGCGGCTGCCGAAGAGGAAGAGCCGGTCAAGGAGGTGATCATCAAGACCAACGTGTTCACGGAACAGAAGAAGGTGGAGACTCCCGCACCGGAACCTGTCGCAGAGCCCGTTGTCGAAACTCCCGCGGCACCGAAAGAAACCGAGAAGACCGTTCCTTCCCAGCCCAAGGGCGATCTCAAGATCGTCGGTCATATCGACCTGACGCCCAAGAAGAAAGCCGAACCGCAGCAACCCCAGAAACCGGAGGAACCCGCCGTGAAGGCCGAGGAGAAACCGGCCTCGGTGGAAGAGCCGAAAGAGGAAAAGAAACCCGAGCGCCCCGTCATCGAGCATATCGAGACCCGCGTCGAGAAACTCGCCGGTCCGAAGACTGTCGGTACCATCGACCTTTCCAAGTTCGAGAAGAAACCTTCCGCCCCGACCGAGTTCGGCAAGAAGGACAAGAACAAGCGCGAGCGTATCCACAAGGGTGCGGCCAAGGTCGACATCACCAACCCGAAGAACAGCATGACGGGCCGTCCGACAGGCAAGGATGCTGCCAAGGACGCCGGCCGCGGCAAGCTAGGCAAGAAGAACGACCGTTTCAAGGCCGTCCGTCCGGAATTTGACAGTGACGAGATCCAGAAGCAGATCAAAGAGACCTACGCCCGTATGACCGAGGGCCACGGCAAGACCAAGACCTCGAAGCACCGCCGCGAGAAACGCGAAGAGATCTCCCAAAAGATGCAAGAAGAGCAGGAGCTCCAGGAACTCACGAGCAACGTGCTGAAAGTCACCGAATTCGTGACAGTCAACGAGCTCGCTATCCTGATGAACAACACCCCGGTGACCAAGGTCATCGAGGCCTGCATGAACCTCGGCCTGATGGTGTCCATCAACCAGCGTCTCGACGCGGAAGCGATGGTCCTCGTCGCCGAAGAGTTCGGTTACAAGATTGAATTCGTAACGGCCGAAATCCAGGGCGCCATCGCCCAGGAGGAAGACAAGGAGGAGGATCTCCAGCCGCGTCCGCCGATCGTCACCGTCATGGGTCACGTCGACCATGGCAAGACCTCCCTGCTCGACTACATCCGCAAGACCAACGTGATCGCCGGCGAGGCCGGTGGCATTACGCAGCACATCGGTGCCTACAATGTGAAGCTCCCCGACGGACGGCACATCACCTTCCTCGATACCCCGGGCCACGAGGCCTTTACCGCCATGCGTGCCCGTGGTGCCAAGGTCACCGACCTGGCCATCATCATCATCGCGGCCGATGACGCCGTGATGCCGCAGACCGTCGAGGCCATCAGCCACGCCCAGGCCGCCGGCGTCCCGATGATCTTCGCCATCAACAAGATCGACAAGCCCGGCGCCAACCCGGACAAGATCAAGGAGCAGCTTGCGAACATGAACATCCTGGTCGAAGACTGGGGCGGCAAGTACCAGTGTCAGGAAATCGCCGCCAAGAAGGGCATCAACGTCGAGCAGCTGCTCGAGAAGGTGCTCCTCGAAGCCGACCTGCTCGAACTCAAAGCCAATCCGAACAAACTTGCGGTGGGCAACATTATCGAGTCGTCGCTCGACAAGGGCCGCGGCTATCTGGCCACCGTGCTGGTGCAGAGCGGTACGCTCCACGTAGGCGACCCGATCGTGGCCGGCTGCTATGCAGGCCGTGTGAAAGCCATGTTCAACGAGCGTGGCCAGCGTCTCCAGGAAGCGGGCCCGTCCACGCCGGTCTCCGTGCTCGGCCTGAGCGGCGCTCCGACCGCCGGCGACACCCTCAACGCCATGGAGGACGAAAAGGAAGCCCGCGATGTGGCCAACAAGCGCGAGCAGCTCATCCGTATCCAGGGCATCAAGACACAGACGCACATTACCCTCGAAGAGATCGGACGCCGCATCGCGCTCGGCAACTTCCAGGAACTCAATATCATCGTCAAGGCCGACGTGGACGGTTCCATCGAGGCCCTCTCCGATTCCCTGATCAAGCTCTCGACCGAAGAGATCCACGTCAATGTAATCCACAAGGCGGTGGGTGCCATCTCCGAGTCGGATGTCCTGCTGGCTGTCGCCTCGAACGCCATCATCATCGGCTTCCAGGTACGCCCGATGCCGAACGCCCGAAAACTCGCTGAAAAAGAGCAGATTGAAATCCGTCTCTACTCCGTCATCTACGACGCCATCAACGAGGTCAAGAGCGGTATCGAAGGCATGCTCGCACCGGAAGAGAAAGAGGAAGTCACCGCCAATGCAGAAGTACTCGAGACCTTCAAGATTTCCAAGGTCGGCACGATCGCGGGCTGTATGGTCCGCGAGGGCAAGCTGACCCGCAACGCGAAGGTCCGCGTGATCCGCGACGGCATCGTGGTCTACACCGGTTCGCTGGGCTCCCTCAAGCGTCTGAAGGACGATGTGAAGGAAGTTGCCTCTGGCTTCGACTGCGGCTTGAGCGTGGACGGCTTCAACGACATCAAGATCGGCGACATGATCGAGGCCTATCAGATCGTCGAGGTGAAACGCAAACTCTAACCTATTCAATATAAGCCTTATGGACCCGCTGTTGGCCATCTCACCCGTCGACGGACGCTACGCCGGAAAGACGGCTGAGCTGTCATCCTTTTTCTCCGAATGCGCGCTGATGCGCTACCGGGTATTGGTGGAAGTGGAATACTTTATCTCGCTGTGCAAGATGCCGCTCCCCCAGTTGTCCGACGTCGACCCCGACGTCTTTCCGCAACTTCGCGCCATCTACGGGGATTTCACGCCCGAGGATGCCGCACGCATCAAGGCCATCGAGAAACGGACCAACCACGACGTGAAGGCGGTGGAGTATTTCCTGAAAGAACGCTTCGCGGAATTGGGGCTTGAAGCACACGCCGAGTTCATCCATTTCGGCCTCACCTCGCAAGATATCAACAACACGGCTACGCCGCTTTCGCTCAAGGAAGCCCTGGCCGAGGTCTACGTGCCTGCCCTCCGCGAGCTGATCGACATGCTTTCCGAACGGGCCGCGCTCTGGGCCGATGTGCCGATGCTGGCCCACACCCACGGCCAACCCGCCTCGCCCACCCGGCTCGGCAAGGAACTGGATGTCTTCGTGGTCCGGCTCCGCGAACAGCTCCAGCAGCTGGAAGAACGGCCTTATCCGGGCAAGTTCGGCGGCGCTACGGGCAACCTCAACGCCCACCATGCGGCCTACCCCGACATCGACTGGAATTTCTTTGCCAACCAGTTCGTTTCTTCGCTCGGGTTGAAACGGTCATGGCCCACCACCCAGATCGACCACTACGACAACCTGTCCGCCATCTTCGATGCTCTGCGGCGCATCAATACCGTTCTGGTGGACCTGAGTCGCGATTGCTGGATGTACATCTCAATGGAATATTTCGGCCAGCAGCTGGTCGCCGGCGAAGTGGGTTCCTCCACGATGCCGCACAAGATCAACCCTATCGACTTCGAGAATGCGGAAGGCAACCTGACCTATGCCAACGCCATCTACGCCTACCTGTCCGAAAAGCTGCCCGTCTCGCGCCTGCAGCGCGACCTCACCGATTCCACGGTATCGCGCAACATCGGCGTGCCCATCGCCCATTCGTTGATTGCCATCCGTTCGCTCGAGAAAGGCATCGGAAAGCTCATCCTCAACGAGGAACGCGTGGCGGCCGACCTGGAACGGAACTGGGCCGTCGTGGCGGAAGGCATCCAGACCGTCCTGCGACGCGAAGGATTCCCCAAACCGTACGAGGCACTCAAGGCCCTGACCCGCACCGGAGAACACATCACCAAGGAAGCCATCAGCCATTTCATCGACTCGCTCGACATCTCCGACGAGGTGAAAGCCGAGCTTCACGCCATTACGCCCCATAACTACACGGGGCTCCGATAGACAAACATCTTTTTATAATATGCGCAGATTCCTGCTTCTACTGTTGGTTCTCTCCTGCGCAGGTGCTTTTGCCCAACCGTCCATCACCTATGGCGGGGAACGTAAGTTCGACGGCGTGCACCAGAACGAGATTTACGGCAATCTCATTTATGGCGGCAACACTGTGACCGGCCGCTTTTTCGGCGAAGCCGCTTCTTATACCCGGCATTTCACTGAGCGCTGGAGCATCACCGCCGGAGAGCAGGCACAGTTCCTCAAGAACGTCTATTCCTTCGACGTGATGGGCACCTACCGGATTCCCTTCAAGCGGACCAGCCTCTACCTCGACACCCGGATCGCCGACAACATCTATCACCAGTGGCACGTCAACGAGGTCCTCATCAACGCATCCGCCTACTGGGAAACCAACTACGTCGATCTCCGCTTCGGCGTCAGCTTCATCCATTTCCACAAGAACGACGTCAAGGAGCAGTACCAGAGCTACACGGACGCATCCTACACGGAGCTGCCGACGCTGACCGTCGGGTTCGGCGTCAACATCCGCCCGCGCAACAACCCGTGGAACCTCGGCCTTTACATCCGCAACTTCGACCAGTATTACTACGAAAACTGGAACATCAACTGGGGTCTCCGTTTCCACGCCACGCTTCCGTGGAACGACATCAAGATTTACAGCGAATTCAACATCCGGCCTGCCGGCAGTATGAGCCAGCTTGCCACCCGCTATGAAACCTCGCTGAGAGTTGGACTTAAATATGCCTGGTGATATGAACAGACGCATCCTTCTGACCTCCCTGATGATGTCCGCCATCCTGCTCGCATCCTGCGAAAAACTCAGCGAGAAAATCAATCCCGCCGGCATCCTGATGGCCGGCACGGCCGTCGAAGACCGGGTGGCGATGTCCTACAAATACTTCCTCAGCCACTATGACGAAAAGGTCTGGCTTGTGGCTGAAGGCGATTATACCTTCCTGGTCGGTGCCGACAGCCACGTGACCACCGATCCCCGTCGGATGGACGAGATGCTGGCCATCGGCCTCAAGGACGACGACCTGTTCTATGCCCACCTGGGGGACATCGCCGATACGAAGGCGGAATACTATATCACCCTCGACTCCCTCCTGCAGGCGGCCAAGTATCGGTATGTACTGCAAAATTACGTCCTCTGGGATGAGTATCACTATGTTGAAAAAGGAACCGAGGAAGAGGAATTTCCTACCCTGTACACGTACGAAGAGATCGTCTATCCCTTCTTCCCGGTCGTCGGCAACCACGACATCATGCGCAATGGCTGGGCCCTTTGGTCCAACATCTTCCACTCCTCTTTCTATGAGATCGATGTGATCGTCATCCAGGACGACGGGAACTTTGCGTTCGATCACCTCATCTTCCTGGATTCAGCTAGCGGCACGCTCGGCACGACCCAGATCCGTCTCATCGAAGAGGGTGTGCTCAACGGAAAATACGACGACGGGACCAGCATCTACCGCAACACCTTCGTCTTCTCCCACACCAACATCTTCAAGCCGCAGTTCAACGAATTCGCCTCCACCTTCCCCCGGGAGGAAACCTTCTACCTGCTGGACAAGTTTGAGGAATGGAATGTCACCTGCGTCTTCTGCGGACACGTGCATACCTGGGACGAACGCAACTTCAACGGCGTCCACTACCTGACGCTCGACTCGATGTGCGAAGCCAACAATCCGAATCCGGGCGATTATCTCGTGCGCATCAACGTCAAGCAGGACGGTGACGTTTCCTGGTCGCCAGTCCATCTGAGCACCGCCGGCCCCACGAAGAAATAGAAGAAAGAGAAGAAATAAGAAAAGGCGCTCACCGGATGGTGGAGCGCCTTATTCCTTAACCTAAAACTTAACCTATGAAAAAACTATTTGTCTCTAGGTTAAGCAAAGGGTGTGCCAAACTTTTTCCCGGAATTATTTTTCTACCGGAGTAATCGAAATAATTTCAACCTTGTTGAGGGGACGGTCACGCATGTCGGTTCTCTCCGAGGCAATCTTGTCGATAACGCCGAGTCCGTCAACCACTTCACCAAAGATGGTATATTCCCCATCCAGGTGCCGGCAGCCATCTGCATCCTGCACGATATAGAACTGGGAGCCCGAAGATTCCTTCGCCGGATTGGCCTGGTCGCCGCGACGGGCAGCCGCCAGGGCGCCTTTCTTGTGCGTCTTGCCCGGAACGATCTCGGCCGGGATGGTATAGCCCGGGCCGCCTGTTCCGAACATCGCCACCTGGGAAGAATCCTTGGTGAGCGGGTCTCCGCCCTGGATCATGAAGCCTTTGATGATGCGATGGAAAAGGATACCATTGTAAAAGCCTTTCTTGGCAAGTTTGACAAAATTGTCGCGGTGCAGCGGCGTGTCCGCATAGAGTTTTACGGTCATCGTACCGTCTGTGGTCTTGATTTTCAGCATCGGTTCTTCGCCGAGTTCCGCCCACTTGTCCGCGGGCGAGGCAGGTGCTTCATTCATGGCTAATTCCTCCTGGGTAGTTTCTGTTTGTTCTTCCGTTGAAGCCGGATCTTCCGTTGCAGGGTCCTGTGCCTTGTTCCCCTTGCAGCCCGCCAGCAAGACGAGCATGACCGTCAAAAAGGTGCAAATCCGTTTCATACCGTTTTAAACGTTTATACTTGTTTTTCACTGGTCAAAATTAAGGATTTTTCTTTATTTTTGTAAGACAAACCCTACGCAATTGGCAAATCCCATCAAACAGCTGGCTGGCGAAACCGCCATCTATGGCCTGAGTACCATCCTGGCCCGGATTATCAACTTCGCCCTCGTCCCCCTTTACACGCGGGTCCTCAGCCAGTCGGACTTCGGGGTCATGTCGGAATTCATGGCATACATCGCCATGCTGCAAGTGGTCCTCACTCTCGGACTCGAGACGGGTTGCTTCCGCTATGCCACCAAAGAAGGTGCCAATCCCCGACAGGTCTTCTCCAATGCCTTCGTAACGGTCTTCGGCATCTGCGCCGTGTTCCTGGCCTGTATGGTCGCCTTCTCTGGCGACATTTCCACGGCGATGGGCTATGCCGGTCATTCCAAACTGATCGTCTATTGCGGCTTGATCTTGTTCCTGGACTGCACCACGGCCATCCTGTTCGCCAAACTCCGCCACGAGCACAAGGCCCTCAAGTTCGCCGTCATCAAGACGCTCAAGATCCTGACTGAGCTGGGCGTCAACCTGCTGTTATACCTGGTGCTGGCCGCACGCTTCGCGGAAGGCTCGTTCCTCTGGCTCACCCGGTTCGTCAGCGCCACACCCGATTTCACCTATCCGATCTTTGCCATCCTGGTCAGCTGTATCGTGTGCCTGGTGCTGATTGCGCCGGAACTACTGAAACTGACCTTCCGGCTCGACCGGACGCTTATTCGCCGCCTGCTTATCTATTCGCTGCCGCTGATGGTGGCCGGCCTCCCGGGCATTATGAACGACGTGCTCGACCGCGTCCTGATGCGCTTCTGCAACGCAGATCCCGTGAACTGGCGGGCAGATCTGGGTGTTTACCAGGCAGCGGTCAAGCTGGCCGTGATCATGCAACTCTTCGTGCAGATGTTCCGCTATGCTGCGGAACCCTTCTTCTTCCAGCGGGAAAGAGACAAGGGAAGCAAGAAGGTCTATGCCGACGTCCTCAATTACTTCACGGCCTTCTGCATGTTCGGCTTTGTGGTGTTGATGCTCTTCATGGACGAGATCGGGCTGCTGCTGGGCAAGGATTTCCGCGTGGGCCTCGACATCACCCCGATCATGCTGATGGCCTACATCATCACGGGCATCCTGTTCAATGTCAATATCTGGTATAAACTCTCCGAGAAGACGGGCTACGCCGTGTGGATCACGCTGGCCGGCCTGGTGGTCACCATCATCGTCAATCTCATTTTCATGCCGCGCTACTCGTACCATGCCGCAGCCTGGGGACACATAGCCAGCTACCTCACCATGCTCGTGCTGACCGCATGGCTGGGACGCAGGCACTACCCCATTCCTTATAACTGGGGCATGGTGCTGTTGCTGGTTGCCGCCGGACTGGGCATCTGGGGCATTTCGACCTTGCTGCCCGAGATGAGGCTTGGCTTGAAGATCCTGGTGCATCTATGCCTCGTCGTGCTCTACGTAACCGTTGCATTCGTATTATTCGTATTTCAAAAAAGAAAGAAAACCGCATGAAAGTCAAGATAGTCAACCTTTCTCCTTTTGACCTGCCGACCTATGCCACGCCGCTTTCCGCCGGAATGGACCTACGTGCCCACCTCGAGCACCCGCTGACGCTGGGTCCGCTGGAGCGGGCCATGGTTCCCACCGGCCTGCACATCGAGCTTCCCGCCGGTTTCGAGGCGCAGGTCCGCCCCCGCAGCGGCCTGGCGGCCAAACACGGCATTTCCATCGTCAACGCGCCCGGGACTGTCGATGCGGACTATCGAGGAGAAATCCGCGTCCTGCTGGTCAATCTCTCGCAGGACCCGTTCACCATCGAACCGGGAGAACGGATTGCGCAGATGGTCGTGGCTCGCCACGAGAAAGTGGAATGGGAACAAGTCGAGGTGCTGGAAGAGAGCCAGCGCGGCAGCGGCGGGTTTGGATCAACCGGAAAAAAATAAACAAGCTATGATAACGGTAGAAGAGTTATACAGCCTTTACAAGAAGTGCTCGGGGATTACGACGGACAGCCGTCAGATCAAGGAGGGCGTGATGTTCTTCGCGCTCAAGGGTGAAACGTTCGACGGCAACGATTTTGCCGAAGAGGCCCTCAAGGCCGGTGCGCGCTATGCCGTGGTCGACCGTTTCCTGCTGGAAGGGGTCAACTTCAAGGGACGCAAGTGCATCGTCGTGGAGAACTCGCTGGCGATGCTGCAGCAGCTGGCCGCCTACCACCGCCGGCAGTTCGACATTCCCGTGTTGGGAATTACGGGCACCAACGGCAAGACCACGACCAAGGAACTGGTGGCCGCTGTCCTCGCCAAGAAATTTGAGATCGTGGCCACCCAGGCCAATTTCAACAACCATATCGGCGTGCCCCTTACCTTGTTCCGGCTCAACGAGCACACGGAACTCGCCGTAGTGGAGATGGGCGCCAGCGCGCCCGGCGAGATTGCCGACCTTACGAAAATCGTCCAGCCCACCTGCGGTCTGATTACGACCGTGGGCAAGGCCCACTTGCTGGGGTTCGGCTCCTTCGAAGGGGTCAAGAAAACCAAGGGCGAGCTGTACGACATACTGCGCCAGAGGGGTGGAATCGCCTTCTACAATGCCGACAACCCGGACCTGTGCGAGATGGTTTCGCACCGCCCGGGACTCCGCACCCGCCAGTACGGGGTTCGCAAGCAAGGCGTCCGCATCCTGCCTGCGACGGCTGAATCTCCTTATCTCCGCCTGGAAATGGAGCACGAAGGCAAGACCGTATCCATCTCCACCCGCCTGGTAGGTGACTACAACGCTGACAACGTGATGGCCGCGATGGCTGTCGGGGAATACTTCGAAGTCCCATTCCAGCGTATCATCGACGCCATCGAAGCGTATACGCCTTCGAACAGCCGGAGCCAGCTCGTCAAGACGGAACGCAATACGCTCATCATCGACGCCTACAACGCCAATCCCTCCAGCATGAAGGCTGCCCTCAACAACTTTGCCGGCACCGATTTCCCTGGTAAGGTGCTGATGTTGGGCGACATGCTCGAGCTGGGCGACGATTCGCCGGCCGAGCACCTGGCCATCCTGCAGCAAGCCGCGCAGGTGGCACAGCGGGTGTTCCTGGTGGGTGGACAATTCAGCGAAGCTGCCACTGCCATCGGCAAGACGAACGCCTGCATCGAGGCATTCCCGGACATCGAGGCGCTGAAGCAGCATGTCCTGGACCATCCGCTCGACGGCAGCACCATCCTCATCAAGGGTTCCAATGGGAACCACATGCAAAGAGTGGTCGACGCTCTCTAAAAAAATTTGTTTATCAAAAAATATCCGTATCTTTGCAAGCCCTTTCTCGAGAAGATAGGGAAGTTACAATTATTGAACTGATTACTAACTTAAAGCAATTGCAAAATGGCAGTTAAGATCCGCCTTTCGCGTCACGGCAAGAAGAACTACGCGTATTTCCACATTGTCGTCGCTGACGCACGCGCACCGCGCGACGGCCGTCTGATCGAACAGATCGGCCTGTACAACCCGAATACCAACCCCGCTACCATCGTCCTTGACGGTGAAAAAGCACTCGACTGGCTCAATAAAGGTGCCCAGCCGACCACCACGGCCCGCCGTATTCTCTCCTATGAAGGTGTCCTGCTGAAGAAGCACCTCCAGGGTGGTGTGGCCAAGGGTGCTTTCTCCCAGGAAGAGGCTGACCGCCGCTTCGCCGCTTGGAAGAGCCAGAAAGACTCCAAGGTCGATTCCAAGAAGAAGGACATCGCCTCCGCCGCCGCTGATGCAGCCAAGGCTGCCGTCAAGGCTGAGGCCAAGGTCAACGAGGAGCGTGCTGAGGCCATCGCCAAGAAGAAGGCCGAACTCGCCGCTGCTGCTGAAGCCGCTGCCAAGGCTGCTGCCGAAGAGGCCGCTGCCGCTGCTGCTGAAGCTGCCGCCGAGACCGCCGAGGCTCCCGCTGAAACGCCGGAAGCTTAGTTTCGGGATGAAGGTGCTGAAATCCTGGGGCGCGGCAGGCGAAGTGGTATTGAGCCGCTCGGCCGAGGACCCGCAGGATTTGAAGAGCCAGGAACCGGTATTCATCGCATTCGATGGACTGCCGGTTCCTTTTTATATTGAAAGTGCCCAGTCCCGTGGCGGCCGCTGGATTGTCAAGTTTGAAGAAGTCGACTCCCTGGCCGCCGCAGAAGAACTGGTCGGCCGCGAAGTGACTTTCACGGAAGAGGAGGAAGAAGAGGAAGAATCCATCGTCGGCATGCAGGTGCGCGATGCCAGTACCCACCGTATCATCGGTGAAATCGTCGATTTCAGTGACTATGGGGGCAATACCCTCATCACTGTGGATACCCCGCAGGGAGAAGTGCTTCTCCCCATCCACGAAGACCTCATCGTTTCCAGCGACGACGATGAAATTACCTTACAAATTCCCAAAGGTTTGGTCTAATTTAAAAAAGTTTGGCACACCCTTTGCTTAACCTAGAGTCAAATAGTTTTTTCATAGGTTAAGTTTTAGGTTAAGGAATAAGGCGCTCCATCCGGCACATAGGTGAGCGCCTTTTTTCTTTTTATACCCCTTTATACGAACTGCTCGATGAGGGAACGGGCGGCAGCGATCTTTTGCTCGAGGAGATCCAGCGTGGTGGCTTCGCAGAGGAAGCGGAGATAGGGTTCGGTGTTGGACGGGCGGACATTGAACCACCAGTCCTTGAACTCCACGCGGTAGCCGTCGAAATTGTAGAAGGCCAGGCTCTTTTCCGTTTCCATGAAATACTGCTTGACGGCATCCATGGCGCCTTTCTTGTCTTCCACACGGAAGTTGATCTCCCCAGAATTCTCGTAGTGCTTGATGCGGGCGATCATCTCGGAGAACCGGATGCCCTGCCGCTTGAGTTTCGCCACGATGTTCAGGACCATGATGCCCGCCAGCAGGCCACTGTCACTGTAGAAGAAGTCGCGGAAATAGTAATGACCGGCTACTTCGCCGCCCCAGACACCGTCCAGCTCACGCAGGCGCGGTGCCGCAAAGGCGCGGCCCACCTTCCACATGGCGATCTCTGCGCCGAGCGGCTCGAGGTATTCCGCCACGGACTTCGAGCTGCGGATATCCTGCAGCACGATGCCTTTCTGCCCTTTTTCCTTGATGAAATACTCACCCAGCAGGGCAATCACCAGGTCGGGAGCGATGAAACTGCCCGCCTCGTCGATGAACATCACGCGGTCGGCATCGCCATCGTAGATGACACCCACGTCGCATTTTTGCGCGATGACCAGCTTCTGCAGGTCCACCACGTTTTCGGGCTGGAAAGGATTGGCTTCGTGATGGGGGAAACTGCCGTCCAGCGTATCGTAGAGATAGACAGGCTGGTCGCCAAAGATCTGGTGGACGAAAATGGAGGCCATGCCGTTGGAGCAGTCCATGCCGATTTTCAGGTTGGAGAAATCCTGCTTGAACCCGTTCAGGAAAGACACATATTCCTCCCGCACGTCATAGTCGCAGACCGTTCCCCGTGTCTCCGCCACCGGCGTGGGGCGTTCTTCCAGGATCCACCGCTCGATGGTGCTCAGGCCCGAATCATACCCTACCGGCAGCGCCAGGGCGCGGGAAATCTTCAATCCGTTGTCCTCTTTCGGATTATGCGAAGCCGTAATCTGGATGGAAGCCTTGAAGCCATGCCTGGCCGTTACATAATAGACGAAAGGGGTCGTGCTCATGCCCAGGTCGAAAACCTCGGCACCGGCGTCGAGCAGGCCCGCAAGCACCGCTTCGTGCAGTGCCGGCGAGGAAAGCCGCATGTCCCGACCCAACAGCACGCGTCGCGTGTCCAGCAGTTCCGGAAGGAAATAAGCGACCTTATAGGCGATTTCCGTAGTCAGGTCGGTTCCGAAATGGCCCCGGATATCGTAAGCATGAAAGGCTTTCAGTTTCATATCGTCATTTTTTATCTGTTTTCACGCGGTAGCGGGTACGGACGTTTCCCCTGCTGATGTTCATCAACTTGCCCGTCAGCATCTTCTTGCGGATGGGCGTGGCCCGGTCCACGAAGAGGATGCCATCGAGATGATCCATCTCATGCTGGATCATGCGGGCCGCAAAGCCCTCGAAGTCCTCTTCCACCTCCTCGAAGAGGGGGTTGATGTAGCGCACACGGATCTTCGCCGGGCGGGAGATCTCCGCATCGACGTTGGGAATGCTCAGGCACCCTTCCTCATAGGAGGCCTTCTCCTCGCTCTCGAATGTAAAAGCCGGGTTGATCATCTCACGATGGAATCCTTTCAACTCAGGATAGCGGTCGGCCAGGTCGTTGCCGTCTACCACGAGGATACGGTTGGATACGCCTACCTGGGGCGCGGCCAGGCCACATCCGTCGGCATGATGCATCGTATCGATCATGTCGTCGATCAGTTTACGAAGGCCTTCCCGGTCGGAAAGGTCTGTTTCCTCGGCTGCGGCGCGCAGCACCTGGGAGCCATAGAGATAGATAGGGAGTATCATGCTCAGTTACGCTTTTTCTCGGTCCATATAAGTCTGCAGGATCAAGGCCGCGCTCACCTTGTCGACGGCAGCCTTGTCGCGGCGGTCCATCTTCTTGACGCCCCCATCTATCATCGCCCGATGGGCGAGGACGGAGGTGAAACGCTCGTCTTCGAGCGTCACGGGCACCGCCGGAAAATGCTTTTTCAGCAGCCGGAGGAAGGCTTCCACATCGGCAGCAGCTTCGGAAGGCGTATTGTCCAGGTTCATGGGATAGCCCACGACGAAACGCTCGATCCCCTCCGCTTCGGCATACTTTTTCAGATAATCTATTATCTTTGCAGACGGAACAGTTTCCAAGGCGGAAGCAAAAATCCGCAGTGGATCGCTGACAGCGACCCCCACTCGTTTTCTTCCGTAATCGATGCCTACGATTCTGTCCATATTGCAAAGGTAACGAAATCTATGGCAAAAAAAGAAAGAAAGTTGGACCGGCACCAGCTCTTCTCCTACGCCGCCTTCGGCCTGGTGATGATGCTGCTCACCTATCTGCTGATTGCCCATACTCCGCTCCGCCGTTCCATCCCGGGTTACCCTTCCACGGAAACCCAGCTGGCCGCCCTCGAGAATTACCACAAGATCGATTCACTGGAAAGGGTCATTGATCTGTGGGCCTTCCAGGTGGCCAATATCCAGCGCGTCGTCACGGGACGCGAAGCCCTGCCCATCGACTCCATGCGCCTGGCGCGCGTCGAAACGGAGGTGGATGCCGGGCAGCTTGCCCATTTTGAAACCAGTGACTCGCTGTTGCGGGCACAGGTGGAGCAGATCGACGCCGAGCAACTGACCCGCCCTGCTCCCGAGCGCATCGAGGCCTTGAAAAACGTCCCCTTCAAGCGGCCGTTGAAAGGAACGCTGGGAGAAGGATTCCGTCCCACCGGCAGCCATGCCTATGTGGAGATTACGGCTCCTTCCGGCACCACTTTTTCCGCCATCCTCGACGGGACCATCGTTTCCGCTGAATGGAATGAGCGGGAAGGCTGCACGCTGTGGATGCAGCATGACGGAGACCTGACTTCCATCTACCGGCAGGCCGGCAAGCTCACCCGCAGCGTGGGCGAGCAAGTGAAGGCCGGAACCACGCTCGGCGTGGTGGGTGAAACCGGCGAGCTCTCGAACGCCCACATCCTGCTTGAGCTCCGCTACAAGAACCAGCCCGTCGATCCTTCCCTCTATATAGAATTCTAATGGAACAAGCCCAGAAACGGCATATCGCCATCCTCGGCTCGACCGGCTCGATCGGCACCCAGGCCCTCGATGTCATCGGCCGGCATGAAGACCGGTTCCAGGTGGAACTGCTCACTGCCAACAACAACAGCCAACTGCTCATCGAGCAGGCCCGCCGCTTCCAGCCTTCGAGCGTAGTCATCTGCAACCCCGACCTGTACGAGGAAGTGGCCGCCGCCCTCGACCCGCTGTATATCAAAGTATTCACTGGCATCGACTCCATCTGCGAACTCCTCAGGGACCCGCAGATCGACATTGTACTCACCGCCATGGTGGGATTCAGCGGCCTGCGACCCACCATCGCCGCCATCGAGGCCGGAAAGGCCATCGCCCTGGCCAACAAGGAGACCCTCGTAGCCGCCGGCAGCCTCATCATCCCGCTTGCCCGGAAGCACAAAGCGCCCATCCTCCCCGTCGACTCGGAGCACTCCGCCATCTTCCAATGTCTGCAAGGAGAGCACGCACGACTGGAGAAGATTCTCCTCACGGGCTCGGGCGGACCATTCCTGCACAGCACGAAAGAGGAACTGGCCGCCGCCACGCGGGAACAGGCCCTCAACCATCCTCGGTGGAAAATGGGCGCGAAAGTCACCATCGATTCGGCCAGCCTCATGAACAAGGGACTGGAACTCATCGAGGCGCGCTGGCTCTTCAACGTGGAGCCGCAGGATATCGAGGTGGTCATCCATCCGCAGTCCATCATCCATTCCATGGTGCAGTTCTCAGACGGATGCGTCATGGCGCAGCTCAGCCAGCCCGACATGCGTCTCCCCATCCAGTTTGCCCTCTCCTATCCGGAACGCATAGACCTTCCCGTGCAGCGGATCGATTTCGCACAGCTCGCGCAGCTGACCTTCCAGCGCCCCGACCTGGACCGTTTCCCATGCCTCGGACTCGCTTATGAAGCCCTGGACAAGGGTGGAAACGCCACCTGCATCATGAACGGGGCCAACGAGGTGGCCGTGGCCGCTTTCCTGGATGGTAAAATCCGGTTCGTCGACATCCCCGACATCATCTCTACGACCATGGCCCGCTGCCCTTTCATCGCGCAACCCGGGCTGGATGCGATTTATAGCACGGATTTTGAAGCGAAACGCATCGCTTCTGCAATCGTAGAACGAATCTGACCGATATGGTAGTATTGCTCAAAGTCATCCAGGTCATCCTGGCTCTCTCCCTGCTCGTCCTCTTCCATGAGTTCGGGCATTATTCCTTCGCCAAGCTTTTCAAGACCCGCGTGGAGAAGTTCTATCTCTTCTTCAACCCGAAATTCTCGCTGGTCCGGTTCAAGCGCTTCGGCGGAAAATGGCATTGCAAGTTCTTCTCTTCCAACGAAGACCCGGATTGGGACGCCCATCCGGAAAATACAGAATACGGCATCGGCTGGCTGCCTTTCGGCGGCTACTGCAAGATTGCCGGCATGATCGACGAATCCATGGACACCGAGGCGATGAAACTGCCGCCGCAGCCCTGGGAATTCCGCACGAAGAAGGCCTGGCAGCGTTTCTTCATCATGTTCGGCGGTGTGCTTTTCAACTTCATCCTGGCCATCATCCTCTATGCGGCGATCCTGGGAACCTGGGGCGAAGAATACCTGCGCAATGAAGACGCGGTCTACGGCGTAGCCGTGAACGACCTGTCCTACGAGATCGGTTTCCGTGACGGCGACCGCATCCTGGCATTCGACGGCGTCCCGACCGAAAACTTCTCGAACCTCCAGGTGGACCTGATCCGGTCGCAGGCGCACGAAGCGACCGTCCAGCGCGGCGAAGAAATCATCACCATCCCCATCGATCCGGCCTACATCCCGGCCATGCTCAACACGCCGGGCATGTTCGACCTGGCGTTCCCCTTCGTCGTGAAGGAGGTGCAGCCCACTTCGCCCAACGTGGATGCGGGACTGGAGCCGGGCGACGCACTGGTGGGCATCGACGGACAGCGCATGTTCATCGTGCAGCAGATCCAGCGGGAGCTGAAGCAGCACAAGGGTGCCCCGATCGAAGCCGCCATCGCACGCGGCGGTACTGAACTGGAGATTCCCCTGCAGGTCGATACCGCCGGTATGATCGGCGTTTTGCTCGACACGGATCTCAACCGGTTCTTCAACGTGACGACCCGGGAATACGGACCCCTGTCCGCCATTCCGGCCGGCGCCACCAAAACTTGGAAAACCATCAAGGGCTACGTGCAGGAACTCGGACTGATCTTCTCTCCCAAGACCCAGGCTTACAAGTCAGTAGGAAGCTTCATCGCCATCGGGCGCATCTTCCCCGACACCTGGGACTGGTACAAATTCTGGACGCTCTGCGCCCTGCTTTCCATCATGCTGGGCGTGATGAACCTGCTGCCGATTCCCGCACTGGACGGCGGACACATCCTCTTCCTGATCTTCGAAATGCTCACGGGCCGCAAACCATCCGACAAATTCATGATTGTCGCTGAATGGGTCGGCATGATCCTGCTGATCATGCTGATGGTGTTGGCCTTCGGCAACGACATCCGCAGCCTCTTCTGACAATCAAAGATACTCACGATATGAACAGACAACGCATCATCCTGACCCTCCTGCTGCCGTGCCTCCTGCTCGGCGCATGCGCAAAAGAGAAGAAGCCGCAGGTCCTGCCCGCCATCAGCGGCAAGGCCGGCGAAGTGGAGATCGTCTCAACCAAGGCCCTCTGGGAATCGGAGGTGGGCAACGCCATCCGCACCGTCCTGCAGGCCGAATATCCCTATACCCCGCAGAAAGAGACCAAGTACCGCATCTACAATGTCCCGCCGGAGGGTTTCGTGAACGTATTCCGGCTGCACCGCAACATTCTCTATGTCCACATTGCGGATACGTGCGCCAAGAAGATTACCATCAGCAAGAACGTGTGGGCCGATCCGCAGACCATGATTACGGTCTACGCACCGGATGAGGCTTCTGCAGCCGAAATCATCCTCCTGCAAGATGAGAAGATCTGTGAAACCTTCGAAGATGCCGAACGTGAACGCGTCATCTACAATGCGCGCAAGTTCGAGAATGCGGCCCTGGCGGATGCTGTCCGCAGCCAGTTCGGCGGCAGCCCCTATTTCCCCTCTTCCTACACCATGAAGAAGCGGACCGATGACTTCGCCTGGATTTCCTACGAAACCACCTACACCACCCAGGGCATCTTCATCTACAAGTTCCCGTACAAGGGAGAAGAGCAGTTCACGTCTGAAGCCCTCGTGGCCAAACGCAACGAAGTGATGAAGGAAAACGTGCCCGCGTCGTTGGAGGGCAGCTACATGATCACCAACCCCGTCATCCAGCCGGGCTACTGGCAGAAGAGCTATAAAGGACGTGATTTCACCGAGATCCGTTCGCTGTGGGAAACCCAGAACGATTACATGGGCGGCCCGTTCATCAGCGATGCCTTCCGCAGCGCGGACGGCAAGGACGTTATTGTGATCGAAGGCTTTGTTTACGCTCCCAAGTACGACAAGCGCGACTATCTGAGACAAGTGGAGGCCATCATTTACTCCTGGCACTGATCGGATAGAGGAGTAAAAAGATAGAAAAAATTTGTTATCGGAAAAACTTTTTCTATCTTTGCGGTCCCATTCTGACGAGAGTGGGCTGTTGGCGGGTTCGTCTATCGGCTAGGACGAGAGATTTTCATTCTCTAAAGAGGAGTTCGACTCTCCTACCCGCTACCAAAAAAATATAAAAAATAAAGTAATGGCAAATCACGCATCAGCAGACAAGCGTTTCCGCCAGAGTGAGAAACGCCGCGTACATAACAAATACTATGCACGCACAACCCGCAACGCCATCAAGGCGATCCGCAACACGACAGACAAGGCAGCAGCCGAGGCATCCATGCCGAAGGTGTTCGCCATGATCGACAAACTCGCAAAGATCAACGTCATCCACAAGAACAAAGCGGCCAACCTGAAGAGCGGTATTGCAGTCTATGTGAACAAGCTCGCATAAATTGCTTTTTTGCGGCCAGCAATTGAAAAAACTTTCCAACCTTTGTTGGAAAGTTTTTTTATTTCCTGACACCATGACTACACACAGCATCAAGACTTGGATGGAGGAGGAGCGACCGCGGGAGAAGCTGATGCTACAAGGCGCTGCCGCCCTTACCGACGCAGAACTGCTCGCCATCCTCATCGGATCGGGCACACGCACACAAACGGCGGTAGACCTGTCACGGTTCCTGCTCTCCGCCACGGGCGGAAGGCTGGCGGAACTCTCCCGCCAAAGCGCCCGGGAACTGGCCCAAACCCCCGGCATCGGACTTGCCAAGGCCACGTCCATCCTGGCCACCTTCGAACTGGCGCGACGGCTCGCCGCGGAAATCCCCGAAGAGGAACTCACCATCCGCACCCCAGAAACCGTGGCGCGGATGATGGCGCCCCACTTGCGGAACATCCCGCACGAGGAGTGCTGGGCCATCTACCTCAACCGGGGCCGGAAATTCATCGGTAAGGAGAAAATCAGTCTCGGCGGCATGAGTTCCACCATCATCGACATCAAGATCATCGTCAAGAAAGCCGTGGAACGGCTGGCCAGCGGGCTGATCCTCGTCCACAATCACCCTTCCGGCAATCCCCTTCCGGGCGAACAGGACCGCCTGCAGACCGAGGCGCTCAAGCGCGCCGCCGCCGTTTTCGACATCGAACTGGTCGACCATGTCATCATCGGCCGAAATAAGTATTATTCCTTCTCAGACGAAGTGCCCAGTGCCTTCTGACGCCCGATGATTCCGGTATTTTGACTATCTTTGCCTGTATGGAAGTCATCCTCATCCGCCATACGGCCGTAGATGTACCGACCGGAACTTGCTACGGGCAGAGCGACGTTCCCTTGAAGGAACCCTTCGAGGAGCTGGCAGCAGCCACGAAAGCGGAACTGAAGGCATGCGGGCCCATTGACCATGCCTACACCAGTCCCCTTTCGCGTTGTACGCGGTTGGCCGCTTTCTGCGGCTATGCAGATGCAGAACGCGACCCTCGCTTGATGGAACTTCACTTTGGGGCCTGGGAAATGAAGCGGTACGATGACATTACCGACCCGCATCTGCAGAGATGGTTTGACGACCATATCCACACGCCCGCCACCGACGGGGAATCGTTCATACAGCAATATGAACGCGTAAGCCGTTTCCTCGACGATCTTCGGCAGCAGCCATGGCGGCGCGTGGCCGTCTTCACCCACGGCGGAGTGATTGCCGCCACGCAGATCTATGCGGGCCTGTGCACCGCAGAGACAGCTTTTGCCGACCCTACGCCATACGGCGGCTTCATGCGTATCAACCTTGATGACTGAGTACCAGCGGAAAGACTGGTTCCCCTTCCGAGGTGCTGAAAGGGATTTCCCGCAGCAGCGAAAGACGGCCGTTGACGGGATTCCTTTGATAGAACTGGACACGGCGGCTGTTCTTGCAGCAGGCTACCATCCGGTTGCCGGGCAAGAACAGGAAGTCGCGAACGTGGGCGCCGGTGGTCTGATAACCGACTTGTTGCAGTGTCCCATCCGGCTGGACTTCGGCAATGACCAATCCGTCGCCGCCGTTGCGGAGCGAGGCATACAGATGCCGTCCGTCCGGACTCAGCTGGATGTCTCCGCCCGCCTGCTCCGGAAAAGCCGGCTCGCCGACGGAAAGGCGCTGCAGCAACACGGCCTTGTCTTCCGGAGAGGTAAAATCGGGCAATGAATAGACCAGCAACTCGTTGCTCAGTTCCGTAATGACATAGAAATGCGATTCTCCCGGGTCGATGACCAGGTGACGCGGACCACTCCCGGCCGGCGCAGGAATATCGAAGAGCGGCTCCAGCCGCAACTCCCGGTTCAACCGGTTATCGCACAGCGGACGGACCGAACTGTCAAACATCCGCAGCACATGGATGCAGTCGCTGCCCAAATCTACCGCCAGGAGGTAATGGCCATACTGCACCAGATGGTGGATGTGCGCCGCTTGCTGCCGGTCAGGTACCGGGCCATGTCCCTCGAACCGTACAACCTGCGACGCGGGTTGGATACGACCCGCCTGCACCGGAAAAAGCGAGACGCTGCCGCCGGAATAGTCGGCCGTCAGCAAAGCTCCGTTGTCCGGATCGCCGCACTGATTGTAATATCCGGGCAGGTATAACACGTGACAGGGATCCGGCGACATGCCGCGGATCTCCGAACGCTTGATAAAGGCATTTTGCTGTATTTCAAAGGAACAAACCCCTGAATGGTCCTCCCCGCTCTCAATGGCGGCAAAAAGGGATCGCCCATCCGGCGACAGTGCCAGGCTGGACGAGTTCTCGGCTTCGATGTCCTTGGATGACAACACCTCCAGCGTGTCATCCGATAAGTGCAGCAGCCGCATCCGCTGCCCATAGGTTCCGATCAGCAGTTTCATAATTGAGTGGTTTTGTCCTCAAAAACGGTGCCGTTCTCGTCGAGAAGGAGAATGGAGAGAAAAGCCTGGTCAGAGCCAGGAAAGACGGTCGGATAGACAGTGGCACACACGGCGTGGCAGCGGGTGAGAATGGCGGAGAAAAAGCATCGTGCATCGGCGGGCGGAAGGGCTGTCCAGAGTTCGCGGGCAAGGGTGAGGCGGTCGATGGCCGCGGCGGTAGCCGGCGAACAACCCGCCGATTCAGCCACTTCTTTCAGGAAGGTCTTGTTCATGACGACACTCTTGCTGTGCGTATCGAGATGGCCTTCTGCCAGCTTGACGGCTTTCCCGAGCATGATGCCCATCGTCACCCGCGGAATCTGCAAATCGGCCGCGATCTTCAAGGTCTCACCGATGAAATTCCCATAATGGACGAAAGCCTGCGGCGGCAGGTCAGGGAACCGGCTCTTGAGGAATGCCTCGCTCTTGGCGCCGGAATTGATGACCAGCATGGGCGAACCGACAGCGACAGCCACTTCGACTTCCCGCCGTATGGCGTCGACGAATGCCTCGTTCGAGAAAGGTCGCACAATTCCCGAGGTACCGATGATGGATATGCCGTCCACGATGCCCAACTTCGGATTGAAAGTACGCTGTGCCAGTTCTCGTCCACCGGGGACGGAGATGGTTACGTCGAGCCCGCCATCATAAAGTGCGGACAGTTCCCGTTCCATCATCTGCCGCGGCACACGGTTGATGGCCGGGCCGCCGATTGGCAGGCCCAGACCCGGCAGCGTTACGCGTCCGACACCCTCCCCTTGCAGGAAATGGATGCCCGGCTGGTCGCTGAAAGCGACGGTGGCCACGATGGCGCGACCGTTCGTCACGTCGGGATCATCCCCGGCATCCTTGATTACTGTAGCTGTGGCTTGGAGTGGCGCCGCGGAATCTGAACGCGCCTCATGATGAGCCGCCACGCCTTCTACGGGCAAGGAAAGCGTTTCCCCGTCGGGGAATAGGATATCGACCATCTCCCCCACTTCGTGGCCCAGCAGCGTCAGGAGCGCGGCCTTCGCGGCCACCGTGGCGCAAGCTCCGGTCGTGAAGCCGCTGCGCAGCGGGAAGAAATCCGGCACCAGCCGCTCTATCGCCTTCCTTAAACCATGCTCCCCCGTCACCACCTCGAATCCCGCCGGCAACATCGGGCGGCGCACCGCATAGACCGGGATTCCGGCTTTCCGTGCCGCCGCCACTTTCTCCGGAAAGCCGCCCGATTCTCCGCTTTCCTTTGTCAAGATGGCCTGCGGTTGCAAGCGCGCGATCAACGCGGTCGCATCATCTTCCTCATAATACACCAACCGGTCTGCAGGAAAGCCCTGCTGGAGCGCCTTTTCGAGCGATTCTTCGCGATGGAGGATGCGGAACCAGCTCTCGTGCCGCTCCCAGAAAGGGCGCAGCCTGGCGATGGTCTGCACGCCTGTCAGCGCCAGCAGCCGGGTAATGCCGTCAGCTTCCAGTTGCCGCATGGCATCCGTATAGTCGCCGCACCAGTGAATGGAAGCATCATTATCTGCATAAGTACGTTCCACGCGTACCACCGGCAGGTCCAGCGATTCGGCCACCGCCGCGACCGTCCGGTGCAGTTCCGTGGCAAACGGATGCGCCGCATCGACCAATAGCCGGATGCCATGGTCCCGGCAGAAGGCAGCCATCGCCGCCTCATCCATTGCCCCCATCACATGTGTACCGTTCTGGCATTCAACCTGCTGCAACTCGCCGCGCGTGGAGTACCAATACGGCGAACCCGCCGCATCGGCCACCCGTACTGCGAGCCGCCCTTCCGTCGTACCGCCGAGAATCAGTATCATGAGCTATTTCCGGAACAGGTGTTTGAACTCGTGGGCATAGAGCCGCGAAAGGCCCTCCCGGTTGCCGATGGCTTCTCCTACCACCAGCAACGTGGTTAGGGTCAAATTGTTGTCTCGAACAAGCTTTGCCAGGTCCTTTAGCTGGCCGCGGTAGATGCGTTCTCCCTTCCAGGTCAGCTTGTAGCAGGCTGCCACGGGGGTTTCCGGCGGATAAGCCTGCAACAGTTCGGCCTGCACCTCTTCCACGATGGCGGCACTCAAGTAGATGCACATGGTGCTCTGCGACTGGGCAAGCTTGTGGAGTTGCTCCCGCTCCGGCATCGGAGTGCGGCCCTCGCCGCGCGTGAGGATGATGGTCTGCACCTTTTCCGGGATGGTAAACTGGGACCGGAGTGCCGCGGCAGCAGCCTGGAAGGCTGAAATGCCGGGCGTGATGTGGTAATGCATCCCGTAGCGGTCGAAAAAGGCCATCTGTTCCTGGATGGCGCCGTAGATGCAGGGGTCGCCGGTATGGAGCCGGACCACGAGCAAGCCCTTGTCGTAGAACTTCTTCATCAGTGCGAACTGCTCCTCCAGATCCATCGACGCTGAGCTGCGCACGGTACAGCCGGATTTGGCATAGTGTGTAAGTTCCACGGGCACCAGGCTGCCTGCGTACAGGATCAAGTCGGCCTGCTCCAGGAAGCGTTTGCCGCGGACGGACACCAGTTCCGGGTCGCCCGGACCGGCGCCGACAATTTCAATGTGGCCGGTACGAAGCGAGGCCGCCTCTTGCGCAAGCGCGAAGGTGAAATCATTGCCTTCGGTCAGCCGCCCTTTTCGTTTCTCCATCAGAATCGGACCGCCATGCGCACTGGCGATGGCGGCAGCTTCAGCCACGCCGGCACTGCCGGTGGCGGCCAGCGCTTTTTCCGACGGGTTCGGCACGTCGATGGCAGCCAATACCTCTGCCGAATAAATCTCTGTATGTGCCTGTGGCCAACGGAGTTGCAGGGCGCTGAGCAGCGGTTCCTCCTTTTTCAATTCAATGGTGCCGATGCTGGCAACGGACAGGGGCGAAAAGCCAGCTGTTTCGATGGCAGCAGCAATATGTTCAGGAATTCCCGCGGGGTCGCACTGTTTCCGGCATCCGAAACCCAGGTGCAGCACTGGAGGACGGTAGGTCAGGACGGCGACAGAGTCAGGCACTTCGGGCAACTGACGGGGCGTCACGGCGATCAGCAGTGAGAACTGGCTGACATCCAACTCTTCCCGGCGATAAAAAACTTGGACATGGGCCGGTTTCGTCCGTTCCAGATAGTCGGTCCCGGCATCCCGGATCTCCAGTAGCAGGGCTGTGGGTTTCTTTTCCACGAAGGAGAAGATGGCGCGGTTCATCCCGGCGCGCGTGGCCTCGACCGGCCAGCCCATACAGCGGTCCAGGGTGTCGAGGGGCCAGAGTTTTTCGTTGTCGCTCTGGGTGGTGACGATGGCCTGGGCGCCGAGATGGGCAGCAAGGTTGCGGGCCAGGTCGTTGGCACCGCCTACATGCCCGGAAACGACAGGAATGACGTATTTGCCGGTGCTGTCGATGCAGACGACGGCGGGGTCATCATACTTGTTCTTCAGGGCTGGGGCGATGCTTCGCGTGCAGATGCCGAGGGCCCCGATGAAGATGATGGCATCGAATTCTTCCCAGTGTTCCTTCAGAAACTTCCCATAAGGGCCCGTCTCCTTCTTTGTATAAATCTTTATATCGCTCCGCTGCTCTGGTTTCTTGTCCCCCTCGCAGGAAAAATGCTCGCGGTCCAAAAAACCACCCGCAGCTACGCTTTGGGCCATGGAAAGAGACGATTCGGAGACGACGATGATGGCGATATGGCTCATTCTGCAGTGATAATCGTTATCGGGTTGAAAGAATCGATGGTGACGTGCATTTCATTGACAATGCGGCGGCCAACCATGGCGACGGCATCGAGGAAAAGCGCCTGGCTTTGCTCGCTGACTGCATTGAAGACGATGCGGCCACCGGGCTGGAGGACGTTGTGGATGCGGTGGAGCATCTCTGGCAGTTTGCCGCCGTGGCCGCCGATGAAAACGGCGTCCGGGGCGGGAAGGTGATCAAGACTGGCGGACAGGAAGTCGCCGATGCGCACGTCAATGCCCGGAGCGCCGAAGCGGCGGGCGTTGGCCTCAATCAGGGCGCGGCCGGCTTCGCGGATTTCGAAAGCCGTAATCTGCAGATGAGGGAACCGCAGCCGGGCCTCGATGGAAACGGAACCGGTGCAGAATCCGATGTCCCAGAAGGATTTCCGGCCAGGAAGGTCCAGCTGGCTGAGGGTCAGGAGCCGGATGGGCATCTTGGTGATCATGTTCACACGGCCGTCGAGCAGGTCGAAGTCCCGCTCCGGCAAGCCGAATGGATGCGGGCGTGGAGCCGTCTGCTCCAGGATCAGGCAATTCGGAAAGCCAAAGTCCGTTTCCACGGCCTCGGGCAAAGAGAGAGAGCGCACGCGTTCCTTCTCCCGGTTGCCCAGGTGCTCCCCCACCGTCATCCGATAGTTGCCGTATCCGTAGTCAAGCATCCGGCGGGCTATCATGGCGGGTGTCTTTTGCCGGTCGGTCAGCGCACCGATAAGCCGTTCTCCACGGATCAAGGCTTCATCGAAGGCATCCCACGGCCGCCCCGTCAGTGAGACGGTGCGCATATCCGCATACGGCAGCAGCATCCGGTGGGCCAGCAGCTGCAACGAGTTGAACGCCGGAAAGACGGTCAGGTCCGCATCGGGCAACTCTCGGCGCAACGTATTGGCGAAGCCGAAGAACAGGGGATCGCCCGAGGCGAAAACGACCACTTCGGGATGTCCTTCATATTGTTGGAATACAGCTTCGAGTGGTACCGTTATGTCAATCCATACCGCATCTGCCGGCAGCAGCGGCGCCACAATCTCATGGTGCCGCTTTCCGCCCGAGAAAACGTGTCCGTCAGCAATGGCGGCACCCACTTCCGGCGGGAACCAGGCCTCGCGGTCGTCGGTCATGCCGATAACGATGAAGCGCTGTTTTTCTGGACGGGAACTACACATCGCGACCCGGTTTTAACGCTTCCGCGTCGTTAAAGCAAAGAATGGAGTTGACCAGCGTGGCAGCGAGGTTACTGCCGCCTTTGCGGCCTTCTACGATGATTTTCGGAATCTGCTTGAACGGCTTGACCATGTGTTTGCTTTCACGCACATGGACAAAGCCCACCGGTGCGGCGACAATGCCTGCCGGTGTGGCCTTTCCCTTGCGGATCAGGTCGCAGAGCTCCATCAAGGCGGTCGGCGCGTTGCCGAACACGAAAAGCGCGTCGGGATGCTCCTCCACGGCCAGCCGGATACCGGCCTGGGTGCGTGTAATCCCCTTCTCCGCCGCCATCTCGGCCACTCGATCATCGGGCAGATAGCATTTCACCTCCGCTCCCAGCCGCTGCAAGGCGCCTTTGCGGATGCCTGCCGCCGCCATGGTCACGTCGGTCACGATGGTCCGGATGCGACCCTCCACAAATCCCGCGTAAAGCGTTTCCATTGCTCCGTCGTCCACCCGCAGGATGTTTTCCATGTCGAAGTCTGCCGTGGTATGGATTGCGTGGAGCAGCGCCCATTTGCGGCCCAGCGGAATTTCAGGATGACGCAGCTCCCGCTCGATGGTGCGGAAACTCTCGATCATGATCTCCTGTCCAATTCCCTTCGCCTCGGCACCGTCCGTTTCGCGATAGTATCCGCGCGGCGTGATGAACTTGCCTTCAAAGATATAGGACTGTGAGTTACCGATAAGCAGTACGGTAAACATATCCACCTGTTCGGGATCCAGCGCTCCCAGCGTGGTGAGGGTCACCTGCTGGTCGTCCCGTCCTGCCTGGCGGACGAAGCCCACGGGAGTATCGGGGCTGCGGTGCTGCAAGAAGATCTCCTGGAGGCGGTACAGCTGCCAATAGCGCCCGTTGCTCCTGGGATTGTAAACCGCGGTAATGAAGTCACCTATTGCAGCGGCTACGATGCGACGCTCTATCTTTTCCCACGGCGTCATCAGGTCGGACAGCGATATGAGACAAAGGTCGTGGCCGATGGGAGCTCCCAGCAGCGAAGCGGCTTTCTGGAACGCGCTGATGCCCGGCAGGACCTCCACCTCCACGGCACTCCCCCGCTCGCGCTTCATCTCCCAGATGAGCGGTGCCATGCCATAGATACCCGCGTCACCCGAACTGACCACACACACGGTCTTGCCCTGCTCCGCCTGCACGAAAGCCTCTTCGGCCCGTTCGCGCTCCTTTTTCATGCCTGTATCCACACATTCGGCACCCGGTTGCACGAAGGGTTCGATGAACTGGAAGTAATACTTATAGCCGATGATGACATCGGACTGCCGAACGGCCTCCAGCACGGCTGGCGTCATGTCGCCCGCCCCACCCGGCCCGATTCCGGCCACGATGATCCTGGGTTTACTCATATAATGCAAATATACTGAAAAACAGGTGGTATTGAAAAAATCACGGCGACCAGCACCACCATCACGATTTCGGCCCGGCGGTTGATGCGGACGGCGCGTTCCATGTCGGCAGTTGCCAGCGGCCGGTCGTTGTCGCCGATGTAGGGTTTCCAGACTTCCTGCCCGAAATAGTTGTGAGGTCCGCCGAACCGGCAGTCAAGGATGGCGGCCAGGGCGGCTTCGGGATGCCCGGAATTGGGGCTCAGATGCTGGCTGCCATTCCGGTGCACCCAGCCGATGCGGCCCAGCTTTCCGGCGACCAGGAGCATCAGGAAGGCCGTGAGCCGCGCAGGAATCCAACCTGCCACGTCGTCCAGCCGGGCGGCGAAGCGGCCGAAATCCAGATAGCGCTCGTTGCGATATCCGACCATCGAATCGAGCGTGTTGATCATCTTATAGGCCACCATGCCCGGTACACCCAGCAGCGCCAGCCAGAAAAGGGGCGCGATGACTCCGTCATTCAGGTTCTCGGCCAGGGTCTCGAGCGCAGCCGTCCGGATTTCCTGCGGCGTCAGGGCGGAGGTATCCCGGCCCACGATGCGGGCGACTCGTTCCCTCCCCTCCTCAACGGAGCGGTCCACAGCGCAGAACACTTCGCGCACTTCCCGGATGAGGGTGGTACCGGCCAGACAGAAGAAGATCAGGATGCCTTCCACAATCCGTTGCAGCAGCACGCCACATCCCACTGTCTGGCCCAGCTGGCGCAGGGCCAGCAGCAGGAAAAATGTCAGCAAAAAACTGCCGACAACGAGTGCGATGGCCAGCAGTGCGCCCTTTCTACGGCGGTGTGTCCCCTGGTTCCAACGCTTTTCTCCGGCAGCGATCAATTTGCCGAAACCGACCACGGGATGAGGCAGCCAGGCAGGATCGCCCAGTATCAGGTCGAGCAGCCAGCCAGTCAGCAAAGGGATCATACGGTTCATCGGCCATCCTCCAGGTATTGCCGGATGGCATGAACCAGCCGGTCGTTTTCTTCGCGGGTCTGGGTGGCGATGCGGAAGCATCCGTCGTCCAGTCCTTGGAAGTTGGATGCATCGCGGATAAGGATGCTGTGCCTGTCGGCCAGCCAGCGCTTGAGGTCGGCGGCACTGCCTTTGGACAGGCTGCAAAGGAAGAAGTGGGTCTGCGTGGGTTCGGCGGTCAGGCCCGGAATGTCGTTCAGGGCTTCGACGAGGCGTTGTGTTTCCGCCAGCAGGGCGGGCAGGTCGATGGGGGCTGTATCTGGATGGGCGCAGAGGAATAGTCCGGCTTCGATGGCCAGGGCGTTGACGCTCCAGGGCATGCGGACGGCACGGACCTGTTCGATGAGGGCGGGATGGCCGGTGACATATCCGAGTCTCAGGCCGGGCATCGCGTATCGTTTGGTCATCGAGTGGAGTTGCAGGGCGTTGGGATAGCGGACGGCTTCGGCGGGGGTTAGGAGTTCTTCTTTTGTGAAGAAGCCATAAGACTGGTCCATGACAAAAATCGTATCCGGATTCTCTTCGATGGCTTGGATCATCTGTTCTTTCGGAATGACACTTCCCGTCGGATTATTCGGATTGCATAACCATATCACGCTCGCCTTTTCCCCAGGCGCAACCGGAACCCTTTTTTGCTGCGAGCCCTCGCAAAAAAGGAACACCGGTTGCTCCACCAGGCCTACGCACGGCTCGCTTCCCAAATAGCCGTCATTGCCACACTCGTTAAGAAGCGAATGTAGTGGCGGGCGGTGTCCGGCGAAGCGACCTTTTTTCGGGAGCAAGACGGACACCGGAGCCACGGAATGAGCAATCGAGTGTTGATACATCCGGCAGGCATCGGCGTACTCGCTGAAGGTAGGAGCCAAGATGGTGGAGTGGCGGCCGGAGAAGGCGTGGGCGATGTGGTAGATGGCTTCGGTGGCGCCGGCAGTGACACAGACGGTCGACGGAGCGATGCCGAGCCGCTCGGCCAGCGCTTTTTCAAGTCTGTAGGGCTCCGGTTCGGGATAATGGCCGATGACGTCGAGATGAGCGCGGAGATGGGCCTTCAGCGGCTCCAGGTCCACATGGGAATAGACATTGGAACTGAAATCCGACCGGATGGCACGGCCGAACAGATATGCGTCATCACCATGTCCACGAAGCATCGTTATCCTCCCAAAATCTTGTATAACAACGGAATATCAACGTACTTCCGGACATGTCCGGCCAGTTTGTCGTATTGTTCTTCCTTGAATGCGTGATAGTCAAACGCCGCGGCCGCCTCGTTTATTTTTGCGCTGTGCGGTGCGAGGAGCGTGTCGATAAAAGCGGGGTTGTCGAGGATACCGTGGATGTAGGTACCCATACACTTCTCATCTACGAAGCAGCCGTCGTCCTGCCCGTCTTCCAGCCGGTTCAGCGGCTGAAACAGGATTCCTTCCTCAGGCAGCGTCTTGCCCATATGGATTTCATAGCCTTCCATCGAGCCGCCGGGGCCATCAGCCAGTGTGAAGCGTACCTGGCGCGTGACTTTGTCGCCCAGCATTTCCGTGGTCATCGGCAACAGCCCCAACCCGGGCAGTACCTCCAGATCGCCTTCCACATGATGGGGGTCACGGATCTGCCGGCCCATCATCTGGTAGCCGCCGCAGATACCCAGCACCGACGCGCCTTTGCGACGGGCGCGCAGGATGGCCTGCGCCACGCCGTTGCGCCGTAACTCGTACAGGTCGTCAATCGTGCTCTTGCTGCCCGGCAGGATGATGATATCCGCCTTGGATAGCTCCTCCACGTTGTTGCTGTAGAACAAATGAACGCGCGGATCGCGCTCCAGCGCGTTGAAGTCCGTGAAATTGCTGATATGGCGCAGCAGCACCACTGCCACGTTTACCTTTCCCCGCTGCGCTGCCACGGACTTGGCGGCCAGTGCCACGGAATCTTCCTCTTCAATGTGGATGTCATGATAGTACGGCACGACGCCCAGCACGGGAATGCCGCAGAGATTCTCCAACATCTTCCGGCCCTCCTCGAAGAGCCGCAGGTCGCCCCGGAACTTGTTGATGAGAATACCTTTCACATACTGGCGTTCTTCGGGCCGCAGCAGCATGAGGGAACCATATACGCTCGCAAACACGCCGCCCCGGTCGATGTCGCCCACCAGCAGGATGTCCGCTCCCGCGTGGATCGCCATCGGTACGTTCACCAGGTCGGAATCGCGCAGATTGATCTCGGCCAGGCTGCCGGCACCTTCCATTACGATGGGGTTGAAGCGGGCTGCCAGCCGGTCGTAAGCAGCGTACACGGCATCGCGCAGTTCGGTGCGGCCTTCCTTGCGGAAATAGTCGTATGCGTCTCTGTTGCCGATGGGGCGGCCGTTCAGCACCACTTGCGAGGTATGGTCGCTCTGGGGCTTGAGCAGCAGCGGATTCATGTCGGTGTGGCAGGGTACGCCGGCGGCTTCGGCCTGTACGGCCTGTGCGCGGCCAATCTCCAGCCCGTCTGGCGTGGCAAACGAATTGAGGGCCATGTTCTGGGCTTTGAACGGTGCCGGGGCATAACCGTCTTGCTTGAAAATGCGGCACAGGGCCGTGGCCAGCACGCTTTTGCCGACGTCGCTGCCGGTGCCGGCAAGCATCACGGGATGGAGGCGGGGTTTCATCGCTGGTTCTTATAGGCGAAGGCTTGCCAGCGTTCTTCGGGCCAGTGCTGCTGGTCGAGCTCATGGCGGGCCATGACGAAAAGCAGGTCGGAGAGACGGTTGATGTATTGCAAGATGGTTTCGGGAAGGGGGTCTTCGCGGTGCAGGGTCCAGAGGCGGCGTTCGGCGCGACGGCAGATGGCACGGGCCAGCTGCAGCTGCGCGGCAAGCGGAGTGCCACCGGGCAACAGGAAGTGGCGGCTGGGGCCGGCCTCGGCCGTCAGGGCGTCCATCGTCGCTTCGCAGTCGGCGACGAGGTTTTCGGGGAGCGCATTCGGGTTTTTGTCGCGTTCCGCTGCGGGTGTCGCTACCTGGCTCATGACGACCATCAGGTTCTTCTGGATACCATGCAGAATATCGTCGTACGACGCTCGCTCCGCTCCGCTGTTCTCACTCAGCAGCGAGCGGATGACACCAAGCTGGCAGTTCAGTTCGTCGAGGGTACCGTTCGCCTCGATGCGGATGTCATCTTTCGGCACCCGCGTTCCGCCGTGGATGCCCGTCATTCCCCGGTCGCCAGTTCTGGTATAGATCCGACTCATTGGCAGTTACGGATATGTTGGATGTAAATATCCTGAATTTCAGGGATTTCTCCCAGCCCTTCAAGGCAGCATTCCACCTGCAGGCCTTCGGCTTCCAGGGCTTCTTTCCAGTCCACGGCAATGTCGTTCGTGGCATGGTCGCCCGCCACGAATAGCAGCGGAACGAGCATCACGCTGCGGGCCTTGTCTGCCTTGAGCCGGCCGAGCATCGTGTCGAAGGTGGGATAGCCTTCGATCGTGGCCACATGGAAGAGCGGGCCGGCCTGCTCGGTGAAGAGGTAATCCATCTGGCTGTACGTGGCCGTGGCGGGCGTATGGGTCCCGTGTCCGACGAACACGACATGGGCCCTTTTTTTCGCATCGGCAGCACCGGCATGACGCCGGGCCAGAATATCCGCTACCTGCTGGCAATCAGCCACATCATAGAGCAACGGATTCCCGATGCGAACCTCCTCAAAGAAATCCGCGACGCGCGCCACGTCGCTGCGCAGCGACGCCATTTCGGCTCCCTCCAGCAGCGTGGTGGTCTGCACGAGGACACGCGTGAAGCCGTCGGCACGCAAACGGAGCAGTGCCTCAAGGGGCGTGCTCTTCTCGATGCCGCGGGCTTTCAGCTTGCGGATGATCATGCGCGAGGTCCAGGCTTCCCGGAACGTGTATTCCGGGAAAGCCTCGCTGACCTTCGCATTGATGGCATCAATGGTCTTCGTCCGCGTCTCGTCGTAGCTGGTGCCGAAGTGCACCATCAGCAGTGCGGCCTTGCCAGCCTGGGCAAAAATGGGAGAAGCCAGGGTTGCCATCATCAGAAACAGCAGCAGTTTGCGTCTCATCCAGCTGCTATTCCGGGTTCTTGGAGTGGTAGTAGTCGAGCGGTTCGCCGTTGATGGCGTCCTGCGTATGGTTCATCCAGATCTGACGGATAGACGGGAGTTCCAGCAGGCCCTTCTCGATCATCGTGGTATTGTTGCAGGTGAAACCGGAACCGGGCGCACCGAAGAATACCTTCCAGCTGCAATCCTCCACTTCGCCCTCCTCGTTCGCCTCATCCAGCAGGTCTTCGAAGGTGTAGGACTTGCCGATGAACACTTCGGGCAGGTCGTCACCGGCCATGTCATTGTGGCCGTGGTCGCCGTCGATCGACATCAGCGGGTGCAGGTAGACTTTCTTGCTGCCGTCATTCAGGCCGCCTTCTGCCATGCGCTCATAGACATGCGGCTTGAAGTTCTCCATCATGTCCACCGTACCCACGAAATAGTGCGGGTTGATGGCCTGCAGAGCCTCTTCCAACTGGGTGTAGCGGATATTGGCCTTGTAGGTGTCGTAGGAGTCAGGGTTGCCGTGGCCCATGAAAGCGACCACGTCGTTGGCTGCCTGGGTCTTGTAGAGAGCATCCAGGGCCCGGGCCACCGCATTGACATCGGAATCCTCTTCCTGGAGGAGGGGGACACCGAGCTTCAGGATAACGCTGGAAAGGTAGTCATCATCCAGGTCGCCGTTGGCATTGTTGGCGAAGTCCTTGATGTAGTTGATCACGCGGGTGTACTCTTCACCCGGGATCACCTGCAGGGACTGGACTACGATTTCACTGTACATCACGCCCTTCTGGGCAAAAGCCGTGAGCCAGAACGGCGGAGCATAATAGTTGCGCACCTCGGCGCCGGCGGCGGCGTTCTCACCGGCAGCCGCACGGTTGATGCAGATGGCCGACGAGAAGGAAAGGAACACATCATAGGCAGGGAAAGCTTTCTTGTAAGCAGCGACGGTCTCATCGAACGCGTCGAAAGCCTGCTGCCAGGTGGAACCGAAGGCAACCAGAAGGATCACCTTGTTGTTGTTCTTCTGATTCTTCACCGTCTCATTTACCGCCCGCTGATAGGCGTTGTAGTTGTATTGTTCGTTCATCGGGTCGCAAGAAGTGAACCCGAACACGAGCGCCGCCATCATCAGGGCGGCCAAAATGCTAGTTTTCTTCATATTGCTTGGAGTTATAGTTGTTGTTGATGGTCGAATTGAATTTGTCCCGGACCTTCTTTCCCGCGTTGAAGCGCACGGTCAGGCCGAGGTAGACCGTTGTACCGGGCGTCGTAGTACCCAGGTGCAGGCCGTGGGGCGTTCGGTCCACATAATTGAATATATTGTCGACACCGGCTTCGATGCGCCAGGAAGTCCGCTCCGAGTGGCCCAGTTCGTGGGTAGTGGCGATGCGCCAGATCTGGTACCCCTTTCCGTCTCCGTCGATCTGGTAGTAGCGTTTGGATGACATGCGTCCGTACAGGCCCGCGCCAAGACGATAGTCCGGAGAGAAGCGGTGGTTCCACGTCACGAAACAGTTTCCCTTGTGGTGGGCCGTCCCGTCGATCACCACCTGCCGCATCCGTTCATGGTCCGAATCGTACTGGTTCGCCTCGGTGTCGAGCCAACTGTAGTTCAGTCCGAAAGCCCAGTCCCGGAAGCCGTAGCGCACAGTGACGTCCACGCCCCACGTCCGGGCATCCTCGATGTTCTGGTACTGCCGTGTCCGCACGGGATCGTATTGGATGATATACTCGGCCGGGGCCTGGTAATTGGGGATGGTCACCAGCGTGATCATGTCTTTAACCATATTGTAATACCCTGTCAGGGTGACGCTTACGCCGGCCTGTGTATACTCGCCGCCCAGCGAGAAATAGTTGCTGGTCTGGGGTCGGAGCGACTTGTTGCCCAGATAGAGGTAGGTGCCGCTCATCTGCTTGACATAGCGGTAATACAGCTCCTTGGGCGTCGGCGTCTTGAAGCCTTGGCTCCAGGTAGCGCGCAGGCGCCACGGCAGGCCGAGCCCCAGCATGGCCGACAGTTTCGGCGTGACCTTCACACCGAACTGGCCGTTCCAGGTGAGTCGGGCGCCACCCGCCAGATGCAGGCGGTTGCGGCCAAAGTCGTACTTCCACTCGTCCTGCACATAGACAGCCGCCGTCCAGTCGTGCACTGTGCCACCCTCCACGCGGGTGGAGGAACGCAACCAGTCGTACCGATATTCAGCACCTGCGCTAAGCAGGTTTTCGGCAGGCAGCGAGAACACGCCCTTGACGCTGGCCATCGTGCGGCGCTGGTCGCTCTGCATCTCAGTCTGTCCCTCCAGATAGGGAAAATAGGGATAATATATCGTTCCTTTGCTTTTCTCGTAATCTTCCACCAGTGTGTTCGCTGTGAAATAGTACATGTAAGCATGCCGGTTCCAGTCCACGTCGAAGGTCACCACATCCGTCTCGTTCACCTTCCAGCGTCCGCCTGCAGAAGCGGAAGCATTGCGGTACTGCAGGTCATAGGTATGCACGTCAAACTGCGCATACTTGCCGTTGGGACGATAGATGCGCTTGCCGTACCAGGTGCCTCCGGCATAGAACTCCAGCTTGTCGGACGGCGTCCATGTGAGCTGCTCGCCGATTTGCGCGTTGGTATGCCGGTTCACCGTCTTGTTCTGGGAATCGGTGACAGGGGGCTGCGTGCCGGTGGTATGCTCCACGGAAGTATTCTGCCAGCCGTCGGAATGCTGGAGCTGGAAATTGGTCAGCGAGCTGAACTTCCCGAACTTCAGGCCGATGGCGTTGTGCTGGCGCAGATCCTTGTACGAACCCACGCGCGTGGCATTTTCCAACAGCAGTCCTTCCCGCCGCTGTTTCCGGGTGATGATGTTGATGACACCCGCAATGGCATCGCTGCCGTACAGCGCGGAAGAGGCTCCTTTCACGATCTCGATCTTCTCGATGTTTTGCGGATCGATGAGGGCCAGGTCGTTTTCGCCACCCACATCTCCGTGGATGCGCTTGCCGTCGATCAGGATAAGGATATAGCTGTTCCCCAAGCCGTTCAGCTGCATGTGCGAGCCCATGTCGTCTTCATTGAACGCGAAGGAAGCCGCCAGGCCGCCGAGGATATCCTCTAGCGACTTGCCGGCATAGTTCTGCAGCATCCGCCCCGTGATGACTTCCGTCTGGACAGGCACATCTTTCAGCAGGTGGCTCGTTCCGGTAGCTGTAACCACAACCTCTGGAATCGAGTCCTGCAGGGGCGCCTGCGCGACCAGCGTACAAGGGAGGCACAAGGCCATCCCGATAAGCCATCTACCCGGGAATTTCATGATTTAGAGCAGGTGCATGGTACCGAAAACATAGAGGAACGCATAGCCCAGGACCATGCTGATGATGCCCACGATGAGTCCGATCTTGGCCATGTCCTTCTGCTGGACGAGGTTCGTGGCATAAGCCAGGGCATTCGGCGGAGTGGAGATAGGCAGGATCATGGCACTGCTGGAAGCGATCGCCACGCCAATCAGCACCGTGGCGGTGCCGCCGATGGCATCGAGCTTGTCGCCCATGGCTGTACAGACGACTGCGAGGATCGGCATCAGCAGGGCGGCCGTCGCCGAGTTGGAGATGAAGTTGGACAGTGCATAGCAGAGCAGGCCCGACAGGATCAGGATCAACACGGGCGAGAACGAACCGAACGGAATGTTCTTCACCACCAGTGCAGCCAGGCCGGATACGTTCATGGCATAGCCCAGCGCAAAACCGCCGGCGACCATCCAGATGACCGACCAGTTGATCTCCTCGAGGTCGCGCCGGTCAATGACGCCGGTGACGGAAAAGACCACCAGCGGAATGAGCGCCACCGTATAGGTATTGATTCCGGTGAACGAGTCGAGCAGCCAGAGGAGCACGGTCACGATGAAAGTGACGATGACGATGCGGGTCTTCGTGTCTTTCTTCAATTCGCCCTCGATCTTCAGTTCCACCGTCTTCTGGGTGAACGGGAATATCTTCTTGATCACCATCCAGCTGATGAAGAGCAGGACAGCCACCAGCGGCACCATGATGAGCATCCACTGGCCGAAGCCGATGCCCAGGTTCAGGCCTTCCGGATCGTTCAGGTATTTCAGTGCGATGGTGTTCGGCGGAGTGCCGATGGGCGTGCCGATACCGCCCAGATTGGCGGCTACGGGAATGCTGAGGGCCATGGCGATGCGGCCCTTGCCATTGGCAGGCAATTGCTTGAACACAGGGGCCAGGAAGGTAAGCATCATCGCCGCCGTCGCGGTATTGCTGATAAACATGGAGAAGAGGCCGGTGATGAGGAGGAAGCCCAGCAGCACGCGTTCACTCTTGGAACCGAACGGTTTCAACAGGATCTTGGCCAGATGCACGTCCAATCCCGTTTTCGTAGCTGCGATAGCCAGCACGAATCCGCCGATGAACAGCATGATGACCGGGTCGGCAAAGCACGCCATGATGCCCTTATAGCTCAAGACAGCGCCCACTTCGTCCGGATTGCAGAGCCATTTGACGCCTGAGTCCGATGTAAACAGCAGCAGGAGTCCCATGATGGCGATGGACGTCGCCCATGAAGGGACTATCTCGAAAACCCACATCAGTGTCGCGAAAGCGAAGACTGCGATGATGCGCTGTTGTACGACGGTCAGGCCGTCAATGCCGAAGGAGGCAGTGGGAAGGAACCAGAGGACCAGCGTGACAGCGATCACCACTAATGCCTCGATGGTTTTTGTTTTGAGCCATTTGGTCTGCCGCCTGAATTCGACGGTCATCGCGTGGAGCGAATCGACCAGATGGAAACCGGTAAAGTTTTTAAACATGGTAAGTAATAGTCATTATAAATGGTCAGTGATGTGTTCAAGCAAGACAGCGATGGATTCGGCACGATGGGTGGTGCCGTCCGATTCGCGGAGGATGTATGCGTGCGGAGCGGCTATGACCGTCCGGTCTGCTTCGATATCCCTTTCGGCGCGAAGGCCGCTGCGGCGCAGCGCCTTCTGCACCATGGCGCAGCACACCGGATCTCCTTCAAGCCGGACAGTGCCGCGATAGTCAGGTTCAATGCGATAGAGGCCCGTCTGCTTCTCGAATGCCACGCCGGGGCGGTTGAAGAAAGCATCGAGCGTACCGTCGAGGGCCAGGTCCTCGGGGCTGCCGACCGTCACGCCGCGCCCCTTGGCCATCAGCCAGAGCTGGTCGGCGATCTGCAGGGCGAGTTCCAGGTCATGTGTCGACAGGAACACTGTCTTTTGCATGTCCCGCGACAGCCGGTGCAGCAGGTGGAGGATCTCCACCTTGCTCGGATAGTCGAGGAACGCCGTGGGTTCGTCGAGGAAGATGATGGGGGTTTCCTGTGCCAATGCCTTGGCGATCATCACCTTCTGTCGTTCTCCGTCGCTCAGGGTCTGGACCAGGCGGTCGCCCAGGGCGGCAATGCCGACCATGTCAATGGCCTCCCCCACCTTGTGGCGGTCTTCTGCGGACAGCCGGCCCCAGAATCCGGTGTAAGGACTGCGTCCCATTCCCACCAGCTCGGTGACCGTCATGTTCTGCAAATTGTTCTTTTCGGTCAGGACCACGCTGATAACGGTAGCGAGATCCTTTTCCCGGTAGGTACGCAGCGGCTTCCCCAGGATGGCCACCTCCCCGAAAAGGGGTGGCAGGAAGCCCGAAAGGGTGCGCAGGAGCGTGGATTTTCCGGCACCGTTCTCTCCCAGCAGGCAAGTCAGCTCCCCGCTGCGGATGGTGTCGGTGATACCTTCGGCAACGGTCTTGACGCCATGCTTGCCGGGGTAGCCGATGGAGAGGTCCACGATCTGAATGGTGTTGTCCCGCTTCATTCGCCCGTATCCTCCTTCCTGTGTTTAAAGAGCACCACGGCCACGACCGGCGCACCGATGAGCGCCGTGACAGAATTCACGGGCAGCGCGCCTTCAAAGCCCGGCATCCGTGCGATGAGGTTGCAAAGCAGGGCCAGCGACGCACCGGCCAGCAGCGAGGCGGGCATCAGCACGCGATGGTCCGAGGTACGGAAGATGCCGCGGCACAAGTGCGGCACGGCCAGTCCCAGGAACGAGATCGGGCCGCAATAGGCTGTCACGATAGCCACCAGCACGCCTGCACAGGTGATGACGCCTATCCGCGCCCGACGGACGTTCAGGCCCAGGTTGCGGGCATAGCCGTCGCCCAGCAGCAACAGGTTCAGGGTCTTGACCAGCAAGAACGAAAGCGGAAGCAGGATGGCCATGATGACCACGAAGGTCATGACCTGTCCGCCCGATACGCGGGCGAAGCTGCCCAGCCCCCATACCACATAGGCCCGCACATCTTCTTCGGCGCTGAAGAACTTCAGCACGCCGATGATGGCGGTCGCCACATAGCCGATCATCACGCCGATGATCAGCAGGGTCACGTTGCCCCGCACCTTCTGTGCCACCCAGACGATCAGCAACATGATGGCCATCGCCCCGATGATGGCAGACACCGTCATCGCGATTTCACCCATATAGCCGAGCCGGCTCAAGGCGACCCCGCCCAGGCGACCGGACAGCAGCACCACGAAGGCCACGCCCAGGCTAGCACCCGAGCTCACACCCAGCACCGACGGACCGGCCAGTGGATTGCGGAAGACCGTCTGCATCTGCAAGCCCGCCACGGAAAGGCCCGCTCCTGCCACCAGCGCCGTCAGGGCCTGAGGGAAACGCGACTTGAGGACGATGTTCTGCCAGATGGCATTGTCCACCTCCCCGCCCCACAGCGCTTTCCAGACCTGTCCGGCCGGAATCGTCACCGAGCCCAGCAGCAGGTTCAGGAAGAACAGCAGGAGGATTGACCCCCCCAGCAGGATCATGCCGACGGCAACAGGGCGTTTCATGGCAGCAGTTCGTAGAATACGGGGTGATAATCGGCCGGAAGCAGTTCCGGATGGAAGACATGGATCAGGTCGGCCAGGACCACGTCGGGCTGCACCGGCATGCTCTCATAGAAGGGTTTCTCCCGCATATTGCAGTAAATCACTCCTTTATGTTGGAAGGCATAGAGGTCCGCATAGCGGGCGTCTTCGGCCTTGAGCGCGTCGTAGGAGAAAGTGCCGTTGTAGCTGTTGACGATGCGCCAGTATTTCGCCTGGGCCGTCTGGCTGTAGACTGTTTCGAAATCGAGGTTCAGTCCTCCGGCGTTCTCATCGTCGGGCAGGAAGTATTCCCCGCCGGCATCGCGGAAGATCTGCGCCAGGAAACTGCGGCCGCCACCCACGTACCAGTTGCCGCCGTGCAGCTCGCCGCTCAGCACCACCGGGCGCTCGGACACGTCGGCCGTCAGCGCTTTCAGGTCGTTGTAACGCTGCTCAATGGCATCGAAGAGCGCATTGGCCTTCTCTTCCTCGCCGGTAAGCAGTCCGATGAATTTGATCCACTCCGCCTGGCCCAGTGGCGTTGTCTCCTGATAGCCCAGATGCGGAACCAGGGGGATATCTACGCCCTTGAGGGCCTCATAACCCCCTCGTTTGAAAGGTGATATGAGGATCAGGTCGGGATCGAGGCCTAAGATGACCTCGTTGTCGAAGTTGCCCTCGATGCCGATCTTTCGGGTACGGCCGTCGGCCAGCCGTTGTCTCATGTCGGGATTGAACAGGTGGCGCGTACTCGTGATGCCGGCCACACAGTCAAGTTCGTCCAGGCAGATGAAGTTGGACAGTTGGAGGGAGGTCATGCACACCACGCGTTGCACCGGCACCTCGATCAGCGTGTAGCCGTCGGGCACCTGGTACGCTTCCGTACCGCGGGGCAGGAGCATGAAATGGAAGGATTCGCGCTCCGACCGCTGCGGGTCCTGGATATCGACCAGACAGCATCCATCCAGATAGGTTACGCGGAATCCCTCCGCGTGGCGGGGCTGCACAAGACCTTCCTTCGCGCCGGTCAAAGTGACTTTCTGTCCGGCTCCGCCCGGTTTGCAGGCGACAGCCAGCAGCGAGACTGCCAGCAACAGGATTGTTTGACCTATTCTTCCCATAGTTTCAAAATATCAGATTCTCCCCAATAGAGGTGGGTATAGCCGGCCAGCACATTTTTATAACGGTAAAGTGCAGTCAGCAACTGGTCGCCGCGCGCATTGAACTGTGTGGCGACAGAGGGCAGAGCAGGCGGGACGGCCAGCCGCGAATAATGGAATTCGTGGCCACGCCATTCCCGCCCCGCCGCATCTACGACCCTGCGATAACCCAAGTGGAGCCTGGCCCCTTCCATCGTTGCGGCGCATGGCAGTACACCGCACATCGGGAAAGGGCCGTTCTCCACCCCCGTTATCGATCCGGTCAGATAGATCATTCCGCCACACTCCGCCAGCACGCGTCCCCCAGCCTCGGCATAGTCCCGTAACTGTGCCATCAGGCCGGGCTGTGCAGCCAGCTCGCGGGCGAAAAGTTCCGGATACCCCCCCGGCAGATACACCAGGTCGGCCTCCGGCAACGGACCACCCGCCAGTGGGCTGAAACAGCACACACTGCCCATGCTGGCGAGCCGGTCCATATTCTCACGATAGATGAAATTGAATGCCGCATCGCGTGCAACGGCGATCCGCAGGTTGCCGGCGGCAGGCGTCTTCTCCCGCGGGCACGGCAGGACAGGCGTCTGTACGGCTTCCAGCAGTGCCGGCACGTCGACATGCGCCGTCACCAGGTCGGCGGCCTGGTCAATCCAGGCATTCATCGCCTCCTCTGCGGCCAGCGTCAGGCCCAAATGCCGCGAAGGGATTTCCAGGCCCGCTGTGCGCGGCAGGGCGCCGAAGCAGCGCAAACCTGCGTCCTCGCACGCCTGCAGCAGGAAATCCAGATGCCTTTGCGACGAAACCTGGTTGAAGACAACCCCCGCGAACCGCAGACCCGGATGGAAGTGGCTCAACCCGTACAATTGCGCCGCCACCGTGTAGGCTGTCGACCGGGCGCTGACCAGCAGCACGACAGGAACGTCGAGCAACTGCGCGATCTCGGCACTGCTGCCCTTCATCCGGTCATAACCGTCGTACAGCCCCATGACGCCCTCCACTACACAGGCATCAGCCCCCATCCCGTATCGGGCATAGACGCTGCGCACATGCGCTGGCGACGCCATCCAGGTGTCAAGGTTCACCGATTCCCGGCCCGTCGCCACGGTGTGGAAACGGGAGTCGATGTAATCGGGACCGCACTTGAACGGCTGCACCTGCAGGCCTTGCCGCTGCAAGGTCCGGAGAAGCCCCATCGTGAAAGTGGTCTTGCCGCTTCCAGAGCTTATTGCGCCGATCAACAGTTGCGGTTTCAATTTCATCCCAACAATTCTCTTTTATTCTTATTCTGCATCCATGGCGCGGATGATGTCGAAGCAGAAGCCCTTGGAAAGCTCCACGCCCTTTTCGACGGCGCCGGTCTTGCAATCGTAGATATAGACGGTCGGATAGGATTCGTCCGATTCGCCTTCACCGCCCACACCGATGTAGGCCTTGTCGTTCACCACGACGCTGCGCTGGGAGAAGCGGCCACCGCAATACGGCAGGTCCGTTCCATTGTACTTGACGCGCGTGCGCGTGCCGCTGGCCAGGTCGATGATTGAGTAGAAGTGGCTCTTGCTGTCGATCTTCGTGCCGAGCGACTCGTCCCGCGAATAGCAGAGGGCACGGCCATAGCCCAGATACTGGATGGTCAGCAGCTTGCCTTCCGGATTGGGGAAGCCGTTCCAAGAAGCGTCGAAAGTCTTGGAACCCGCAGGAATGCGGCGCAGGATGCCCATTTCCTGATCGTTCACCGTAACCATGCCGGCCACATACATGTTGTCGGCTTCGTCATACATGATCATGCTCTGCATCAGTTCGCCGTAGGCGCTGCCGGCCGTCTCTTCCATCACTGCGGAAGGTACGGTGGTATTGGATTCGATTTTCATCGTCGCCGGGTCGATAACGGCGATGAACAGCTGCGATTTGTTCGCATCGCTCATACCGGATTCCGGCTTGGCGAAATAGAAGTAGTACAGTTTCTTGTCGCTCTTGCGGTAGGTCAGCAGGCCGGCCGTGGAGAAAGCGTTGTATCCGGTCGGCAAGCTGATGTCGAAAGTACCCTCGCTCTGGATGGCCATGCCGGCATCGGAGTCCGAAATCTTGGTCCAGATGATCTTGGTAGTGCTTTCGGCGGTACCGATGACCACGAGCGTCTGACCGTCGGGAAGCCAGGCATGGGTGTATTTGCGGGCAGCGTAGACATTGTCCTTGAACGGAATCTCCGAATCCTCGACAATCGTCTCTTCCCCGGCTGCGTTGCGGGTGATGTGGAACTTCACGAAACCACCGGTGGATTTCTGCGGCACCTGATAGTAGTACTTCCCATGGGTGATGCTTTCCAGGGTATAATCCTGCGTAATGTCGATGCCTTTGCCCGTGAATTCCACGCGCGGCTGGTCGGCCGTCAGAGCCGGTACGCTGCGTACATACGTGCCGTTCTTGTTCTGTTTCATGCCGCCATGGTTACCTGCGCACATGAAAAGGTCAAAATTATAGTCTTTCACGACCGGCTCGGGTTCCGGTTCAGGTTCAGGTTTTTCGCAACTGACTGCCATGAACAACATCGAAACCATCACGGCGTTCAGGATGAGAAACATCTTTTTCATTTCAAATCTTATCTTTTATTGTTATAGAAATAGTCTGAATTTCAAGAAGAAAGCCCGTCCGGGCTTCTGGAGCATATAGTTGTCGAACGCCAGGGCGTCGAGCAGGTTGGTGCATTCCAGCGACACGTTGTAGCGCCCGCTGTGCCACGAATAGAGGAGCGAGGCGTTGGTGATGTGCTGGGTGGGCACCCTGGACTTGGAACTGGCGGAACCGTAGGCTTCCCAGGTGAGGTAGAACCAGTGCACCCACTGGTAGTCGAACGACAGGCGGAGCCGGCTGTCCCGCAGGACGACATTGCGGAAAGTATAGGACGCCTCTGCATTGCAATAGGCCCAGGGCCGGTTGGGCGTCCGGTTCCGGTAGGTGATGGAGATGTCGCCTGCCTGCGTGTACTTGCGCATGTCACGACTGTCGTCGTAACTGGCGTTCACCGCCAGATGCAACTTGCCGGCCCAGTCATAGCGGACCTCTCCGTCCACTCCCAGGATGTGCACGGCCGCCACGTTGACATACTGCATCATGCCTTCCGTCTCTGCCATGGTGGCCTGGATATAATTGTCCACGAGGCGCACGAAGCCGTTCACCTCATAGGAAAGGATGTGTCCGCTTCCGAAATCCAGCGTCCCGAACAAGCCCAGGTTGAAATTCTCGCTGACCTCGGGTTCCAGGGCCAGGTTGGGATAGACCGTGGAGCCGTTGCCCAGCACTTCCCGCGAAATGGGAAGACGTACGCTGTGCTCATACGAGCCTTTGACGGACAGCGGGACGGATATTTCATAACGGCTGCCCAGGCCACCTCCCAGATAGTTCCGGGTGCTTACCGGATCGACTTTTCCGGCACCGGTAATCGTGGAAAGTTCGCTCTGCCCTATCACGAGATGATTGACATAGTCCTTGATAAAGAAGGCGTTGCGCATCCGGCCGTCCCAAAAAGACTGATCGTACGAAAGACTGATGACATGCTTGGCCAGCCAGTCGTCGGTCGGTACGAAGTCCTTGTCCCACGATTCCGACTGCTTGTTGCCGAGGCGATTGAGCTGATAATTGAGCGACAGGTCGTGTCCTTCGCCCAGGTGATAGCCCAGGCCGGCGCGTACCACCGTCAGCGGACGGCGATAATGGCGCCAGGTCTTGCCCCGCCGACGGATCTCGCTGTACGAGCCGTCGATATAGGTTCCGTCCCAATAATAGAGACGGTAGGTGGTGTCGATGGTCTGCGCATGGTCCCAGGTATGGGAAGCCATCAGTTGCAGCTTGAGTCCGTCCGTCAGGAAATCCGCTTTTTCGTAACGGGCCGACACGTTGACCGACTGTGTCTTGCGCTCCGCCATGCCGATGACGTGCGACTGCGTGGCGCCAGTCTGGATCTCCTTGTCGATCTTCGATACGGAAGCGGAGATGAAGAAAGCGTCAGCCCAAGAACGGTCCGCAACGCCCGCCTCCAGCTGACCGAAAAGCGACAGGTAGTCGTCGTGGAAGCGGGGCAGGTCGGTCACGATGAACGCGGTATGCTCGGCATTGCGCACCTTGACGTCGTGCATGATGTAGTTGTTCTTGGAATAGTTCACGCTGATGACGGGCTTGATGATGATGCCCGTCTTCTTGCCGGTAAAGCTCGCGTTGACATCTGCTTTGTGGGTATGGAACGAGCCGATGCCGTACGAGACATCCAGGTAATTGCGGGTGCGGCGGTTGGTGATGATGTTGACCGCCCCGCCCAGCGCGTCGCTGCCGAAACTGGCGGGAATCACTCCTTTATAGATCTCTACCCGGTCGATGATGTTCACCGGCAGGTTGGCCAGCGTAACGCCGCTGCCCTTGACGTCGAGCGGCATGCCGTCCAGGAAATAGCGGATGGAGTTGCCCGACATGCCGTTGATGGAGAGGTCGTAGTCGGAACCCACGCCGCCCTCTTCGCGGATGCGGATGCCGGAACTCCGGTCGATGGCCGACGAGAGGCTATTGAGCGTACTGGCCTGCACGCTGATATTCAGCGCATTGACAGCATACGCCCCTTCCCTGACCTGTTGCTCCCGACTTTTCGCGGTCACGACCGATTGCTGCAAGGCAAGCGTATCGTCCAGCGCGCCGGACACTTTCAATGTGTCCTGCGCGAAGGCAGCGGTGGCCAGGCATACAGCCAAAAGGATAGATACCCCTTTCTTTTTGAAATCCATCGATTCACGGAGCCCTTATTACCCGAGAGCTCGAAAAATCAACGATTCCGGCAGGTCTTCTGGCTTGTCCCCGCTCCGACGCCTTCCCACCTTGCGGCAGTGACGATAGATTGTCGGAGCGATTTCCGGGACTTACAGCAGCGGTGTCTGCCCAGGATTCACACCTGGTTCCCTTTTCATCCGCATTTCCGGCAGGAAAAACGGACACCGAAATCGGCCGCAAAGATAGGAAAATGTAGCGAAAAAAACTAATTTTGCACTATGAAAAGAGTGGTGCTCATCACGGGTGGATCCCGGTCCGGAAAGAGTTCTTACGCGGAAAAAATGGCGTTGGAGCTTTCTGAACAACCTGTCTACCTGGCCACTGCCCGAATCTGGGATGAAGATTTCCGGGAACGGGTGCGCAGACATCAGGCACGCCGCGGACCGCAGTGGACCAATCTCGAAGAGGAAAAAATCCTGAGCCGACATGACTTGAGGGGTCGCGTGGTGGTGGTGGACTGTCTCACGCTCTGGTGCACCAACTTCTTCTTCGACATGGGGAGCGATGTTGACCAGGCGCTGGCCGCTGTGCAGCAGGAACTTGACCGCTTCCTCGACCAGGATGCCACCTTCCTGCTGGTCACCAACGAAATCGGCCTGGGCGGCACCTCAGAGAACGACCTCCAGCGCAAGTTCACGGACCTTCAGGGCTGGATGAACCAGTACGCCGCATCCCTTGCCGACGAAGTGATCCTGATGGTATGCGGCATCCCTGTTAAAATCAAAGGCTGACATGTCTGTCACATTCCATATCGAGCGGCCCGATCCGGCCATCCGTCCTGCCCTGCAGGACAAGATCGACAACCTCACCAAGCCCAAGGGCTCGCTGGGCCGGCTGGAAAGCCTCGCCCTGCAGGTCGGACTCATCCAGCAGACTTTGTCGCCCATGCTGCGGCATCCCCAGAACATCGTTTTCGCGGGCGACCACGGCATCGTGGAAGAAGGCGTGAGCATCGCGCCGAAGGAGGTGACCTGGCAGCAGGTGTGCCACTTCACGCATCCCCAGGGCACCGGCGGCGTCAATTTCCTCTGCCGCCAGCATGGCTTCACGCTGAAAGTCGTCGACGCGGGTGTGGATTTCGACCTGCCCCGCGACCGCGGTATCATCGAACTGAAGGTCGGCCGCGGCACCCGCAACTTCCTCCATGGTCCCGCCATGACCCCGGAAGAGATGGACCAGTGCCTCGCGGGCGGCGCCCAGGTCGTCCGGCAGTGCTTCGAGGAAGGCAGCAACGTGCTGAGTTTCGGAGAGATGGGCATTGGTAACACCTCCCCTTCCTCCATCTGGATGTCTCTTTTTGCGGGGATCCCGCTCGCGGACTGCGTAGGGGCCGGCAGCGGACTGGACACGGCGGGCATCCGGCACAAGCTCGACGTGCTGCAACGTGCCGTGGAAAACTATGCCGGTGACGGTTCGCCACGCGACATCATCCGCTGGTTCGGGGGCTTTGAAATGGTGATGGCCGTCGGCGCGATGCTGCAGGCTGCGGAACTGAAGATGGTCATCCTGGTGGACGGCTTCATCATGACCAACTGCATGCTGGCGGCATCCAGGCTGTATCCCGAAGTGCTGGATTATGCCGTATTCGGCCACTGCGGCGACGAATCAGGGCACAAGCGGGTGCTCGACGCTCTCGGCGCCCAGCCGCTGCTGAGCCTGGGCTTGCGTCTGGGCGAAGGCACCGGCGCCATCTGCGCCTACCCGATCCTCGAATCCGCCGTCCGGATGATTGATGAAATGGATGATTTCCGCTCCGCGGAGATCACCAAATACTTTTAACCCATGCGACTGCTGGCTGCCCTCACCTTCTTCACCCGCCTTCCCTTCTGGCGGATCCGCGAAGTCCCGGCCGATGCGTTCAAGCGCGTCGTACCGCTGTGGCCCCTCGCGGGGTGGCTCACGGGCTTCGTCATGGCACTCGTCCTCTGGCTCGCCAGCCACGTCATGCCGCTGACCCTCGCCTGGATCCTGTCCCTCGTGGCGCGGCTCCTGCTCACGGGCTGCCTCCACGAAGACGGCCTGGCCGACTTCATCGACGGCTTCGGTGGCGGTACCACGCGCGAGCGCACGCTCGCCATCATGAAGGATTCGCACATCGGCACCTATGGTGTGATCGGGCTGATCATCTATTTCGCGATGCTGCTGCAACTACCCGCTGCCCTGTCACGGGATTCGCTCTGCCTCGCCATCCTGTGCGGCGACGCGTGGGCCAAGTGCTGCGCCGCCCAGCTCATCAACTTCCTGCCCTATGCACGCCCCGCGGAAGACGCCAAGATCAAGACCGTCTACGACCGCATGACCCTGCCGGAACTGCTGCTGTGCTTCTTCTTCGGACTGGCCCCCATCTTCGTGATGACCTTCGCACTGAAATGGCTTCCGACGGTTTTCTGCTGGCTGCTCCCCGTCCCGCTCGTTGTGACGGCGCTTCTGGCGCTGCTGATGCATCGACGCATTGGCGGATACACCGGAGACTGCTGCGGTGCGACCTTCCTGCTGGCCGAACTGGGCTTCTATCTGGGCTTTCTGATCGTGGTCGCCGCATAACTTTTTTGCAGGATTTCAGATAAGAATTCCTATCTTTAGGGTGTAAAAACCCCGGACAAATGAAAATCATCACCCTTGGAGCGACCGATTCCCTCATGGGCCACTATCTGGCCGAGATTCGCGACAAAGCTGTCCAGAAAGACCGGCTACGTTTCCGCAAGAACCTGGAACGCATGGGAGGAATCTTTGCCTATGAAATCAGTAAGACACTGATCTACAAAACCGTAGATACTGAGACCCCCCTCGGCATCGCCCAGAGTCGCGTACTGGCCGATCCCATCGTGCTGGCCACCATCCTGCGCGCCGGACTGCCCCTCCACCAGGGAATGCTCGAGTGCTTCGACGATGCGCAGAACGCGTTCGTAGCCGCCTATCGCAAATACGGAAAGGGCAATGAGTGCGACATGCTCATCGAATACCAGAGTTGCCCGCCGCTGGAGGGCAAGACGCTGGTGATCGCCGATGCGATGCTCGCATCGGGCGCTTCGATGCTGATGACCTACGAAAGCCTGGTGGCGAACGGAGAACCTGTCCACACGCACATCGTCTGCCCGGTCGCCTCGCGCGACGGCGTAGAGAACCTCTCCAAGAACCTGCCGCACAAGCGGGTGACGCTCTGGGTCGGCGCCATCGACGAAGAGCTGACCAACCACTCCTACATCGTCCCCGGACTGGGCGATGCGGGCGACCTGGCTTTCGGCGCGAAGAACTAGCGCTTAATCAACGATTTCGCAAAGCAGCGTGGCCGAGGTGCAAGACAGCACCCGGACGGTGACGTATTCCCCGGGCTTGTGGCCCGCAGCCGGGAACACGCAACTCTTGTTCTGGGAGGTGCGGCCCATGAGCTCCGCGGTGGAACGCTTGGACGGGCATTCGATCAGCACTTCGTAGCACTGCCCGACGCAGCGCTGGTTGTTCTCGAGCGAGATCTCGTTCTGCTGCGCGATGATCTCGCTTAGGCGGGCCGTCTTGACCTCGCCCGGCACATCGTCCGGATAGTGGCGCGAAGCCCGCGTTCCGGGCCGCTCGGAATACTGGAACATGAAGGCGCTGTCATATCGCACTTCGCGGAAGAGCGACATCGTGGCCGCGTGATCCGCATCGGTTTCACCGCTGAAGCCCGCGATCACGTCGGTGGTGACGGCACAGCCGGGCAGTATTTCCCGTATGCGGGCGATACGCTCCAGGTAGTGTTCCCGCGTGTATTTGCGGTTCATCTTCTCAAGCATCACATTGCTGCCGGACTGGACCGGCAGGTGGATATGCTTGCAGATGTTGTCGTAGCGCGCCATGACGTGCAGCACCGCGTCACCCATGTCCTTGGGATGCGACGTAGCGAAACGCACGCGAACCTTCGGGTCGATCTGTGCCACCCGCTCGAGCAGCGCGGCAAAATCCACGTCCTCCCCCTCTCCGCGCCAATGGTACGAGTCCACATTCTGGCCCAGGAGATTGATCTCCTTGTAACCAGCGGCCATCAGCTCCTTCGCCTCACGGACGATGCTGTGCGGGTCGCGGCTCCGCTCTGCGCCCCGGACGAACGGGACGATGCAGTAGGAGCACACGTTGTTGCAGCCCCGCATGATGGAAATGAACGCGGTCACGCCCTCGCGGTCCATCCGGACCGGCGAAATGTCGGCATAGGTCTCTTCGTGCGACAGGATCGTGTTGATCTGCTTGCCCGAAGCCGTCACAGCCGCCACCAGGCGAGGCAGGTCGCGGTACGCATCAGGACCAGCCACGAGGTCGACGGCGGCATTCTCGAGCAGTTTCTCCTTGAGACGCTCCGCCATGCAGCCCAGCACGCCCACCACCAAGCCGGGACGGCGCAGTTTCTCCTGGCGGAACACGTCGAGCCGTCCCAGCACCCGTTGTTCGGCGTTGTCACGCACCGAGCAGGTGTTGACCAGGATCAGGTCGGCAGCGTCAATGGAGACACAGCGGGCATACCCTTCCTTTTGCAGGATAGAGAGCACTACCTCGCTGTCATTCACGTTCATCTGGCAGCCGTAGGTTTCAATGTATACGTTCATAAGCGCGTTCAAATTTCGTCGCAAAGATAACTTTTTTATATCTTTGTATGATATTTGTTATAGTACAAAGCACATGAAGCGATTCCTTGCCATCCTCAGCGCAGCCCTGCTGCTTGCCGCCTGCCACGATGCCTCCCGCGATCCCGTGATCAAGGGTTACAAACTCGAACAGGTGAGCGGATTGTCCTTCTCTTCCGAAGGCATGGTGGCTGAGATGGATCTTGTGATAGATGTGGAGAACCCTTCTTCCGCCACATATTCCGTCGAATCGCTCGAAGCCACCCTGTACAAAGGGATGGAGACCGCCCGTTTCGCGGAAGCCACTTTGAAGGAGAGCGTTTCCATTCCGCCCCGGAGTGAACAGGCAGTCAACCTTCCGCTCCATGTGCGGTTGCTCCGTCCGCTTTCCTTGCTCTCGGACAACCAGGCACTCGAATTGTCAAATTATTGCGCCGACATCGACATGACCATCAAGAAAGGGTCGATCTCGCGGCGGATCCAGCGGGAACGCGTACCGCTCAGCAGCCTTGAACAACTGCTCGGCACCTACAAAAAACAGCAAACCAATGAAGCACAATAAACTCCTGATCCTGCTCGCCGCCCTACTCCTGTGCGGCACCGCCTCGGCCCAATCCCAGGTGGACAGCACGCTGCTGGGCGTGGACATCCTCTCGCTCATCAGCCAGAAGGACATCGGCTCCGCCAGCGTCAACCAGTCGATCGAGATCCGCAACGCGCTCTCGCGCCACATCGTGACCAACAGCAACACCAAGCTGCAGGGTTACCGTGTCCGCATCTTCTTTGACAGCGACCGCACCGCAAGGGCCAAATCGGCCTCCATCGCGGCCGGCTTTTCCGAGAAATACCCCGACGTTCCGGTCTACCGCAGCCATGTCAGCCCCTATTTCAAGGTGGCCGTCGGCGATTTCCGGACACGGGCCGACGCCCAGCGGTTCGCCAGCAAACTGACGGCGACAGGTGCCTATCCCTACGTCTTCGTGGTGAAGGAACAAATCAATTATCCGGGTTTCTGACATGTCGAAGCTGACCCTGACACAACAGCAGAAGCAGCTCCAGAAGCTCTCGCCCCTGCAGATCCAGACCATCAAGCTGATCGAGCTCCCCGCGCCTGAACTCGAACAGCGGATCCAGAAGGAACTGGAAGAGAATCCAGTCCTCGAGGAGGTGGTGGACGATTCGCCGGAGGGAGAGGAAAAGAAGAACGTCTCGCTGAGCGAATACAGCGGCAGCGACCCGACGCCTTCTTACAAGCTCTATGTCAACAACCAGGGGAAAGACCTCAAACCGCAATACAACACCTTCTCCGTGCGGGAAAGCTTCCACCAAAGCCTGGAGGCCCAGCTCGGCTACTGCAAGCTCGATGAACGTCAGCGGCAGATTGCACAGTTCATCATCGGCATGATCGACGACGACGGCTACCTGCGGCGCGACCTCGAATCGCTCTGCGACGACATTTCTTTCCGCCTCGGCATAGAGACCACCGTGGAGGAGGTGGAGAACCTGCTCCGGCTCATCCAGGAATTCGACCCGGTGGGCGTGGGAGCCCGCGATCTGCGCGAATGCCTGCTCCTGCAGCTGGCCGCCAAGAACCAGACCCCCAGCGTACAGCTGGCCACACGCATCCTTCGCGACTTCTTCGTCGAATTTACTAAAAAGCACTATACCAAGATCACGGCCAAGCTAGGCATCACGGAAGAAGAGCTCAAGGAAGCCATCGGAGAGATTGTCCGGCTCAACCCGCGTCCGGGTGGACAGATCGACGATTCCTATTCCGAACAAGTCCAACAGGTAGTCCCCGACTTCCTGGTGGAACTCAAGGAAGGAGAGCCCGTCATGTCGATGCCCCGTTTCTCCGTGCCGGAGCTCAAGGTCAACAAGCGCTACGCCGACGTGCTCATGGAAGCGGCCAACAGCGCCACCCGCGAAAAGAAGGAAGCGGCCAGTTTCGTCAAGCAGAAGCTTGACTCGGCCAAGTGGTTCATCGAAGCCATCAAGCAGCGCCATAACACGCTGCAGAACACGATGAACGCCATCATCGACTACCAGCACGATTTCTTCATCGACGGTGACGAGACCCAGCTCAAGCCCATGGTGCTGCGCAACATCGCCGAAAAGACCGGCCTGGACATCTCGACCATCTCGCGGGTCGTGAACTGCAAGTACGTACAGACGCATTTCGGCATCTACCCGCTCAAATACTTCTTCTCCGAAGGCCTCGTGGCCAACGACGGCGAGGAGGTTTCCACGCGCGAAATCAAGACCATCCTCACCAACAGCATCGAGGAGGAAGACAAGCGCAAGCCGCTCACCGACGAAGAACTGGTGAGCGTACTCAACGAAAAAGGGTATAAGGTGGCCCGGCGCACCGTGGCCAAGTACCGCGAGCAGCTCAACATCCCGATCGCTCGACTCCGCAAAGAACTCTAAAATATTTCGATATGACCAAGATGAAAACCGTCTACCTGGGCGACCTCCGGTGCGAAGCAGAGCACCTCGACTCAGGCAGCAAGATCCGCACCGTGGCTCCCAAGGACAACAACGGCGACGGCTCCCTCTTCTCTCCCACCGACCTGTTCGCCACCTCGCTGGGGTGCTGCATGCTGACCATCATCGGCATGACGGCCCGAACCTACGGCTTCTCCATCGACGGCACCACCATCACCACGGAGAAGATCATGGCCGCCAATCCGCGCCGCGTGGCTGAACTGCACCTTGATATCCAGCTCCCGGAAGGAAGCAGCTACTCCGACAAGGAGAAAAAGCTCATCGAGAATGCAGCGAAGACCTGTCCGGTGGCCAATTCACTCCACCCGGACATCAAGAAGGTTATCGAATTCCACTGGTAATCAGTTAATTGTCCACTCGCAGCCATCCTTGGTGTCCTTGATCTGGACGCCGAGGGCAGCAAGGTCATCCCGGATCTTGTCGCTGGTGGCCCAGTCCTTTTCGGCCTTGGCTTTCTTGCGTACGTCCACGATCATGCTGACCAATCCGTCGACCAGTTCCCCGGATGTTGCGTCAGCGGCCTCGTCCTGCAGGCCCAGCACATCGAACAGCACTTCCGAGAACAAGGTCTGGAGCGTTTTCACATCGGCAGGATTGAGCGACAACGATTTGTCTTTCACGCTGTTGACGATGCGGACGGCATCGAAGAGCACGGAAAGGGCGATGGGCGTATTCAGGTCGTCGCACAGCGCATCGTAGACGCGGTCGGTCAGCGCTGCGACTTCAGCGTTGGCCGGGGCGGCCGCATCAGCTGTCAGCAACTTCACGTCCTTGGCAGCCTGCATCATCCGCTTGAGTCCCTTCTCGGCGGCCTGCAGGGCTTCGTTGCTGAAGTCCAGCGGGCTGCGGTAGTGGGCCTGCAGGATGAAGAAACGCACGGTCATCGGACTGTAGGCCTGGTCGAGCACGCTGTTGCGCCCGGTGAAGAGTTCGTCGAGGGTGATGAAATTGCCCAGCGACTTGCCCATCTTCTGTCCCTTGATGGTGATCATGTTGTTGTGCATCCAGTAATGGACGCCGCCCTGTCCGCGGGAAGCGGTATTCTGGGCCAGTTCGCATTCGTGGTGCGGGAACATGAGGTCCATGCCGCCGCCGTGGATGTCGAACACCTCGCCCAGGTATTTCTCACTCATCGCCGAGCACTCCAGGTGCCAGCCGGGGAAGCCTTCGCTCCAAGGTGAGGGCCAGTGCATGATGTGCTCCGGCGACGCTTTCTTCCAGAGGGCGAAATCGAGCGGGGAATGCTTGTCGTCCTGGCCGTCCAGGTTCCGGGTACCCTCGCGGGTATCTTCGAGATTGCGGCCCGACAGGATGCCGTAGTGGTGCCTTTCATCGTATTTGGCCACGTCGAAATAGATAGACCCGTTGCTCTCATAGGCAAAACCGGCATCGAGGATCTTCTGCACAAGGGCGATCTGCTCGATGATATGGCCGGAAGCACGCGGCTCGATGGACGGCGGGAGGCAGTTGAGCCGCCGCATGGCATCGTGGTAGCGCAGGGTATAAGTCTGCACTACCTCCATGGGCTCGAGTTGCTCCAGCCGGGCCTTCTTCGCGATCTTGTCCTCTCCGGAGTCGGCATCGTTTTCCAGGTGCCCCACATCGGTGATGTTGCGCACATAGCGGACCTTGTAACCCAGTTGCTTGAAGAGGCGGAACAGGACATCGTAGGTGATGCCGGGCCGGGCGTGTCCCAGATGGGCGTCGCCATAGACCGTCGGGCCGCAGACATACATGCCCACCATGCCCGGATGGACGGGTTTGAACAGTTCTTTCTGGTGCGTCAGCGTGTTGTAGAGGTAAAAAGCTCGGGCCATTGTGCAATTGCTGAATAGATGAGATGACAAAAATACGTATTTTTTAGCTTACTGCGACAAATGACCCGAGTTCTTCCCGGGAACGGCCGGGTCATTCGCGTACGGCAGGCGTGTACGGTTCCAGCCGGCCGGCCACGATTTCCACCAGGTTCCGTTCGCTGCCGTCGCTGGAGGTGAACTTGGTCGTGCGGAGTCGCCCTACGAGCGAAACGAAGGAGCCTTTCCGGATATCCTTGAAATCCATGACATTCCTGCCTGCCCAAGCGGACACGTTGTGCCACGTCACCTCTTCGCGAAGCTCTCCGCCCCGGCCTCTGTACGCTTCGTTCGTCGCCAAAGAGAATCGCGCCACCTGCGCATCTCCCACACTGAAGATCTTCGGGTCGTGTCCGACACGTCCCCGCAGCTCCACTCTGTTTAAAAATTCGGTTTCAATCATACTTTTTGCGTTTTAATGTCCGGAGGCAAAGTAAAGGCGGCCGGGAGCGCGCACCAATAGGCTAAACAGGTAAAAACGGCTCTAAACGTGTAAAAACGCATCTGCCTTGCTCATGGAAAGTTGGATTTCCCGGCGGTTTTCCAAGAATCAGTAAATCTGACATCGGAGTTTTTATTTGCAGGTACACGTCCCTATCTTTGCGTCAAAGGTAAATGACGATGGAAAGAACCTGTATCCGGTGCGGGAAACCGCTCCACGGGCGTGTCGACAAGAAATTCTGCAGCGACGACTGCCGGACCGACTATCACAACCAGCTCCGGCGGGAGCGCGAACGCGACCTGCGCTCCATCAACCGCATCCTGGCCAGCAACTGGAAGATCCTGACCACCTTCCTGCGAAATGGCCGGAGCAAGGTGCCCGTGGCCGAACTGGCCGGACATAACTTCAATTTCGAGGTCTACACGAACACGCGCCGGAGAATCCCGGGACGGCGCACATTCTGGTGCTACAACTGCGCCTACCGCGTGTCCCGTTCCGGCCTCGTCCACATTTGGGAGGGTACCTGCCAAAATATTGCGTATCTTTGAATCATGGACCATAACCGTATCAATCCCCTGCTGACGGAGTCGCCCCTCCCGTACGGCGCACCGGTCTTCGACCGCATCGAAACCACAGACTATCTCCCCGCATTTATGGAAGCCATCGCCCGGGCGCAGGAAGACATCCGGACCATCGTCGAGTGCCCCGACTCTCCCACCTTCGACAATACCATCGAAGCACTGGAGCATGCTGGACGCGACCTCGACCGTATCTCCGGCATCTTCTTCAAACTCACCGAGGCCTGCACAAACGACGACATGGACCGCATTGCCGAGGAAGTCTCGCCCCTGCTCACACAGCATGGCCTGTCCATCCTCCTCAACGAACGCCTGTTCGCACGAGTCAAGGCTGTCTGGGAAAAGCGCGCTGACCTGCAGTTGGATACGGAAGCTGCCAAACTGCTTGAAGAGACCTGGAAGTCGTTCTCCCGCCATGGCGCCAACCTGCCGCCGGAGCAAAAGGAACGCTTCACGAAACTGTCGGAAGAACTGTCGCTCGCCACGCTTAAATTCGGCCAGAACGTGCTCGCCGCCACCAACGCCTTCACGCTCCACCTGACCGAAGGAGCCGACCTCGACGGCCTGCCGGCTTATGTCCGCGACATGGCGGCAGCCGAGGCGGATAGCCGCGGGGAAACGGGCTGGACGTTCACCCTCAACCAACCCAGTTACAGCCCTTTCCTGAAATACAGTGCCCGGCGTGACCTGCGCGAAACCCTTTGGCGCGCCTACAACGGCAAGTGCATCGGAGGACCCTCCGACAACACGGCGACCATTCCTGCCATCGTGAACCTGCGTACGGAGAAAGCCCGGATGCTGGGCTATGCGACCTATGCAGACTACGCGCTGGAGGAAAGGATGGCCAAGAATCCCCAGACAGTGCAGCAGTTCCTGGACCGGCTGATGCAGCCCTCCCTCCCGGCCGCCCGGCGGGAAGTGGCACAGATCGAAGCCTTCGCCCGGGAGAATGGTTGCCAGGAGCCGCTGATGCCCTGGGATTTCAGTTACTGGGCCGAGAAATACCAGAAGGCACATTACGACCTGGACGACGAACTGCTGAAGCCCTATTTCCGGCTGGATGCCGTGCAGGCCGCCGTGTTCGACCTGGCTGGCCGGCTCTACGGTCTACGGTTCACGCAGCGCACGGACCTACCCGTTTATCATCCGGATGTGCGGGTGTTTGAAGTGACAGACGAGAACGGGCGGATGATGGCCCTTTTCTATCTGGACTTCTATCCCCGCGAAAGCAAGCGGGGCGGCGCCTGGATGACCTCCTTCCGGGAACTCTGCGTCCATGACGGCGTGGAAGAGCGTCCGCAGGTGTCGGTCGTGACCAATTTCACCAAACCCACCGCCACCACGCCTTCGCTGCTGACCTTCTACGAAGTGACTACCCTGCTCCATGAATTCGGCCATGCCCTCCACGGCATGCTGGCCGAAGGGCGCTACAAGTCGCTCACCGGCACCAGCGTGGTCCGCGACTTCGTGGAGCTCCCCTCGCAGCTTATGGAAAACTGGGCCTACGAACCCGCTTTCCTTCAGACATTTGCCCGTCATTGGCAGACCGGCGAAGTCATTCCGCAGGAATACATCGACCGGATCGTCGCGGCCCGGAACTTCCTGGCCGGTTATTCCCAGGTGCGCCAGCTGCAGTTCGGCATCACCGACATGGCCTGGCACACCCGTCCGGAAGCGGCGCCAAAAGATGTGGTGGCATTCGAACAGGAGGTCCTCCGTCCGGCCGCCGTGCTCCCGCAAATCGAAGGAATCGTCTTCTCCCCCTCGTTCAACCACATCTTTTCGGGCGGTTATGCCGCTGGCTACTACTCCTACAAGTGGGCCGAAGTGCTGGAAGCGGATGCCTTCGCGTGGTTCAAGGAGAAGGGCATTTTCAACCGGGAAGCCGCGGAGCACTTCCGCAAGACCCTGCTGTCGCGAGGTGGCAGCGTAGATGCAGACCTCCTCTACCGCGACTTCCGCGGCAGGGATCCGGAGCCCGATGCACTGCTGGAGAAGCTCGGGCTGAAAGCAGGAAAGTAAGATTATTTCGTTGCGTTCACGTAGGCATCGGCAGCCGCCTTCATGCGGGCGGCCCGTTCTTCCGTGGCCGGGTGCGATGAGAACGCCTGCTGCACGCCGGAACTCCGGGAGCCGGAGTTGCCTTCGTTCAACTTCATGAGCTTCATGAGGGAATTATACATGCTGTAGGGACTGTAGCCCTGCTCGATGGCGAATTTGAAGCCGTTCTCATCGGCGGCAAACTCCTGTTTCTGGGAATACTGCGCGTTCAGATAGGACTGGGCGATATCTCCCAGGACGCTGGTGGAGAGGTTGCCGATCAGGGTGCCGGTGGCGCCGAGGGCCATGCGGGCCGCATAGGCCATGTACGTCTTCTTCATAGCCGTCTTCGTATCCTTGTTGACGACATGACCGATCTCGTGGCCGATGACCGCCATCAGCTCGGAATCGTCCATCACGTCCATCAGTCCGGAGTACACGCGGATGGAACCGTCGCCGCAGGCGAAGGCGTTCACCTCGTTGGTCTTGTATACCTTCAGGTTGATGGGGACGCCGTCGATGGTCTTCACATTGCCCATCAGTTTCCGCAGGCGTTTGTCGTAAGCGCCTTTCTCCACCGTATTGACGGAATCCATGTAGGCTACGGACTGGGCGCTCAGCTGGGCGATCTGGTCGTCGGAGATGGAGAGGGCCGTAGCAGCGGCGCCTGCCGCGTTGACGAGCGAAGCAGTATCCAGACTGGTGCTGCTCAGGATGCCGCAGCTCGAAAGCGACAGCATCGCGGTCAGCAGTACAACGAGATATCTTTTCATGTTCCTCGGGATATTTTTCCCAAAGTTAAGAAAAGATGCGGACTAAATCCAATGTTTTGACAAAAGATATTCGGCAATCTGGATGGCATTCGTGGCGGCTCCCTTACGTAGATTGTCGGCCACGCACCAGAAGTTGATGCCGTTCTCCACGGAGAAGTCGCGGCGGATACGGCCGACATAGACCGGATCGGTACCCCAGGCATGGATGGGCATCGGATAGATGTTGTGCGCGGGATCGTCCTGAATCACGACGCCGGGCACTTCCGCCATGAGCTTGCGGATGTCAGCCAGGTCGAACGGGCGCTCGAACTCGACATTGACGCTTTCACTGTGACCGCCCTGCACGGGGACGCGGACAGTGGTGGCGCTGACACGGATGGTGTCGTCGCGCAGGATCTTGCACGTCTCGTTGACCATCTTCATCTCTTCCTTCGTATAGCCGTTCTCGAGGAATGAGTCAATGTGAGGCAGGATATTGCCGTCAATGGGACACGGATACACCGCAGGATATTCACCCCATTTGCCGCCAGCCCGCTCGGCCTCGAGCTGCGCCACGGCCTTGTAGCCCGTACCGGTCACGGACTGGTAGGTGCTCACCACAATGCGTTTGATGCGGAAAGCTTCGTGCAGGCGCGGCAGCGGCAGGATCATCTGGATGGTGCTGCAATTGGGGTTGGCGATGATATAGTCTTCCGGGGTCAGGACGTCCGCGTTGATCTCGGGAACCACCAGTTTCTTGGTCGGATCCATGCGCCAGCACGAGGAGTTGTCGACGACACGGCAGCCGACCGCGGCGAAGCGGGGCGCAAGTTCGCGCGAGACGCCGGCACCGGCACTGAACAGCGCCAGGGACGGTTTCGTAGCGATGGCCTCGTCGGCGCTGACGACGCGCCATTTCCGGCCGTTGAAGGTAATTTCCCGCCCGACGGACTTTTCCGACGCTACGGGCAGCAATTCCGTGACAGGGAACTGGCGTTCCGCCAGTATTTCCAACATCCGGGTTCCCACCAGTCCGGTGGCCCCTACTACAGCTACTTTCATAATAATATGTCATTTAATACGCCGGATGCGGTGTGACGGGCGCCGGCGCCGGCGCCTTGGATCACCAACGGCGATACATAATCTTCGGTATGGAACAACACACAGTTGTCGGTGCCCGTCAGGGCAAAGAGCGGATGGTCGGGTCCCACCGTCTGCAGGCCGATGGATGCCCGCCAGCCTTTGGGGGCCGTCGGGTCGGCGACGAGTGAAGCGACATAGCGGAGCTTGCCCCACTGTTTCGCCGCGTCGTCATAGAGGGCGGCGTAGGCGGCTTCGTCAGCCGGATCGGGCAGCGGCCGCTGCTCGACGTCGGATTCCTCAAGCGGAATGCCTGCCTGCCGGGCGATAATCAGCAACTTGCGCAGTACGTCTCTGCCGCTCAGGTCGATACGCGGGTCGGGCTCGGTATAGCCTGCCACGCGCGCCTGCTCCACCAGCGCCGCGAAGCTGGCTCCGGCGGTGCCGCCCTGATAGTTGTCGAACAGCCAGCCGAGCGTACCGGAAAGGATGCCCTCCACCGAATTGATCCTGTCGCCGGCATTGACGATGCGCGATACCGACTCAAGGATCGGGAGCGATGCCCCGACCGTCGTTTCGTAGCGAAGCGGAACGCCGCAGGCGGCAGCTGCCGCGCGCAGCTCCTTGATCGGCTGTCCGGGGGCCGCGAACGCTATCTTGTTGCACGCGACAACGCCGTATCCCAGCCGGAACAGGAGTTTGTACTTGCAGGCAATCTCACTGCTGGCCGTGCAGTCCACAAAGATGGAATGTTCCAGCGACAGTCCCGCCAGCGCCTCGAACCAGGCGTCACCGGTGGTCGGCTGGCCGGCCTCCAGCAGCTCGGCGGCGCGGGACGCGTCGAGCCCTTCAGGGTCGAGCGCGAAGCGGCGGCTGTTGGCCAAACCGCAGAGCACCACACGTTTGCCGGTGCGTGCCGCAATGGCGTCGGCCTGCGTGGCGATCATTTCCACCAGAGCCTTGCCCACCGTGCCATAACCGGTGACAAACAGGTTCACCACCTGCTCGGACCGCTTGTCGAAAAATTCATTATGGATGTGTCGCACAGCGTCCTGCACATGCTCGGACGGCACGATGACCGATATGTTCCGCTCGGAAGAACCCTGTGCCGTGGCTCGCACCTGGATGCCATGGGCACCCAGCGCTGCCAGCATCCGGCCCGTGGCACCACTCTGACCGATCACGTCGTCGCCGACCAGGCAGACGATCGACCAGCCTTTCTCCACCTTCAGCGGATTGAGCTTGCCGAGTGAAATCTCGTAGGCGAAGCAACTGTCGGCTGCACGCTTGGCCCGCTCCGCATCCCGCTCAGCCACTGCGATACACATGGTGTGGACCGACGAGGCCTGCGTGATGAGGATGATGTTGATGTCCTCCCGCGAGAGGGTGTCGAAGAGGCGGCTCGAGAAGCCCGGGATGCCCACCATGCCACTGCCCTCCAGCGAGAGGAGCGCGATGTCGTCGGAATTCGTGATGCCGGTGAGACTGTCGCGGCTGCGCGGCGGATTCTTTTCGATAAGCGTTCCGTAGGCGTCCGGATCGAAGGTATTCTTCACGTAGATGGGAATACCTTCCGACACAACCGGCTGGATGGTCGGCGGATAGATGACCTTTGCACCGAAATGCGACAACTCCAGCGCGGCACGGTAGGAAATGTTGCGGATAGTGCGCGCTGTAGGCACGCTCTTCGGGTTGGCCGTCATCATGCCCGGCACATCCGTCCAGATTTCCACCAGGCGGGCCTTGATGCCCACCGCCAGCAGCGCAGCGGTGTAATCGGATCCGCCGCGGCCCAGCGTGGTCGTGCGCCCCTCCCGGTCCGAAGCGATGAAGCCCGGGAAGATGAAGAGGGACGTCACGGGGTTTTTCTCCACGACTTCCTGGATGTTGGCATAGGTCACGTCCGTCACCACGATGCTGCGGTCACCAGACCGCTCGGTGCGGATGACCTTGCGCGAGTCGATCCATTTGAGCGGAATGCCGGTCTGCGCGAAACGGGCGGACAGGATGCGCGTTGACAGGAGCTCGCCGAAGCTTTGGATGGCATCGAGGCTGGCCGGGCTCAGTTCACCCAGCAGGCAGACGCCCTGCGCGATGCTGCGCAGCGAGTCGAAAAGCGCGCTGCACTGGGAACGGGGTTCCTCGCGGCGTTCAGGGGTCAGCAATTCATCGATGATGGCGTCGTGGCGCAGCTGCAGCTGGTCGATGAGGGTACGGTAGGAATCATCGCGACGGGCTGCGCGGTGGCCGATTTCGATGAGCGTGTCAGTGCAGCGGCTCACGGCAGAGCAGACAAGGATGGTACGGTCACGCTCGACGGCCGCAGAAACGATGTCGACGACACGGCGCATGGCGGCGGCATCCGCCACTGAGGTTCCGCCAAATTTCAGGACTTGCATAGTTCGTGGAATATCTTGCTAAGTTGTTCGTTCTCCAACAGGAAGCCGTCGTGGCCGAAGGGAGATGAGATTTCATGATAGGCAGCACCGGGGATGGCGGCAGCCAGCGGCTTCATCGACACCGGCGGGAACAGTGTGTCGCTGTCGATGCAGATCACGGCGCAGCGGGCCTGGATGGCTCCCAGCGCCTTCTCCACACCGCCCCTGCCGCGGCCGAGGTTGTTGCTTTCGCACGCACGCACCAGGCTCGCGTAACTATAGGCATCGAAACGATCCGACAGTTTCTTGCCCTGGTAGCGCTGATAGGATTCGCAACGCGATGCGAACAGCGCGTCCGGGTCCGTTTCGAACTGGGTGCTGTTGTATCCTTCCGCGCTGCGGTAGGAAATCATGGCGATGGCCCGGGCACACTGCAGGCCGGCCGTACCGCCCCGGAGATTCTCCGCCGCCAGGAAAGAAGGATCGGCCTCCAGGGCCATCCGCTGGGCCGCATCGAATGCCGACAGGTACGGCGTCACCCGCGCCTCAGTGGCAATAATGGCGGCGCGGCGGATCACATCCGGCTCCATCACACACCATTCCAGCACTTGGAATCCGCCGGTAGAGGCTCCGGTCAACAGGTCGATATGACTGATTCCCAGCTCTTTTCGGACAAGGACGGACGACCGGACGACGTCGCGGATAGTGATGTCAGGGAAACCGAGCAGCCAAGGCCGTCCCGTCGAGGGATCGATAGAAGCGGGGCCCGTGGAGCCATAGGGCGAGCCCAGGATGTTGACGCAGACCACGAAGTCACGCTCCGTATCGAAATACTTCCCCGGCCCTACCAGTCCCGGCCACCAGTCTTCGGCATCCGACGATGCCGTCAGCGCGTGGCAGATCCAGATCACCCGGTCGCCGGGGCGATAAGCCCGTGGCGACGTGTGGTAGACCAGTTCCAACCGTGGCAGCTGGCCGCCGGTTTCCAGCGGAAAAGGATGGTCGATGATCAGGGTATGCCGTTGCATGGTCGTGGGTTTTCCGATGCAAAATTGGGAAATTTGGAATAATATTACAAGCCTAAATGGATGATTGGAAATTTTTTCTATTTTTGCAGAAAGTATTGAAATAATCCTATTGAATCTGGCAGACATGGCCCCGGATTCGGAATAAAATTCTACCCCTCATGACCCCTGACAACCGTCTCGACGAGACCGACCTGAAAATCCTGCGCCACCTGCAGGACAATGCGCGCATCACCACCAAGGAGCTGGCCGCAAAGGTCAACCTCTCCACCACCCCCGTTTTCGAGCGCCTCAAGCGGCTGGAACGGGAAGGCTATATCAAGAAATACGTGGCCATCCTCGACGCAGAAAAGCTCAATCAGGGATTCCTGGTATTCTGCAGCGTGAAGCTCAAGCAGATGAGCCGCGACGTGGCGAACGACTTTGTCAATGTGATCCAGCGGGTTCCGCAAGTGACGGCCTGCTACAACGTGGCGGGCGAATTCGACTACCTGCTGACCATCAACGCCCCCAACATGCGCTATTACAACGATTTCGTCATCAATACGCTGGGCACCATCGAATCCATCGGCTCGATCCTTTCCACCTTCGTGATGAAGGAAATCAAGCAGAACCACGGCTTTTATCTCTAACCGCCATGTCAGCGTATTCTCCGAATCCCCTTTTCAGCCGCACCGCCCTCCTGATGGGCGACGAGGTGATGGCGGCGTTGGGCAGCGTCCGCGTGCTGCTCTTCGGCGTGGGCGGCGTGGGCAGCTGGTGCGCCGAGGGGCTCGTGCGCTCCGGCATCTCGCACCTGACCCTCGTCGACTCCGACTGCGTGAGCGAGAGCAACATCAACCGCCAGCTGATGGCCACCACCCGCACCGTCGGGCAGGTGAAGGTCGAAGCGCTCAAGGAACGGCTGCTCGAGATCAATCCCGCCGCCGACGTCACGGCCATCCGGCAAGCATACAACGCGGAAACCGCCGCATCTTTCCATATGGAGGAATACGACTACATCATCGACGCCATCGACTCGCTCAAAGAGAAATCCGACCTCATCCTGCGGGCCACCCGTACCCCGGCCGTGTTCTTTTCTTCGATGGGCGCCGCGCTGAAAGTCAATCCGCAGGCCGTCAAAGTCGCCGAGTTCTGGAATGTGCGCGGCTGTCCGCTGGGAGCTGCCATCCGCAAGAAATACAAGCAAAACCATACCTACCCGGGGCACAAGTTCCGCTGTGTCTACGACGAGGAGGTGCTGCCCAACCGCGGGACCGCCATGGCCGCCGACGCATCCAACAGCGAATGGGACGGCCGCAAGGCCCAGATCAACGGTACCAGTGCCCACATCACGGCCATTTTCGGCATGACGCTCGCCGGTCTCGTCATCGAGGATATCTACAAAAAAAATTAAGTTTTTGTTGCAAACCCAAATACTTTTCATACCTTTGCAGTCCCATTGAGGTATGGTGTAATGGCAGCACAAGAGATTCTGGTCCTCTTAGTGGCGGTTCGAATCCGTCTACCTCAACAAATAGCAGTACAAAGCGGTACGGCGGGATAGCTCAGCTGGTTAGAGCGCATGATTCATAATCATGAGGTCCCCAGTTCAATCCTGGGTCCCGCTACCTGAAAATGAGGCACTTACGAAAGTAGGTGCCTCAAATTTTTTGCCCTGTGCACATGCTGTGCACAAATGATGTGCGAATCTCGCTTTTGTTCGTTTCATTTTTGTTTCATTGCTTTTGTTGTTTTTACATCTTCTTTTGTTCTTTTAATGTACATCTGATACGGCAATTCGTGCGCAACTTGCAAATTTATATCCTTTGCTATATTCAGGAAAAATCGCTAATTTTGTTGTGTTCGGCTATTATCATGTACGGCAGTTTATCAACCAGCGTTCGTAAGACCTTCCTAAAATCTAGGGGGGGGGTATTAATCGACTACAATTCAGTAATTTACAACATCTTATCCATAATCG
>Ga0265298_10000201_pt1 | contig 91775 bp, 65 predicted proteins | sample AusTroGonzalo_MG_3_FD_193486 | JGI IMG/M metagenome (GOLD analysis project Ga0265298, IMG submission 193486) | Bovine rumen microbial communities from tropical cattle in Woodstock, Queensland, Australia - Gonzalo_01 | ecosystem: Host-associated > Mammals > Digestive system > Stomach > Rumen ...
GATATTACTCTTTATATTCATGTCGTTCAATTTTCAGTGTTCAACATCATTACTCATAGCTCTGATTCTCGCCAGAACCAAACGAAGGATTCTGTTTCAGATTCTTATTCACCTTCAACTCATCGTTATTGATGGGCCAGAAGATGGCATCCATCTTCTTGAAGAAGTTCTGCACGAACTCACCATTGGTGATGTCACGCTTTGACATAGCCTGCGCCAGGCGTTGGGTACTTCCCTCACGCATTGAACAGCGCACCAAGTCATAGTAGCGCTTACCCTCAAACATCAGTTCGCGCTGGCGCTCACGATAGATCAGATCTTCCATCTGACTCTTGGTCTTATAGTCCTCACGCGCCAATTGTACAGAAGTGATGTTCGTCTGGGCAAGAGAACGATTGTTTACAGCCTGCACCAGATCAAAGGCAGCATCAAGCAAAGGCTTGTTGGCAGCCTCAATCTCTGCAGTGCTACCGCTTTCTGCCTGCATACAGTAAGCCTCAGCCGCCAACAGCATGATATCAGACAAACGATAGATAATCCAGTTGCTACTGTTGTAGTGGTGATCCACGTTGTTAATCTTGGCATAAGCATACTTATTAAACCAAGTAGCAGGAGATGAAGCACCCGATACGATTTGAATCATCCGATAAGTAAACTTGGCTATCGTCTCCGACATCGTGTTGCAATTTTCGAAGAAGCGGGCATCGGCCTTCAGGTTTTTGTCTTCATAGATAGTGCGGCCACTCGTCAGCGAGTAGTCGCCAATCACAACTGTTGAGGGCTGCAGATGTCCGGCATTGGTATTATTGCCATAGAACACGCTGACGGCAGAGTTACCCAGCATTGTATTGCCAGCCTCGTCATTATCATAGACCAGTTCGAAAATCGTCTCAAGGCTATTGCCACTGACAAAGATGCTATTATAGGCATTACCATAGGTGGTACTACTAATCGCATTGTTTACCAATGGATAACCATTCGTACGCTCGAAGTTGCCGCTGTTCAGTGAACTCATGGAAGAACTGGTAGATTGCTGTTCCTTGGCCAGATTCAACTTATCGTCAATCACCCACTTGGCATACTCAATACACTTCTGATAGTCTGCCTTGTTATTATTGATACCTCCTCGCCACAGGTACATCTCACACAGCATGGCATAGAAAGCACACTTGGTAATGCGGCCAGTCTGATAAAGAGGCTTGGTGGTGGGATAACGCGTAATGGCATAACCCTTCCATTTCTCCAAGTCATTAATCAGGTTATCCAGGATGGTAGCAAATGGTGTTGCAGGCAAATCCATCTCCTGATCATCATCCAGATATACCTCTTCTGTATAGGGCACATCGCGGAAGGTGCGAATTAGGTAGAAGTAGCAAAGTGAACGCAGCGCCACCATCTCGGCAATGGTAGCGTTCATCTCACTCTCCGTGTAACCGGGGTCACGCTCAGCCACTGTGGGAGCATAGTTAATCACCGTGTTACAGCGGTTGATGATGTTATAGAATCCATCCCATGTGGTATAAGGATTCACGGCGGTGATATTCTCATTGAGGACATAAGCCAGGTTTACATCCTTGTCAATGCTGGCACCTGCCATCACGTTTTCACTGCGAGCCTCACCCCACACAATCATGCGGCGAATAATAGGATCGGCTTCCAAGCCAGAGTAGCATCCAGCCACAATCTGGTCGATATCGGCTTTCTCATTCCAGAAGTCCTCCAGCACGATCTCATTCTGTGGTTTGATTTCCAGGAAATCGCTGCACGAAGAGAAGAGGAGCGCAGAGAGTGGAACGAGCACGGCCAGTCCCTTCACCTTATTACATATATTATAGCTTCTCATAATAGTCATGTTTTATACGATTATCAATTCCTTTAGAAGTCAACAGTTATACCCAGAGTGTACGAACGCGAACGTGGTGTCTGCGCATTGTCAATGGCAGGATCGTATCCGGAGTTCGAGATATCAGGGTCAACACCCGAGTACTTCGTGATCACGAAGGGGTTGTTGATACTTGCATAGAGAGAGATGCGGTTCAAGCCAATCCAAGTGAGGTACTTCTTCTTGATAGCATACGACAACTGGGCGTAGCTCATACGCAGGTAAGAGCCGTCTTCCACGAAGCGGTCGCTAATCAGAGAGTTGTACGAATAAGGACCATCCTTGAAGTAGTGCATAGCGCGAGGAATAGAAGTTACGTCGCCCTCCTTACGCCAACGGTAGTTCACAGCCTGGCTCTGGTTGTCGTTGCCAGTCATGGCCTCGGCATGCAGGCGTGCCATATTGATAATCTTGTTACCCACACGATAGTTGAACTGAGTGGTGAGTCGCCAGTCGCCATAGTTGAAGCTAAAGCCGAAACCACCAGTCAGCTTAGGCAGCGAAGAACCCAGATAGGTAATATCGAGTGCGTCAATCTGTCCATCATGGTTGATATCCTCGTAGATGGCATCACCACCATTGAAGCGTACATTCTTACCGGTATTGTCATTGGTATAGTTATACGTCATACGGATAGGTGTTCCCGTTGCGTCATAAATCAATTCTCCCTTATCATTCATTGCTACAGGAGCAGTGTAAGGACGCTTTTCCCATCCGCGCTCAGCATACCATGCATCGGGCAGTGTTCCGTTGAGGAAGCCCTGCTGCTCGGCAGGTGTCAACTTGATGAATGTGTTGTAGTTATGTGTATAAACACCTTTGTACTTGAAGCCATAGATGGCGCCGAATGGGTTGTGCAGCTGCACATATCTCAGGAATTCGCCATTCTCATAAGAGAAGGTAGAGTTCAGGTTCTTGAGCAGGTACTCGTCCATCTCCAGAATCTCATTACGGTTGTTACCGAAGTTGGCATTCATGTCCATGATGAACTTACCAGCCTTGATGAGGCGGTTGGTGTTGATATGGAACTCCCAACCCGTGTTACGCATCTTACCACTGTTACGATAAGGTACCGTAGCGAAACCGGCATTTGAAGGAATGCGGTAGTTGCTCAGCAACATGTCGGTAGTGGTAGAGTTATAGGCCTCGATGGTCATGGTCAGACGATCATCCAGGAAGCCTAGGTCCATACCCACGTTATAGCTGGTAACAATCTGCCACTTCAGGTTGGTGAGGCGCAAGTTCAGGGGTACCATACCCGACATGTCGATATACTTGTCGGTAGAACCATACTTAGAGGTGTACAGGTAGTTCTGGTTAGGCTGGTTACCTACTCTACCCCAGCTGGGACGCAGTGACAACATAGAGAGCGTGGGCTTCAACTTAGCCATCCAAGGCTCGTCGATGATGTTCCATCGCAGAGATACTGATGGGAAGAAACCCCAACGGTTGTTTGGTCCAAACTTGGTAGTACCGTCGGCACGCAACGTGAAGTCAGCCATATAGCGGCTCTTGTAGGCATAGTGTGTAGAGAAGGTGTAGTACATAGAACGCCACTGGTTGAACCAAGAGCTGGGCGAATAGTTCAAGCCACCTGCGGTAGGACTTGAAACACCAGAAGCCAGACCGTTGGCACCGGTAGCCTGTCCGTTAGACGAACCAGAGGTTAGTTCGAAGCGTCCCATCATCATCATAGAGTGATCCTTGTTGGTGAACGCTGGTGTCAGCGTGAGGGTCTGCTTGGTATTGAACGATACACTCTTTGAAGAACCCTCTGATGCGCTGTTCACACCGCCCTTCACACCTACGGGATTCAGCTCCCAAGGATAGTACTTGTCGTCGTACTGGTTGAAGATGTTCATATACACGCTACCGCGCCAGTTCAACTGCCAGTGGTCCTCATCGGTACCCAACAGCTGGTAGTTGATAACCAACTCAGGCGACATATCGTAAGTGCGGCGCTGGTTCTTAGCCAGGTTGGCACTTGCCACGGGGTTCACATAGGTGCGCTGGTCTTTCTCGAAGACATCCGAACCACGCATGGGGTCGCCATCGTAACGGGGACGACGCATGGTGAAATAGTCGGAGGTATCAAGACCTGTGATGAGGTCTTTTACATAGATGCTCATGTTAGGCATAATCTTCTGGGCAATAGCCAGCAGGTTATCCGAGTTCATGTCGTTCTTAGTATAGGTCAGCGCGAAGTTGGTGCTGATACGAATACGGCTGCTCACATTGTAGTCCAAAGCCACACGTGTAGAGAAGCGGTTCAGCTTCTGCTTGATCATGGTACCGGTCTCGTGGTCGAAACCACCACCAATACGGAACGAAGCTTTCTCACCACCACCCGAGATGGTTACATAGTGGTTCTGACGCAGACCCCACTGTGTGACAGCATCGCGCCAGTCAGTATTGGCACGGTATTCACGCCAGTCCACGAAGCCTTCGTTGTCGCCCAAGTAGTTGATTTCAGGAATAGCATCCTTATCGGCAATAGTACCATCCTGCATAGGATTGAAGTAAGCCTCCTTCAGCATCATGGTGTAGTCGTCACCACTCAGCAGGTCGTAGCCCTTAGGCTGGTAGGTTCCAGTAAGCTTCAGGCTATAGGTGAGTTTTGGTTTTCCGCGTACACCACGCTTGGTGGTGAGCTCGATGACACCATTACCACCCTGTGAACCATAGACTGCCGTTGCAGCAGCATCCTTCAGCACGGTGATTGAAGCGATATCCTCAGGGTTGATGTTCAAAAGTTCCGCAAACTTCTCATTGTTGGCACCAGCCATGTCGAAGTTGTCGAGGCTCACCTCACGAATGTTACCATCGACCACAATCAAGGGATTGGCATCGGTCAGTGACGAGAGTGAAGAGGCACCACGCAGACGCATGGTAGAACCAGAACCCAGGTCACCAGAGTTACCGATAATATCCAGACCGGCGATACGTCCCTGCAGGGCTTCATCGACCGAGGTAATGCCCAGACCCTCGAACTCCTTCATGGAGATGGTCTGTGTGGCGTAAGAGATTTCTCGCTGTGGAATAGGAAGCGAGTTACCATTAGCACGTTTCTTTGACTTAATGGTCACTTCCTTCAAGACTGTCTTTGAAGACATCTTGACGTTATAGGTGGTCTTGTTGATAGGCATCGTCACCGTGTTCAAGCCCACATAACTGAAACGGATGTGGTCTTTCTGGTTGCGAACCTTCATGGTGAAGTTACCATTCAGGTCGGTAACGGCAGACTCGATGATACGGCCCGTTGCGTCAATCTCGCAAACGGTGGCACCCATCAAAGGGCCCAGCTCGTCGCTCAGCGTACCGTGAACCGACGTGATGTTCTGTGCGCCTACTGCTGTCGATAACAACAGTGCCAGAACGAATATCATGGATTTAAGTATCTTCATAGTGTTCGTTCCTCCTTATTATTTAATAATTTTAGCCGAAACGAGGGCCTCTCGAACAATCGTCGTCCAGTCCTTCATTTTTTCAACACTCTCATACAACAGCGCACCCGAGTCGTCCAGCAGATGTACCATTGCATTGCTACCCATGAAGAGTCGTGCGGTCTGTTCCTTCTCGGTATATTTGCCCTGGAACCAGTATTCACGCACAATGTTATTATATAAGCCTGGTGTCGTCACCACATGGTGAGTGGTGCCGTTGGCATCTTTCACTGTGAGAGCAGACTTCGTATAAGTAGCGTTGATAGGGTAGAAACGTCCACTCAATGGGTTACGTTTCATACTCTCATAGTTAGGACCTGCGCCCTCTTCGGGTGACATGTCTATACCAATGGCATGGTCGTGTACATGGTAACGCACAAAGTCGTCGACGATGGTTGTCAAGCTAGCCTTCACGGCATCACGAACCTTGGTAGAGTCAGCGTCGGTCTTGGCATTAGCATCAAGGAACCAGTTGTTGGCAGTACAAATACTGTCTATCACACTGATCTCATCGCCTGTTGCTTCATCTGTACGGGTCTCTTCAAGCTCCTGCCACTTTGGCAACTTGTTCTTAGCCTGTAAATCTTCAATAGCTTTTCGACCAGGAACATAAACGGTATAGTTATAGTTATCGAACAACTTAAAGTTGGAGTTTCCGCGATCCTTGCCTCCACAACTATAGCTGGTAGAAGCATCGAGGACGATTGACTGCGACAGCAAGTCGCAATAGCTGCTATTCAGCAATTCGAGGAACGGTTTGTATTCCTCATGTTCTTTCAGCACCGTAAAGAGTGACTTCTCTGCTCCAAGAGGCACTTGAGTATCCAGCTCATAAGCCTTACCATTCTTCTTCTCATAGGAATGTGCTACAGGAATAGAAGTATTGCGTTCTACCTGCCAGCCACCGGCAACCTTCAGGCCACTACCGCTACCTGATACCTTGATGATAGAACCACTCTTGGTCTTATAGTAAGTGTAACCACTCTCAATATTGCCAACCACGATAAGCTGGTCAACCAGGTCGTCCATCATTTTGTTGATAACATCGCGACTAACCTCAATAGGATCGGTCGAGGTGTCTTTCACGATATTACCGGCAGCATCGACTGTTGACTTCCAGCGCCAAGCCTTCAGCTGCAAAGAGCGTGAACGAACCTTAGGATCAATATAGAATTGAATCACATCGGGAGTTTCCACACCACTCGTTTCATCTTTCACACCATAGGTATATGGATCTACGTAGAGCTCCATGGCATCGTTGGTAGGCAACAACAGACTATAGTGCTGGTCCATGGCCAACAGGTAAGGCAGGAAGTTACGCTCCTCAATACCCCAGTAGATGGCGTTCATCGTAGTACCATGGGCCAAGGCGGGATAAACGACCGAAGCATACTCCGCAGGAGTGAAGATAGGCATCGTTGCATCCTTGGGTTCTACCAAGTAAATCACACCATTACAACCCATATGACAAGAAACTATGTCTTCCTTCTTAATACCGAGACTTTCCTTGGCATCGTTGAGCACATTGGCAAAGTTTGAAGGAACCGACTCATAGAAAGAGCTCAGCATGTTCACATTGATCAGCTTGGCCAGCGTTTTCAAAGGTACGGCATCCAGGTCGCCATTATATTCATTATACAAATCGGAACCTGGACCAGTGGGACTCCACCACTTATTCATAGCAGCGTCGGTAGGTACAATCATGGCACCTGCATCGAAGTGCATGTCGAAGTCCTTGTCTGAACGATAGATATACTGGTTCCATCCTGGATCGAACTTCAGCAGACCAATCTCATCAGAAGAGATGAGACCATCCTCATCAGTTTCTAGTGATTTCAAACCAACAGACAGATTGCTAAGGTAACGGAAGTTATAGACGGTATCTTTTTCCACACCAGCACCCTTACCTTTATTGCCTGCATAGTCGTTGGTCGCATCATAGTTGCGATAAGGCACTGAGAAGCGGTCCAGCATCTTCGACCAGATAGTGGCATTAGGCAGGTTGCGGATAACCTCTGCCATGTTGGGGGAAGACTCAATCACACCATCCACCTTATGAATATAACCATTCTTGCAAGTGATGTCACGCTCTAACACCTTCTTACCGTTGATCCAAGACTCCTGAATAGAAGTAGCGTTACCATTCGTAAGCAGCGAGAGGTCCTCGGCCGTGATGTTATGATAGCTCATAAACGAAGGCAGGAAGTGGATCATGGGTGCTGCGGTCTCATCCTTCAGCACGGGCACTGCCTTACCCTTGGCACGCAGAGCATTCCACGCAGGGTTGTTAGGCATGTCGGCTGGCTGAAGCACCTGGATAGAGTCATAGATGTGGGTTGACGTCTTACGGCGCATGGCCTTACCCTCACTGGGAGGCGTTCCCTTGGTGTTACCCAGCAACTCGAGCAGATAGGCATTATCAATCATCGAGTTCTTCAGCAGCAACTTCTTCTGCGATAGATTCAATTCATCATAGCAGGTTACGTTCCAGTCGTTGTTCTGGAACCAGGCGTCATAGGCCTTGTCATCAGCTACGAAAAGTGTTTTTGAACCTGTCTGATTGAGGACTTCCTTCAAATCCAGATCCTCAATGAGGCGTACAGTGTAGTCGTAGTTGCCGTCTTCCTGCAAGCGTTGGTAGATGGAGTTGCCCAAGTAAGAGGGCTGTCCTGTCAACACGTCGTCCTTACACGACTGTAGTGCTGTGGCTCCCATCATCGCGCAGCAGGCAGCTATCACCACCCGTCGTCCTTGCGTTACGATAGTTGTACGATTCATAGTGTGTTAGTTATTTATATTAGTTGTTTTTTGTTTTCGATTCCGGTGTCAGCTCATGGTGTGCTGATTAGGTTTTCTCTCCGTTTTCAGGAGACAGTTTGTTCTTGATAGTTTATTCAGGATTTTCGGCTATCAAAGGCTTTTCTTTTTTAAGCAAGGAGTCGGAGACGGCATTTTCAGCCGCCCCCGATTCCTTTTTATAGGAATATTTGTTTTTTGTGATACATTTTAGTCAGACTGACTTATTTCTGGATTTTACGTACAACAACCTTGCCATTGTCGAGAACGGTCTTCTGGATGAAGATACCCTTCTGAGCGGCATTGGTCTTGCGACCGTCGAGAGTGTAGAATCCTACCTGAGCACCACGTGCGTTTACATCTTCAATAACCAAAGGATTATCGTTCTGTTGCTGTGCACTGTTCTCACCGTAATAGGTCAGTTTGTAGTCATCCATGATTACCCAACCCGTAGAAGAGTTCTCGTTCTTCTTCATACCGACGGTGAGCTTATTGTCTGTTACCTTCACAATGAGGCTAACATCATAGTAACCTAAGTCGAAAAAAGCAACTGCAGAAACCATAGAGTTAGGAATATAGAAAGTCTTACCATCCTTCTCATAGGTTGACTGACCAGTGATTTCAGGATTTGTTTCCAGAGCGCCGGTAAACAAGCATGGAACAGGAGTTGAGCATTCGTCAGCTGATACTGCATAGAGGAATGCCTCTGTTGCTTTAGCATTGGCCTGCCATTTCTCGTAGTCATTTGCAATAGATCCGACACGGCAGAATGACTTTGCGCTAACCTTATAGGTACCATTTGGCAAACCTACAATGTCCTGATAAACATTGAATGTCTCATCATAGAATTCTGCTGCGAAAGCCTCCTTCTGACCGTTGGTAATACCCTTCATGGTACCCTTCTCTACAGTCCAACCTTCTGCACTGTTGACCTTTGTATCACCATCAATCTTCTCGAAGCCAGGAGACTTCAGCAGTGAGGTCATGTCAACAGGATTCTCATCGGTAGCAGTCTTGTAGATGGGGTCGGTGTTCAGCTTGGTCACCATCTCTGCAATCTCCTTAAGAGCAGCCTGTGCCTGTTCGTCGGTCAGCTCACCGTTTTGGATCTTACGGTTCAGTTCATCGTTGAGGGCAGCGGCCTCCAACTTAACATCATCATCACAAGGAGCGCCATCAATGGTTTCGCTCATTAAAGTATTGGCTGCAATCAGTTGCTCGAACAGTGCGATAGAGGTCTGTACCTGCTCGGTAACCTCGAAGGTCTTAACCAATACGTCAAACATAGCCTTACCGTCTTCCTTGTCAACTGCAACAAAAGCTTGAGCGACTCCATCCAGAGCAGCCTTCGCATCCTTACCCATCTTCTTGTCAGCATAAGCATTCAGTTCGGTCAGGGCATTCTGCAAAGAAGCCAGTACCACGTCGGCCTGGAAGCCACGGAAGGTGAGCTTGAAGTTATCGAAGATAGCCCAGTTGTTGCCCTTACCTACGTTGCCATCGTTTGTCAGCAACTTACCTTTCACACCAACACGCATCACATCGCCATCCTTAGCTACGAGACCAAAAGCAGATGCCTTGTACATGCCATGTGCAAATGCCTCGGCAGCCTGGGTCATAGTGTTAGGATACTGGTTGCCATCACCTGGCTCGTCAATATCTTTTGCTGTATAGTATGCATCCTCATCGCCTTCGTTAAGCTTTGGAAGCAGACCGTTAGGAGCACCTTCCTCATAGATACACTTCAGAGGAGTCTGAGCCTGATTCATGTAAACGAATGCTGGAGCAACCTGCTTACCCTGCTCATACAATGTCCATGCATTGATCTCAGGATCATTCTGAGCTGAATTCTCGTGCTGAGGACGACCCAGACGGAAGAAGCTCTGTACCTGAATCTCATAAACACCCACAGGAGCGCCCTTCACTTCCTGATAGATATCGAAGTCCTTACCGTATGCCTCTGCACAGGTGTTACCGCCACCAGTACCAATACCAGGATTACCAGTCCAACCCTCAGCACGCTTCTCGAAGTCGGCGTTCTTCATGTAGTTGGTGCAGTCTGAACCAGGAGTAAGATGTCTCATGGTTTCAGCAATAACCTCGTCGAACTCTACAATCTTAGCACGAATCTGATCGTTAGTAAGAGCCAATGCCTGTACCCACTTCTTATAGTCGCCCAGCATATCATCCAGATCATCCTTGTAGTCAGTATCAATATTAGGATTGGTAGATACTTCCTGAGCCTCAGTGTTCTTAGCAGCCAGCTGCTTCCACAAGTCGATATTGACAAGCAGTGTATCCTCTACAGCCTTTACAGCAGCCAGAGCAGCAAGTACCTGCTCCTTATTGGTTGCAGTAGCGCCCTTTACAGCATTGTTGTATGCTTCCAGATAAGAAGCGGTGCAAACAACATCATCATAAGAAGTAGAAGCATTCAAAGCACTGGTCAGCCAGAACTGATAAGCCTCGGGCTTGTTGCCATAGTACATCAACTTGAAGTTGTCGAATACTGTCCAGTCGTTTGTTACAGCTACAGTCTTCTTTAGACCCAGCTTAACCTTACCATTATCGGCACCGAAGAACAATGAACTCTTATAGAAGCCTGCCTCAAAATAGAGACGAGCTGCAGAAGGATCGTTAGGAATATAATATGTATCCCCATTGATTTCCTGAGAAGTCTCACCTGCAGTTGAACCGAAATCAGTATTGCCAGCCATAGAGCTTTTGTTCATGGCTTCCCAAGGATTAGCAATAGTCTGAGTCATGGTGTTACCATCGGCCTCAGCATAAAGATAACCATTACGATTAGTCTTGTTTACAAAGTCGTCATAAGAACCACGATAGAATGCAGTTGCACTCAGAGCATAAACACCAGCAGGCATATCTTCCAACTCCTGATAGATGTCGTAAGTTGTATTGTAGAACTCTGCTACTTCGGAATTACTCTGATTACCATTACCCCATCCAGGACTACTACCCTTCCAACCTGCAGATGAAGCGCCATCAAAGTTAGGATTGGCAATGCTGGTAGTCATGTCACCAGGATTCTCTACAGTAGCGTCATTCTGAGCAGCATTCTTGATAATGTCCTTGACAGCAGTGATAGCTGCCTCAATCTGCTCTATGGTAGCGTCTTCGTTCAGGTAAATAGCTTCCTGAGCAGCTACATCCAGATTCTTGGCTTTAGCCTCATCGAGATAGCCTTTCAGTTCCTGAGCCTTCAGGTAAACAGAAACCGAAGCCTCGTAAGCAGCATAAACCTCGGGCTTCATGAACTGCCAGTCGATTTTCGCTGTATCGCCCAGCTCATCGGCAGCAAAGAAATACAAGCGGGTATCGTCTGCATGGCCATTCCAACCAAGGAACATGTCCTTAATCTCAGTCTTTGTAGCGTTCTCAATACGGTAAGCATCACCTACCTTTGTAACGTTCCAGATACGATATGTCCAATCGGGCTGGTCAACCCAAATGCCATTATCGCCAGCAGTTTCTGCGACACTTACACCCTTCCAGGCGCTCTTGGCCTCTGCAGAGTCACGGAAAAGTACGCCACCTTCTATTTCTACAAATGCAATCTTGTGGCCCTTTTCACCCACACTGGCACGCGTATTATAATCGTTAGCGCCACAGAAGAACTTATCTGCACCAACATTATACAAATACACAGTGTCATTCAAAGCATACTCTGTAAATGTCTGTGGCACCGTTGGCTTCTGGCGCACGCCATCTACAATAGCAGCCATCGCGCTTGATGCCGAGAGGCAAAGCGCGGTCAAAACAAAGAGTTTTGAAATCTTCATAAGCTTGAAAATTTGTAAAGTTAGTAAATATTATATATAGTAGTATAAACGTTCGTTTTTGGTAGAAACTTCACTTTTACAAGTGATTTCGGATGCAAATATAAGCAAATTTTTATTATCTCATATCATTTTTCAAAGTTTTTTTTGGTGCAGAACACAAAAAAGTGTATTTTTAACACATTTCCGTTAAAACATGGATGTAAAAACTACACTTTTTCGTTTTTTCGAGCAAACAAAAACCGTTCAATACTTATCCTGTTTTGTTTTAGTAATTAATACACTTTAAGATAAAAGAATGACCATCACCATCCTAGCGCCATGATTGCATCGACGAAAAGTTGAGCTTTTGGCACCGAAAAGTTAAGCTTTTGCCCCTGAAAAGTTAAGCTTTTAAGATGGAAAAGTAGCGCTATTATCACACAAGAGTAACGCTTTTGTTGTTCATCTAGAGTCTAGAATAACACATTCTAAACTCTAGAATCACTCTTTCTAGACTTTAGAAAGGCCACATCCAGACTTTAGTTTAAAAACAAAAGCTCCGTTTTCACAGCGGAAAACGGAGCCTATTGCTACACCTTATTATATATATAAGGCGATAAAACTATAGATATTACGTCTTAAAAATCCATGTGATCGAGGGCATCGCTGAAGTCCTTGGGCTCATGGTTCTGAGCAGGATCGCGATAAACCTCACCCTGTTCCTGGTCATGACGGGGCTGACGATCCTTCTGACGACGGTCGCCACGATCGCCACGGTCCTGACGAGGCTGACGGCGGTCGCCACGCTCAGGGCGCTCGCCACGCTCACGACGAGCAGGACGCTCGCGCTCTACATAACCCTCGGGCTTCTCAACGAGCACGCGGTGAGAGAGTTTGTACTTACCGGTCTTAGGATCGATCTCAAGAAGCTTCACCTGAATGTGGTCGCCCTCCTTGATACCAGCTTCCTCAACGGTCTCGAGGCGCTTCCAGTCAATCTCTGAGATGTGGAGCAGACCGTCCTTACCAGGCATGATCTCTACGAAACAGCCATAAGGCATGATGCTGCGAACAACACCATCGTAAACCTCACCTACCTCGGGGATAGCAACGATAGCCTTGATCTTAGCAAGTGCTGCGTCGATGCTCTCCTTATCGGGACCTGATACCTGTACCTTACCAACACCGTCGGCCTCATCGATAGTGATAGTGGTCTTGGTGTCTTCCTGCATCTGCTGAATGATCTTACCGCCAGGGCCGATGACTGCACCGATGAACTCCTTAGGAATCTCGATCTGAACGATGCGGGGAACCTGGGGCTTGAACTCGGCACGTGGCTCAGCGATAGTATCGGTGAGGCAGTTCAGGATGTGCTCACGACCGGCCTTAGCCTGCATCAGAGCCTTCTCCAGAATGTCGAAGCTCAGACCGTCGCACTTGATATCCATCTGGGTAGCTGTCAGACCGTCCTTTGTACCGGTGGTCTTGAAGTCCATATCACCCAAGTGGTCCTCGTCGCCGAGGATATCGCTCAATACAGCATACTTATCTTCTCCGGGGTTCTTAATCAGACCCATTGCGATACCTGAAACAGGCTTCTTCATGGGAACACCTGCGTCCATCAAGGCGAGGGTACCAGCACAAACGGTAGCCATTGAAGAAGAACCGTTAGACTCGAGAATCTGAGAAACCAAACGAACGGTGTAAGGGAAGTCCTCAGGAATCTGACCCTTCAGACCGCGCCAAGCCAAGTGACCGTGACCAATCTCACGACGACCTACGCCGCGCTGAGCCTTAGCCTCACCAGTACAGAATGGGGGGAAGTTATAGTGAAGGAGGAAGCGCATGTAGCTCTTGTCGAGCACATCGTCAACCATCTTCTCGTCGAGCTTGGTACCAAGGGTACAGGTAGAAAGTGACTGCGTCTCACCACGGGTAAAGATAGCACTTCCGTGAGGCATTGGCAGAGGAGAAACCTCGCACCAGATGGGACGAATCTCATCGGTTTTACGACCATCCAGACGGATACCCTCGTCGAGGATACAACGGCGCATAGCGTCGCGCTCTACATCGTGGTAGTAGCGATCCATCATAGCCTCGTAGTCATCCTTTGAAATCTCTGAATCCTCAGGGAGCTCCTCAAGGAACTTCTCCTTGAAGTCAGCCAAGATCTTCTCGAAAGCCTCTGCACGGGCATGCTTCTCGAGAGCCTGCTTGGTAACATCATAGGCGGGCTGATACAACTCTTTATTCATGCGCTCGCGCAAAGCCTCATCATTGATCTCATGATCATACTCGCGCTTCACATCCTTGCCAAGCTCCTTGCTCAGCTCTTTCTGGAGTTCGCACATAGGCTTGATAGCCTCCATGGCAGCCTTCAGGGCGCCGAGCAGATCCTGCTCAGAAACCTCATTCATCTCACCTTCCACCATCATGATGTTCTCGGCAGAGGCACCAACCATGATATCCATGTCGGCCTGCTTCATCTGCTCGAAGGTAGGATCGATGACATACTCACCATTGATACGAGCCACGCGCACCTCAGAGATGGGGCACTCGAAGGGAATATCCGAGCAAGCCAGAGCTGCTGAAGCAGCAAAACCTGCCAATGCATCGGGCTGGTCAACGCCATCGGCTGAAAGCAGCATCACGTTGACGAATACTTCTGCGTGATAATTGCTGGGGAACAACGGACGGAGCACGCGGTCCACCAAACGACTGGTAAGGATTTCGTTATCAGAGGCTTTGCCTTCGCGCTTGGTGAATCCACCAGGGAAACGACCAGCAGCACTGTACTGCTCACGATAGTCTACCTGCAAAGGCATGAAATCGGTTCCGGGAACTGCATCTTTTGCGGCACAAACAGTGGCCAGAAGTACAGTGTTGTTCATCTTCAGCATGACAGCACCGTCGGTCTGCTTTGCCACTTTCCCGGTTTCAATGGTGATGGTACGTCCATCAGCCAATTGAAGGGTTTTTGTAATTACGTTCATCTTTTAATACATCTTAAATAAAAAAATACGTGCAAATTTACACTTTTTCGACTGAACAAAAGAATAATTATCAAAGATTTACTATTTTTTAATGTTTGAACCAAAAGAAAATTGTACCTTTGCACCACCAAAAATAATGAGAACAATGAAAAAGACTTCATGGATGATACTGGCTGCCGCTGCCTTGCTGGCTGCCTGCAGCAACAAGAACACTTTCACGATCGAAGGTCATATAGACGGTGCACAGGACTCTGTGCTCTACCTGCACCACATGGGTGTAACAAAGGCTGAGGTGATAGACTCGGTGAAACTGGACGAAAGCGGTGACTTCTGTTTTGAGGAGGCGGCGCCCCAGGCTCCTGACTTCTACGTACTGCGCATCGCCAACCAGATTGTGAACCTGAGCATTGACTCTACCGAGACGGTTAGTGTGAAGGCTAAATATCCTGGTATGGCTACTAATTACGAAGTGGAAGGTTCAGTGAACTGTCAGAAGATTAAAGAGTTGGCACTGAAGCAGCAGGCGCTGCAGGAGCGCATCATCGCACTAGACCGCAACCTGTCGATGGGACAGCAGTGGGCTGCAGACTCCCTGGAGCACATGATCAACGCTTACAAAGAGGAGGTCAAGAAAGACTATATCTTCCAGGCACCCAACGAGGCCTATGCTTATTTTGCTCTTTTTCAATCGGTTGGCATTTGGAACATCTTTGACAAGAGCAATCCTCAAGACTTAAAGGTTTTTGGTGCTGTGGCAACAAGTTGGGAGACTTTCTATCCGGAAAGTGAGCGCACGAAGAACCTGCGTAGCATGACGCTAAAGAGCATGAACGACAATCGTCAGGCCGTAGCCCGTCAGCAGCGAGCTTTAAACAGCGACATCGTCGTGGAATCGGGCGTGGTAGATTTGAGTTTACCTGACAAAAACGGCAAGACGCGCACACTTACCGAACTGAAAGGCAAAGTGGTATTGCTAGACTTCCATTCCTTCGGATTGAAGGATTCTGCCGCACGCATTCTCGCCTTGCGCGATCTCTATAACAAATATCATGCGCAGGGATTGGAAATCTACCAGGTATCCTTCGATGGTGATAAGCATTTCTGGCGCCAAAGCGTAGATGCACTGCCTTGGATATCGGTATATGACAGCAACGGCACTTCGGTTGTACGCTATAACGTGCAGGAGGTTCCTGAGTTCTTCCTCATCGACCGTCAGAACCAACTGCAGAAGCGTTCGGTACAAATCAAGGACCTGGAGGCGGAAATCAGTAAAATGCTTTAGTCGAAAAGCTAAAGCATTTTGCTGAGATAAAAAAGATAAAAATGCATCCACTCGATAAATTCAATCATTGTCCCGTTTGCGGTAGCGACGACTTCACAGAGCACAACGTCAAGAGTAAGCAATGTGGGGGTTGTGGCTTCGTGTACTATGCCAACCCGTCGGCTGCCACTGCCGCTTTCATCCTAAACAGCAAGCAGGAGCTATTGGTGGTTCGACGTGGAAAAGAGCCAGCAAAAGGTACGCTCGACCTGCCTGGCGGCTTCGTGGACATGGACGAGGACGCAGAGGAAGGCATGTTGCGCGAGATTGAAGAAGAGACCGGACTGCGCCTTCAAAAGCCCCAATACCTGTTCAGTATCCCCAATCTCTACGAATATTCGGGCATGACCATCCACACGCTGGACCTATTCTTCCGTTTAGACGTAGAAGACGACTGCAATGCGACAGCTGCTGACGATGCAGCCGACGCCATGTGGTTGCCCTTAAATAAACTGGATCATACACAATTTGGACTGCACAGCATCAGTCAAGCCGTGAAACGTTTTCTAAGCGAAAATCGTTAAGAAAACAAAAAATCTCCTATATATATAAGGTGGTAGAAAAGTTTTTGCTTACTTTTGCACCCCAAAAGTAAACAACAACTGGATATATGCAAAAGAATTTAGTTATCGTTGAGTCACCCGCCAAGGCAAAAACCATTGAGAAATTCTTGGGCGATGACTTCAAGGTCATGTCAAGCTACGGACACATTCGCGACCTAAAGAAACGCGAACTGAGCATCAACGACAAGACCATGGAACCCGAATATGAGATTCCCGAAGAGAAACAGAAACTGGTGAACGACCTTCGTTCGCAGGCCAAGAAAGCGAGTCAGGTGTGGCTCGCATCCGATGAGGACCGCGAGGGAGAAGCCATCTCTTGGCACCTTTGTGAGGTACTGGGACTGGATGAAGAGAAAACAAAGCGTATCGTGTTCCACGAAATTACCAAACCAGCCATTGTGGAGGCTATCGAGAACCCACGCACCCTGGATATGAACTTGGTGAATGCACAACAGGCTCGCCGAGTGCTGGACCGTCTGGTAGGCTTTAAGCTATCACCCGTGCTGTGGAGAAAGGTAAAACCCGCACTCTCTGCAGGACGTGTGCAGAGTGTTGCCGTAAGACTCATCGTGGAGCGTGAACGCGAGATTCAGGCTTTCCAGACAGAGACATACTATAGCGTGAACGCCACCTTCGGCATCACTAATAAAGACGGCTCACAGTCGGAAGTAAAAGCTACTCTGGGCCAACGCTTCAAGACCGAGCAGGAGGTGGAACAGTTCATGGAGATGTGCAAGAATGCCACATTCACCGTGACTTCTGTCCAGAAGAAGCCCACGAAGCGCACACCCGCTCCCCCATTCACCACTTCAACCCTACAACAGGAGGCTGCCCGCAAGCTGGGCTTCACCGTAAGCCAGACGATGATGGTGGCACAACACCTATATGAAAGCGGACGCATCACATACATGCGTACGGACTCGGTTAACCTCTCTGGTCTTTGCATCAACGCATCGAAAGAGGAGATTACACGTCTCTACGGTGAGGAATATAGCAAGGTGCGCCAATACCACACCAGTTCGAAGGGTGCCCAGGAAGCACACGAAGCTATTCGTCCTACCTACATGGAGCACACTACAATCGAGGGAACTTCACAGGAACGTCGTCTGTACGACTTAATCTGGAAGCGCACGGCCGCCAGTCAGATGGCTGATGCAGAAATCGAGAAGACCACAGTAGAGATAGAGATTAACACTAACGACGCTTCATCGGAAATCGCTGGAGGAACTTTCATTGCTCAAGGTGAGGTTGTTAAGTTCGACGGTTTCTTGAAGGTTTACCGCGAGTCGCTCGACGACGAAGAGGAGAACAAGGACGAGTTTGCACATGTACTGCCACCACTCAAGAAGGGTGACGAGCTGACACGTCGTGAGATTCAGGCCATCGAGCGTAACACACAAGGACCACAGCGCTATACTGAAGCTTCACTGGTTCACAAACTGGAGGAGCTGGGTATCGGACGTCCTTCTACTTATGCGCCAACCATCTCTACCATCCAACAGCGCGAGTATGTTGCTAAAGGCGACAAGAAAGGCGAAGAGCACCAGTTTGCAGTTATCTCGTTGAAGGGTAAGGTTATCTCACAGAAGAACCGCGTGGAGACCATTGGTTCTGACAAGGGAAAACTGCTGCCTACCGACATTGGCATGGTGGTCAACGACTTCCTGATGGAACACTTCCCATCTATCATGGACTATAACTTCACCGCTAAGGTGGAGCAGGACTTCGATAAGATTGCAGAGGGCAAACAGGAGTGGAACAAGATGATCAAGACGTTCTACAAGAACTTCGAGCCTACCGTAGAGAAGACGCTGAATGCACGTTCTGAACATAAAGCCGGTGAGCGCGAGCTTGGTAAGGACCCCAAATCAGGAAAGCCCGTATTCGTGAAGATCGGTCGCTTCGGACCTGTTATCCAGATTGGTAGTGCCGATGACCAGGAAAAGCCTCAGTTTGCTCACCTTCCCAAGGAAATCAGCATGGAAACCGTAACGCTGGAAGAGGCGCTGGAATTGTTCCGTCTGCCCAGAATGTTAGGCACTTACGAGAACGAGCCCGTTACTATCGGTACTGGTCGCTACGGCAACTACGTGCTTCATAAGAAGATGTACACATCACTTCCCAAGAACATGGACCCACTGACTATCGGCATTGGTGATGCAGTGAAACTGATCGAAGAGAAGCGCAAGCAAGAAACACAGAAGCACTTAAAGTCGTTCAACGAGGATCCGAAGCTGGAGGTGCTGAATGGTCGCTATGGTCCCTATCTGGCTTACGATGGAAAGAACTACCGCCTGCCAAAGAACATGCACGAGCGAGCCAAGGAGTTGAACTACGACGAATGTATGGCCATCATTAACAAAGCATGAAACGTATTATCCTGATAGGCTACATGGGAGCCGGCAAGACAACGGTCGGCAAAGCCCTTTCAAAAGAATTGGGCATTCCCTTCTATGACTTAGACTGGTATATAGAGAGTCGCCACAGAAAGACTGTGTCGCAATTATTTCAGGAAGTAGGCGAAGAAGGGTTCCGAAAGATTGAGCACAACCTGCTCCATGAGGTGGCCGAGTTTGAAGATGTCATCATCAGCTGCGGTGGCGGAACACCCTGCTTCTTCGATAACATCGACTATATGAACCAACAAGGCACGGTCATCTACTTGAAAGCCTTGCCTGAAGTGCTTTATAAACATCTTCTAATGGCAAAAGTAGAGCGTCCGCTTCTAAAGGACAAGAGTCCGGAGGAGCTTATCGCCTTTATTCGCGAGCAACTGAAAAAGCGCGAACCGTTCTACACAAAAGCCACCTACACGCTCGACGTGAGCCTGATGGACAATTACGAAAAAATAAAAATCACGATTGATAAACTGAAAGAGTTGCTTGAACAATGAAGAAATGGACCTTGGATGACGCCCGCGAGCTTTATAACATCAATGGCTGGGGCACAAGCTATTTTGGTATCAATGACAAAGGTAATGTCTTTGTAACGCCTTGTAAGGACGATGTGCAGATAGACATTCGTGAGGTGATGGACGAGCTTTCATTGCGCGATGTCACACCACCTGTGCTACTGCGTTTTCCCGACATCTTGGACAACCGCATCGAGAAGACATGGAGCTGCTTCAAAAAAGCTGCCAAGGAGTATGACTATAAAGCGGAGAACTACGTAGTATACCCCATCAAGGTGAACCAGATGCAGCCTGTTGTAGAGGAGATTATCTCTCACGGACGTAAGTTCAACTTGGGTCTGGAGGCTGGCTCTAAGCCTGAACTGCATGCCGTCATTGCTATGCAGTGCCAGAGCGACTCTATCATTGTGTGCAACGGCTATAAGGACCAAAGCTATATTGAGCTCGCCCTGCTGGCTCAGAAGATGGGCAAGCGCATCTTTATCGTCGTAGAGAAACTCAACGAACTGGATATCATTGCCCGTATTGCCAAGAAGCTGGACGTAAGACCTAATATCGGTATTCGTATCAAACTGGCCTCTAGCGGCAGTGGCAAATGGGAAGAGAGCGGCGGCGATGCCTCTAAGTTCGGACTTACCAGTGCCGAACTGCTGGAAGCACTCGATATGCTTGACAAGAAAGACATGCGCGACTGTCTCAGACTGATTCACTTCCACATCGGTTCTCAGATTACAAAGATTCGTCGCATTCAGACTGCCTTGCGCGAAGCCTCACAGTTCTACATCCAGCTGCATAAGATGGGTTACAACGTTGACTTCGTAGACTGTGGCGGCGGACTTGGCGTGGACTACGACGGCACACGTTCTCCTTCGAGCGAGAGTTCTGTAAACTACTCTATCCAAGAGTATGTGAACGACTGTATCTACACCTTTGTGGACGCAGCCAACAAGAACGATCTTCCCCACCCCAATATCATTACTGAAAGTGGACGCTCATTGGCTGCACACCACTCTGTATTAGTCATCGATGTGCTGGAGACTGCCTCCCTACCAGAGATGGACGAAGAGTTCGAACCCGACGAGAATTCTCATCAGTTGGTAAAAGACCTCTACGAGATTTGGGACAACCTGTCACCACGCAACGTGCTAGAGGACTGGCACGATGCTGAGCAGATCAGAGAAGAGGTATTGAACCTATTCTCACATGGCATCGTTGACCTGAAGACACGTGCCGAGATTGAGGCCATGTACTGGAGCGTTTGTCATGAGATTAACGCCCTAACCAAGAACATGAAGCATGTTCCTGAGGAACTGATGAACATAGACAAGCTGTTAGCAGACAAATACTTCTGCAACTTCTCGCTATTCCAAAGTCTAAGTGACTCTTGGGCCATCGACCAGCTGTTCCCCATCATGCCTATCCAGCGTCTTGACGAGCGTCCCACGCGCAACGCTACCATTCAAGACATCACTTGTGACAGTGATGGTAAGGTCGCCAACTTCGTAACCAACCGTCACAACTCCCATTCTCTTCCTGTACACGCCCTGAAGAAGAGCGAGACCTACTATCTCGGCGTCTTCCTGGTTGGAGCCTATCAGGAGATTCTGGGCGACATGCACAACCTCTTCGGTGATACCAACGCCGTTCACGTATCAGTGAAAGATGGTCACTATCACATCGACCAGATTATCGATGGTGAGACCGTTGAAGAAGTATTGGAGTATGTGCAGTACAACCCCAAGAAGCTGGTTCGCCAACTGGAGATATGGGTAACAAAGAGTGTAAAAGAAGGAAAGATTTCCTTGGAAGAAGGCAAGGAGTTCCTCAGCACCTACCGCTCAGGACTCTATGGATATACTTATCTGGAATAATTTAGGAGCCCCTAGGTATCCTAGGACAACCTAGGATTACCTAGGCTCACCTAGAGCCACCTAGTATCACCTAGAACAAAAAACAGAAGACATGAAAAATAAACTGACGATTGTAAAAGTGGGCGGTGCCGTTGTAGAAGATGAAGCACAGCTAACACAACTTTTACGCGATTTCATCGCTATTGAGGGACCAAAGATACTGGTTCATGGCGGTGGACGCAGAGCAACAAAGGTAGCCGAACGACTTGGCATTGAAACAAAGATGGTAGACGGACGTCGCATCACCGATGCCGACATGCTTGAAGTAGTAACAATGGTCTATGGCGGACTGGTCAACAAGAATATCGTAGCACGACTGCAGGCACTTGGCGCCGACGCTATCGGACTGACAGGTGCTGATGCCAACATTCTCCTATCAGCAAAGCGCCCCTTAAAGAATGGCATTGACTATGGTTTCGTAGGAGATGTCAAGAAAGCCAATGGTTCAAAAATTGCCCATTTCATCGAAGCCAATCTCATTCCCGTTGTAGCGCCTTTGACTCACGACGGCGAAGGACACATGCTCAATACCAATGCCGACACGATGGCATCAGAGACAGCCAAGGCAATGGCAGCAGCAGGGTTCGATGTGACACTCATCTTCGCATTTGAGAAGCCCGGTGTTTTAAGCAATCCCGATGACGACAACTCCGTTATCAAGAGCATCACACACACAGACTTTGAAGCCTACAAGGCCGACGGCACCATCAGTGGTGGTATGCTACCAAAAATAGAAAACGCGCTCTCAGCCGTTGATGCGGGCGTCAAGCGCGTTATTATTACCAAAGCCACGGCCATTGACGGCCAGCACGGCACCATTATTTCTTTTTAGGACGACGACGAGCCCATCCTTCTTCACTGAAGTCAGGCTCCTCACCTTTGAAATCTACTCGATTGGCGTTCTTCATCAGAGAGCGCCAATCGTCTTTTTTATAGGTCGCTTTATCAGCGGACTTTTTAGACTTAGCGGCCCCATCATGCCCATTAGACCTATTATGCCCATCACGACCATTAGACCCATTCCTCTTATCACCTTCATCTTCCGCATTACAGCGCACAGTGCGACCTTTATAGCGAATGCCTGTAAGCTGAGTCATCACCTTACGAGCGTCTTTCTCAGGCACTTCAAAATAAGAAATGGTATCAAGCAGGTCGATATGTCCCACAGCCTGACGACCACCTACATATCGGTTAAGCGTCTGCATCAGTACACCAGGGAAGAAGCCATCCTTCTTTCCCAGATTAATAAAGAGGCGTTTGTAACCTTTCTCAGGTTTATTGTTACGCTTTTCTCGATCAGTCTGATAGCCGGAATTACCCGATTTGCCAGATTTCCCCGCAACCACCGCTTCCAGCTCAGGAGCATCTGCATAGTAAGCCAAGAACTTACCAAACTCCAAAGAGACAATCTTCTTGATGATTTCTTCCTTATCAATAAACTCAAAGTAACGGTTGATATCCTGCATGAAAGGAGCTATCTCGTCATCATTCACATCGGTCTTCACAATCTGGTCCATCACCTTATAGAGTTGCTTCTTACATATCTCCTCAGCCGATGGAATGGGCGTTTCCACGAAGTTCTTACCAATAATCTTCTCAATGTTACGAATCTTAAACTTCTCCTTTGAATGAACGATAGAGATACTTGTGCCCTTCTTACCTGCACGACCAGTACGACCAGAACGATGGGTATAGTTCTCTACATCATCAGGCAGACCGAAGTTGATAACATGCGTCAGGTCGTCAACATCAAGTCCACGGGCAGCGACATCGGTAGCAACAAGCAACTGAGTAAGATGCTGACGGAACTTCTGCATCGTAAGATCGCGCTGCTGCTGACTTAGGTCACCATGCAGAGACTCCGCATTATAGCCATCACGTATCAGCTTATCAGCCACCTCCTGCGTTTCCAACTTTGTACGACAGAAGATAATAGCAAAGATTTTAGGATAGTAGTCCACGATACGTTTCAGTGCCAGATACTTATCCTTGGCCTGAACCATATAATAGATATGATTCACGTTCTCAGCTCCCTCATTTCGCGAGCCAACCACTATCTCCTGATGATCTTTCAAGTAACGCTTAGCCACACGCTCTACCTCACGGCTCATCGTAGCCGAGAACATCAGCGTGTTATGTTCTTCCGACAATGACTCAAAGATTTCCTCGATGCTATCTGTGAAGCCCATATTCAGCATTTCATCGGCCTCATCAAGTACAATGTTACGCACATTCTCCAGATGTGCATAGCCACGATTCTTCAAGTCAATCAAACGACCAGGCGTAGCCACTATGATCTGTGCGCCTTTCTTCAAGGCACGAATCTGCTGCTCAATGGCCGCACCACCATAGACTGCCTCCACATGCACACCATCCATGTGCTTGGAGAAGTCGCGCAGGTCGTCGGCAATCTGCAGACACAACTCACGCGTAGGACTCAACACCAACGACTGTGTGTCACGGTTGCTTAAGTCCAAACGTTGCAACAAAGGGATACCAAACGAAGCCGTCTTACCAGTACCCGTCTGCGCCAGCGCGATAGTGTCCTGCCTACTTTCCAACAAAGTAGGAATCACAGCCTCTTGTACAGGCATTGGCTGTACAAATCCCATCTCCTCAATAGCCTGCCTAATCTCTTGGCAGACACCTAATTCTTCAAATGTCTTCATCTTGTTTGCAAAGTTACGAAAAGTCGAGCGCAAAACAAAGAAACTCGTTTGTTTTTTTGTCGAGACAGAGTAAGTTCGCCATCATAGATGGCAAAGTTACGACTTTTTTTCGTAACTTTGCAAGCAAGATGAAAATATGTGTATTTTGCTCTGCTAATCAGCAAATCGACCCAGACTTCTTCACAGCAACGGAAGAACTGGGAGCATGGGCGGCAAACAACGGCCATGCCATTGTTTTCGGTGGTCACGACGCCGGATTGATGCACGCTGTCAGTAAGTCAGCTAAAGAAGCCGGTGGACTTGTCATCGGTGTGGTTCCCCGCAAGATAGAAGAGATGGGCAAACTCAGTCCATACCTCGACGTGCATATCCCCACCGAGAATCTGACAGACCGAAAGGACTTGATGATGCTCCAAGGCGACGCCTTCGTCATTCTCCCTGGAGGCATCGGCACCCTCGATGAGCTTTTCACCGTGGCAGCAGCCACCACCCTTAAATACCATCAGAAGCCCATCATACTTTATAATATGAAAGGCTTCTGGAATTCCTTGATCGCCTGCTTGGACGATTTAGCACAAAAAGGGGTTATTCGCGGCGAGTGGCGCAGCTATATCAAAGTAGCCTCATCACTCGATGAAATCGCACATTTTATCGACTAAAGCTCTGCTTTCATCTTAGCGCCGAAGGCCTCATCGACAGAGTTGTTAATGCTCGTACAAACGTTGGCCGAGAACTTCATGGCAAAGCTGATGATGCTATCCCATTGCTTCTCCGTCAGTCCTTGTTCCACGTCTTCGCGCGTAATCTTATTAACAATCATACCAAAGATAAACCCAGCATTAAAATTATCACCGGCGCCAATGGTGCTCACAACCTTACCATCGGAAGTAATAGGATACTGCTTTCTGAAATCACCTGCGCCACGCAGTTCCACGGGGTTCGCACCACTTGTATAGATGAAGTTTCGTGTATAGAATGCTATCTGCGAACGATAGATTATCTCAGGGTCTGTCTTATGGAACATCACTTCAAAATCTTCGTTGGAACCTCGCACAATATCAGCTAAATCAAGATTCTCCAAGATATTAGGCGTCAACTTCATCACCTCATTTTTGTGCGAAGCCCTGAAGTTCACATCATAATAAAGGATAGCCCCCTTATTACGAGCATACTCCAAGAAAGCCTGCACTTGAGGACGTATCACAGGATTCACAGCAAAGTAAGAGCCGAAGACCACAATATCGTCTTTCTCGATGTTCGGATACGTAAACTCCAACCTGTCATTAGGATGATCTTTATAGAAGATATACTCCGCATCGTTATTCTCGTTGAGGAAGGCTAACGATACAGGTGACTTAGAATCGGGATATACATACACGCACGAAGCATCGACACCATTTTCCTCGATGAAATCGATGATTTTCTTACCTACACGATCATTTCCAGTCTCGCTAACCAGCGAAGTTTTGATGCCCGAGCGCCCCAGCGAAATCAAGCAGTTAAACGTAGAACCTCCTGGCACCGCACCAATGGGTTGGTCGTCTTTGAAAATAATGTCGAGAACCGTCTCGCCTATTCCTATAACCTTTTGCATGTTTAAGTATTTATGATGTTTGGATGCAAAGATAAGAAATTATTCTCAAAACAAACGAAAAACTCAATTATTTTGTACCTTTGCACCGCAAATGACGAAATACAATACTTTTACGCTTCATAATGGGATGCGCGTCATCCATCTGCCATCCGACTCACAGGTCGTATACTGCGGTATTGCCGTGAAGGCTGGTACACGCCACGAACTGCCCGGCGAAGAAGGACTGGCACACTTCTGTGAGCACTTATCATTTAAAGGCACAGAGAAGAAATCAGCCGTTCAGATTATCAATGCCATCGAGGGACTTGGTGGCGAGATGAATGCCTTCACCAACAAGGAAGACACCGTTTTCTATTGCGCCATTCAGGCCAAGCACGCCAAGAAGGCCATCAGTGTACTCTGCGACATCGTGTTCAACAGCACCTATCCACAGGCCGAGGTAGAGAAAGAGCGCGAGGTGGTGTGCGATGAAATCGACAGCTACGAGGATACGCCAGCAGAGCTCATCTACGATGAATTCGAGAATATTCTATTCGAAGGACATCCTCTGGGACATAATATCCTAGGCACTAGCAAGCAGGTACGCGAATATTGCAGCGAAGACGCCCATCGCTTCACCAGTCGTTATTATCGTCCTGAGAACTGCGTATTCTTTGCCAGTGGCGATGTGGACCTCAAGGTGCTTTCTTCTGCGCTTCGCAATGTCCGTGGAAATTGTCCGGACAATCCGGAAATTCCGGAGAATCCGGATTGTCCGGTTCTCCCAGCAAGCCAGTCCTCCACCATTGTCCGCCATCGCGGCACCCATCAGGCCCACGTGATGCTGGGCACACGCGCCTTTGCCGGCAACAACCCACAACGATGGTCGCTCTATCTCCTTAATAATATATTAGGTGGCCCCGGGCTCAACTCCCGTTTGAATCTCTCTTTGCGCGAGCGCAATGGTCTGGTCTATAGTGTCGATAGCTCTATGGTGAGCTATAGCGATACAGGCATGTGGTCCGTTTACTTCGGTTGCGATCCAGCCGACGTAAAGCGCTGCTTACGCCTGGTACGACGCGAGCTCAACAAACTCATGGAGAAACCACTCTCCCCTGCTCAGCTCTCTGCTGCCAAACGACAACTGCAAGGTCAGCTGGCCATTGCCAGCGACAGTCGCGAACAGTTTGCCCTCGACTTTGCCAAGAACTACCTGCACACGGGCAAGGAGCGCGACCTCTCCGACATCATGCGTCACATCGACGCGCTCACCAGCGATGATCTTCAACAAGTCGCAAAGCAACTTTTTGCTGAAGGCAGAATCACCACTTTGATATATAAATAAACGAAGAAGGCTAACCGGAGTGGTTAGCCTTCTTTCGTGTTATCTCACTACGGCCTGCACATAGCTTGAACCCGCCGCCATCTTCTGGTCTTTATCATAGTTCAAGCCATATTTACCTTCCGGCATATCGCTCAGCACAAATCGTGTGCATCGCCGTCCGGCTTCCACCTTGTCGGTGGCCGATGTCGTAATAGCAGTTGCAGCCAAATCAACCAAGGCACCCAGCAGACCGCCATTATTGCTGTTCACGCTGGTATCCAGACTTATCAGGCCCTCACGATGATACAGCGTCTCGCCCGTCTTCGTAGAACGCAGGATATACTCCACGCCGGCTGTCAGACTGCCACCCACCTTGTTTCTGTTCCACGACTTGATGATCGTGAACATGGCAGCATCGGCACCCAGCACATTACGGAACTGCGAGAGGTCACCCTCCAGGAACATCTCTGCATCATAGGCACTCTCTGCCTGAAACATCTCCATCGTCATCATGGGTGAATAGACATAGTAGCCTTTCTCGCATAGAGGCGTATAGAGCGTGGTGTAGAAATAATCCTTAGCCTCTACGTGGTTGGTCTGATTGATGGGAGGCATCACGGCAATGGTCAGAGGCCGTTCTTCATACATCTTAGGATACTGCGCATCACGTGTGATGAGTTCCTTCTGAGCGCATGACGATATCAATAGCATCATCAAGCCAAAAAACATATACTTCTTCATTTCTCCAACTGCTTAATGATTCTTGAAATAAACGCTTCCGACTCTGGATAGGTCTTCATCTCTGCACGCAGCAGCGCCAGTCCCTCTTCCTTTTTACCTGCCTTGCAGAGCAGGTAGCCATATTCTGCATTGACGCCTGGCGGAACCGCTTTGCGCAGCCCCTTCTGACTCTTCAGCACTTTCTCATACTGCACCATAGCCTTGGCCAGCGTCTCCTCTGTGCCACGCTTGGTATAGGTATAGGTTGCATCCTCGGAGTCATACCAAGAATACAACGTTTGTTGGGTCTGACACGAGGCCAGTGCCATCATGCAGACACCTAGGAACAGCAACTTCTTCATGGCAGCGTGATGATTTTAGTTTGTTGAGCTGAAAGGAACAGCTGTTTCTGATAAACTACCTGTCCGTTGAACGTCACCGACACATTCCTGCGACCAGGAGCCACACCATATTGTGTGCCTTTTCTATTGGCCACCTTCGGCTTCACCACCTTGGCGTCGAACTTCGTACCGTCCACATCCACCTGCACGGGCTTTGAACCGTTACCATAAGTATCGTTAGGTCCTACGAACACCAGGTAGGCCATGTCTTCCTTACCACTCTGCTGAGCCACGGGATAGTTTGTCTTGCAACCAAACAGGAAGGCGCAAAACGCGATTATTGCGAATAAAATCCTTGTCTTCATAGCATTCTACTTTATTTCCTCGATATAATAATCCGTCAGCTTGCTGACATCAATAGCTGCGTCATCGCCTGAGAAAGAGATGAACGAATATTCCGTCTCGGGGGTGTCACCGCCCGTGGCAGTCACAGTCACCGTGCCCACCTGTTTGCCAGGCAATTCTATCATCACGCCCGTTTGCGGGTTCTTCACCGACCTTCCCTTGGTCTTCACGCCAAAGATATCACCCACCTTGATGCCCTGACTGGTGCCACCGGCAATGAGTTGTGCATCCTTGTCGAAGGACAGGAAGTAAGTGCGCCAAGGCTTGTCCGTACACTTGTTGATAATATTCTCCACCAACTGACCGATGGCTTCCGAGATGGCCTTGTCGCTCAGCGTAGCATCATAGCTAGCCTTGCCACCCACACCCATCGTTGTCTTGGTGGTCAGTTCGGCAGAACCTTTCGCTTCGTCAGAATAGATTATCAGACCATTTGACACGTCCACCAAGCGGATGGCCACAGCAGCTTCCACCACCTGCGTCTTCGTGCTGGTGAAGGTGCCCGACTTACCGATGTTCTTTCTACCAAACTCCGTTACCGAACCAATAATCATATAGTCAGCACCGATAGCAGAAAGACCGTTCTCACTCTTCTTAGCCTCCTCCAGCAGAGCAGCCAGGTCGCTGCGTTCCAGCAGCAGGAACTTACCAGAGGCAGCCAACTTTGCCGACAGAATGTCGAGAGCCTGCTTACCCATGGGGTCGTTTTCCTTATCATAGAAGATGCCCTTCGCATATTGCGTCTCGTTACTGAAACGGCCTATAGCCACTTTTCTTTTCAGCACCCTACTGCCTGTGTCAGCCAAGTCTTGCTTCACAGGCTCCACTATCTCCACCTTGCGCTGAGCCTGAGCCAAGGCGCAAACCAGGAATAGTGCCGTCAACATTACAATTTTCTTCATCGTGTTATTCATTTTAAAATAGTATACTGTGGGCAAAGATAGGCAATTCCGCGGTAAGTTCCAAATTTTCCATTAGAAAAGTACCGCTTTGCTAAAACGAAGCAATCATTCTCAAAATAAATTCTGGCCAGAATTAATTGAATTTTGGCCAAAATTAAAAAAATAATGGCCAAAATTTAAAATCGTAGCTACACCATGTCTTGCAGAAAACCATCAAGAGAACAACAAACACAAAAAGAAGCAAATGGAATTTTTCTATATAGCAATACTTCTGAAACATACTTCACGTTAAGGCTTACTTGTTGGTACTGCAAATATATAAATAAAAAGATAATTGACAAAGGGTAAACTAGAAAAACTGTGGTTTGATCCCTAATTTTCAACAATAGTTAAACTTACACATTATTATATCAATAGCCTTGGTTATTTTAAAAAAACATCTTACTTTTGCATCCGATTTCAACTAAATAGTAATTTTTGTTTCTTCGACATGTTCGAATCTTACCAATGAGAAAAACCAATTATGACAAGTATCCTTGTACCCATACGGATGGTGTGGCTCTACTGGGATGGAAAAAGATTGTAGGTACGCTGAAAGAGCAATGGGCAGATCGTCCGGTATGGGCCATCGACCTCTATGTGGGAACCTATGAGCAGGACTTTCTGGAGGCTTTCAAAACAACGGGCCGAACAATAGTGGACACCCGTTCGTTGATGCGCCCGGAAAAAGACCTAAAGGAACTAACCGAGCGGTTTATCACCGACGACGTACTCTTCGGCCATATCTCAAACATTCAACTCTCAGAATATTTCTGTGACGACAAAGTGGAAGCCCTGAAAGCGCGTATTGCTGCAGGCGAACCACTCATCGTGATTGGCACAGGCGCAGCCAACTTTGTTCCTAACGACGCACCTGTGGCCTATGCCGACATGGCCCGCTGGGAGATACAACAGCGCTTCCGTCGTCACGAGGTGAAAGCGCTGGGCATAGACAATAGCGCAGAAGGACCTTCGCTGCAATACAAGCGTGGCTATTTCAACGACTGGATCATTTGTGACCGTCATAAGGACCTGTTGATGCAGGAGCATCGCATCCAATACTGGATAGACAGCAACCAGCGACAGACGCCCAAGATGATTAGTGACCAGCAGTTTCGTCAGGGCATGGAGCGCACAGCACGCAAGCCCTTCCGCGTGGTTCCCTTCTTTGATCCCGCTCCTTGGGGCGGCCAGTGGATGAAGGAAGTGTGCGACCTGCCTCGCGAAGAGCAAAACTATGGTTGGTGCTTCGACTGTGTGCCCGAGGAGAACAGTCTCTATCTGAACCTGGACGGCGTGCTGGTGGAGTTCCCTTCTCAGGATGTGGTACTTACGCACAGTCGCGAACTGCTGGGCGAACAGGTGTGGGCCCGCTTCGGCAAGGAGTTCCCCATCCGCTTCGACTTCCTCGACACGATAGGTGGTGGCAACCTGAGTCTGCAGGTACATCCCACCAACGAGTTTGCGCACCGCGAGTTCGGTCTTCACTACACGCAGGACGAGAGCTACTACCTGTTGGATGCCGACGAGGATGCTGTGGTCTATCTGGGACTGAAAGAGGGCATCGACAAGGATGAGATGATAGAAGATTTGCGTGCGGCACAACGAGGCGAGATATCCTTCCCTGCCGAGAAATACGTAAACAAGTTCCCTGCCAAGAAACACGACCACTACCTTATTCCTGCAGGTACTATCCATTGCAGCGGACACGATAGCATGGTATTGGAAATCAGCTCTACGCCCAGCATCTTCACATTCAAGCTGTGGGACTGGAACCGCCTGGGACTGGATGGCAAGCCCCGTCCCATCAATGTAGAACGAGGCAAGCACGTCATTCAGTGGTATCGCACCACCGAATGGGTGAACCAGAACATTCGCAACCACTTCGAGGTTCTGTCGCAGGAAGACGGCATCATGGAGGAGCGCACGGGACTGCACCCCAACGAGTTCATCGAGACGCGTCGCCACACGTTCCGTAAAACGGTAGAGCACAACACGGGTGGCGGTGTGAACGTACTGAACTTGGTGGACGGCTACGAGGCTGTGGTAGAAAGTCCTGAGGGTAAGTTTGAACCCTTCACGGTACACTATGCCGAAACGTTTATCATCCCAGCCTGCGTGGGTCGCTATACCATCACGCCACTAGGCGACGAGGAGTGTATGACCATCAAAGCCTATGTGAGAGACGCATAAATAGAAACAAACATAAACCAATAACAAAACTTATGAATCAAGACAAAAGAACCGTTCTGACGCTGGATGCCGGCGGAACAAATTTCGTATTTTCAGCTATTTGTGATAATGAAGAGATTGTAGAGCCCGTACGTCTGAAGGCCGTAACTACCGACACCGAGGGATGTCTGGCTACACTGGTGCAGGGTTTTACCACCGTCAAAGAACAACTCAACGAAGAGCCTGTAGCCATCAGCTTCGCTTTTCCCGGCCCTGCCGACTATGAGCATGGTGTGATTGGCGACCTGGGCAACTTCCCTTCTTTCCGCGGCGGCGTGCCCCTGGGACCGTACCTGGAAAGCGTGTTTGGCATTCCCGTGTTCATCAACAACGACGGCAATCTGTTTGCCTATGGCGAAGCACTGGCTGGCGCACTACCCCGTGTAAACAAAGCCCTAGAAGAGGCTGGCGGCAAGCGTCGTTATAAGAATATGATTGGCGTAACGCTGGGCACAGGTTTTGGTTGCGGCGTAGTGATAGACAAGGTGCTGCTGACAGGCGACAACGGCTGTGGCGGTGACACCTGGTGTACACGCAACGGCATGTATCCCTTTGTCATTGCCGAAGAGAGCGTAAGCATCCGTGCCGTGCGTCGCGTCTATGCAGAGATGTCGCACGAGGATGCCTCGGAACTGACACCAAAGGACATCTGCGAGATTGCCGATGGCAAGCGTCCTGGCAATGTGAAAGCAGCCAAGGAAAGTTTCCGTCAATTGGGTCAGGTGACAGCTGCTGCGCTGGTAAACGTGCTGAACATTGTGGATGGTATCGTCGTCATCGGCGGTGGTGTAGCTGGCGCAGCCCATCACATCTTGCCAGGTATGATGGAAGAGTTTGCCCGTCCTGTAGGTACATTCACAGGCAATCTGCTGCCCACTCTTCAGTCTGAGGTCTATAACTTCGAAGACCCAGAACAGCGTGCTGCCTTCCTGGAAGACAAAGATGTCTATGTAAAGGTGCCCCATACCGATAAAGAGGTGCTTTACTGCGCTCAGCGCAAGGTTGCCATCATGGTATCGGAACTCGGTGCCAGCAAGGCCATCAACCTGGGTGCTTACAACTTTGCCATTAACCAGATTGAGAAATAAGATGAAATACAAAAAGATTCTTTTATCGCTTGTTTGCGTCACCGCTGCTTTGGTGAGTTGTGACACACAAGAAACTATCAGTCAGTGGTATCCTGGTTTTGTAGAACCACGCATCGGAACGGCCCACTGCCGTTACTTCCACTTCGCCCCAGGTGCCATGCCCTTCGGAATGGCGAAGCCAGGTCCTAGTACCAACGGACACTTAGGCAACAAAGACGGATGGGAAGCTACTGGCTATGACTATCGTGACGGCTCCATTGAGGGATTCCCTTGTACCCACGAGTTTCAGGTGGGCGGCATTGTACTGATGCCTACCTGTGGCGAACTGAAGACGATACCTGGAGCCGTGGATTCTGATGGTGAGGGCTACCGCTCAAAGTTCTCGCACAACGAAGAGACTGTTACTGCAGGCTATTACTCCGTAAAGCTTCAGGACTATGGTATCACAGCCGAGGTTACTGCCACTAAGCGTGTAGCCTTCCAACGCTATACTTATCCCAAGTCGGAAGAGAGCCGCATCCTCTTCGATATAGGTAACCGTTCGGGCGAGAGCGGAGCCGTGAAGGATGCTCATGTGGAACTTCGGGAAGACGGAACCATCGAGGGCTACGTCATCACCCTGCCCGAATATGTCAAGAAGTACCAGCCAGGTGCCGAGGTTCCCATCTACTTCTCAGCCGTAATGAGCAAGAAGCCCAATGGCATAGGTACCTTCAACGGTGTCGATGTGCACGAGGGAGAGAAACAAGCCAACGGCGTAGGTGCCGGTCTTTATGTCACCTTCCCCACAGAGGAAGGCGAACAGGTGACTGTTACCGTAGGTATTTCCTACACCACTGTAGAGAATGCCCGTTTGAATAGAGAAACGGAAGCCAAAGGCATGACCTTCGACGAAGCCCGTCGTCAGAATGAGGACACATGGCAGGAGATGCTAGGTCGTATAGACGTGAGATTTGCCAAGAGTGACGACATGAAGAAGTTCTATACGGGTCTCTATCACGCTATCCTTGGCCGTGGTCTTTGCAGCGATGCAAACGGAGCCTATCCACGTCATGACGGTGGTATCGGTCAGTTGGAGATGAAGAACGGAAAACCTGTACACAATATGTATAATACGGATGCCTTCTGGGGCGGACAGTGGAACTTGGGACAGCTATGGATTCTGGCCTATCCGGAATACACCTCTGACTACATCAGCAGTCACTTGCAGGTATATAAGGATGCCGGTTGGATGGGCGATGGTCTGGCTAACAGCCGCTATGTGTCTGGTGTAGGTACTAATCAGTTACCACTTCTTATCAATGCTGCATATCAATGCGGTATCCGCGATTTCGACGTGGAACTGGCTTATGAGGCCTGTAAGAAGAACGAACTGGAGGGCGACAACCGTCCTTTCGGAGCAGGAAAGGCAGACACCAAGGAATTTGTGGAATATGGCTATGTGCCCCACATTGAGAATGCCGACGGACCCGCCGAGAAGTTCCAGTTCTCGGCTTCGCACACATTGGAATATGCCTTCACTTCATGGGCAACTGCTCAGTTGGCCAAGGCTTTAGGAAAGCCCGAATACGAACAGCTGATGAACCTTTCAAAGGGTTGGGAGCACATCTACGACGACAAGCAGAACTTCATGCATCCCAAAGACGCTGAAGGCAACTTCATCTCCAACTTCGATCCCATGGAAGTATGGCGCGGATTCCAGGAAGGTAATGCATGGCAATACACATTCTATGTGCCTCACGATGCCAAGTCGTTAGTCGCCAAGGTGGGCGAGGACGAGTTCAATGCCCGTTTGGACAGCATCTTCACACTCTCACAGCCTAAAATCTTCAGTGGTGGAACAGAGGTGGGAGCCTTTGCCGGTCTCCGTACGCTCTACAATCAAGGCAATCAGCCTTGCTTGCATATATCATGGCTCTTCAATGAAGCCAATCGTCCATCGAAGACACAAAAGTGGGTGCGTGCCATCTTGAATGAGTTCTATGGTACCGATGGTATTCACGGTTATGGCTACGGCCAGGATGAAGACCAAGGACAGTTGGGTGCCTGGTATGTAATCTCCAGCATGGGACTCTTCGACGTAACAGGTCTAAACGCCACCAACCCCAGTTTCTCATTGGGCAGTCCACTATTCAATAAAATCGCCATCCGTCTCAGTCCTAAATACTATTCAGGAAAGCAGTTTGTCATCAAGACCTATGACTCTTTCAAAGAGATGCCTAAAGACGATGAGACATACGTACAGGAATACCGCCTCAACGGCAAGAAGCTCGCAGAACCACGTATCTCGTTTGCTGATGTCGTAAAGGGCGGTACGTTGGAGATAAAGATGGGAACAGAACCCGTGGACTCTTATAAGTGAAGAATTTGATGCCACACACAACTATGAACGCTAAAAAACTTGCCCCCGTGATGCTGTGCTTCTTTGCCATGGGGTTTGTTGACCTCGTGGGCATAGCCAGCAATTATGTGAAGGCCGACTTGAATCTAAGTGACGCCATGGCCAATACGCTGCCATCGCTCGTGTTCCTGTGGTTCCTGATTTTCAGCATTCCAACCAGTCTGCTGATGAACAAGATAGGACGTAAGAACACAGTGCTCGTCAGCCTCGTCATGACGCTGGCAGCACTTGTCGTTCCCGTCTTCACACTCAACTTCACCATGCTACTTCTGTCCTTCTCGCTTCTGGGTATAGGCAACGCCATCATGCAGACATCACTCAACCCACTTGTGGACAGTGTGATGAAAGGCGGCGCCTCTGCCAGTACCCTTACCTTCGGACAATTCATCAAAAGTATCGCTTCCTTTCTGGCACCTATCATTGCTTCGTGGGGAGCCACGACCAATGCATTCGGCTTCGGTTGGCGGGTACTCTATCCCATCTATTTAGGCGTGGGCGTGCTGGCCACCTTATTACTGTTTGGGACAAGGCTCACCTCTGAACCCACTAAGGAAGAGAAGAGCTATGTGCCCGTTGGAAAGCAGTTTTCCACTTGTTTTGCATTGCTCCGTCCAAATCACCGTTCTCCCTCGGGGGAGAAAGTTGGAACTTTTGTGTTGCTCTGCTTTCTTGCCATTGTCTGTCACGTTGGCATTGACGTAGGCACAAGTGTAACAGCCCCGAAGATACTGATGGAGCGCTTGGACATGAGTCTGAACGATGCTGCCTATATTGCCACCATTTACTTCGTAGCCAAGGCTGCAGGCAGCTTCTGCGGCAGTTTTATTATGAAGTACATGAAGGACTGGACCTTTCTCTTCGTCAGCGTAGCCATGATGATGATTGCCCTGATAGGTCTCTATGTGGGTCAAACACAATGGGAGCTCTATGGAGCCGTAGCCCTCATGGGCTTTGGCAATGGTAATCCTTTCAGCATTATCTTCGCCCAGGCGATGGCAGCCGTACCCCATCAGAAGAACGAGATTAGCGGTTTGCTTATCATGGGCATCTGTGGTGGTGCCGTCTTCCCCATGCTCATGGGTGCTGCCAGTGATGCCATAGGCAGTCAGGCGGGAGCAATCTTCACACTATCACTGGGCATTTTCTATCTATTTGCTTTCTGGATGAAAGGACTGAAAACGAAAAAAGAGTTGCAACAATAATTGCAACTCTTTTCTTTTTGTGGACCAGCCAGGGCTTGAACCTGGGACCTCCAGATTATGAGTCTGTTGCTCTAACCAACTGAGCTACAAGTCCAATTTCAGCGTGCAAAGGTACAAGTTATTTACGAAATATCCAAATAATTTGTGTAAAAAGACGCAAATCAATGTATTTTTCTTTGGTTATTCGCTCAGTTTGCACTACCTTTGCAACACAATGAAGACAATATTTTTTCCTGACCAGGCGCTTAATGATGGGGCTTATGCTGCCACCATCGGCTTCTTTGACGGTGTACATCAAGGACATCAGTTCCTGATAAGACAGTTAAAAGAAGAAGCTGCCCGCAAAGGACTGCGTACTATGGCCGTTACCTTCGAACGGCATCCGCGACAAGTGGTACAAGGAGAATGGAAGCCCGAACTGCTGACACCACTCCACAAGAAGCTGAAGCTACTGAAGAGTACAGGTATCGACACCGTCGTGGTATTAAGATTCAATCGTCAGATGGCAGGTCTTACCGCATTCGAATTCATGAAAGAGGTGCTAAGCAAGGCTTTACATGTGAAGCTATTGCTGACTGGCTATGACAACCGTTTCGGACACGATCGCACAGAAGGTTTTGAAGACTATCTCCGCTATGGCAAAATGCTAAACATTGACGTACTTGCCGGACAGCCGTTAAACATCAACGGACAGGCTGTCTGTTCGTCGCTCATCCGTCAACTTCTACATGACGGCCGAATTACTGAAGCCAACAACTTCCTGGGTCGTCCCTATACGATTCAGGGCACCGTGGTGCACGGCGAGCAAATAGGACGTCACCTTGGTTTTCCCACAGCCAACCTACAGGCCGACGAACAACTACAGCTGATTCCAAAGAATGGAGTCTATGCCGTCAGATGCTGGGACGCTCATCCTGGCATCATGAATATCGGCATGCGTCCTACCTTCGATGGACAGAAAAAGACGTTAGAGATACATCTGTTCAATTTCAATGATGACATCTATGGCGAAGCACTCTCTGTTACTTTTGTAGAGCGTTTACGCGACGAACAACACTTTGCCAATGCAGAAGCGTTGAGACAACAGATGGAGAAAGACGCAAATATCGCCAAACTATTATTAAACCCAACCATTCAATCATGAACAAGCAACACCATCTCTTTTGGGCAATCGGCTTCGTACTGATCTTCATTGCCCTGCAAATCATCAGCGAGATATTTGTTACCATAGGTTATGCCATATATCTCCATCGCGTCCCCGATGCCCTACCACCACTGGCAATAATACTATATATGTTTCTGTTTAGCGTGGCAGGCATTATTCTTTTCTGGCGCAAGAAGTGGACGGAGCTTTCCCCACGCTACCTAAAGAGCCGCCCCGTAGGCGTATTCCTTTGGTGTATCATTGCTGCCATAGGCGCCATCATCCCCTCCACGTTCTTGCAAGAGTCATTACCAGAATGGCCTGAAAGCATCCAGAAATACGTAGATATGGCCGAAGCCGTAGCAGCCCAACTGATGAGCACCACTGGAGGCTATTTCATTGTATGCCTGCTGGCTCCCGTAACAGAGGAGATTGTATTCCGTGGTGCTGTGCTCCGCACGCTGCTGGCATGGAAGCCCGAACGCCGCTGGCTGATGATTACGCTCTCGGCATTACTGTTTATGTTGGCACACATGAATCCTGCCCAGATGATTCACCCGTTCCTCATTGGCCTGCTACTGGGTTGGATGTACGAACGTACAGGAAGCATCCTGCCTGGCATTATCTATCATTGGGCCAACAACACCGTTGCATATTTGATGTTCAGAGCCTACCCCTCTACCGATCTCACGCTAAACGACATCCTAGGTGGTAGCGAGAAGAACGTGCTGATGGCAGTAGGTTTCTCATTGCTCATCCTGATACCAGCCATCATGCAACTGAACATGCGCATGAAGAAGAAATAAAGCTTGCATACCTATACAAAGAGAACAGCCATCCGTCGCTCCCGACTGGATGGCTGTTTTCTTTCAAATATGTGAAACTTCACAGCTTCACCGATTGTTTTAATTTTAATGATTATTTAATATAGAGAAAGCATAGAAATGTTCTATTCCAAATAACCCGTGGGCTGCTTCATCAGCGAGTCGGCTGTCAGCGAGTCTACCTTCAGGTCGGCCATAGCGGGATCATCGGTAGCAACGCGGAACTGCGCATAGTCTGACTCATCGACCCAGGTATTGTCCTCCTTGAAAGACTGGTCGAGAGCACCTGCGATGGTGATAACCACAGCCACCACAGCAGCAGCACGGAAGAAGGGACGCATACGCTCAGTAAGGCTAATGCTACGTGCCTTTACCTCTACGCATTCTTCAGTCATCTTCAGCATGCGTGCGTCGAAGTCGTCGCCCAGAGTCTCTTCTGGCTCCAAGGCTACGAAAAGCTCTCTGTACTGACGCAGGTCAGCAGGCAGTTCCTGCTCGTCCTGCTCGAAGAAAGCCTTCAGAATCTGCTCCTCCTTCAAGGTTGTCTCGGCCTCGAAGTAACGGTTCAGCAGCTGTTCGATGTACTTATAGTCCATATTGTTCTTCTTGAATGAATTTCTGTTTGATGGTTTGACGGGCTCGGAAGATGTTGATTTTCACTTGCTGTTCATTGATATCCATCACAGCAGCTATCTCCTTGTAGCTTTTCCCTTCCACATCTCGCAACTGCATGCAGGTGCGCTGTTTCTCGGGCAACTGTTCCATCAGCTTTCTGACGCGTTCCACTCTGTTGCGCTGCACCATCTGTTCTTCAGGATTGGCGCTGTAGGAGTTGTCGGGTGCGTCATGATTCCCGTCTTCGAGTGATGCGTTCTGGTTCTCCATTCGCTTCTGGTGGTCGAGCGCTACATTTCTGCAGATGGTCAGACAGAAGGCCTCTATCGACTCTATCTCGTTCCAACGATCGCGGCGGTTCCAGACTTTCATCATTGTTTCCTGCACCACATCTTCGGCATCAGCCCTGTTGAGAGTGATGCGAAGTGCCAGGCGGAAGAGCTCATTCTTCAGCGGCAACACGTGGGTGCGAAAACTGATTTCTTTCATCCTCTCTATTATATTAAGACGACCGACTTTTGAAAAAGTTACGGCAAAGTTACATTTTTTTTTCGAAAAAGAGACCTATTGCCCTATTTTTTGCACTTCCAAGAAAAGTATCCCTATCGTTTTCTTAGAGAAAAGTGCCACTTTACACAAGGAAAAGTGCCACTATTCCCATCGAATAGCGGCACTTTTCTTATCGTTTAATACCAGGTATTAATAACCAGCGTTCTGTTTCCAGTTGGTGTTCACATCAAGAGTAGCCTGTGGAATGGGGAATATACGACATTCCTTGTCGAAGCGAGCTGTTGGGAAGCCATGACGGTGGAAACCGTATTCATCCTCGAAATGACCGAAACGAATCATGTCGTTACGACGCCAGTTCTCATCGAACAGCTCACGACCACGCTCATCATAGATATCATCCAAAGTAGGAGTACCATTAAATTGAGGAGCATGAACGTAATCACGAATCTGGTTCAGCAGGCTCTGTGCTGTTTCGCCATTAGTGGCAGTAGCGCCACGAGTAATAGCCTCAGCCTTCAGCAACAGCATATCAGCCAGACGGAAGATCGGCAAGTCATTAGACTGGTTACGATCGTTGATAAAGTCCTCACGAATCACGAAGTACTTGACTGACTTATAGCCCTGGCTCCAACCCTTAACATCCTTACCAGTATTCAGCACAGCGCAATCAACAGGATAGATTGAAGGATCTGCAATACCATCAGCCCACTCAATATAGTGTGCGTTGCTCTCAGCATCAGTATACTTCAGGCGGATAGTCTTGTCGAGCGTAATCTCCTCACCATTATATTTATAAGGTGTAGTGGTCTTAGCGAAAGTCGTAGGATCAAACATATATATCTTGCCTGCAAGGATATTCTCCTGACGATCGTCAGTAGGCAGAGCCATCAGCAGATCAGCGAACTCAGGTGTAATAGAGAAGTTACCACCAGTAGATTTGCCGATATCGGTACCGAAGTAACCAGGACCGCCCTCACCGTCATTACGTCCCTGACGCCAAATGCGTGGACGAGCGTACTGGAAACCTTGAGCTGTGATGGCATCGTAAGGCATTGCATAGATAAAGTCCTTAATCTGAACGCCATTGTTAGGCCAGAACTTTGAACGATAGCCTTCCGAGCCTTCTGAGATACTGAAATTACCACTTGCAACGATATCGTCAACCAGAGCAACTACATCATCCAAGTGTTCGTTGCTATAAGCAGCAGCGTCATACTTTGTCACATCCTCGGCAGTATAGACAGGCCAGTTGATATACAACTTAGCCAACAGAGCCTCTGCAACATACTTCGTGGGCTTGCCATAGGTAGACAAGTCAACATTTGTCGGCAGCAAAGGAATGATAGTCTTCAACTCACTCTCAATCCATTTAGTCGCATCTGCGCGAGGAGCACGATCCACTTGCTCGCCCTCAGCAAAAACACGATTCAGGATTGGAGAATCACCAAAGCAATCTACCAGAATCCAAGTAAAGTAAGCGCGCATGAAACGTGCCGAAGCAGTGGCGTTGTTCTCTTCACCACCCATGCTCAAGATAACCTTGTTGGCATCTACTATAGCACCAGTCACAAATTTATACCAGTCAAAACATGCGCTGGTAGCGGTGAAGTTGTGCAGTGAATTCTGAGCATAGATACCATCATCAGAATAGTCACCATCAAAGGAAATGCCAATCCACTCATCGCTTGACAGCGCTTGAGCTTCCATATAGCGACGACCCAATGTGCCACGCAGTTGGTAGTACACACTGGCCATCTGAGCCTCAACTGCCTCCTCAGTGTCGGGATAGGCTGTAAATTGAGCCTCTGGAGTGACATCCAAGTCACTACAGCTGGTCAAAACCGTGCTTGTTGCACAGCAAACGGAACCAGCAAGGAGGAAATATTTTATGCTATTCTTAGTCATAATCGTAATTTTTAGAAGTTAATCTTAGCACCAAACATGAATGAGCGAGTGTGAGGATAGAAGGTCTCACGATAATCGATACCAGGAGTCAGACCGCCAAGGTTGACTTCGGGGTCAATACCATCGTAACCTGTAATAGTCAACAGGTTGTTGCAGGTAGCATAGAGCTGTACGCTCTGTGCCCAACCATCAAGGTTCTTGAAGGTGTAGCCCAGTGAGAGGCTTGACAAACGCAGATAGCTACCATTCTCCAGATACTTGTCGCTGGGAATATGAGCATTAGCATCAGCCTTCCAAACAGGATCATTAATAACTTCAGAAAGAACGTTCTTACCACCAGCAAGGTGTCCCTGGAAGCTATAGTGTGCCTTTGTAGCATTCAAGATCTTGTTACCAATCACACCCTGGAAGAAGGCTGTGAGGTTCCAGTTCTTATAGTTCAGTGTATTGTTCCAACCATAAACCAGCTTTGGCTGAGCACAGCCAACCTTGGTCTTATCCTCATACTTAGGATTAGAGGTTACCCAGTTACCATTGGCATCCTGATAGGTATCAGCCTGTATGTTGCCAGAAGCATCCTGATGCTTTGTAATGTCATGAACAAAGAATACAGAGTTACCGTTGGCGTCATAGCCTGCATGCTGATAGGTCCAGAAAGTACCGAGAGGCTCGCCCTCCATGATACGCTGTGTATTAGCATTTGAAGAGATACCACCGATATTGGGGTTACCCTCGTCAACATAATCTACAGAATACAGAGCGTTTGACAGCTTGTCAACGGTATTCTTGTTGTGTGACAGGTTGATTGTGGTCTGCCACTGGAAGTCCTTCGTCTTCACAGGAGTAGCATTCAAGTTCAACTCAATACCCTTGTTGGTGATGTCACCTACGTTAGCACGAATCCAATCCAAAGGATAAATATTAGTAGAAACAGCGTAGTTCCAGATCAGGTCAGAAGTCTTCTTGTTATAGTATTCAATGCTACCATTGATGCGGCCACCCAGGAATGCGAAGTCGATACCTACGTTGAACATGGCAGTACGCTCCCACTTCAGGTTGGGGTTACCATTGTTCTGTGCAGAGATGCCATACATGGTCTTAGAAGTTCCATCAGGCAGGATATACTCAAACGAGTTGCTATTCAGACCATAGGTTGTGATAGCATCATAAGCACCAAAGCCCATAGCATTACCGCTGACACCATAACCCAGACGAAGCTTCAACTGGTCGAAGATATTCTGATTCTTCATGAACTCTTCCTCTGTGATGTTCCATGCTGCAGATACAGAGGGGAAGGTACCCCACTTATGGTCAGCACCGAATACAGAAGAACCGTCACGACGGATTGTAGCCTGCAACATATAGCGGCTATTGAACGAGTAGTTCACACGACCATAGAAAGAGATGTTGCGAATCCGTGACTTCGAAGAACCAGTCACATCGCTGATACCATTGATATTGGTAGCATAGCGCAAGTTCCAGAAACTGGTTTCGTCGTTATAGAAGTTATTAACGGTAACACCAAATCCGTCACCATCCTCACGCTCTTCCCAAGAATAACCAGCCATCAAGCCCAGCTTGTGAATATCGTTGAAGGTTACATCGTAGTTACCATAGGTCTCGAAGGTCTGGTTGTGACGCAGATAAGTATCGCGATGGGCACGACCATCAAAGCCCTTGTTCATCTGAGTCTGATGAGACTCATACCAGCTATAGGTGTTCTGACCACTGTCGTAAGAATAGTTTGCATGCCATACCAATCCGTCGATAATCTTCAACGAACCCTTGGCAATGTATTGCAGACGGCGCCATTCATTCTGATTGCTGTCCTCATAGATCATTGACAGGGGGTTATAGTTGGCAGAACCAATATAGCTCTCATACCATGTGCCATCGGCATTGCGAACAGGGTTGGTAGGAGAATAATAGTTCATGGCATCAAGCACACTCATACCAGCATCACCACCAGTAGAAACGCGCATAGGCACGCCCTTGAACTTACCCTGCATAGCATTCACGCCCAGAGAAATCTCCAAACGATCCTTCAGCAGGCTACTGGTCAACAACGTACGAGCATTCACACGGTTCATACCTGTGCCGAGAACCACACCCTGACGATTCATGTAGTTAACAGAAGCCATATACTTGGTCTTCTGGTTTCCACCACTGATACTTACGTTATGATTGTGGCTTACACCTGTGCGCAGAACCTCATCCTGCCAGTCGGTGTCACCATTGCCATCCTGTGCAGCTGTCAGCAGACCGCTGTTACGCAGTTCGGTTGCAGAAGCCATATCAAGAGTCTTCAATACCTTGTCCAAAGCCACATAAGCATTGTATGTGATATTTGTCTTTCCCTCTTTTCCGCTCTTCGTGGTGATGATGATCACACCATTGGCAGCCTTAGAACCATAGATAGCGGTTGCAGAAGCATCGCGCAGCACGTCGATACTCTCAATATCATCGGGAGCTACCATCGAGATGTCAACACCAGGGATACCGTCGATGACATAGTAAGGAGACATGGCAGCACCTTCACGCAGAGAGCTGACACCACGAAGGGTGATGGAAGGCGAACCATTGGGGTCACCGCTAGATGTGACGGTCAGACCAGCAACCTTACCTTGCAGCATCTGTGCAGGATCGGTGAACACACCCTGGTTCAGGTCTTTCGCCTGCACGGTGGTGATTGAAGAGGTCACGTCCTTACGGCGCATGGTACCATAACCAACAACTACCACTTCGTTCAGTAGCTTGTTGTCTTCTTCCAGTTTCACAGTCATGCCGTTGCGAGCAATCACGGTCTTCTTGGTATAACCGATATAGGTCACGTCCAAGCGAGCCCCCTGCTTCACATTGAGGGCAAACTTACCATTTGCGTCGGTCACAGTACCATTGGTAGTACCTGTTTCCACAACGCTTACGCCGATAAGAGCTTCGCCCTTACCATCCTGTACAGTACCGGTGATGCGCTGCTGTGCCCAAGCGATGGTGCTGACCATCATTAGCAAAGCAAGCATCAGCACACGGCTGAAAGTTTTTTGTACGTTTTGCATAAAGTTAGTTTTTAGGGTTAGTGATAAAATGAATTATTTGTTAATTGTTAATGGTTGAATGCTCCGTCAATACAGGGCAGTCTGCAGCCCACAGCGTCTCGCCGACCGGCAGGAATCCTTCTCCCTTGCAAGGACGCTTATCGACGACAAGTGCCTGGCGAGCATTAGTGCGATGGATACGCACATTATTGAAATAGATGTCCTTCACCTTTCCTTCCACATCGCCTCCCACAAAGCTCACGTTGGGACTCGTGGCGGTGATGTTGTTGAAGCAGATGCGGCTCACCTCACCACAGCGACCTTCTATCTCGCCTTTTGGGAAACGCCAGTTGGCATCTTTATGATTGCCGTTGGCACGCGGATAGCTGGTCACATAGATTGGCTCCGCCTTGCCCCACCACACGTCGCTCCACAGCTGAAGGTCCATCTGGATATCGGAGAACATCACATCGGTCACCGTTCCTTCATCGCGGTTCTGGATGCCCAGTCCACGATTGGAGCCGGTGATGATGCAGTTCAAGAACGACACGTTATAGATAGAGTCCATATTCTCACTACCTATCTTTATCGCACACGAACGCGAGGACATCACGCAGTTGGTTACCACGATATCGTGACACGAGCCATACTGTTCAAACTCACGACGGTTCTTCAGGCAGATACAGTCATCACCACTGGTGATATGGCAGTTGGCTATGCGCACATTCTTTGAATGATCCAAGTCTATACCGTCGCCATTGCGAATCTTCAGGTTATTCAGCAGATTGATGCCGTCAATGACTGCTCCGTTGCAACCTATGAGATGTACGGTCCAATAGGCACCCTCACGAATGGTTACATCGCGAATCAGCAGATTATGGCATGCCGTCAGCGTCAACACATGCGGACGGGGATCAAACGATTGATCGGCCAGTGGCTTCAGCTCGTAAGAGTCTTTCAGTTCTGCCCCCATGAATTTGATGCCATTGCCATGAATAGTGCCACGACCAGTGATAGAGAGATTGTCAGCCCCATTGGCATAGAGCCACACCATTCCTTCGCCACGGTTCTCACCAAAGGCACTCATCTTATAGATAGATTCATCGGGATTGGCTATCAGCGTAGCAGTAGCCTCAAGGTGCAGTTCCACGTTGGCTTTCAGTTCTACAGGTCCCGTCATAAACGTATGACCGCGGCGCAACAACACGCGTCCGCCACCATCTGCCGAGCATTGATCTATAGCCTGTTGCAGAGCCACAGCATCGTCAACCACACCATCGCCCTTTGCTCCAAAAAGCAGAGGGTCGTATATCTGTTGAGCATGCATGGCTAAAGCCAAGAAGAGCGTAATTAATACGATCTGTGTTCTCATAATTGCCATCATCAAGATGGAGTGTTAGTTTGTTGTTAGTATGTTTGTAGTTTTTAGTCTGGGGGCAAAGATACACTTTTTATTTAAATTGACAAAACATTTTTTTGCTTTTTCGTTAAATAATTGTATCTTTGTCCCATAAAACTAAAACAAATAATATTCCTACATGAAGAAACTACTATTCATTTTACTCATGGCGATAGGTGTCATACCAGCCTCTGCCGATCGATACCAATCGCTCTTGTCGGCCAAGCACCTGACGGTAGTCACTGCTGACGGAACCACCTATTATTATATTCTCAGCACAGAAGCAAGCGCTATGATGAGGATGGGAAAGGAACGCATCGTAGTGGGACGCGACACCTTCAACATATCAGACGTGAAAAGCATGCGCCTGAGAAGTCTTCCACGTTTTGTGTTCGACGAAGACAGCACTACTTTCGGCAAGAACTACGCCATCGATCATGGCCTTTTGGCATTACGGCGCTCTCTCCATGTCAACAAGTGGAACACGCTGATACTACCTGTTGCCCTGACAGGCCAGCAGATTCGCGATGCATTTGGCGAGGATGCGATGGTAGCTGAGTTGAAGTCTTTCCGTCAGGGCGATAACAACGTTGTTGAGTTTCAGACACTGAACCTCAACACAAACGAGGTAGTCATGTTTCCCAACTATCACTACCTCCTCCGCCCATCGCGCCAGCCCGACCTGGCAGAAGGTTCTACAGCGCCTAATTTCGGGACTGCGCGCCCCAAAGGACCTCTCTATCTGATTCCTAATGTCTCACTTGAGAAGAACCAGTCGCCAAAGATCGTCATCACACGTTCGGAGGACGAAACAAGAAAAGTGTACCAACAGGGCACCTATACCGTTCGCGACGACAGTCGTAAGTTGAATGCAGGCATCTATTACCTGTCTGAAAACGGCTATTTCACCATTGCTGAAGAGCCTGTTTCCACCAAAGCATTCACCTCGTGGATGTCTGTTTCCTCAGACGACACCACGCCTTTAAGCTTTATCATCGACGGTATCAACGAAGAGCTGACGAGCATCTTCCAAGTAGAACGTGACAACACGAACGCAGACATCTATGACCTTCAGGGTCGTAAGGTACGTACGCCACGACATGGCCTTTATCTGGTGAATGGCAAGAAAGTGATTATCAAATGATTTTTAAAAGATGACGATGAAAAGAAAACATATCATAGCAATTATTGCAGGACTCTTATGGACGGATATAGCCACTGCACAGGACACACTCTGGGTGCGCTATACGAACCGTTTCACGCCCAATGCTTCTATCGTGGTAAAGGACATCGACTCGCTGGAGTTCAACACTTCCTCGATGAAGCTCTTTAAAAACGACGGTACCAGCACCACGAAATCATACAGCAACCTGCTGCCTACCGATCAGGCCGACCTCATGTTCACTAATCCGGGTCGCTACCTGCTGAAGCCCAACACCTATAGCGGCACGAACTACACAAATGCCAATGCCACCACAGGCTATAACTTTGCACATAGTCTGGAGTCGGAACACTTCGCTGTGTTCTGGGACGTGCGCTATGGTTCAGACCCTACACACATCAAGCATCCCGACCGTGGTGAAGTAGCCAATGCCAACACCGTGCTCACCATTGCCGAGAAATGCTGGAACATGTATGTCAACGAACTGGGGTTCGTCGTGGAAGGACAGTCTTCCACCGATAAATACAAAGTACAGTTGTATATTCCCTATCAGGCAGACTGGCGTGCCGATGCTTCAGGAACAGAGGGTGTGAATGGTGGTTTTACTGGTATCGGCCATTTCAATCCGTGGGCCGTAACAGCTCGTAACGGACATACTGTGGCTCACGAAGTGGGACACACCTTCCAGTATCTTGTGTCGGCAGACTTGGGTACCAATCAATGGCATACCGACCGTGGCTGGCGCTGGGGCTGGGGCGGCGGCAACGACAATGGCTGGTGGGAAGCCTGTGCCGATTGGCAGGCTTACCAGATATTCCCCGAACGGCAGTTCTCCGATGGTGAATATTTTGAGCAGCATCTTAACGCCCACTACCTGAACCTGCTACACGAAGACTGGCGTTATGCCTGCTGCTTCATACAGGACTGGTGGTGCATGAAGTACGGACGCGACTTCATCGGACGCATGTGGCGTGCCTCTCTGCCCTATGAAGACCCCGTCGATGTGTATAAGCGCATAAACGACATCTCTCAGGAGCAGTTCAACAACGAACTGATGGAGGGTTACATGCGCATGGCCACATGGGATATCGACCGCGTGCGCGACCGTGCCAAGCATCGTATTGGTCAGCACAAGAAGTTTCTCTCACTGGTCAATGCCAGCGAGTCGCTCTACCGCACCTCTCCATCTACCTGCATACAGAACTATGGCTATCACATCACCAATATGCAATGTCCCCAAGACGGCGGCACGGTGAAAGCCAACTTCAAAGGTCTGCTGGATGCCACAGGCTATCACTACGTGAACACCGACAAGGCTGGCTGGCGCTATGCGTTTGTGGCACTGCAAGAGGACGGCACCCGTCTCTATGGCGAGGTGAAAGCCACACAGGAGGGAACGGCCGAGCTCTCCGTTCCTGCAGGATGCACGAACCTGTTCTTTGTTGTGATGGGCGCACCCACACAGCACTGGGCACACCCATGGACCAGTGGCAAGGCCTCTTCCGAGTGGTCACAGAACAACGAGCAATGGCCCTACGAAGTACAATTTGAAAACACTAAACCACTATAAATACGTATGAAGAAGTTTTTTATAATGCTGGCCGTGATACTCGTGGCAATGCCCATGACGGCCCGAGACAAGAAGATGCGTCCCACCAACGACCGACAGTACTGGTGCAGCCAGGCTTTCAAGATGGCACAGCCTGTATTGGAGAACATGGCAGAGGGCAAACTGCAGAAGAACATGAAGACTGAGTTCTCGCCATCGTTTGACAACCGCAACCGTAAGGTGGTATATATGGAGACCTTCGGCCGACTGATGGCTGGTATTGCTCCCTGGCTGGCGCTGCCCGATGACGACACACAGGAAGGTGAACAGCGTAAGTTGTTGCGCGAATGGGCGCTGGCATCCTATAAGAATAGTGTTGACCCTAAGTCGCCCGACTATCTGTGTTGGGGTGTGTCAGGCCAAAACCTGGTGGATGCTGCCTATATCGCCGAGTCGTTCATCCGTGCCTATGACGCCTTGTGGATGCCACTCGACAAGGTGACGAAGGATCGCTACATCACCGAGTTCAAGAAACTGCGCAAGATAGAACCGCCCTACACCAACTGGTTCCTCTTCTCAAGTGTCATCGAGAGTTTCATCGCCAAGGCTGCCGGACTAAGCGAATATGACGACTACCGCGTGATGACCACCATCCGCAAGGTGGAGGAATGGTACGTGGGCGACGGCTGGTATGCCGACGGTCCTGTGTTTGCCTTCGACTATTATTCCAGCTATGTGTTCCATGCCATGTACCTGGAGACGCTCCAGAACATGATCGATGCCAAGGCCAACACCCGTTTGGAGTATCAGAAATACTACGACCGTGCCTTGAAGCGCGCCCAGAAGTACAGCATCATCCTCGAGCGTTTCATCTCGCCCGAAGGTACCTTCCCCGTCATTGGCCGCTCTACGCCCTACCGCATGGCAGCCATGCAGCCACTGGCGCTGATGGCCTGGTATCAGAAACTGCCTAAGGAGCTCAGCAACGGACAGGTACGCGCTGCCCTCTCACAGGTGATGCACCGCATGTATGACCATCAGCAGAACTACAACGACGAGGGTTTCCTCACCATTGGCTTCTGCGGTCACCAGCCCGAGACGGCCGACTGGTACACCAACAACGGTTCGCTCTACATGACCAGTCTCTCGCTGATGCCACTCGGTCTGCCTGCCGACCACGACTTCTGGACAGCTCCTGCCGAGCCATGGACTCAGGTAAAGGCATGGAATGGTGAAGCTTTTCCCAAGGACCACCGTTGGGCTGACGACATCGTCACCAAAGACCGCTGGTAAATTTTGGCCAAAATTTAATAAATAATGGCCAGAATTTTTGAAATTCTGGCCATTATTGTTTTTTATCCGCAAAGCCTTACTGCACGAATTGCATCTTTCTTTTGCATTCAACTCATACTTTCATCTGTCACTAACGCTTCCTTTGATAAAGGAAACTGCCAATGGCAAGGACAATGATTAGTAGTGTCACAATGAATGCCCATATATTGGTGACACGAGAAGTGGCAGTAATAGTGAAGGAACCAGGAATGAGGCGTTCGCCACTAAGGCGATAATGAATTACCTCTCCGTCATATTCACCCATACCAGCATCAACAATAGTGCCTGGCATCTTTAGGTCGTAAGTGGTGGAGAAGGACAGGAGCTGTGCATAACCTTCTGGTTCCTCTTCGCAAGACTTAAGAAACGATGAGTAGCTTTCAGAGTGGAACAAACTATCAAGCACATTGACGCCATTCTTCCATACAAAGCCGTCGTTTGCATTCAGCACACAAGGGAGCATGACCAGCGAGTCGCGCATACTGATGAAGCGCTCCTTACTGACAGGAGGATTCTTGATACTGTCATAATGCGCAATGATCATGTTGCAAGTCTCAAAGAAATAGTTGGCATTACTCCACTGACATACCTTTGCATCAATATCGTCAAGCATTTCCTTTAACTCGGCACCGCTAAGATTGCGCGTCAGATCGGGCTGACCAGTGAACCAATAAGCGGCTGTGTCGGCAGAAAGGAAACGGGTGAGGGGAACGGGAAAGACTGGAGCCCCATCATAGACAAACGTCTCACTAAATGTATAGTCCGTGTAGAACCACTTGAAGCTTTTCTCCAGAGTGCTACTAGCCTTAATATCTTCTACCTTCGTGAGGTGAGAGTTCTCTGGCCTATATAACTGAGCGCTCATATCATTGACACTCTCATACGCTTTTTTCACGTGCGCCATCAGCATATTGTCCAGCGTATCATTGGGAGCCGTCGCTTGTATGCTATCCCATTCCGCGTCTTTCAGAGGGACGAGATGGCGCTGCTCATGTTCGCCAACCGACCAACTGCGCTCCCAGCTCTTGTCAACGATACTGTCATAGTCCTCTTCCAACGGAATAGCCAGCAACTGTCGCGTGGAGTGGAAAGTGTACTCACGGGTGCAGGATCCGTCCTCATTGATGACCGTCAGCATGCGATCATCTTTATTGTTGCACGATGCTGCAAGCAGTATCAGCATCGCAGCAGGTATCATTTTACTGTTGATTTTCATAAAGCCTCTTTTTGATGACACTATAGGTCTTGGAATGTTTTTGTCTATGTTCTATGTAACACTCATACAACTCCTTGGGAGTTCCTTCTTTACAGTAGCGACCAAAGCGTTGCTCGCGGACATCAGAGCGGTCTTTGGCTGTATTCTGAACTTGAGTCTCTGGCACTTTTTGGAGCCAGAAAAACATGCCAACCAAGTAAACCGCAGCCGTTGACAGAATAATACGTAATGCCATTATAACCTTCCGTCGTGCTGCAGAGACCATGACCGATACTGAAGTCTTCGGAATGCCAGTCTTTTCTGCAATCTCCGCTATGGACAGGTCATCCATATGTTTCATCTCAAAGAGTTGTCGCTCGCGTGGTTTCAACTGCTCTATCGCCTCCGACAGCATCTGTTGCATGTCCTCAGCCTCCAATAATGCCTGCGGGGAGCCATCGGACTCCAACCGTTGCAACGCTGGAATATCAATCTCTACGCTTGGGTGTCGCTTTCTGTTGAGACTCACACAGCAGTTCTTCGCCACCCTCACAGCCAATGCCTCTACGTTGCGCTCCGCATCAATCTGTTCACAATAGCCCCACAGCAGCGCCATCGTTTCCTGTGCTGCATCCTCAGCATCCGCCCTATTGCCGAAGAAGTCAAGACCGACCTTCAGCACTCTCTGGCGCAACGCCACCGCTATATGTTCAAATTCTGTGCGAGTCATACAACTATAATACGCAGAAAGCAGTGAAATATTAAGTTGGAAATACAAGAATCATAAAGTTCACCACTTAACCAACAGCTAAATGGTGAACCTTTTATACTATTTTCTGCTAACCTTCAGGTATCCTCTAAGTGCTTTAACATAAGCCTCGAAAGCCTTTATACCATTGTCTGTAATGCGACAGATGGTACAAGGACGCTTGCCCTTAAAGGTCTTTTCCACTTCAATATAGCCTGCATCGGAAAGTTTTTCCACCTGCACACTCAGATTACCTGCCGTAGCTCCTGTCTGCTCCTTGATATAAGTAAACTCGGCTTCTTCGGCACTGATAAGTAGCGACATCACAGCCAGTCGCAACTCTGCATGCAACAATGGGTCTAAAGGTTGGAACGGCATAGGCTATTTTTGTTTTATAAGCATCCAGCCTGGGAGCGTCAGGCCAATAAGTGCAAGGAAAAATATAGTCGGGCATGGTCGGACGAAATACCAATAGGCAACAGTCAATGGTGAAGAAAAGTAATCTATGAGCATTACAAAGACACCAATAGAATCACCAACACCTACAAGCAAGCCTGCAATGATACCAAACCACACCAGCCAACGACTTTTCAGAATATGACCTGTTATACTTGTAGCCATTGACATTAGCAATACAATAACAGACGATATTGAGATATAGGCAACACCATATCTATCAGGAGGGCATATATGTCCCATGACGATATTCCAGATATTGCCAAAAATAAAGACTCCAAGTGCAAAGAAAGCAAATGTCCACCAAGTCTTTCCAACCAACGTCCCCACGAGACTTACGGGAGCTTCTTCTTTTTTTATATTACGTATAGCCAGCCAAATGACAACTGGCAACAAGAACCACAAAAGGTGTCCCAGGGGATTAAAACCATTGCTTCCCGCAATGATATTGATGATTGCTACTACGACGGCCATCCCCATCGTATAGAGGCCTGATACAAAAAGCGCCTGGCCTACATGTTTAGATACTGTTTTGCGACTTTGTGCAATCTGCTCTGCGATTATTTCCAGACTACGCTCTGCAGTCAATTCCATGTTTTCATTCATTGATTTTTTGTTTTTAATGACTTTAGAAAATGTTGATTAACTCTCATTTGCGCCCCATCTTTCCTCCTGCAGAAAGGAAGGACAAGGCACAATTCATCCGGATTGCAATGCAAATATAAATAAGTTTATAATATAAACCAAATTATAGCACAGATTTCTTGCTTCTGAAAGCACAATTTAACAATTCAGAGAGCATTTTATAGTCTTGCAATAAGCAAATATGCCATTCACTTTTCCTTTATTAATTTAAAGAAATCATCAGAAAAGGATTTTTCTGCCAGAAAAAATTATAGCTATTATTAAACAAATTATAGCTATAATTGCGAGAATTATAGCTATAATTTATTTTAAGCTGCAAAGTATTGCTGCATAAAAGTTGTCTTATCGGAGTGCAAAGAAGTTGTCGGTATAGACTGCTTCCTGTACTTTCTGCAGACCAGCCTCATCGTTGGTTACAGTAATCTTCTCACCATTCTGCAGCACAGCCTCGATGGTACCGTCGGCATTGAAGCGGAACAGTTCCTTGGTGATGCCATTCTGCTGCATAGACCAAGAGTCGTCCTTATCGTTGTGGATGAAGTAGGTCACCTCGCCGGTAGGAGCCTTGATCTCATAACCGTTCTTCAGGGTCTTCACAGCATAGAAACGGCCGTCCTGTCCCTTAACCTGCTGGATGGTGTTCACTGCCATAGGATTGCTACCGGTCCAGAACTCGATGGTGTTCAGCACTACTGCGTCAACGAAACAGCAAATAGGAGCAACGATAGGCTGAAGAATCAGACCTACAATACCATTCACAAACTTGTTGCTTGTCATGTTGCACTGCCACTTTTCATAACCATTGAAAAGACTGAAAGAACCGATACAAGAGCTGCACAGGAATGAACCTGAAAGCAAGATAGCAGCTACCTTCAAACTGATTTTCTTCATAATAGTAATTGGTTTAATAGTTTCACAATCGGAGGCAAAAGTACGAAAATCTTTCGTTCCTGCAAAACAATTCTAAGAAAATCTCGCAATAAGTTGGGCGAAAAGGGGATTAGCCTGCAGAATGTTGGGATTGCCCACCATGAGCATTTGCCTGCGGGCACGCGTCAACGCTACATTCAACTTGCGATCTACCAAACTGCCATCCACATCGGTATAGCTGTTGTTGGTCAGGAAGTCCAATTGATAACGGCGACTTACGGTAAACGAATAGATAATAACCTCACGCTGCGAACCCTGATAGCGCTCCACAGTATCGATGGTGACATCGGCAAAGGCCTCGTCATCGCCTATGGCCTGACGAATAGCAGCTATCTGGTTGCGGTAGGGCACAATGATGCCAACGGTCTTCTTGGCATCAAAACGACTACCATAGAAGCGACGAATGCGATGCAACAAATCGGCCACCAACTGTGCTTCGTCGGTATTCGACTTGGGCGAACTGAAAGGATGTTGAGGAACCACTGGCAGGAAGAGCATGCGGCGCTCCTTCAACAGCTCGTCGAGCGTATCTTCAGCAGGTAGGTCATAGTCAAGCGAGCCTTCCAGCTGATGCTTCAAGGGCACAGGCTGTAGCTGCTCACGGGTGTAGAACATCGCTGACGGGAACTGTGCCACCTCGGGGTGCATGCGCCCCTGATGGTTCAGCGTGCCAATAAACTGCGTGCGACCTTGAGAGCACTCCCAGCGATAGAGGCGCTCAAAAAGCGACTGACGACAATCGCTGATGCCTATGCCACGCAGTTCCTCACTATCAACGGCAGCCTGTTCGGCCGTCTGTTGCACCACGGCAGGCAACTGCTTATGGTCACCTATCATCACAAAGCGGTCGATATCTACGTTACTCAGCAGACCGATAATACTGGGTTCGAGAATTTGTGATGCCTCATCGATGATAGCCAGAGAGAAATGGCGCCCTGCCATCAGGAACGGACGGGCCTGCATCATCGATGTTGTGCCCGTGACGATACGCTCCTCGTCTGCCAGTCCGGCATCCTGAAGCATGGCACGAATCTCGTCAACAGCTCGATTGGTATAGGCCATGAGAAGAATGGAGGACGAAGAAGTACTCGACAGTTCCTCTTCCACCATGAAACGCAAAGCCATCGAGGTCTTGCCTGTACCCGGAGGACCTACCAACAGGAAATAGTCGCGAGCCTGCTTAGCACGCAACAGAATATCATCATAGTGCGGATGATAACTTTTAGAGAGCAACAACGAGGCTTCAGCTATGGGCTCTCGCTGCCCTAAGAGCAACTGTCTGCGATGAACGGGAGCTGTCACAAACTGATAGAGACCACGTATCTGACTATTGGTTCCCACATCGCTGCCGCCATGTTCGATAGCCCAATGAGTAGATGAGACGGGGAAGATATCGGGATTCTGCTGTCCATCGTTCAGGAGGACAACCAGCACACCATTCTTGATGTCCTGCAATACGCCCTTATAGAGAATGCTCTCTCGCACATCGGGCTCCGCCTTGTACTGATACAGATAGACCATATCGCCCACACGGAAGTTGATGGGAGCATGAATGGCTTCATCAGATAATTGCAGGGTGATGACATCGAAACCGCCATCATCGCAGGAACGCTGACGATCAACAACGGTGAGGTCAGTATAGATATTACCTGTTTCGCGCTTCTCACTCAAGGGCATCTGCCAAAGATCGCTGGTGGCGCCACCCTGTCCTTCCACCACGCCCAACTTCTGGCACTGCTGCTCGCGATAGACGAAGGTCATCATGCGCTCAAAGTAGGCACGTTCCAAAGCACTAAGGGATGACAACTGAGAGTTGAGGGTTTGTAACGAGGGTGCCACAAAACGATGGAAGAAGCCATCCTGCGGCACACCTTTATAGATAATATCGGCATTCAGCAGTGGCAGGATACGTCCGAAGCCATCGCGGGCGATGAGCAGTTCGGTGGCAACAATCTGGTTGCGCAGGCGGATGGCTTCGCGAAACAAGGTGCGATAATAGTTGACCACTACCAGACCTTTGGCTGCGGGATAGCGGGAATAGAGCAGGCGGGTGTCCACCTGACGGTCGCTCTTGCCGAAGTTATAGCGCAAGATACCATAATAGAGCAGCAGCTGCACGTAGTGGTTCTCCAACTGCATGCCGTGGGCATCGTGGCTCTGATACTCTATCTTCATGTTCTTGCCCGACTTCTGTTCCACCAACAACTGCATGTCGGCAGTCATCAGGTCCACTCGTCCCTGCAATCCCAATCGTTCGCAAATGAACGATGGTTCCAGCAAAGCCTGATTAGGCGAAAGCAGGGACACCGCCTCACGGATGTTCTGCATCTGTTGTGCAGCCGCCTGTTCAAACTTCTCCTGATCGAAGTCCTCACAAGCACGAATGCGGTCGGCCTGCTCTCGATAGGAACGCTGCAAGGACTGTTGCAAGGTGACGTCGGGATGATGGATGACATCATCGAGCGCCGTACCTGCGAAGTTTCCCAAGAGCGTAGCTTGTGTGTTGGACTGCGGCTTCAATCGGTTGACGGTATAAAGCAATGGGTGATGGCCATAGGCGGTGAAACAGGCAGCCAACGACGAGATATCCAATAGGAAATCGGGCTCAACGACAATGACCTGAGGCGTTATGACCTGTGCATCGACATGGCAGTCCAGCAAGTTGAGCTGCATACCCTCGCGCAGCACTTTCTTCAGATAGCCGAAGTCACGACCATCCTCCGTATTGCCATAGTCTATGTGGAGTTCACCCTCATCGGCATCAGCCACGATGACATGGTCGTCAAACGAACGTACGATACAACGGATATACAGCTTGTTGACCTTCAAATGCTCAGACTGCGGTTTGCCGTTGGCGGGCAGCAGGCGAAGCAACGAGCCAGGCACATCGGCCACAAAGACGCGGGAGATGTAACGAGCCACAGCCCGCAGGTCGTAAAGCCAGTCGTCGGCAGCAATCGGTTCCGACTGATTGGAATGGCGACGAGCCGTCTGAATGTCCTGTGTCTCCGCACGACTGATGTGCAACTGCTTGCAAACCCAGTCTATCTGTGAGAACAGGTTACCAAAGGTACCACCCTGCTGGCGACACCCTTCAGCAGAAGCAAGCACCAACAGCTCATGCATCTGACGTATGGCCGGCCCCGAAGGGTCGGTCATAGCCAGTTCTTCACATATCTGAAACAATTCGCTTGCTTCCATTCCGATTATTACATAAAGATGGGCACCACCACCTTGAAGGTAATGTTACGTCCCATGTTATAGATGCCCTGATGTCCCGTTACCACGTTGACATCGGTATATTTCAGTCTGCTCAGGTGATTCTGATAAGCACGGTTGAAAAGGTTCTGTGCCGTGAGATAGAGCTCTGCCACCTTTTTCCCACCCAACTTCAGGTCTGTACCTGCACTTATATTAAACAAGGTATAGCTGGGTGTGCGCGTCTCCGTGTTGTCAGCCTCGTAGAAATGATTCTGCTCTAAGAAGCAATCCATACCCACAGCCACGTAGCTATTGGTGAAATGGTGCTCGTAGTGCGTAATCTCATACTTCAACTCTGAAGTCCAGCGGGGAGCCGGCATCATAGGCAGGTAGCGTGAGGATTCAGGCTGGTGGAGCTGTCGGCCATCAACATACGAGAAGGAGTTGGCAAAATGGATGCGGTGGATGGGGTGGAAATCGACACGTGTCTCGAAGCCCTTCAGTACCGCATCGCCCTGCGTGTAGCTATAGGTATTATAGGCAGGATCCATTACCAGCGGGATGCGATGAGCAAAGATATAGTTCTCGATGCGATTCACAAACAGGCTCAACTGTGCCGATACCATCTGTCCCTCATAGTCTATGCCAAGGTCACCCTGCCAACTGTACTCCGACTTCAGGTCTTTATTACCTACCTCATAGCGGATGGTACCTTCATGCACACCATCACTGCCCAGTTCACTCATGTTCGGCGCACGGAAGCCACGCGCCATGTTCAAACGGAGGTTCAACGAGCGGTCGGCAGTCTCTATAACGCGATACACCGAACCAATACTTCCCGTAAATCCGCTGAAGTTGCCATAGTCGTGGATGTGACGATTATCTGCACGCAGACCACCACTCATGGTCCACCGACCAATGGTCTTCTGTACGGTTCCATAACCACCGATATCGAAAAGATGGTAGGCTGGAATCAGTGCTTCCTCAGCCAAGTTCTCCGACTTCTGATACATGGTGGCCACGCCAGCAGCCACTTTATAGTCGGCAACATCCTGCATCCAGCGCACATCGCCCGTCAGGGTATGTAAGCGGAAATACAGTTCTGGATCAACACTACTGTCTTCGAACTCCTGACGTTTGTTCTGCTGATAGGCAATGATGATCTTCAGTTCGCCCTTTCCCAGGTTCAGCGCGTTGTCCCAGGTGGCCTTATAGTGCTTCACCTGTTGGAAAGGCAGTGCCTTATGGTAGGTCTTCAGGTTGTATTCATGCTCCAACTCACCAGTCAATGGGTCACGTTCTCCTTCCGCCATACTGGGTGTAAGGTGGAACACGTCCCACTTCAGGTGAGAATATCCCCACTCACGGTTAATGCCCAACAAGAGAGAGGCAGCACGATCGTGCAATTGTGTGCCAGGGACATAGCCGTCAACGGGATTCTTATATTCGTGAGCCAGTTTCTCACTATAGCGAACATTCCACACATAACCCTGCTGATTACCTGCAAAGTTGAGCGAATAGTCAAACATACCATTATTGGTCTGATAGCCAGAGGTGACGCTACCGCGCATATGTCCTTCGCTGAGTGTAGGCGCACTATGCAGAATGAGGACACCAGCCATCGCATCGGAGCCATACATCAGCGAGGCAGGACCCTTCAGTATCTCAACAGAACTGACTGCCTGGTCGTCAACCTCCAGTCCGTGTTCATCGCCCCACTGCTGACCTTCCTGACGAACACCGTCGTTGACCACCAGCACACGGTTATAGCCCAGACCACGAATAATGGGTTTCGAGATGCCACTGCCGGTTGTCAACTGTGCCATACCAGGCTGATGGCTCACCACATCGATGATGTTCGTACCTACAGAGGCACGCAGTTCCTTTGAACGTATCAGCGTTACGGGTGCTGGCATATCGCGCAGCTTGGTTTGTCCGGTAACGCCTGTTACCGTCAGTTCGTTTAGTTTCAAGTGCTTATAGAACACGTCCGAAGAGTCGGATGCATTCTGAGCTGTCATCGTTGAGCCATAGCACAACAATGACAGGAAAATAGTTTTTCTGTTCATCGTTTTGTTTTCTGTTGTTTCTGAATTAAAATAAAGTCTCATGAATGGTTCAGAAACAACACGGGGGCGCCCTACCCTGCCACCTATTGACAGCCCGCACCACGCAGGCAACACTGGTGACAGCATGAAAACGAAAGACAGCACAGCCAAGAACGGTCAGTACAACAGTCGCAGCTGCGACATAACTGATGCTGGTAAACTGACAGATGACACAGTCGTGCAGCGAGAAGGCAGCCGTTGACAGGTGGCCTGAGTGCGAGACATGGTTCACACAAGCTTCACAGTCTTCATGCGATAATAGCGAGAAGTCGTGCCTGTGGAGAGATGTCAGCAGCAACATGGGCAGGAACACTGCCAACAACAAGCGCGCTGCTAAGATCCGTTTCAGTCTCTGTTCTTTCATAAACATAACAAAACAGGTGCAAAGTTAAGCAGAATCTTTCAATCTGCCAAACTTTGCACCCGTTTTATATTCGACAAGCAATCGTCCTTACTTCACCAATACCTTCTTTCCGTTCATAATATAAAGGCCAGACTTTAGCGTCGTGCTAACCTTACGGCCTTGCAGGTCATAGATGGTCATGCTCTGCTGACTGAATGAAGGAATCTCTGTGATAGAAGAAGTTGGCTTTCCGTCGCTCTTCTCATAGAGCCAAGGCATGTAACGGAAGTCGCGTGCCTGATCATAGAGGGCAAACTCTGGAGTCGTACTTTTGTAAACCATGCCCTGGAAATAGCAGTTGCTCATGGTATTCAGAATCTTAAAGGTACCATCGCCTTGCAGCGTGACGCTGAAAGGTTGAGCCAATGACTTGTCGGTGGTTACGGCAATAGTGGTATAATAGCTGCCTCCATTGGCATTCTGATAGGCATAACGTCCATTGGCATCCTTCACATAATATAGGTTATTACCTGCATCCTCGAAGGTGAAAGCGAAATGGCATTCAGCGAGAGCAATTGCGCCATCCTCCTCAGTAACAGACTCTGTATAGAGATAATCATAATCCTTACCTGCAGGCACTGGCTTAGCAGCCTTCAAACCACCATTCAAGTTGCAAACCATCAGATACTCCTTGTCCATGCTTACGCTAGTAGCCTTGGTGTAGTAGATAAGGTCAGGCTTATAGGCGTCCTTATCCAGACTCAAAGTTACCATATAAGGATCGTGGTCTGAATAGGCCTTGTCTTCATCGTTCAAAGAACAATAGTTGGCAATATGATAAACCTGAGCATCTGTCACCTGAGCAGCCATCGAAGCATTCGCGAAGACGTGATCAATGAGTTCACCTCCACCATAGCAGTGCGAATAGACATTAGCACCTGTGGGGTCATACTTCAGAATCTGTTCTTCATAACCAGCGTTCACCAGCATGTTCAGACACTCTTCACCCATCTGACTATTCAAGTCGCCCATCACCAGGATATCGGGGTCGAGCGCCAAGCTGAAAGCCTGAAGCAAAGCACTCATATTGGTTATACGCTTACTCATATCATCTTCTGTGCTACCAGCTTTGAAATGATTCATTGTCAAGGTGAAACGCTCGCCAGACTGTATGCACTCAAAGGTCTGAATACGCATCTGGTTAGGATAAATATAACTATATCCGATAGCTGCCGATTTGTTCTCGCCATAGGTCTTCACCTTATCGGTACGATAGATGTAGCCAGACTTAATCACACCACTGGCATTGTCGGGATCACTCGTGTCGTAATCCAAACCATCAGCTACAGCTGCATAGGTATAACCATTTGCCTCACCCATCTTCTGAGCTAGGTAAGGCAACACCTCCGGTTTGCACTCCACCTCGTTGAAAGCATAGATATCTGCTTTGAGAGGTGCCAATGCGTTAATCAGCAGCGTGGTCTTGTTGTTGAAACCCGCCTCGGTATTATAGTAACTGTTAGGCGAAGTCGTTGTCGCACTCGCAGGATCAGTACGTCCACGATCCAGAGTCATGAAATAGTTCTGAACGTTCTGTCCACATACCTTCAGCTCCTCCTGAGCTTGCATCTGGCCCGCCACAAAGAGAACGGCCAGCAGCATCATCTTTCTGATATTCATAAGCACATACTATATAAGATTATTACTGTTTGATTCGGATGATATTGAGAGAGTAGGCAGGAATCTCTACCAGCACTTTCTTTGCGCATTCAGGCGAGAGAATCTGCTCTACAGGATGAATATTCGTGGGCTGTTGCAGCGTGTTTTCATCCATTCCATCGTTGGATGCCAGACGAATCACACGTGCACACTTGGCATTGAAATGACTCAGGTTGAGCGATGCTGTGGTAGCCTCCTCGCTGCTGTTCACCACCTTCACAATCAGTTCGTTGGTCTTCTCGTCGATGGTGGCAGAAGAGAAGATGCCTTTCGAGGTGTCGTGCTTCAGCATCGTGTCGAAGATAAGCTCATCATCGAGCCAAGCCTTCACGTTGTCGCCCTCCACCTTGAGGGTGATATCATACCAACGACCTTCCTCCACGCTGCCACGCTTGGTGGCAACCTGCATCTTTCCACCGCCAGAGATTTGCTCTATGCCGTGCTGGGTGTTACCCCAACCACCAAAGTTCAGCCAGCAGTAGTTCTGCGGATTCACGTAGTTGAAGACAATCATGAATCCTTCACGGCCACTATCCTTGCGAGCACGGAACTTCAACGTGTAATGATCGCCATCTACCACCTTCTTACCAATGGCCACACACTGCTCACGCATGCTGAACTGACTAGACTCATCACCAGCCTGTTTCCAGTTTCCGCTGATGCATTCCAGTTCGTCATCATTCTTGAAAGTAGCCTTTGTGAGCCATGTAGCGAAACCAGCACGGCTCTTCTTTGGCGTAACAGACGCCTTCAGTCGCTGTGCTTCGTAAGGGTTCTCCTGTGCTACCTTCACCACCTGTGTACCAATATTCTGAGGCATGAGCATCTGAACATAGTAAGAAGGTGTGCCCATGACGCGGCTGGAGTTGAAGCGTATCATGTCAGGACGCCACTTAGCATCGTTCTCGTTGACGAAAATAGGTGCATAAGAGTTCAGTGGCACCATATCACTATTGTTCTCAATACCCATCATATAGACGGCTTCGCCAAGTGCGGCATTCATATTACCCAGATCGCCGAAGCCACTGGTCACGGCATATTCGCCCACATAGATCTTCGGACCTTTGCGGTCATAGCTGTCATACTTACGGAAAGCATCAGCAAACCAAGCAGGATTACGATAGTAGTGCTCGTCGAGAAGGTCCACTTCAAGGTTGCTTTCCCACTTTGGATTATCATCACCCCAAGCCACTACGTTGCCTATGAGCTTGATATTAGGATACTTTTCGCGCAGCACCTTGCGGAACTTATCGTAGCGTTCATAGTAGCGATCGCTCTGTTGGCGCTGGTCTGGCTGGTTGTTCTCATTACCAATCTCCAGGTATTCAATATTGAACGGAGCCGGATGTCCGTTCTTAGCACGCAGCGCACCATACTTAGTTGTCACGTCGCCATTCGCATATTCCAAGGCAGAGAGGCACTCATCAATCCAAGGTTGGATATCCTCAACGGGCGTCAAGCCTCCGTGCCAAAGACCAACATTTACTACATAGAGAGGTTTTGCGCCCAGATCCTCTGCCAACTGCAGGTACTCGTGGAAGCCAATACCATCGGTGGTGCGATAGCCCCAGTTCACGTTCCAGTGACCTTCGCGCTCCTCTATTGGACCAATCGTCTTCTCCCAGTGGAATGCGTTCTCAGGACTCTCCTGTCCTTCCACGAAACAACCACCAGGGAAGCGCATGAATTTGGGATGCATCTGCCAGAGCATGTTAGCCAAATCGGGACGCATACCATTCTCACGGTTCTTGAAAGTGGGTGGGAAAAGGCTCACCACGTCGATATCTACTGTGCCTACACCATCGAATACCAGTGCGAACTGCGCCTTGGCATCGTTGGCATGAGCCTGAAGTGTGGCAGTATATTTCTTCCAATCCTTTCCTATCACCGCCTCAACAGCAGTCTCAGCATACACCTCACGCCCCTGACGATCGGTCAGCACGGCTTTGATACCACCCTTATACTTTCCCTTTGCAAAGAAAGAGAGACGATAGGTGCGGCCTTGCACCGCATTGATGCCCCAATAGCCCTCATTCACCAGACAGGCAGGAGCCTCGGCAGTAGCCTTGATATTCAGTTCCAATGCATTGTGCTGTGCTGCATTGAGCAGCTTCACCTTCTTCGTAGGTTGAATCAGTTTAGCCGTCATCTCAGAAGGAGCCACTGCATCCGTGCACCAAGCCTGCATATCGGCAGGAGCGCCATATTTAGGTCCGTCCTCGAAAGAACGGTTGCGGATCAGTTCTGCGTAGAGTCCTCCGTCGGCAGCATGGTTGATATCCTCGAAGAAGATACCGTAGTGTGTAGGACTAATCTTAGGCCCACGCTGCTGGGCATCGATATTCATGTTGACTTGTGCGTTTGCTGTCGCTGCAGCAAGCAGTAGGTTTACTGTTAGTAAAGTAGCTGTTTTCATATCTTAAAGTTATTGTTTTCTTGTCGTAAAGTTATACTTTTCTCGTTCTAAAGTTATAGTTCAATGATTCTAAACGTATAAGGAGGCAGGATGGTGGGCTCAGCAACCTCTACGAGTTCCGCCTTTGCATTCTGGTCTTCCACGTCTTTTCCCGTGAACTGATAGCACTTCACGTTCTGCGAAATCTTCATGCCCTTCACCGTGAGCTTCAGGGTGGCAGGCAGAGCGTTAACCAGTTTCAGGTAGCAACGACCACTCTTTGAGTCTCTCACCACACTGGCACCCACACGATAGTCCAAGTCTTGATTATCCAACTTCAGCGTACTGCCGATGTATCGGTCGCCACCATGGATAGAGAACAGGCGCTGTACCTCGTAGGCAGGTGTCGTTCTGACCGATGTGTTATTGAAATAAATCATGTTTGGGTTCCAGTTGGAGTGCTTCTCGTTGCAGAGCATCGGCGCATAGGAAGTCATCTCCACCACATCACCATTACGTTCGATGTCTGTGAGATAAAGCGCCTCTGCCAACGCCGTTTCCAGATTAGGACGCTTTACCTTGGTAGAAGCAGCCCATTCACCCAGATATACCTTGGGAGCCTTACGGTCATAGCTGTCGTAATAGTCACGATGATACATGAACCAGCCTGTCGATTCATAATAGTGTTCATCCATCATATACTGGTATTCCGGATGTTTCTTCGCCATGTTCCATCCCTCTATATAGTCAGCAGAAGGATCATGGAAGGGACCTACCGTTCCACAAATCTTGATTTCCGGATGCAGGATGCGCATCGCCTTGCAGATCATCTCATAGCGCTCTTCAAAGACCGTAGAGATAATGTCCTCGTTTCCTATGCCCAGATACTTCAGGTTGAAAGGCTTCGGATGTCCCGCCTCGGCACGCAACTTCGCCCATTTGTTAGTAGAGGGATTGCCATTGGCCCACTCTATCAAGTGACAAAGTTCGTCGATATAGGCAGGCATATCCGCCATAGGGATACCTCCCTGCTGTCCGCCAAAGCCCTCCGCATTATTAGCCGAGTTCTGACAAGGCACGCCAGCAGCCAGTACCGGCAGTGGTTCCGCACCTATATCCTCGCAAAACTGGAAATACTCATAGAAGCCCAGTCCGCGAGTCTGGTGGTAGTTCCATATATTCATGTCGGGTGTGCGGGTCTCCAACGGACCAATCGTTTGGTTCCAGTGGTAGATATTGTCCAGTCCCTGACCGTGACTCATGCATCCGCCAGGGAAGCGCACGAACTTTGGGTGCAAGGCAGCAATCGTCTCTGCCAAGTCTTTTCGCAGTCCGTTCTTACGGTTCTTATAGGTTTCCTGCGGGAACAGCGAGATCATGTCCACAGCCACCTCATCCTTTCCGTAAGGAATCACCGCCAGTCGTGCCTTTGCACAAGTAGCCTGCGCCGTCAGTACCGTCTCGTAACGACGCCAGTCGATGGTCTTTGAGCGAAGTGCTCCTCTGGCTATCACCCTTCCGTCTTCATCCAACAGGGCTATCTGGAAAAACTTCTGTCCACGAATAAACATTGAGAAGTCATACTTCTTGCCCTGTTCCACAGCAATACCGTCCCAACCTTCGTTCACGATAGTGTCTGATTGCAGGATAGCATAGTGCGGGTTCTGCGCAGAAAGCGGATAGGTCGTTGCGATGCGGATGGGCTCTGAGCAATGCCAAGCCGTCGTGGCATGCCATCCCCAACGATCCTTTGCAGAGTATTCAAAGTCACGGTTCTGCACCAGTTCTGCGTAAAGGCCACCATCAGCAGCATAGCTTATATCCTCGAAAAAGATACCTATCAGTTTGTCGCTGATGGCCTTTTCTTTTTTCACATCTATATCGAGAATGCCGAAGACAGTAGGATCATCCTTGTCCAGCACCTTCTCGAAGGTCTTAGCATCATCATACATACGCTCAGACGACAGTTCGGCGCTGATGGTCAGGTTAGAATAGAACTCGCGAATCGTAAGCAGTTCATCATCGTTCAGGTCGAACACCTGACCTTTCACCTTCTTGCCATCTACCGTAGCACCTACTCTATCCATCTTGAAAGTCTGTCCTTCGGCAATAGGCTCTTCCTTTGAGAAGTGACGGAAGTCAGCCTCTGCCTTCACGCTATAGTGCTTTCCCTCACTCACATACTGTATCTCAAAGCCCTTCTCCGATGGTCTTACCACCGGTTCCACGCAGTTCTTGGTCTTCATGCGGGGATAATCCTGAGGTCGCCAGGTGATCAGGTCGCGACTATAGGCCACTGCCACACACGGTGTTACCTCATTCACCTGGAACACCAGTCGCCAACTACCATCATCAGCTCTACATACCGAGGGGTTATACATCTTCTTCTCGGCACCCCACGTACCGTAATCGCTTGAGCAGAGTTGTCCTATGTGTTTCCAAGCTTGCTGTTCCTGCAAAGCCAGATGAAGTCCTGCCGATGGACTAGGAGAATATATCAGTACTTTATTCTGAGCCATGACGACTCCTGATAATGCACAAAGAATAGTTAGTACGTAGTGCCTTAAGTGTAGTTTCATTGTTACAAGTTCTTAGTTTTTATGCTGCAAAGATACTCATTTTATTTAAATTATCAAAGGTTTAGAGATTTTATTTGTAACTTTGCATCCGCATAAACACTTGATGACATGAAATATATTTTTGAGACTCGCATGGAGGTTCGTGACTACGAATGCGACATCGAAGGAATCGTAAATAACGCCCAGTATGTACACTATTGTGAGCACACCCGCCATCTCTTCTTGAAAGAGTGCGGACTGTCGTTTGCCGAGATGCACAACAAAGGTGTGGATGCCGTAGTAGCCCGCATGCAACTGCAATATAAGGTGCCTCTTCGTCCCGATGATGAGTTCATCTCTCGTCTGAACCTCACCAAGGAGGGCATCAAGTATGTGTTTCACCAGGACATCTACCGCGCCAGCGACGAACAGCTTTGCTTCCGTGGAAAGATAGAACTGGTATGTCTCATCAATGGTCGTTTGGGCAACAGTGAAGACTACGATGCAGCCTTCCAGAGATTCTTAAGCCGATGAACGAGCAGGAGGTATATTATACGATTGCGCTGACCCGCATGACGGGGTTCAACTTCCAGACAGCTCTGCAACTCTATCGCGAGCTGGGAGGCGGAAAAGCCGTCTATGAGCACCGCAACGACATCAAAGATGTGCTCCCCTATTGCACCGACCGTCTGGCAGAGAGTCTGAAAGACTGGTCTCTGTCGTTGGCACGCGCGGCTCAGGAGATGGAGTTCATCACCAAGCACCGCATCCAGGCGCTGCTATTGGGCGACGAGCTATACCCCCAGCGACTCAGCGATTGTCCTGATGCACCTATCGTCCTATACTACATGGGCTCGGCTCCTCTGAACCAACGACGCGTCATCAATATGATTGGCACACGTCATTGTACCAACTATGGCAAAGACCTCATCCAGCATTTCGTCAGCGACCTGAAGAAGATATGTCCCGAGGTGCTGATTGTCAGCGGACTGGCCTATGGCGTGGATATCAACGCCCACAGACAAGCATTGGCGTGTGGCTACGAGACGGTGGGCGTACTGGCCCACGGACTTGACGATATCTATCCGTCTGTGCATCGCGACACCGCCAAGCAGATGCTCACACAAGGCGGCTTGCTCACAGAGTATATGTCACAGACACGTATCGACAAGCTCAACTTCGTGAAGCGCAACCGCATCGTGGCTGGCATGAGCGATGCCACCATCCTGGTGGAGAGCGCGGCAAAGGGCGGCGGCCTCATCACCACGAACATCGCCATGGACTACAACCGTTCGGCATTCGCATTCCCCGGACCCGTTGGGGCGCCCTACAGCGAGGGATGCAACCGTATCATTCGCGACAATGGCGCGCAGCTCATCACCAGTGCCGAGGATTTCGTGTCGTTCATGGGCTGGCAAAGCGATGCTCAGCTGCATCAGGCACATAGCCAAGGAATAGAACGCAGTCTGTTCCCCGACCTCTCGCCTGAGGAGCAGGCTGTAGTCGATGTGCTCAATACTGTGGGCGACCTACAGCTAGACCATCTGTCGCTCAAGTCGCACACCCCCATTGGCAAGCTCACTGCCCTTCTCTTCCAGTTGGAGATGAAAGGCATTGTGCGTCCTATGGCTGGTGGAAGCTATCATTTGTTGGGTTAAGAAGTTAGAGAAGTTAAGAAGTTAGAGAAGTTAAGAAGCGAAGGGATATAACGTTATATATGAAGATAGGAAATATTGAATTTGGTGCGCAGCCAGTATTCCTGGCACCTATGGAAGATGTGACAGACATTGGCTTTCGTTTGCTTTGCAAGCGCTTTGGTGCGTCAATGGTCTATACTGAGTTCGTGAGTGCCGAGGCACTGATACGCGACGTGAAGACCACTCAGCAGAAACTGGTCATCAGCGACGAGGAACGTCCCGTAGGTATTCAGATCTACGGTCGCGATGTTGATGCGATGGTCGAGGCAGCAAAGATTGTGGAGCAGGCAGGTCCCGACCTCATAGACTTGAACTTCGGTTGTCCGGTAAAAAAGGTTGCCGGCAAGGGTGCTGGCGCTGGCATGCTGCAGGACATCCCCAAGCTACTGGAGATTACGCGCAAGGTGGTGGATGCTGTGAAACTGCCTGTCACCGTGAAGACCCGCTTAGGCTGGAACCACGAACAGCTCGTCATCACCACACTAGCCGAACAACTGCAGGACTGTGGCATCAAGGCGCTGACCATCCATGGTCGCACCCGTGCTCAGATGTACACCGGCGAAGCCGACTGGACGCTCATTGGCGAGGTGAAGCGTAACCCCCGCATCACTATTCCTATCATTGGCAATGGCGACATCACCTCACCCGAGGAGGCCAAACGAGCCTTCGACACCTATGGTGTTGATGCCGTGATGGTGGGCCGTGCCACCTTCGGTCGCCCCTGGATATTCAAGGAAATCAGGGAGTATCTCTCCGGAAATTCCGGAAACTCCGGACTATCCGGACAACCCAGAACTTCCTGCCTCACCTTCAATGATAAGCTCGACATCCTGGAGGAACTGCTGCGCCTTAACGTGGAACGCATCGACGAGACACGCGGCATTCTTCACACCCGCCGCCACTTGGCAGCCACACCTATCTTCAAGGCTATCCCCAATTTCCGCCAGACACGCATCGCCATGTTGCGCGCCGCCAAGATGGACGAGCTGCTCGCCATCCTCGAAGATACCAGAAAGTTGTTGGGATAACGCCTACTGCAACAGTCGGCGCGAGAAATAATGCACGGGGTACCACACAGACAGGAAGCCCACCACAATCACCGTGACGAAGATCATCAGCACGTCCGTGGGATGAACACTCACAGGATAGGCATCGATGATAAACGAACCCTGCGATGCCCCTAGGCCTATCACACCGAACTGCTGCTGTATCCAGCACAGCAACAAACCGATGAGAATGCCGATGAAAGCGCCGAAAAATGATATCATACAACCTTCCAACAGGAAGATCTGAGACACTTGTCGGTCGTTGGCCCCCAGATTACGAAGCGTCTGCACATCATCTTTCTTATCGATGATGAGCATCGACAGCGAACCAATAATATTAAAGCATGCTACCAGCAGGATGAAGGTCAGGAAGATATAGGCTATGAGTTTCTCTATCTTCATGATGCGGAACGTGTCCTCCTGCTGTTCAAAGCGATCCAAAACCTGATAGTCATCACCAGCTATACGTTTGATTTCGCCCTTTGTCTTTTCGAAATCACTGCCAGGTTTCAGTCGCAGTTCCAACGAAGAAATCATGCCTTGCTGGTCGAAGATGCGACGTGCAAAACCAATGCTGGTCAGAATATAGCGACCATCATATTTCCCCTGTAACACCTCAAACACACAATTAGGCGAATAAAGCTCATCCTCCACGAAGCCATCGGCAGGGTCACTCATGTCCAGCTGTCCCTCTCGCTTAGGAGCGAATATCCTCAGAGGCTGATCGAAGTAGATGCCCGTGCCCAACTGGTCAGCCAGTCGGATACCCATGATACCATATTGTATATCGGCAGCATGCAGTTCGAAGGTGCCGTCGCCCAAAAGAATCTCTCGGATATGCGTCAACTTGTCGAAGTTGTCATCCACACCTTTTATCTGCACCATAGCCTGTCGGCCATTATAGATAGCCAGCGCCTGGTCCTCCACACACTCGGTGGCAACCTCTATCTGCGGTAACTGACGTATCTCCGTCAGTACCGGGTCGTCGGCAGGCGCCGTCTTTCCCTGTGTCGGGGTAATCTCTATCTGGGGATCAAAAGCCGTGAAGAGCGTAGCCACCAAGTCACTGAAGCCATTAAACACGCTCAGCGTCACCACCAGCGCCATCGTAGCCACAGCCACGCCCAGCACCGAGATGCCACTGATGAGGTTAATGACGTTGGTCGATTTCTTAGAGAAGATATATCTCCTTGCTATATAGAAAGGAAAATTCATGCGGCAAACTCTTCACTCATCACTTTTTCACTTCTTGAGCAGTTCGTCGATGTGCTCAATATAGTCCAGACTGTCGTCCAGGAAGAAGCGCAACTCAGGGATGATGCGCAACTGATGACGCACGCGCTGTCCCAGTGAGTAGCGAATCTGCGAAGCACTCTTCTCCACATTCTTCAGTATCTCCTCGCCCTTTTCCGATGGGAAGATACTCAGGTAAGCCGTACAGATACTCAAGTCGGGCGATACCTTTGTGCGTGTCACACTTACCATCACGCCATGCATGGCGCGTGTCTGCTCCTGGAATATCATGCTCAACTCCTTCTGAAGCAGTCTTGCTATTTTGTTCTGTCTTGTCTCTTGCATAATCCTTAGGCCCCCTAAGTTAGGGGGAACAGGGGTCTGAACAAGCGTTTATCAGCCCATTATCGTTTATATTTCGAAAGGAAGTCTGCGCCTGTTCAGACCCCCAGCCCCCTCGCTCGGCTTTGCCGCTTGGCTCGTCCAAGAACTTAGGGGGCATTTTCTAATCAACGTCAATCCGTCGCGCAGCGGCAGTATCACCTTTTCCACCCGGTCGTCGTTGGCAATATAGTCATTAAACGTCTCTATGCCGCGTGTCTGCTGGTCCTTCTGATAGGCGGGATCCACCACATGCCCGTCCCACAGGGTGTTGTCAGCCAGTATGAAACCGCCAGGTCTCAAGACGGAGAGCACCATTTCGTAGGTCTCCTTATAGGTGCGCTTGTCGCCATCTATGAAAGCCATGTCGAACGTCACGCCCAACTTCGGAGCCTCGCTGATGGCATCACCAATGATGAACGCTATCTTCTCAGCCACTGGCGAGTTCTCTATCCACGGTCTGGTGAAGTCCTCCTGCTCATCATTGATCTCGAAGGTATAGAGCTTGCCGTCCTCTTCCAATCCTTCAGCCATGCACAGGGCGCTATAGCCACTGAAGGTTCCCACCTCCAGGATATTCTTCGGTCTGATCATCTGCACCAGCATCTTCAGCAGTCGTCCCTGCAGATGTCCGCTAGCCATGCGCCCGTGCAACATATATATATTGGTGGCGCGATACAGCCGATACAGGTATTCCGGTTCCTCGTCTATATGACCGAGGATATACTCGTCGATGGTCATGCTTTCAGAGCCTCCACTGCCAAACGATAGCTATTCATGCCAAAGCCGCAGATCACGCCTTTGCAGGCACACGATATCATGGACTTATGGCGGAACTCCTCGCGCTGGTGAACGTTAGAGATGTGCACCTCGATGACAGGGCACTTCAGCGAGCGGATACAGTCCTGCAGCGCAATGCTGGTGTGCGTATAGGCACCGGCATTCAGCACGATGCCGTCGTAATCGAAACCTACCTCCTGCATCTTGTTGATGAGCTCACCCTCCACGTTGCTCTGATAATAGTCTATCTGCACGTCAGGGTACTGCGCACGCAGCTGCTGCAGGTAGTCCTCGAACGACTGCTGTCCGTAGATGCCAGGTTCGCGCTTTCCCAACAGGTTCAGGTTGGGGCCGTTGATAATCTGAATTCTCATCTTCTTATGGTTTATCTCGGCAAAGGTAAATAAAATATTTGAAAAGTGGACGTTTTTCTCCAAAAAAGTGTAACTTTGCGCTTACTAAAGTGTTACTTCACAACGATGGAACCCGATGGAATGACCAAAAAGATAGTCATTGACTATCAGCGCTATCTGAAACTGCAGCGCAGCGTGTCGCCCAACACGCTCGATGCTTATCGCCGCGACCTGAAGAAGCTTCTCAACTATCTTCAGGGCGAGGGTATCGGTGTGCTCGACGTGGAGCTACCCCATCTGCAGGCCTTTGCCGCGCAGTTGCACGACATCGGCATTGGCGCGCGCTCGCAATGCCGCATCCTGAGCGGCGTCAGGGCGTTCTATCGCTTCCTGGTGCTCGACGGCTATCTGGAAAGTGACCCCACCGAACTGCTCGAGTCGCCCGTCCTGGGACAGCACCTGCCCGAGTTTCTCACGCCCGAAGAGGTGGACCTTCTGGAAGATTCCATCGACCTGTCGAAGCCTGAGGGCCATCGCAACCGCGCCATCATCGAGGTGCTGTTCTCCTGCGGACTGCGTGTCAGCGAGCTGGTCAACCTGCGCTGGTCCGACCTCTACGAGGACGAGCGCTACCTGCGCATCATGGGTAAGGGCTCCAAGGAACGCCTGGTCCCTATCTCCGAGCGTGCCCTCCACGAGATAGCCAACTACATGCCGTGGCGCCGCTCGCTGAACATCAAGCCGGGCGAAGAGGACTATGTGTTCTTGAACCGCCGCGGGGCTCATCTCACCCGCACCATGATTCTCATCATGCTCAAGGAACAGGCCGAGGCCGCCGGGCTCCACAAGACCATCTCGCCCCACACCCTTCGCCACTCTTTTGCCACCGCCCTGCTTGAAGGCGGTGCCGACCTGCGTGTCATCCAGGCGTTGCTGGGCCACGAGTCCATAGGCACCACCGAGATCTATACACACATCTCCACCCAGAGTCTTCGTCGTGAGATTCTAGAGCACCACCCTCGCAACATTAGGAAATAGTCCTTAAAATAAATTTTGGCCAGAATTTATTGAATTTTGGCCAGAATTTTAAAAATAATGGCCAAAATTTAAAATCAAATAAAAGCCTTCATTCGAAAAAACAATCAGTTTTCTTGGCTAACAATAGAATTATTACTAACTTTGCACAATCTATTAGCAAAGCTATACACATGTACAAATATATACTTTCCATATTTTTCGCTCTCACAGCAGCATTGACCATACAAAGTAGCCCCTTCTATTCTGAAACGGACAGCTCATCGTACAGTCAGCGCGACTATGAGGAAGAGATAGAGCGCAAGTCCTCCGAGCTCATGATCAGTCGCATACACCTTTGGGCGTTCTTTACCATGGCCGTCCTTACCTCTGTATTTGCCCTGCGACTCTATCACGAGAAGCGCATCATCAGCAGGAAGAACCACGCACTGGCTGCCCAGATAGCCGAAGCGCTGGAGTATAAGGACCTGAAGCGACAACTGGAGAACCAAATACAGGCGCCCCAAGTCCAGGAAACAGCCAACATCGATATGAGCTCCATGGACGACGAGCAGCTCTTCAGGGCTCTCAGTCTCAAGATAGAGCACGAGAAGTTGTATCTTGAACCCGATTTCGACCGTCAGTCGCTCATCGACCTGACTGGACTCAGCAAGGAGCGCATCGGTGCTGCCTTCTCTCGCGGAGGCAAACAGATTTCCCTGCCTGGCTATATCAACGTGCTGCGACTGGAGCATGCCTCTCGCCTGCTGATCGACCAGCCGGGCATCGACATCGACCAGGTGGCACGAGAGAGTGGTTTTGCCAGTCGCAAGTATTTCAGCAGTAAATTCAAGGCCCATTTCAGTATCTCGCCCACGGAGTTCCGACAGGCTCGTCTATAGAAAAACCCCCATTTTATTGGTATTTCGAGGAAAATAGGACCAAATTTGTCTGAAACGGCACCCAAATTTGTCTTTGCTATTGCAAGGACATTTTTTTTTGCCTATATTTGCATCAACATCCTAATAACGAAATCTATAACATACTACAAATATATGACCGGATTAATTACAATACTAATTCTAATGAGCATCTGTATAGCGGGATTGATTGCTACTGTCATCATACTGGTAAGACATACCAACAGGCAAGAGGATCAGTTGCACGATCGGAACCAAACCATCGTACGCGAGGTGCGACGCAACCAGGCTCTCATTGACAAGGCAACAAGTCAAGGCCTCACCCGATCCAGCCTGTTATGAGACACAGAAAGTCTATATGACTACTACCTAATGAATTTTAATAACGTGTAACAAGAGAGAGAGAAAAACACATTTATCTATTAATTATTAACAATAAAACATTTAAGATTATGAAGAAGTTCTTTACTTTAGTTTTTGCTTCGCTCATGAGTGTGAGCATGTTTGCTCAAAAAGAGTACACAGTCGCGTGGGTTAATGCGCCAGCAGCTGACAAACCTGCGAGCGTCGATATCGTTGGCTCCTTCAGTGAAGAAGGCACAGCTGTAGAACTCCTTGATAATGGTTGGTTCATTATCAAAGTTGAAGCTACTCAAGATGACACATTCAAGTTATGCGATGCCTCGAACAAGAACATGGTTCTCTGCAAAAAAATCGATGGCCAATGGATACAGGACATCATCAAGTTTGGTGATGTGTGGGAGACTAGCTCTTATAAAGGAACCCCCTGCAAATCGTTTGAGCTCGATTTGAGTGATGCTGAGCTTTACGCATGGAAGGAGAACATGCCCGAGACAACCTCTATCAACAACCTTGCTGCAAAGACAAACGCTAATGTTGTCAAGATGATGCGCAACGGTAAGGTGCTGATTGTTCGTGGCGGCAAGACCTACAATGTCATGGGTGCAGAAGTACGTTAAACGATTAAATCACATAAGAAAGCCTTGCAGAATTGTTTTTCTGCAAGGCTTTTTTTGTGCCATCTTCCAAGAAAGCCAAAAACAAATTATAGCTATAATTTATTTTAAGGGAATAGCCCTTGATGTTTACAACTTAAAGAATCCGCCCACAAAAGTGGTGGAAACGCGGGCTCCACGCACAGCTTTTGCCGTGGCAGCATCGGTGCGATAGATATAGACGCCTTCGCCAGTGGATACTGGCAGATACACATAGCCACCCTCATAGAGGCACGCAAAGCGGCGACCGCCATTACCGTTATGCACGGGTATGCCGTCCACGTCCTTCACGGTTTTGTTCTCCAGGTCTATGATACAGCACTTCAGGCTCTTGTCACCCCAACGGTCATCCGCCGTCTGAGGATTCAGCGTGCTCACCTCGGCAAACACCAGTCCGTTGCCAAGATAGATGGCGTGTGCTGGTTTCAGACCGCCGGTAGCTGCCTCGAAGTCGAAGAAATAGTCCTTGTCGAACGTTGTTTCCCCTTTTCTTATTTTCAGGAAGCCCGCATGCTTCGTGCTCTGTGAGTAGCCGTTGGAAAGTGCCGAGTTCGACATCACGTAGAGGTCGCCCTGCTCGTTCTTCAAGAATCCGTTGAAGGCATTCCACGATCCACCAGGACCCATGCGTGTATCCTTCATCAGCTTCACCAGTTGCATGTCGGGATAGCTATACACTGCCACATAGCAGGTATCCGTGTAGGCAGTCTCGAAGGTGGTACTGTTCATCGGTGTGTAGGTCACATACAGGTTGCCGCCACTATATTCCATGCCCGTGATGCTGGGCCAGTCCAGCATGTCGAGTGGCTCCACAGCCGTTTCTGAGTGTTGTGTTGTGATGGCTGCCGTCTTTGCATCAACGGTATAGAAGGTCATCTTGCTGCCGTGCTCCTTGGATGCAGGCAGTTCCAGAGCCACCATGGTATTCTCGTCCACCTGACAGAAACCGTCGAGCGAGGCATTGAACACAAACTCCCCCTGCTCCTGGAGCAGTCCGTCGGCACCTCTCACGATGGCAGTAGCACTGGTCACGCCCAGTCCGCCAATCGAGAAGATGGTGCTTCCACCCTGTTGGTAGTCACGATAGCCATTCTGTTCGATGCCCTTACCCACGGCATTGATGGTTCCCTCCATCAGGTTGTCGGCAGAAACCACATAGTAGGTGGTGTTGCCACTTGATGTTACGCCCAGGCTGAGCACGTAAGGCGCATTGGGTATCTCCTGTTCTGCGGCGAGATCGTCCTCGCACGATGTGATTGAAAAGGCTGCCATCATCAGTAGCAGCATGCTATATATCTGTTTCATTCTACTTAACTTCTTTCCTTAACTTCTTTCGCTCGGCTCTGCCGCTTGGCAAAGCCAAGAACTTCCTTAACTTCCTTAACTTCTTTATCTCCTTTAACTTCCTTAACTTCTTTAACTTCCTTAACTTCTTTAACTTCCTTAACTTCTTTAACTCCCTTAACTACTTCCCCCAAAAATATCTAAACTTCACATTAAACGAACGTCCCGGTTTCTGCAAACGATAGTTGTCATAGAGCTTTGCGTTCGTCAGGTCGCTGCACTCCAGCATCACGCTGTAGCGTCCCTCCTTCATACTGTAGCCCACCGACACGTTGTGGCAGAGCTGTTCCGGAATCACCTTCTTCGTGGCCTTCGCTCCTAGTCCGGTGAACGATAGGTAATAGTCGTGAATGTACTGCAGGTCATAGTTCAGCGAGAGAGTGTTGCCCTTCCATGCGAAGTCGAAGAAGCTATAGTCGGCATGACCGTTCATGAAGAAATAAGGGATGTTGGGCAGTCGCTGTCCGTAGGTGATATTCTCCGAGATGCCGTCGCCCACGTAGGTGTTCTGCGACTGCTCGTATTTCATCTTGTCCTTGATATCCTGGAAGGTCAGATTACCATTCACGTGCAACTGGTTCTTGTAGGCATAGCCCAGCGAAGCCTCGATGCCTCGTGTCTGCACCTTACCAATATTGTCGTAGCTGGTGGTGGGATTATTGGTCAGGCTCACACCTTTCAGGATGAAGTCCTTGGTGTCGCGATAGATATAGTTCACCTCTGCCTGCAGGCGATGAGTGCCGAAGGTCTGGTCGTACAGCAGTCCAGCATTGAAGTTATTACTGCTCTCCGGCTTCAGGTCGGGGTTGCTCTTCTGCACCATGCCGTCGCCAAACATCTCCACAGCCTCGGGCATGCGGTAGGCACGCTCAAACGACACCTTGGCCTGCAAAGATGGTATTATATAATAGGTAGCGGCAGCACCGTAGCCATAGCGATGCTTGCGGTCTGTGAGTTTTTCCCATCGCTGGTTCTCGGTAAACTGGTCCATCAGCTTATAGGTAGAGCTATACAGCTGGTACAGCTTTCCAAAGACATTGGCGTTCCAGCGATCATATCTGATCTGGTAGCCCAGTCCAGAGATATTCTTGGTGAGCTGCTGCGGCACGTTGTTCATCTCGTCGTCGGGGTAGCGCTTGTCGTTGCTCTTGCGACGAATGGCTGAGAGCACATGGTTGAATGTCACCGACTGGTGGTTGTCCACGACATAGTTCACATTGGCATTGGCCTGCCACTGGCGCTCCTTGATGGTGGCGTCGGTGAGATAGCCCTCGCCTGCCGATGTGCTGGCAACATAGTCGCCGCGCCAGTTGTATCTTCTTGCCAGCGTGTCCACATTTTGTGTGTTCACCACGTTATAGGTACCATAGAGTGCCAGCGAGAGACCAGGCACAAACAGGTCGTCTTTCTTATAGCGGATGCTGGGAATCAGCGACCAGCTCTTGCTCTTCACGCCGCCATACACGGCATCCATCGTGGCACCCGTCTGGATGTTATTATCATCTTTCGAGGCTACCATACCGAAAAGCAGGTAGTCGGCCCATGCTTTTCTCACCACGCCAGACTCCACTTTCACGCCATACGACTGATAGTCGTCGTTGAACCGTTTCGCCCACTCATAGCCTTCCTGCTTGTTGGTGGCAAGGTTTACGATAGGTGCCCATACCTTATAATTATTATCCGAGTAGTTGGCAAAGGCATTGGCACGCACGGTGAAACCGCCTTTGCTGGTGTAGGCACCGTTCACCGCCAGGCGGTGGGTGTTATACGAGCCTACGGAATAAGTAGCGTCGAGGTAGTTGGCATTGGTACGTGTTACGATATTCACGGCACCGCCCAGCGCATCGGACCCCAGATACACTGGCAGCACGCCTTTATAGACTTCTATTCTCTCGGCCATGTTTGCAGGGATATTGGCGAGGTTGAACGACGAGCCGAAGTTGTCCATGGGAATGCCGTCCATGAAGAACTTCACCTGGTTGCCCGAGAAACCATTCATCGAGAAACTGTAGTTGGAACCCAGACCGCCATCTTCTCTGATTTTCACCGATGTCACCGTGTTGAGAACCTTGTGGAGGGGCGCAGCCGTCTGATACTGCTTTGTCAGGTCCAGCACCGAGATGGCATAGGCTTGCTCCTGCATGCGGCGGGCTTTCGACTTACCCACAATTCTCACTTCTTCCAGATTGACGGTGTCCTTGCCCACTTGTGCACTCATCTGGTCACAAAAAGCCAGACTGGCCAAGAGACACAGCATAGTTTTTTTTCCTAAATACATAATCATTAATCTTTTTACCTTTTTGTGGGTGCAAAATTACTGCTATTTGTGCACCCCCACAATACTCAAAAATGATGATTTGTTCTTGGCTTAAGTCGAAGACTAAAATTTGGCGAGGTTTAAAATTCGTGATTTTTGGTTTAAAATCCGTTAATGTTTATAGGTTTAAAATGGGGTCGAGTTTCAAAATTAGCAAAAAGTGTTTCAAAATATGCAAAATCTTCATTTGGGGCCATTTTGCTATTGCAAGAATCGAAGATTATGTTTATCTTTGGAGCAGAAAATAGAACCTAATGAATATTTACCTTATTAAAACTAACAAAAACCTAATGAACATGACACATATAGCTATTTACACACTCGTAGGGGTGGTGGCGCTGTTGGCGATTCTGTGCTGCTGTATGGGCTACGCCATCGGCAGCAAGGACGACCGGCTGAACCGGCTCACCGACGAGAACCGCGACCTGAAGGACGTGATCCAGGACATGGAGCAGGAGATGAAGGGCCTCACCCCCGCCTCCTCTCCGGAAAGAGAGGGGAGTAGATAGAACGACCACGGATCTGGCGGATGAAACGGATTTGGAAAGCGATCTTTAACTTATTGAGACAAACGGATATTTTATGGGGTTTAGAGCCCCTTGATAAGGGGCGGCTATAATGCAGGGATAAAAAAATCAAGCTCGTTAGCTATAATCTCGCGGGAAATGTGTATATTTGCACGCAGAAACAAATAAACACAAGAAGATATGAGCATCGACACTTACAAGCTGACCAGCACGGAGGAGCCTACCGACGAGGTGCTCTCGCAACTGATGCGCGAGGCCGCCGAGGAGGCTGCACAGAAAAGGGCCGAAGCCACGGCACAGTTCTTTAACCAGTTGAAGAGCGACGCACAAAAGATTGAAGCCGCATGGTAAAGGAGAATCACAAGCCCGTACTTATCGTCATTGCCGACCGCGTGTATGTTTACGACCGCTCGGCTTTGCCGCTTGCCTAAGCAAGAACTCTATAGATGACACCGAGGCCCGTCTACTGTTCCGCATGACCGACGGACGGCCATTCAAGCGCTACACCGACGACATCCCCCTCTGGGCACAGACCATCATAGGCTAAGCACGACATTATTCCCCCCCCCCACAGAAAATCGCGAGTAAGCGAGAGCAATGATGCTTGCATCGATTGCCGAGCGTGAGCGATTTCGACAAAGGTCAAAAATATCCGCCGAGACATCGAGAGATGGCCCGGCGGTTTTCGTATCCGTTTCGTCTTAACTTCGATAACTTCGATAACTTCGGTCGCTCGAGCTCTGCTCGCTTTTACAAAGCGTAGCGACTAAAAGAACTTCGAGAAAACATATATGTATTAACCTAATTAATAACATTTTTAAAAACTTAAAATTATGAAAATTTCGATTAAGAGAGAGCAAAGCCAAGCAGGCTTGAGCTTTGCCGAGCGTGAGAAATTTCGACCGCAGGTCAAAAAAAACAAATTATTACTTCTGCTCGCGCTGCTGATGACGGCGGCGACGGGCGCATGGGCACAAGGCTACAATGTGACGTTCGGCGGGTTTGCCGAATCAGAAATGAACACCACGGTGAACGTGACTTCGCTGCCATATACCTTTACTGCTATTGGCGATGACGCGTTTTATCCCTGGACTGTGATTAGCACCTCTGGTGACATTTTCTACAACGCAACCGTCACCAGCGGCGGCGAGGGCAAGGTGAGCGCCAACATCGCCAACTATGACGAAATGTCCATCACCGTCAGCGGTCCCTTCGAGGGCACGGCGACTATCCATGTCACGGGTGAAGATGATGAAAATAGAGACATCAGCTGCGACATCACCGTCAGCTGCGAGGCTGTCGGCGGCGGCTCTGGCGAGGAGGCACAGACCGAAACGCTGCTGACTACCATCGTGAACACTGGTGGTAACGCCAGCTTCAAAAGCGGCAACAAGACCTTCGACGACAAGGTCACCGTCACCTTCAGTAGCTCGGTTTTCAACGACGGCGACGAATATGGATGGTATGCTAATGGAGGAACATCGCTGCTGACCGTGACTGGCATCAATGGCTACACCATCACCAGTTGCAAGTTCTACACCAAAAGCGGCACCGCAAAGACTGGCTACACCGTTGCGGGAGAGAGCCCCTCGGTCTATCTCGATTATGCGAATGTCTACACCGATGATAGCGAATCAGTGAATATAGGCGAGACAGGCGTTACGAAGATCGAGGTCTACGGCGCAGCCGCTGCTCCCACCTACTCCGTCACGATGAAGGACGGCGTGAAGGATGCCGACAAGTGGACCGGTAAGGTAGGCGCTGCTACTGACTATCAGGCACTGCCGCTCAACGTAGTTGAGGGCGCAGCGGTCAGTCTGAAGTTCGACGGCACCAAGCGCGTGAAGAGCGTGAAGGCTGTGAAGAAGGCCAGCGTTCCCGACGGGGCCATCAACGGCAAGTTCAGCGTCAATAACACTGGCAAACAGGTTTACTTCGCGAAGGGCAACCTGCAGGCGGTATGTACCTCTGCCGATAACAATCCTTCCGACCCGGAAACATTCACTTGGCAATTCGCTGAGAACCAATGGGACTGCGTCGGCAATAATGCTGCCAACAACAGCATCGACGGCAACGGTTCTGTATCGGCAGCAGGCACCGTGGACCTCTTCGGCTGGAGCACCGCCACCACAACCTATGGCATCCACAACAGTACGACCGCTAGCGACTACAGCGGTGACTTCGTCGATTGGGGCGGGACCATCGGCACAGGCTGGCGCACGCTGACCAAGGACGAGTGGAACTATCTGTTCATGACACGTGAAAGCGGCAGTAAAGTTAATGGCATGAGCCCCAGCCCTGATAACGCCCGATATACTCATGCTACCATTAACACAGACAATGGAACCGATGGTATTAGAGGTATGATATTGTTTCCTGACGGTGTGACGGTAAATTATAGCGATGCCACCTACTGGGGAGGAATCAACCAATATAGTAATTGGAATGGTTCTACCAAATGTACAACAAGTCAGTGGAATGCTCTTGCAGCCAAGGGTTTCGTTTTCCTGCCCACCGGAGGTGTCAGAAATGGAACAACAATTAGCAACTCCAACAATAACGGATACTATTGGTCATCATATACAGCCTCTTCTACCAATGGATCTGCTCACTACACTCGCGTTGTTCCTGCAACTGAGCCTACCACGGACTACGATTCTCGCAAAATAGGTATCTCCGTGCGACTGGTTTACGACGTCGAATAATCCCCTCGCGCGCGTATATATTATAAAAGGTATAAACAACATAAAGAATACAATTATGCAAAACATAAAGAAATATTTTATGACGCTCGCACTGCTACTCACGGCAGTCACGGGCGCGTGGGCCGAGGAGAAAATGGTGACAATAAATTCTAGCACCATGTCCTCGGGAGCGGTTACAGCTACAGGATTCAATCAATTCGAAAATTCTTTATATGTAAGTAAAAATACTGCAACCATCACAACTAGTGAAGGTGTTATCACCAAACTGGTTATCAAGAAAGGCGATATATATGGAGGTGGATTCACTGAAGCCAACGTAGGCGTGACGCCAGGCACCATTACCTACGGCTCCGACGAGATTACCGTCACGGACATCAATGCCGAGAGTGTGACACTGTCGAGAAAGGGAAGTGACAACTGGTCTACATCCTCTGTTGATGTTTACTACGGCGAGCCCACCGAGTGGGAACTGAAACCCGACGCAACGGGTAAGATATGGACACTCGACAAGATGCCCGCCAACGACATTGAGCTGCAGGTGGAATACTTCAACACCTTTATCCTGACCCTGGGTGCAAATGCTAACGAGAAGGGTACCGTGGAGGTCTTCAATGAGCTGACTGTCAACGACGGAACAATTGTCAACAATGTTGTTCCCGCTTACACCATCTGGTTCGATGATATGACCAAATCGCAATATGTGATTCCCGCCGCTAAGCTGAGCACGCTTAACGGCTGCAAAATCAAGAGTCTGAAGTACTATGTCAACGAAACCACAAACTGGGAATCAAGCAAGGATATCGATGTTTTTGTGAAAGAGGTGGACTATACCACGATGACAGCCTTGGAGGACAAGGCCAACTGCACCAAGGTATATACCGGCAAACTGAAGGTTGCTAACGGCGAGGCGATTATAACCTTCGATGAGCCTTACCTCTACAACGGCGGCAACCTGCTCGTGGGGCTTGAGAACCTTGAAAAAGGTGAATGTAACAACTTTGACTTCCTTGGCGTGGACGCAGAAGGTGCTTCGATGGGAGGCCATGGTGGCAGTTACTATGACTATAATTTCCTGCCTAAGGTCACCTTCGCCTTTGACAATCCTAATATCAAGGACAATGGCGACGGCACGTATGAGGTGGAGCCCGGCGCACAGATCACTGTCAAGGCTACTCCTGCCGAGGGCTACTACCTGAAGAAGTGGAGCGACGACGAGACCAACAATGAGGCCATCCGCACCATCACCATGGAAAGCGACACAACGCTCACAGCCATCTTCGATAATTGTGCCGTCCTGACCATCGCTGCCAACGACGCCAGCAGGGGTGTGGCTTATATTGTCAACGCACAAGAAAAGCTCGTTGATACGTTCGATACTGAACATACCAATGGAACTGTGACTAAACTTGATAGTTTTAACGACATTGTTGATGGTTACTGGGTCAACAACAATGATTATTATAGTAATATTGGTGTTCATTGTAATAGTGATAACTTAAATGTGAGCCGTGTCGTGTTCTATGGCTCTGGCGATAACAGCTACGAGGCCAGTGTCAGTGGCTATGAAGTAATGGTATTTCTCAAGAACGGCAACACCTATAAGGACTGGGATTGCACCGAGCTGCTGTGGACAGGTGGCGTTCGCAAGCTCGATGTCTATGCCACTGAGTATGCTCTTCCAGAAGGCGTGAGCGAGACAACCACACCTGGCTCATACTACGTCGTTCCCGGTTCGAAGGTGCCTGTAGAGGCTGCTCCTTTCGTACAATATAGTTTCAGCGGTTGGAGCAACAGCGAGACGAAGGCTGCCTTTGAGCTGACCGTCAACGAGACAACGAGCCTCACCGCCAGCTTCGTGGCTAACCCAGTGCTCACCATTGCCCCAAACAGTGCTGAGATGGGTGCCGTAAGCATACAGACTTTTGAGGGCGAAGGCCTGATAGCAAACGTCGTGGCTGCCAACGTGGAAGGAGATGCTGAGGTAGAAGGTATCTATATAAATGCGCCCTCCATTGGAGCTGAACAAACGGAATGGACGAATAATGATGAACATCCATATCATTTCGTAATAGAAGACCAAAAGGTTTCTAGCGTCGTCTTCTACGGTCGCAACGGCCGCTATGTTTCGAAGGCTGACAACAATATGTATACCTCACGCACGATGGAACCCCAGGCGGCTCCCCGCAGAAAATCTGCCATGGTTGGCGGCAGCGTCTATCTCAAGGATGGCAACACCTACAGAGATTGGAATTGCACCCAGCTGCTGTGGAAGGGCGGCGTGACACGCATCGAGATCTACGGCAACGGCATAGTGCTGCCTGATGGCGTTGTAGCAATTGACGCAGAGGCTGGCACCTACACTGTGGCTCCCGGCACCGAAGTGACCGTAACTGCAACACCTGCAGAGAAATATCATCTGCAGTCTTGGAGCGATGATGCCGAGGTGAACGAGCAGAACTCTAACACCTTCACCATGACTGCCGAGAACAAGAACCTCGTCGCTTTCTTCATGCCTAACACATACCAGTTAGTTATCGGCGCCGGCGAGTTCGCTACCTTCTATGAGGACTGGAACGTGAAGCTCGACGAGGACACGCCTGAGGGTGTGAACTTCTACACAATCGCCAGCATTAGCGGCGAGAACGCCGTGCTGAGCGCAGCTCTCGAGGGCGTTGTGGCTGGTCAGACTCCTCTGCTGGTTTACAACGGCACCGAAAATGTACTGCTGGTGACCATCGTTCCTACTACAGAGACTGCAGAGGCTACTCCTTCATTCGCCGAGCAGTTCTGTGGCACCGCCATCGACAAGGAGTTCACCGCTGCCGACATGGAAGCTGCCGACTTCTACGCTCTCTCTGGCGGCAAGATCTTCGTACAGGTAGAGGGCGAGGGCACACTCGCCGCTAACCAGTGCTGGCTGCAGTTCAACCACGAGCTGACGCCAGGCGCCCGCAGCATCAACCTCGTGTTCGAGGACGAGACAACCGCTGTTGAAAAATTGAAGAATTCAAGAATTGAAGAATTGAATGGCAACTGGTACGACCTGAATGGCCGCAAGCTCAACGGCATGCCTACGAAGAAGGGTATCTACATGAACAACGGACATAAAGTGGTTGTGAAGTGAAAATAGAGCCTACGGATTTTACGGATTATACAAATTATTTTTCAATGGAATATATATTCGTAGAATTCGTAAAATCCGTAGGAAAACATCAAGACCTATAGATTATACTAATTTAAAATGATACAGAATATGAAGAAAAAGATATTTAGTTTGCTCGCACTACTCATGATTGCCATGAGCATGAGCGCCATGCAGATTTTCGTCAAGACAGTGACGGGAAAGACCATCACCATTGATGTGGAACCCAGTGACAGCTTCGAGAACGTCAAAGCCAAGATCGAGGACAAGGAAGGCATCCCTGTAGAAATGCAGAAACTCATCTATGAAGGCAATGTCCTCGAGGACGACAAGACCCTGGCCTACTACAACATCCAGAAAGAGTCAACAATCCATCTGGTATTGAAAACCTTTTTCGACCTTACCATCGCCGACAACGCTCATGGTGACATAGCCTTCAAGAAAGGTGAGAACACCGCGACCCGTGCCGAAGAGGGCGACGTGATAACCGTCATCGTCACCCCACAGGATGGCTGGGCTGTTAACGGCGTTGCTGCCAAGGCTTACACCACATGGTCGTCAGCCTCAAGGAAGGCTCCCAGCAAAATCCCTGTGGTCAACGGCATCGAGTTGACAGCTGGTCAGGCCGCTAACACATGGACCTTCACCATGCCTGCATCCAGTGTAAAGATCAGCGCCAACTATATCCCCGTGGCACAGTTAGCTACAGCTCCCGCAGCTGCTGAAGGCATCATCGCTGGCGAAGACAAGGCTATCGTCACTGCCGGTCAGACCGAGCAGGGCACCATGAAGTACTTCGCTACCACCGCGCAGCTCGAGCAGGCTCCTGCCACCACCGCTGAGGGATGGACCGCTACCGTGCCCACCGCAACTGGCTATACCGGTGACATCACAGAGGACTTTACCGTCTATGTTTATTACTTCATCGACGCTGCTGACGGCTATGCCGACACAGAGGTCTTCGGCCCCATCGCCGTCACCGTTGTTCGCAACATGTTCGACCTGAATTTCAAGGAAGGTACTCCCGATGCCAACAAGTGGACCATCGAGCCGACGAAGGCCAAGCTCGGCACGGAAGTCAAGGCCACCTACAGCGGCACCCGCCACGTGAAGGGCTTGAAGGCCGTGAAGAAGGCAGTTGGCCCTGTGACCTACACCGAGCTGAAGGGCGGTGAAGTGCTGCACGTGGGCGACATTCTTAGCGATGCAAACGTAGGATATTTCTTTTCGGACTTTAATTTATTGCCGGGTAACTGTCCTTTCACTGTAATAAGGGCCAACATCACCGGAGACGAAGAGGAACCTACTGTTACGCCTGCCGACGATGGTGCATATTATGTGATTCAGGATAAGGAGGGAGATTACTATTTCATATTCAAAAATCTGCCTGTCACTGCCACGTCCGACGGCATCCTCATAACAATTACTGGCGAGGGTGCTAATTACAGAAATTGCACTGTCTCCGTTCACGAGCCGTAACCCCTCACGCACGCGTATATATAATATAAAAGGTATAAACAACATAAAGAAATACAATATATGAAAACAATATCAAGATATATAATGACGCTCGTGGCGCTGCTACTGCTGGTTGCGGTACCGGCAAGTGCCATGCAGATATTCGTCAAGACGCTGACGGGCAAAACCATCACGCTCGACGTGGAGCAGACGAACACCATTTTGGAAGTAAAAGGAATGATTGAGACCAAAGAGTCGATACCTGTCCTGAAGCAGAGGCTCATCTTCGCAGGCAAGCAGCTCGAAGATGCGAAGACACTGGCCGACTACAACATCCAGAAGGAGTCGACCCTCCATCTTGTTGTTAACCCCGACTACATCGAAGTAACCCCCGTCGACGGCCCCGAGGTGACATGGAACGCCACAACGAAGCAGGCAACGTTCACGATGCCCGCCTACGACGTGGAGCTGACTCCGGAGTACTACCCCGGCATGCTCACCCTGCCCGCCAGCCTCACCGGCGGCAAGCTGGAGGTGGTAGGCTTGACCGGCCCCTTCACGAAGCTGGAAGTTCCCGCAACGTGGGAGAACGACAACACCCTGCTTTCGGCTGCCCACCTGCCCGGCCTCAAGGAAATGACCGATGCCGAAGCCGAGAATTGGACCGGCGCATCCGGTGAGTATGTCATTCTTATTTACGGCTTCGATGGTACGAATGCGAAAACGGCAACCTATTTTGGTGGTGAATTTGCCTATGCCAGTCCAGAGGATGTAAAACTATCTCAATTAAAAACTGCAAGTGCCGAGGCTGAGTTCTACTACTCCTCAGAAGCACAGATGCCCGCAGGCTTCGAGAAGGACGAGGAGGGCAACATCTACGTAGAGCCCGGCACCGAGTTCCAGGTGAAGGCCGTGCCCGCCGAGGACTACCACCTGGTGAGCCTGACCGACGGAACTAACGACATCGAGGTGGACGCCGACGGCATCGCCACCATCACCATGCCCGACGAATACGCTGACCTCACCCTCACCGCCACGTTCGCCGAGAATACCTACAACATCACCTTCGCCGAAGGCAACCCCGAGCCCACCAAGTGGACCGCTACTCCCAACCCCGCCAAGACCAACGAGAAAGTGAACGTGAAGTACACCGGCGAGCGCAAAGTCATGGGCGTGAGAGCTGCGAAGAAAGCGGCGACTCCAGTCGCTGAACCGGTTGCCGAGACCGTGACGTGGGACTTCTCGAAATTGACGGGTTCTTACGAGCTTGACGGGGGGCACGAAAACGGAGGCGTGACGCTCCAAGGCGAGGGTAGCCTGAACTTCAGCAGCGCCTATATTCAGTTAACGGGCATCAATCCCCTCACCTTTACAGCACCGTCTGGCAAGAAATTCACGAGCATCGTAATTACTGCCAATGAAATTTATCTCTCTGGCACTGGCTGGAGTAAAAACAAAGCTGCCCATACCGCCACTTGGTCGGGTTCCTCTACAACAGTCAGCCTCAATGGTGAGGTCTATGAAATCTCATCGATAGTCTTCACTATAGAGGATGCCGACTAACGCCCTCTCGCGTGAAGTAATACTTATTTATCACGAATTAGAGAATTAGAGAATTATTTAATCCGACAGGAAGCAACCAACGCATGAATTGAAGAAAGAGAAGAAATTGGCTCCGCCGAGCTAAAGGTTCTCTAATTCTCAAATTCTTGACAGAAAAGAATACATAGAAGAAAACTTAAAACAATGAATAACATGAAACATAAGATATTTTCACTGCTCGTGCTGCTACTGACCGCAGCCACGGGCGCATGGGCACAGGAGGAAGTCCTGCTGACCTACGTCACGGCCACCACCCAGACCACCTCCAGCCAGACGCCCGACGGCGTGGTCACGGTGTCGCTCAACGGCATCGGTTATTGCGATGCCAACTATGGATGGCTCAATAGCGGCAGCGTGACCGTCGAAGCCGCCCAGGGCTACACCATCACACAGTGCATCTTCTGGTCTTACGACGGAACCCCGCTTACGGACAACATGGCCCCCTTCACGGCCACGATTGTTGACGGTGGTGAGGGCCCCTCTTACGTTTCCACCGGTCAAGCAGTAAGCTATATGGACGGCATCAAGTACATCGAGGTCTACGGCACTGCCGCCCCAGCCATCGAGGTGACCCCCGTGGAAGGCAAGACCAACGAGTGGGAGTTCGATATGCCCGCCAGCGATGTGGAGCTGACACCCATCTACTCTGCTGCCACCATCTACAGTGGCGAGACCGAGACGCCATTTGAAACGCTGAATGAGGCTTTCGCAGCGGTGAAGGACGGCGACGTGATCAAGCTCGACTGGAACGTGACCGTGACCGAACAGCTGCAGACCCCCATCACGGACGGCGGCGTACGCTTCACCCTCGACTTCAACGGCTACACCCTCGACGGTACAGCACTCGTATACGCCATCAGTCTCAACAACAATGGTGACAGAATGACGTTCATTGACAGCACCGAAGGCGAGATGGGCGGTCTGATGGGATCGGTAATTTGCGTAGAAAATGCCATAGCCATCTTCGTTAGCGGACGTGCCAACGCAGGCTTATCTGCAGAGACGCTTAACTACTTCTGCTCAAAACCTGAAATGACAGGCCTCGCACTGGCCGACGGCAAGGAGTTCGTCGATCTGGAGGGTGGTGCCGATGCTAACGACGGCTTCACGGTGCGCTTGGCTTGGAAGGCCTTCGATTTCGCCATCGAAGCAGGACGTTTCACCACATTCTATGCTGACAAGAACATCGCGCTTGATGAATCATTAGCCGAAGGCATTGAAATCTACACCATCACTGCCATCGACACCGACCGCAGCACAGCTACCCTGTCTGCCCTCTACGGCACTATTGCCGCAGGCACACCAATGCTCGTCTATAACAGCAACGAGGACGACAAAGTAGTAAAATTCCTGGTAACCGATGAGGCCGCTTCTGACGCCGTGGCAGCTGTTCCTGAGTTCAAGGGCACAGCCGTTGACCTGGAATTCACTGCCGACGACATGGAGGCTGCTGACTACTATGCACTCTCTGGCGGCAAGGCATTTGCCAAGGTAAAGGGTGCAGGCACCATCGCCAAGAACCAGTGCTGGCTGCAGTTCGACAAAGAGCAGACACCAGGCGCACGCACCATCACCTTCATCTTCGATGACGAGACCACTAAGATAGGTCACACAGATTTCACAGATTCCACAGATAAGGCATGGTACACCATCGATGGCCGCAAGATTGCTGCTCCTACTAAGAAGGGTATCTATATCCTGAATGGCAAGAAGGTCGTGATTAAGTGAGAGAGATTTTAAACATGTAATTACCATTAATTGCCCATTAATTATCCATTAATTATTAATGACAAATTATATGGTTCATTCGTGGTAATTACATGTTAAGAAGAAAAAAGAACATTAAAGTATTTATGTATATGAAGAAAAAGATATTTAGTTTGCTCGCGCTACTCATGATGACCATGAGCATGAGCGCCATGCAGATATTCGTCAAGACACTGACGGGCAAGACCATCACCCTCGAAGTGGAACCCAGTGACAGTTTCGAGAACGTCAAAGCCAAGATCGAGGACAAGGAAAACATCCCTGTTGCCATGCAGAAACTCATCTTTGCTGGCAAAGAACTGGAAGACAGCAAGACACTGGCCGACTACAACATCCAGAAGGAGTCAACACTCCACCTGATAGTGAAAGATGGTAAGTACAACCTTACCATCGCCAATAACGAGCACGGCTCAATAAAATTTATGAGAGGCGAAAAAAGCGTAATGATGGCCAATGAGGACGACGTGATTACCATGGCCATCGCGCCCAATGAGGGCTGGGTGGTAGGTAGCGTCAGCGCTGAAGCCTACACAGATTGGGCCGCTGCAAGCCGCAAGGTAAAGGCTGTCAACATCCCCATCCTGGGCGATGTTACCCTGACTCCCGTTGAGGGCGTTGACACCGCATGGACATTCACCATGCCCGCCGCTAGCGTAGAGTTCAATGTCACCTATACCCCCGTGGCAGCCATCACCACTGCTCCCGCTATCGTTGAAGGCATCGTGGCTGGTGAGGACAAGGCCATCGTCACTGCTGGCATCGTAAACAAGATTGACGGCACCGAAAACCCACAGGGCACCGTGAAATACCTCGTTACCCTCGATGGTAACATGACTGCTACACAGGCCCAGGCCGCTAACGGCTGGACTACCGAACTGCCCACCGCAGCCAGCTATACTGACGACGTGGCTGAGGACTTCACCGTTTATGTATGGTACTACATCCAGGCTGCTGAAGGCTTTGCTGACAGCGAGCCCGTACGCCTTGAGGTTACTTTGAAGAAGAACATCTACGGTATCGGCTTCTCAGAGGCTACTCCCGAGGCCGACAAGTGGAGCACCACTCCTGCCGACAAGGCTAAGATGGGCACCAACGTCACCGTCACCTACACCGGCTCGAAGAAAGTGCTCGGCGTGAAGGCGGAGAAGAAGGCGGCGACTCCGGCTGGGCCTGTGACCTACACCGAACTGAAGGGCGGCGAAGTGCTGCACGTGGGCGACATTCTTAGCGATGCAAACTTAACATATTTATTTTCGGACTTTAATTTATTGCCGGGTAACTGTCCTTTCACTGTAATAAGGGCCAACATCACCGGAGACGAAGAGGAACCTACTGTTACGCCTGCCGACGATGGTGCATATTATGTGATTCAGGATAAGGAGGGAGATTACTATTTCATATTCAAAAATCTGCCTGTCACGGCCACGTCCGACGGCATCCTCATAACAATTACTGGCGAGAATGGTAATTACAGAAATGGCAATGTCTCCGTTCACGAGCCGTAACCTCTCGCGCGTATATATAATAAAGGTATAGTTCTTCAAGAAAACAAGAAGACAAGAATACAAGAATCAATAAAAACATTAAGATTATGATACATAATAAATTTAGATATCTATTGACGCTCGTCGCGCTATTCGCAATCTCGACGGGCGCATGGGCCGAGGGAACGGTCTATACCGGTTCTGTGGCAATTACCAGCCTGAAGGTGGGCGACATCCTCGCCGAAGGTGCATCAATCAACGGCAGTGGTTCGATCATCTTTGATATCAATAGAGTTAAGGTGAATGGAACATTGCAGACAGAGGGTTTTATTTATCTATATACGAGCGATTTCGACAGCTTTGGTGCTGAAGGCGTCATTTCTCTCATTTCTATCTCAAACAATACCACCATTTCTCCTGTCGATAAGGATAATAACGACGGCAACGCCTGGGAGGTGACGAATGTAGAAAATAATAATTACATCCATATCCAAGGTATCACCTACGCCCCCGCCCCCATCACCGTCGAGTGGAACGCCTCGACCAAGACCGGCACGTTCACCATGCCCGGCAGCAACGTCGTGCTCACCCCGCAGTACGCCCCCGCAGCCCAGCTCGATGAGAACGGCGCACCCGCAGCCGTCAGCGGCCTGGAGATAGCAGCCGACGCCGCCATCATCACCGCCGGACAGTCGGCACAGGGCACACTGCTCTACGCCGTG
>Ga0265298_10000202_pt1 | contig 91670 bp, 76 predicted proteins | sample AusTroGonzalo_MG_3_FD_193486 | JGI IMG/M metagenome (GOLD analysis project Ga0265298, IMG submission 193486) | Bovine rumen microbial communities from tropical cattle in Woodstock, Queensland, Australia - Gonzalo_01 | ecosystem: Host-associated > Mammals > Digestive system > Stomach > Rumen ...
ATGATCCCGTTTACCGCGACCTTTCCGACGATGAAGCATACCGCATCCTGGACAACCTCGGTCAACGGCCGCTGGACGTCGGCGACGAGGGGGTCCGCATCTCCGGCGCTGGTTCGCAGGAAAAACTGGTCGCCTGTATCCGCAACGGGAAAATATCCCTGCCGCTTTACGGAACGCCCTCCACGCACATCATCAAACCGGCGATCCCGAACTTCCCCGACAGCGTGTTCAACGAGTTCTTCTGCATGAGGCTCGCCGCAAAGTGCGGCATCCCGGCTGCGGAGTGCGACATCCTGACACTGAACGGTGAACCGTTCTACACCGTGTCCCGTTTCGACCGCGAGACGGCGGACGGCATTACCGTGCGTCTGCATCAGGAGGACTTCTGCCAATTGCTGAACGTGCCGCCGAAGCTTAAGTATCAGGAGGACGGCGGTCCGGGCGTCGAGGAGTGCATGCGCAGGATGACGGAGATCAAAATGCCCGCCGCAGGGAAATTGGGCTTTGTCCGGCTGCTCATCTTCAACTTCCTTACGGGCAACTGCGACGCCCACGCCAAAAATTACGCCGTGCTCTACCGCAACGGGCGGCCGTCGTTCGCCCCCGCGTATGATCTGCTCTCGACGATGGTTTATGACTCCATTGCCAAACGTTTTGCCATGAGCATCGGCGGCGAAACGCGGATGGGGATGCTGACCCGAGACCACTTCGCGGAACTGGCCCGGCGCTGTGATCTCAACCCAAAACTTGTACTGGCGGAACTGTCGCGTCTGGCGGAAGAGCTGCCCCGAACGGCGCAGGCATTGGCAGATGAGCTCAATGCGAGCCATCCCTGCAGCATATACGAGAGCATCGTATGGGAAATCGGCAAACTCTGCCGCAAAGTGCTTGACTGACACCGCATTTTCTTCCGGTTCGCAAAGGACCGGAGATTCTCTGCCCCCATCTTCTGACGGGGCGGAAACACACATCTGACGTCTCTGAAAGCTCCGAAAACTCTCTGTTTCGGGGCTTTTGTGTGTTTCCGGAGAGAGGCTGTCTCTGTCACAACGGTTTACGCAGTAAAGAGTTCAACGGCATCGGCCCGAAAAATCATTGTAAACTCAGACACTTCAGAGACTCTGAAAAACGGCTGCCATGTGGGATTCGAACCGGAGACCTCAGACGCCAGCCCGGAAAAAAATCCCGATTTTTTCAAAAATCAGGGGCCAATTTGCACCCCTGCTTGGCGATAACCCCGATAGAGGGGTCCGGTTGCCGACTTTTTTTCATCTTTTTTGAAAAAAAGTCCGTTTCCCTTTGATCATTTGCCGAAAAATTTTGAATATACGGTATGGAAGGTTTTTCCAGAAAAGGGGGTGAACGTTTCGCGATTTTTTGCGTATGTACGGGACGGTCGAAAGACGGGATCAAAACTTTTTTGAAAAAAAGTCCGTTTTTCCCTGATCGTTTGCCGAAAAAACCTGAATAAAGGGGATGAGAGATTGCGGCGCGGTCATCAGGATGGCGGTGTCGTGCACCTGCCGGGACGGTCGATTCCGAAAAATTTTTGAAATTTTTTCTGAAATCAGGGGCCAATTTTCAATCTGCCTGGCAGTAACCCCGATAGAGAGTTCGTGTGTGAAAACGGAAAACTGAACATAAGGAGCATGAAGATGCCTGTCAGACGGGGAACCTCACGGATCGGGCTTTTCCCATCTTTTTTCAAGAAAAAGGGAAAAATCACTGAGCGTTTGCGAAAAAATTACGAATATACGGCTTGGAAAGTTTTTTGAAAAAGTCGGAACACTTCGCGATTTTTTGCGTATGTACCGGGTGGCAGAAATGAGGAGTAGGATTTTTTTCGAGAAAATGCGGTTTTTTACTGAGCGTTTGCCGAAAAAACCTGAATAAAGAGGATGACGGGTAGTGCGCGTCCATCGGCGGATGTCGGTGTCGCACACCTGCCGGGACGGCCGAATCCAAAAAATTTTTGAAAAAATTTCAGAAAATAGGGGCCAAAATACCCCCCTGGGTGGCAATAACCCCGATAGAGGGATATTTCGTCGGCGAGTCGACGAAGTGTCGGAGAGTTTTGAAACGAAGAAGGAACTTAGTGAAAGGAGTCCGAATGGAAACGAAAGAAAAATTTGTGGAAAGCAAAGTCGTCATGATGCCCGTTGGCGAACTCAAGGCAGAACCGCCGTTTTGCGAGGTGTTCGATATCAGGGAATCGGATTTGCAACAGGTGATCGCAGCAATCCGGGATAAGGGTTTTGATACCCTTTATCCGATTGTAGTCTGGGAGGGGCATGGCAATGTCGTTGTGGACGGCCATACCCGGCTGGTCGCGGCAAAGCAGCTCGGTTATTCCACCGTTCCCGTTGTACCCCGCGTCTTTGCGAATGAGGAAGAAGCTATTCAGCATACGATCGCGGCACAACGGGTTCGCCGTTCCCTGTCACAGGCGGAACTGATGAAATGTGTCGCTGTGATGCGAATGAAGATGGCGGCCAAGAAAGAGGAACAGAGTGTCAAAGGTTTGACACCCATTCCGCAGGGACGGTCAACGCAGGTCATCGCCGATGCCATCGGCTCGACACGGGGAACTGTGGATAAAATCGAGAGGATCACACGGAACGGAAACCCGAAGCTGATTGAAGCGGTCCGGAATGATGAACTTACCATCAATCAGGCGCACGAAATCGTCAAGGGGGACGAGCGGAAAAAAAGACAGCTGGCGTATGCCGAAGAGGTTATGGGAAAGAACGCTCCTGCGAATCGGGAACGGTTCTTTCTCTACAGGGGCTTTGCTGAAAAATCTCCAATCTCTATGCGGAGTTTTTGAAGACGTATCAAGATGAGTTTCGTGACCGGGAAATGTGCGAATTCGACTGGGGAGATCTCCGGGAGCAACTTATCAGAGGGCTGGACCGAGATTTGATTTGCCATCTGGGAAAAACGGGCGAGGCGGATCGCGCGATACAATATTCGGCAACTTTGGAGAGTTACGAAGAAGGCTTGGACTATTACTATGAAAAACATCATAAAGAATGGGAGGCACAGCATGTTGTAACGGAATAAGCACCCTGTCCGGCAGGGGGCTTTGCCGGAAAGTCTTTTTCTGAATCAATGCACGGTTTCGGACCGGGACACCGGAGCCGCGCATTCTTTTTGTCCCTCAACCGAAAGGAAATACAATGACAGCAATCATGTCGGCACCCCCTGCTTCGGCAGGGCGGAAGTTCAATCTGTTCAGTCCTGCAGCCCGAGCGGACAGAGGACTGAACATTACCAGCGGCGGTGAAACTATGGATAAAACGCAAAATGACATCTTGAAGTGGGTCGATGAGGATCTGGAGAAATCCGGTCTGTCCCGGCAGGACATGGAAGTCCAGCCTTTCACAAATGAAAAATATCTGGACCAGACGGTCAGCGGATACAAAATTATGTTCCGCTATCCCGATGGCGCAGCTATGCGCGACCGGCACAATCATGAGTTTTTCCGGATGCGGTTCCAGCCGCCTCTGCCGGTGGGTGCCAGTGGAGAACGCATGAAATACGGCGTTGCCGTCGGCGCGGGCAACCATTGCTATATTCCGGCTGATGTGCATGGGTATCTGATGGGAGACCCTTCCGCTCCGCTGTTTTTGACGGAAGGCGAGAAGAAAGCGGTCAAAGCGACGAAAAGCGGCATTCCGACCATCGGACTCCCCGGAATCTGGAACTGGCTCGCCTCCAAAGATGAGCGCCGGGAGGCAGGGTCGGAGCACAAGATCCACGAAGACCTGACCCCGTATCTGTCCGGCGGGCGGGATGTTTACCTCATCTATGACAGCGATTCCCGCGACAGCAGGCGAAAGGCCGGGCCGTTTACCCGCAATGCGATCTATCTCGCCGCCGAACTGGACAAGTCCGGCTGCAGGTTGTTCCGGGTGGATGTGCCGCAGGAGTCGGAGGATGAAAAGACCGGTCTTGACGATTATCTTCTGGATCATACGGCGGAGATGTTTCTCGCCCATGTCAACGAGACCAGGGAACTGATCGACCCGCAACTTGCACTTCAGTTTGCCGATCCGTACCGGGAGATCACCGAGGAATTCGGGCCGCCGTTTGAAGTGAAATACACCAAAGAAGGAACGATTTCAAAGGTCATCTACAACCAGACGTGGAATGCCCGTTTTCTGGCAACCCGTCACCAGTTGCTGTTTGAGCCTGACGAGGGAAATTTTTACCGCTATGAAGAGTCTCGCGGCATCTGGCAGCAAATCACCGAAAAGAGAGTGATCGCACTTTTGAACGATGATCTGAAAGACTATTGGCGTGCCTATCATCCGGTGGAATGGCGGTCGCTGATGCTCCACTGCACCAACAACTCCTTCAAGCAGACAACGGAAATGCTTCGCGGTATCGTAGAGAAACACGATGCGTTCCGCAGAATCCCGGAAAGACGGCTGATTCATCTGCAAAACGGAATGCTCGACCTTGAGGAAATGGTCATAAAGGATTTTGACCCGAAATACCATTCGAGAAATCAGATCCCGTTGGAGTTCGATCCCGAGGAGGATTGTCCGCGATTCCTGAATGAATTGCTGGCTCCGGCGTTGGGCAACGAGGCCATTGAAGCCTTTCAGAAATATGCCGGGATGACGCTGCTTGGCGGCAACGACGCCCAGCAGTTCATGCTCCTTGAGGGTACCGCCGGGGGCGGGAAAGGCACTCTGGTGGAACTGCTCAAAAAGGTAATCGGCGAGGAGAACATCGCCGAATTGCGGACGATGCATGCCAATGACCGGTTTGAATTCTCCGGCTATGTCGGAAAAACTTTGCTCATCGGCGCAGACGTGCCGGGAAACTTTCTCCAGCAGTGCGGTTCGGAATCCATCAAAAAACTGACCGGCGGCGACCTGCTGGATGCGGAATTCAAGCACGCCAACGGCAGAAGCAAACTGCGCGGAGAATTCAGTATTGTCATCACGTCCAACAACTCTCTGCATGTTCGTCTGGACGGCGACAACGACGCATGGCGCAGACGGCTGATCCTGCTGCGCTTCCGGAATGCGCCGCCGACAAAACCGATTGCCCGTTTCGCTGAAACGCTCTTTCGCGATGAGGGAAAGGGCATCCTTAACTGGATGGTCCAGGGCGCGGCAAAATATCTGGATGACCTGGAGAAATTCGGGCGGATTCATCTCGGCGCACTGTTGCAAAATGATGCCGACGATTTGCTGTACAAGTCGGATTCCGTCCACAATTTCGTCGCAGATCGTGTGAGGCAGAGTGACGGCGGTACCATCATATCGCAGGATGCGTATTTGCCGTATGTGAACTACTGCGGTGAAAACGGGTATGTTACCGTGACTCGGGAACGTTTCTTCGCCTCGTTCAAGAAGGAAATGGAACGCAGTTTCAACGCCCGCTGTGCTCACAACACAGGTCCGAATCGGTCCAATCGCGGATACAAAAACTTCTCACTCATCTGATCATCCGGGACGGGTGGGACGGCATTTTTCTATTACTTGTAATACACAGCGGAGAAGATATGTATTGCATGTATGTAGTTCCATAAAAAATTGGATTTGCCGTCCCCGCCGTCCCTGAAAGGGGTTTCATGTCGGACAAACCGATCAAACTGAACTGGGATCTTTTCAAGATCGTCCGCAAGGGAGCAAATGCGGATGATCTCTTTACAAATGCCGATCTTGGCATGGGAGGCACATGTTCCAAGGAAAAAGCGATGACCTCGCCGTCAGTCCGCCGCACGCCCGCTCCAGGCGAGCCGCTGGTGTACTGCGCGAAATGTCGGGAGTGGACACCCATGCGCTGGCGGCCTAAATCTGAGCGCGGCAAACGCGCCGAGCAGTGGTTTCAGTGCGAATACTGCGGCGGACGCGATCTGACGCTGCGGTATTTGCCGCTCCAAAGGCGCTGATTCGCAGAACAGTCACGCCTTGGCAAAGGGCGCAAAGCGACCCTCTTTGCGATGAATATTATTCTCGACGGTTCCCCCCTGCGGGGAAATTTCCAGTGGGCGCGCGGAAGGACTCCGGACCCCAAACAGACTTGCTTGCCGACGGCAAACAACATTCCTGATGGTCCCTCACGTGAGGGAATTATTTCACTGCCTCAGTGAGGCCTTGGCTACCACACTTGGCAGCTGAGTTTCGGCTTTCATTTCACCAACCAATCAACTATGCAAAAACCGCATTCCACATGCGGAGGGGATGCTTTTTGCCTCAAAAAAACACAGAAAGGACACCATGTCAACTCAAATCACACTCAACAGCGGAATCATCCTGCCGGACGCCCGGAAACCGGCCAACGATGCGATCCCCGAGAATATTCGGCAGCTGGTATCGCTGATGACCGCAGTTCTTGAAAGAATTTCTGAAAAACGACTGGATATATCCGGTCACAAGTGCTTATATACGAACCACAACGAAAGGAGAAGCGATCATGGAAGAATCCAGTATCATCCGCCAGTTGGCACAGCTCCGGACTTTGTCCAAGGCCAGCGCGATCCGCAAGCACGTGGAACTCTTCGGGTATGAACCGAGGCAGACCAGAAACCTCCCGGCGCTCCGGGTCCGTTTGGCGTTCCGCATCCAGGAACTCTATTACGGGGGAATCTCGGAGCAGACCCGGCAGAAAATGAAGCAGTTGGCCGACAAAGACCCGATGGCCAACCTCTGCCGCACCGGCAAAAAACCGCGGACGCCCGTGCTCGGAAAGCGCTACGTCCGGGAATGGGACGGCGTCCGTCACGAGGTCATCCTGCTGGAGGACGGCCGCGCCGAATACAAGGGCAGATATTTCCGGTCGCTGACGGCGGTGGTCGATCACATCACCGGCACACACATCAGCGGCTACGCATTTTTCAACATACCAAGGAGGAAGAACGATGGAGAATGAAGTCAAACAGGTCCGCTGCGCGATCTACACGCGTAAGAGCACGGATGAAAATCTTAATTCCGAATTCAATTCGCTGGACGCCCAGCGGGAGGCTTGCGAGAATTACATCCGAATCCAGGCGGAAAAGGGCTGGATCTGCCTGCCGGAACATTACGATGACGGCGGATTCAGCGGAGGGAATACCAACCGCCCCGCGCTGCAGAGGCTCCTGGCGGACATTGCGGACGGGAAAGTCGATCTCATCGTGATCTACAAACTGGACCGGTTGTCCCGGTCCCTGTACGATTTTGCCGGACTGCACAAGTTCTTCGAGGAACACAATGTGGGGTTCTGTTCCGTCACGCAGGAGATCAACACCAGCACTTCATCAGGCCGGATGTCCCTGAGTATTCTGATGGCCTTCTCGGAATTCGAACGGTCCATCGTGACCGAGAGAATCCGGGACAAGATGGATGCGACCCGGCGCAAGGGGGAATGGGTCGGCGGAACGGTCGCCTGCGGCTACAAGTTGGAAAACAAGAAGCTCGTCGTGGTCCCTGAAGGGCGGAGGTGGTCCGGCGGGTGTTCGACCGTTTCATCGAAATCCAGTCGCCGAAACAGATCGCCTACGAACTGAACCGCGACGGCATCCTGACCAATCAGGGGAATCCGTGGACGACCGGGCACATTTACCGGATGCTCAACAACTACACCTACATCGGCAAGATCGCCTACAAGAGCGACGTATTCGACGGCAAACAGGAGCGGATCATCACCGACGAGGTGTGGCAGCGGGCGCAGGAGATCCTGCAGTCCGACTCGCCGGTCAAGGATTACAAGGGCAAAATGGAGACTCTGGCCCCGCTGAAGGGCCTCCTTTACTGCGGTCACTGCGGATGCCGCATGGGGCCGACCTATGCAAAAAAGAATGACGACGTGATGTACACCTACTACCTTTGCACCAAGAACAGCAAACGGGGCGAGTCGCTTTGTCCGGTGAACCGGATCGGTGGCGGCGAGATCGAGGCGGCCGTGCTGATCCATCTCCGCAAGATCCTTCAAACGCCGACCATCGTCAATCAGCTGGCACTGAAGCTGAAGAGGCCCGGCAAGGAGGTGAACGAGCTGCTGTCCAGGCAGACGGAGTTGTGGGACGAGATGTTCCCGGCCGAGCGCAACCGTCTGATGCACCCGCTGCTAAAGAAGGTCACGCTCTACGAAGACCGCCTGGACTTGGATATCCGGACCGAGGGAATGCAGCAGCTTCTGGGGGAACTGGACTATGAAGACCATAATTGAACCGACCGAGGACGGCAATACCCGGATCAAGATTCCGATCGAATTCCGCTACGACAACGGGCGCAAGCGGATCTACTACCCGGAATTGCCCGACGAACAGCTGAAGATCAACGTGCCGCTGGCCACGGGCATCGCCCGCGCCTACCGCTGGCAGGAGCTCCTTGACAGCGGCGAATTCGATTCGCCGGAAGCCCTGGCGGAAGCGCTGAACGTGAACGTGTCCTACGTCCGGCGCTTTCTGAGGCTGACGCTGCTGGCTCCGCCCATCGTAGAGGCCATCTTCGAAGGGAGAGCGCCGTGGTCGCTTTCCCTGACGAAACTCGACACCAACCTGCCTTTCTCCTGGAAGGAACAGATGAAACTGTTCGGCATGGAGTAAAAGTCCGACTCCGGCAGAGCCGTGTGAAAACACCGCCTTGCCGGAGTTTTTTTGTTTCCTAGTTTCCAAATTTTTTAATGGGAACGACAAAAAAAAGCGGCGGAACATGTGAGTAGGAAATTCAAATGGAATCGTATATCTGTAAAAAATGATCTAATGTTTTATCTGGATGAGGACGCATCGAATAATCCAGAGACAACATCTCTTTTATTGAACGGAAAACAAGTCCTCCATGGCTGCCAGCATTTTTAACAAAACCTACATTATTTAATGTCACTGGCGATTTGATATCACCCTCAATAAGCGGGTTTCGACCAGTAAACATCTCGGCAAAAACCAAGCCAAGTTGAAACACGTCTGATTCTATGTGAAGCTTATCCCGACCATTGGCGAAATCAACCAACTCTGGAGTCCTATAAAAATAGGGCATCGCTACATAACCATCGATTTTTTCACCATTAGCAATGCTCTCATTCAGGCACTTTACATCATCGTCTGTTTGAGAGCAATCCTCAGATGATAAATCCTTCATCAACCCAAAATCTCCCAAAATAGCATTATGATTGTCTATAAAAATATTACCAGGTTTAATATCTCGATGAACGATATTTTTTTCTCGCAGAAAAGACAAGGCATTGAGAAGATTACACGAGATCAATATTTTTTCCTTGAAATCAATACTGTCACTAGCTATGCGTTGCTGCAATGTATTTGGCATATAGTTTGTAACAATAAACGGATAGGTTGTATTATTGCTTGTCAAAAAATATTCACCGGAGTCATGATGTCTTATTATAGAGGGATGAACAGTGTTTTTTAGAAAAGCAGCTTCCCTTCTGAAGCGTTCTATCCTAGTTTGAGATGACATATTATACAATATTTTTAAAACAAAAAGTAACCCTCGATATGATCCTGACGTACAAATTGTGAGATAAGATATTGCGTTACCTCCATGACCTAAACATTGTTTGACTTTATAAAAATTGCTCGTTGAAGATTGTATGGATTGCCCAACCCTAATAGCAGTTCTAATCATTTTTCTCTCCGATTTCATTTCGCCTTATTGAAAGGTTAATGAATAGTCCTTTATCTTTTCGAGTCATATGTATGATAGCATACTGTCCGTTATTTTTCAAACGCAGAAGGGAATTTTTTCGGGAATTTTGTATCTCTCTCTCGAATGGTATGGTTATTTGCGTTCTTCCAAAAAATGGGGTAGTTTGAGGGTGAATTGTCACGGCACCAGGTAGCGTGAGTGACAGAGAATTCAGAGAGAAAATCGCGGTTTTTAGCCGAAATACCGTCCCCGCGGGCCTCTCAGTCAAAAAGCACAAAAGCCGTAATTCCCTGATAATCAGGCAGAAAATACGGCTCTTTATCGGAACAATTTCCCGGCACTTGCCGTAGGAAATTGCAGTTTCTGGTGGAGGTGGCGGGAGTCGAACCCGCGTGTCGACACGGTACAGAAACGATCACTACATGCTTATTTTGTCATTGAAATTGCTTATCGTCCAGTCGGCTCCCCGGCAAACAAGAGAACCTTTCGGACTATCCCGTCTGAAATCTCGCCCGGACCCGGCAGGAAAAAGTCCGAAGCCAGCACCATAATTGACATCGCTTGCCGTCTATTGTGCCTCAACGGGGCGACGTGGCGGGAGATTAAGCCGCCAGAGCAAACTCTTCGTTCGCAGTTGTTGTTTCAACCGATGATTAACGAGGCCAACGGTCATCCTCGGCATGCAACCGATCCCACCCCGGGCCGGTCGAATCCGGAACACCCCCAGCAGTGCGATTTGCAAGTCCCCAATATAACGTGTTTTTGTCTTTTGTCAACCGTTAGTTTAGATTTTTTAGGGAAATTACCTTTTTTGCGGTTTGTCCCGTAGATCGGGTTTTTTGTGAATTATCCCGAAAGCCGCCATCCGATCGAGGCAAAAATGAAGCAAGACTCCTCATCGTTTTCCGCTGACGTTTTTTTCTTGCTTACTTCTTTTTTGGATTGCAAAAAAGAAGTAAGTGCCGTAAGTAGGCGGCGAGCCGCCGCACACGGCATAATTTCGTTTTTCTTGCCAAGCTTCTTTTTCCGTAAAAAAGAAGCGGGGGAAGTCAATCGCGGCGGAGGACTCCGGTGCAGTCGGTTTGCGCGATGTCGGTTTTCCACGCTTCCGGGTGTTCGTATTCGAGATAGAGGTCGGTGAAGGTAACGTTCCGCACTTGGTTCAGTTCGAAGACCCCGCGCGTTCCCTCGATCATGCAGAATTTGCGGGTGTTTTCCGGGATGTCGAGTGCGCCGTCCACTTTCAGGTCGATGTTCGTGAAGCGGATGCCGCTGATCTCTCCGACGCCGTTTCCCCGCAGCATCGAAGGATGCCGGACATGCCCGGTCACATTTTCGAAAACGATGTTGCGGATGGCTTTTGCGCACGGAGTTTTTGCGAATTTGTAGTCCAACCGCAGAAACGCGAACTGCTCGACGTCCACGTGGAAATTGCGGAACGCGAGATCGTGGATGTCCACTCCGGTGCTCTTTTCGGAGTATTTGGAGTTGATGTGGATCGCCATGTGGCTGTCGTAACAGCTTATGCCGTCGAACTGGCAGTTTTTTATCTCGCCGCTGCCGACTCCGACTCGGATGGCGTGGGCGTAGTGACTGCGAAAAATGCAGTTCGACACCGTGACCCATTCGCACGGCCGGGGATGCTTCAGTCTGGCGGAGCAGCCCCGGAGCGTGAACGCGTCGTCGCCGACGCTGATGTTGCAGTCGGAAACGACGACTCGACCGCAGCAGTCGAGGTCGATCCCGTCGTTTTCCGACACATATGGCGAGTTGCGGATGTTGACGCCGCGGATATAGGCGTCGGTGCAGCCGAGGAGATAACACGCCCATCCGGTGGTGTCTTGGATGTCGACGTCGCAGAGCCGGATGTTTCGACATTCGCAGAGGAACATCATCTGCGCCGGGCGCCACTCTTTGCACTTCCATTGGGGACCGCCCATGAAGGTGTGCACGATCGTGTGATCCCGGAGGATGTTGCGGGCGTTGCCGTCGATGCGGCCGCCGCGGATAAAGATATTCTCCTGCTCCAGCGCGATGATGAGGTGCTGACCGCTTTTGCCGCAGCAGCCGTTGTTCGTGTCCTGCGGACAGAAATCCTTGCAGTTGTAATCTGCGGGATCGGTGCTGGCGACGAGGATCGCGTCCGGCGCGAGTTCCAAGTCGCCGTTGCTGCGCAGGAAGATGCTTCCCGTGCGGTAGATCCCCCGGGGAAAGTAGACCGCCCCACCGGCGTCGATTGCTTTCTGGATGGCGGCGGTGTCGTTCGCGACACCGTCGCCGATCGCTCCGAAATCTCTGACGTTGTTCATCCTTCCCGTTCCCCGCACGGGGAGTGTTTTAACATCCCGCGAGTGCCTGATCGAAGTCCGCGATGATGTCGTCGATGTTCTCGATGCCGACCGAAACGCGGATCAGATCGGGCGAGACCCCCGCTGCGATTTGTTCCGCTTCGGAGAGCTGACGGTGCGTCATGCTCGCCGGGTGGAGCACGCCGGTCCGGACGTCGGCGACGTGGACGACGATCGCGGCAAGCTTCAGATGGTTCATCACCCACTCGCCTGCCTTCGCTCCGCCCTTGACGCCGAAAGTCAGCACGCCGGAGCAGCCCTTCAGGTACTTGTGCGCGGTGGCGTATTCCGGATCGTCCTTCAAGCCGGGGTAGCGTACCCAGCCGACCTTCGGATGTTTCTGCAGATGCTCCGCCAGAGCCTGCGCGTTGGCGGTGTGGCGTTCCATGCGCAGCGCCAGCGTTTCACAGCCGACCATGCTCAAAAACGCGTGCATCGGCATCATCGGGATGCCGTAGTCTCTTACCAGCTGCACCCGGAGTTTGACCGTGAAGGGCATGGCGGCGAAGTTCTTGGTGTAGATAAGCCCGTGGTAGCTCGTGTCCGGCTCGGTGAACCCCGGAAACTTGCCGCTCGCCGCCCAGTCGAAGTCGCCCTTTTCGACTACGATGCCGCCGACGCTCGTAGCGTGACCGTCGATGTACTTGGTGGTCGAGTGGGTCACGATGTCCGCGCCGAAGTCGAAGGGACGGCAGAGCACCGGCGTAGGAAAGGTGTTGTCGACGATGAGCGGGATGCCGTGAGCGTGCGCGGCGGCGGCAAAGACCTCGAAGTCAGGCACGATCAACGACGGATTGCCGAGCGACTCGACGAAGACCGCCTTGGTGTTGGGACGGATCGCGGCGTCAAGTTCTTCGCGCGTTGCCTTGGTCGAGACGAAGGAGAATTCGATTCCCGCCCTTTTGAGCGTGTTGGTGAAGAGCGAAACAGTCCCGCCGTAGAGCCCCGCCGAGGCGAGAATGTGATCCCCCGCGCTCGCGAGGTTCATCAGCGAAAAGGCGTTCGCCGCCTGTCCGGAGTTCACGGCAACTGCGGCGACGCCGCCTTCCAGCGCCGCAATCTTCTTTTCGAACGCATCCACCGTAGGATTGGCGAGCCGGGTGTAGAAAAAGCCTTCGCGCTTGAGGTCGAAGAGGTCGGCGACACTTTGCGCATCGTCATATTTGTAAGTCGTGCTCTGGGCGATGGGAACGACGCGCGGAGCGCCGTTGCCGGGTTCGTATCCCGCCTGAACGGCGAGCGTTTCCAGTTTCCAATTGCTGTTCATGGTTGTGATGCTCCTCCATCTTTTGGGTTTTTCTATAAAATAATCCTGAAACCGGACAAATACAACGCCCCGGCGGTTGCACACGGGGGGATTTTGGTGTAAATTATATATTTGGTTAGAGATTTAATGTTTTTATCATAGCACGAAAGTCGAGGAACATCATGGAATTGGTGAATAATGAGATCCGCAACGCAATGGGCAACAGCTCTTGGATACGGAGAATGTTCGAGGCTGGTTTGGAACTCAAAAAACAATACGGTGCGGATAAAGTCTACGATTTCAGCTTGGGCAATCCCGATCTTCCGCCGCCCCCGGAAGTCAAGCGCGCGCTCACGGAGATCGCCGGACACGCCGACGAACCGTTTTCCATAGGTTACATGCCGAACGCCGGATTCATGAATGTCCGCGAACTGGTAGCCAAGCGAGTTTCCGCCGAACAGGGGTGCGAGCTCGGAGGTCCCAATGTGATCATGACCTGCGGCGCGGCTGGCGGCTTGAACGTCTTCTTCCGCGCGGTGCTGGAGCCCGGCGACGAAGTGATCGTGCCGACCCCGTATTTTGTCGAGTACGATTTCTACGCCGGAAATTTCGGCGGCAAGTTGGTAAAAGCACCGTCTAAAGAGCTCACCTTCGAACTTGACATCGCTGCATTCGAACGGGCGTTTTCGCCGCGGACACGTGCGGTCATCATCAACTCGCCCAACAATCCGACCGGACGGATCTACACGCGCGGCGAACTCGAAGCGCTGGCGGAGCTGATCCGTGCGATGGAGAAAAAATACAACCGGGCGATCTACCTGATCAGTGACGAGCCATATCGCTTCCTGAACTTCGCCGGGAGCGAACTGCCGCCGGTGATGGGGCTTTTTCCGCATGCGGTGGTGATCGGTTCGTACAGCAAAAATCTGTCGCTCGCCGGCGAGCGCCTCGGATATATCGCCGTGGCGCCCGGAATTCCCGGTTCGGATCAGTTGATGGCGGCACTGATGATGTGCAACCGTATCCTCGGCTTCGTCAATGCTCCGGCGCTGGGTCAGAAGATCATCGCGGAGTGCCTCGACGCCGAAGTCGATCCCGGTATCTACCGGGATCGGCGTGATGCCATGGCGCGGGTGCTGGATGCTGCCGGGATCGAATATACGATGCCGCAGGGGGCGTTTTACTTCTTCCCAAAGTCGCCTACCGCCGACGAAAGCGTCTTCATCGACGCGCTGCTCAAACAGCGTGTATTGGCGGTGCCGGGGCGCGGATTCGGGCGTTCCGGATATTTCAGGGTGGCGTTTTGTGTGGATCGAAAAGTGATCGAAGGGGCAACGGAAGGATTCCGCGCGGCAGTCGCTGCGGTCGCCGGCAAATGATAACAAGGGATGCGCGGAGGCGCTTATGTGGCAGGATATCGGTAACTTTTGTGTCAAACATTGCAGCATTCTGATTTATCCGCCTGCGGCGATAATGATTTCCGCTGTGTTGACGTGGATATGTATTCGCGTGATGCCCCGACTGGGAATGTTGGATATACCACGCGGACGCCACGCCCATGCCAAGCCGACTCCACTGGGGGGCGGAATAGCTATAGTCATCTCCTTTCTGATAGTGAGTTTTGCATTTGCCGTCGAGCATCGGAGTCAGCCGGAACTGTTGACACTTATCGGCAAATTCACCATTCCTGCCGTCGTAATCGCGATTACCGGACTTCTGGACGACCGATACGAACTGTCTTCATGGGTCAAACTGATGGCGCAGATAGCGGTCGGAGTGATGATCTACTATCTGGACGGCGGTTTCTATTCAGTATTCGGTTTCAGCTTGCCGGTTTATGTAGGATTGCCATTGACCGTGTGCTGGGTGATCGGAGTCATCAACGCCTTCAATCTCATCGACGGTCTTGACGGGTTGGCCGCCGGGTTGGCATGTGTGTCATCAGTGATCCTTGCCATTTGGGGTATGCTGCTGAGCCGGGGCTCCGGATACCCTACGATAACGATGATCTTCTGTGGAGCCTGTCTCGGTTTTCTGTTCTTCAACTTCTCGCCTGCAAAAATATTCATGGGCGATACCGGAAGCATGTTTTTAGGACTGTTTTTCGCTTTTTTGTGCAGCAGATACACTTCGCGCGCGGTGACGGTCAGCGCTCTGCTGGTTCCGCTGTTGGCGATCGGAGTGCCGATTTTTGACGTTTTTCTTGCTATCTGGCGGCGGGTTGTCCGCCGCATTTCCAACCCGGGATCGGCGGGTATCATGAGCGGCGATCACGACCATCTGCATCACCGGGTCATGAAACGCACCGGCAGTCAGCGTATGACAGCGTTGCTTTTGTATACGTTGATGGCGGGTATCGGTGTCGCATCGCTGGGCGGGGTGCTGTTGAAAGGGATCTTTTCCGGTGCCATATATATTGTATTGCTGATCGGTATCTTTTTGGCGATCCGATTGGCGGATATCGAGATGTTGGACAGTTTCGGTTGCGTCGTCAAGGGGTTGCAGCGTCCGAGTCGGCGGCTGTTGCTGGTCATCGCGCATCCGCTTATCGACTATGTGATGATATCGCTCGCTTATGTGGTGGTTTATTATATTTTCTTCGATCAGGAACCGGAGTTTCCGGGAACCTACGGATATTTGCTTTTCTGTGTGCCGTTGATGTTGATTCTCTACGCTTCCGGAATTTACCGGACTTATTGGCTGCGCGCCGGGATCAATCGTTATTACAAATTGTGCAAGATCTTGTTTACAGGCGGTATTTTTGAATTTGCCCTTATTTACGGCATGAATAATTACTGCTCGTGTTTTTTCAATGTGCCATCTGCAGAGTATCTGTACGGAGGGTATGTATTATTCTTTCTGCTGGTGTTGGTATTGGTTGCGGGAGAACGCTTTTTCATGCGCTATCTGGAAAGTTTCGGACTGCGCTCGCTGTATATACGTGTCAAGGTCTCCGATATTTCCGACATTCCCCGTCTGGTGCTGGTGGGCGGAGGTGTCGCATGCCGGCTTTTTATTCAGAATCTCTATTGTCGAAACTATTTGCAGAAGCCGCTGAAGCTATGTGGGCTTGTCGATGACGATCCGGCACTTCGACATCTCAATGTTTACGGACTTCCGGTTCTTGGTGGAACGGACGATTTGGAGGAGCTTTACGAGAAATCGCCGTTCGATCTGTTGATCATCACCACCAGTGTATCTGAAGAGGCAAGATGGCGGATCGAGGATTTTGCCCGCAGGCATCCGGTGGAAATCGGCATTTTTCGCGTGGATACTCACATGTGTCTGCCGGATGATCTGCCTCAAGCGCTCGCAGGTTTGTCGGAGACACGAAGTACCGATTCCGTCAATGCATAAATTGCGAAGCAGGCACGGCAATCAGTCACTCTGTTCTTCGCGGTCTTTGATTGCCGTGTCAAGGTATCTCATGGCATCTCTCAGCACGTCGCCGGAAAATCCCCGCGCCACGAGAAAACGCAGGGCTTTGGCTTGGCGCTTGCTGTGATCTTTTTCCCGAAACAATGACGGCAATTTGGATTCGATCGCCCGATATGCCGCTTCTGTTTCCTGTTCCTTTGACATGTTCAGAGCCTCTGCTGCGAACTCGGCGGATACGCCGCGTTGACGCAACTTTTGGCGTATGGAAAGCGCTCCATGCCCGCGTTCAAGCCACATTTCCGCGCAATCTTCGGCGAACATCCGATCATCAAGATAATGGTGTCGTCTGCACTCTTCGACGGCAGCTGCAGCTTCTTCCTGAGGGTATCCCGCCCGAATCAAACGCTGATTTAGTTCACCGCTCGAATAAGCGCGTGCCGACAGCAGACGCAATGCCTTGTCCAATGCGGAAATCGGGCGGTGCGGCATCATATCAGACCAGCCCCAGAGTTTTTCGCACGATGTCTTCGCCCTTCATGAATCCGAGCGCGCCATGTGGAGCATCTGTTTCGCTGAAACGCATCACTTGATCGGGGACGAAATCAGGACCGCAAATCGCTACCGGAACCGGCGTGGTGGTATGTTTGCGCAACTTTATCGGCACAGGGTGATCCGGCAGTACGGCGAAATTGATGTCGGCTTCTCCGCGCAGCGCTTCCCGAACCGGAGCCACGATTTTGGCATCGAAATCCTCAATGGCGCGAAGTTTCAGTTTGAGATCGCCGATGTGCGAACACTCGTCGATCGCTTCGACGTGAAGATAGACCAGATCGAAATCTCGGATCGCTTTTACGGCGGCGGCGGCTTTCCCTGCGTAGTTGGTGTCGAGAAAACCGGTCGCTCCGGGAATTTCTATCACTTCCATGCCGGTACATTTGGCGATCCCCTTGATCACATCCACGGCGCTGATGATCGCGCCGCGCCGTCCGGCGTAGACATCACTGAATCTGGGCAGGGCAGGGCGGCGTCCGGGGCTCCACGGCCAGATGCGGTTGGCAGGTGTTTCCAAACCCGCGTTGAGTGGATGTACGGCGAGAAAATTGGCGATCCGTTCTTCCAGATCGATGAGAAAAGCGACCGTGGTAGCTGCCTCCGGGGAGTCGTCGGCGGGGGAAAGACGCAGTTCCGCCAACGGCAGCTCCTGCGACGAGTCCGGCTTGAAGTAATTGACGCGTTCGCAAAAGCGTTTGCCATGAAGCACCAGCAGATTACGATAACTCACTCCTGCATGGAAGCTGACTTCATCGCTGCCGAAGTGTTCCTGCAGCGCGGCGATCAGGGCGTTGCTGCGGTCGTCGGGAATGTGTCCGGCGGAGAAATCCTTGAGAATGCCGTCGGGCGAGACGTAGACCAGATTGCAGCGGAACGCCACGTCGTCCGGTCCGAGGATGATGTCCTGACTGACCGCTTCGATCGGACCGCGACCGGGATAACTTTGCTCCGGATGGAAACCCAACACCGACATGTTGGCGACGTCGGAGCTGGTCGGTAGACCTGCCGGCAAGGTCAGAAAAGTACCGTTGCTCCCCATTGAGGCTATGGCGTCCATCGCCGGGGTACGGGCATACTCCAAAGGGGTCAGGTTTCCGAGTTCCGGAAGCGGCGAATCCGCCATGCCGTCGGCGAGAAAGATGATTGATTTACGTTTCATGTCTTACTTGGGAATCTAAATAGCTCCATGTTGATCTATGTGTTGGCAAATCGGAGACAGTTACTCTTCCAACGCGGTCAGCGCCTGGTCCGGCGTTACACCGGTTATGCGGACTCGTTTGTCCCGTCCCGTGGCGCCGGAAACAAGCACGACCGCTGCAGTCGGGAGTTTCATTCTGCCCGCCAGGAATGCGCACAGCGCCGCATTGGCTTTGCCATCCACCGGCGGAGCCTGGATCGCCAGTTTCACAGCGTCGCCATACATGCCGCAGACCTTTGAACGCTTGGCGCCCGGCTGCAGATGCAACGCGATCACGGTGGCGTCGCCGTCGCGTTTAAATGCCGTCGGAAGCAGATTCGTCATGATCGGTGACGGGGGCGATAGTCTCCGCTGCTTCGACGTCACTGGTGCCTTCCGACGTCGGAGGCGGAGTCATCCCCAACAGCAAGTGGATTTCATCGACGGAGAGCGTTTCACGCTCGAGAAGCGCGTTGGCAAGTTTGTCCAGCTCCTCGCGGTGGGTGGACAGGCAGTCTCGAGCGGATTTCAACGCCTCTTCGATCAGGCGGCGCACTTCCAGATCGATTTCCCGCGCAGTCTCCGGCGCAAGCTGGTCGGGCGTCGGTCCGTCGATCCGCAGATGCGGGTGAATGCTGAAATCGCCGACTTTGATCGGACCGATCTTTTCGGACATGCCGTAGATGCAGACCATGTGCCGGGCGATGTCGGTGAGGTGGCGAATGTCTGCCGAAGCTCCGGTGGTGATGTCGCCGAACTTAAGTTCTTCTGCGGCGCGCCCGCCCATGGACATCGCCATTTCGGCTTCCAGCTCGCGCTTGCTCTTGGTGTAGACATCCTCCTTGGGCATGGTGAAGGTCGCACCCAGATACGCCTGCCCGCGCGGTATGATCGTCACCTTGTGGACCGGCGTGCAGAATTCGTTGTGCAGCGCGACCAGCGCATGACCGGCTTCGTGCCAAGCGGTCAGCTTACGTTCACGGTCGGTGATCTTGCGGCTGCGGCGTTCGGTGCCGTAGCTGACCTTGTCGCGAGCCTCCTCCAATTCGGATTGGGATACGGCTTCGCGATTGCGTCGCGCCGCGAGCAGAGCAGCTTCGTTGCACAGATTGGCGAGGTCGGCACCGCTGAACCCCGGAGTGGTGCGGGCGATCACGTCAAGATCCACCGAAGCGTCGGTTTTTATCTTTTTGATGTGGACGTCGAGTATTTTTCGGCGCCCGTTGATGTCGGGCAGATCCATCACCACCTGACGGTCGAAGCGTCCCGGACGCAGCAGCGCCGGGTCGAGAACGTCCGGACGGTTGGTCGCCGCCAGCACGATCACCCCGGTACGGCTTTCCAGACCGTCCATTTCGACCAGCATCGCATTGAGAGTCTGCTCGCGTTCGTCATGACCGCCGCCCCAACCGGAGAAACGGGAACGACCGACTGCGTCGATCTCGTCAATGAAGATCAGGCAAGGCGTGTGTTTGCGCGCCTGCTCGAACATGTCGCGGACCCGACTGGCGCCGACCCCGACGAACATCTCCACGAAATCCGAGCCGCTGATGGAGAAGAACGGCACTCCGGCTTCGCAGGCTACCGCCTTTGCCATCAATGTTTTTCCAGTTCCCGGTTCGCCAACCAGCAGACATCCCTTGGGGATACGTCCGCCGACCAGCTGGAAGCGGATCGGATCCTTGAGGTATTCTACCAGCTCGGATATCTCTTCCTTCGCCTCGTCGGCGCCGGCGATGTCGTCGAATTTCACATGCAGCTCGTCAGGGGGGATCATACGCGCTTTGCTTTTGCCGAAATCCAGCGCGTTGTGACCGGACATCCGCATCTGCCGCATGGATATGAAATAGATCAGCGCACCGAACAGCAGTACCGGAGCGATGCCCACCCAGAAGATGTGCCAGAATCCGGAACTGTCGGACTTCACTTCGACGCTGGTGTTGCGCAACAGCTCGGAGAGGCGCGGCGAGTATATGACTTTGGTACGGTAAGCGACCGGCTTGTCGGAATTTCCCGGCAGAAAATTTCCCTCCACGTCGAAGACGCGGTCCGTATCGCTGACCATTACCGCCGATTGGATTTTGCCGGGGATGGACAGCAGGTTTTCAAACTCGCTCTGCTTTAGAGTCTTTACCTCTTTGGGAGCATAGTTTTTGAAGAGCAGCAGCCCGCCTAGCACCAGCAACACCAGCAGCCACACCAGCGCCGCTTTGGAGTTGGGCGGCTGGGGGCGGTGGGATTTGTCCGGATTTTCCGCCGGAGGCGGTGTGGATTTTTTTTCGTTTTCGCTCATATCTGTTCCGTATTGAGTAATCTCAAAAGCAACATTTCATAACCGGCTTCGACGCCGATGTCAAGTCCATACCATAGCACACGGGCGGTGGATTTTCCACCGCCCGTGCGAAATAGTTAAGAGTTTTTTGACTGGCGTTCGGCTTCGAAAGAAATCGATGCCGCGGAATCGGATCAGATGTTGAGTATTTTTATCAAAACGAAGACCAAGCCGACTGCCACCATCAAACCAGCCGCGACGACCGCCGCGATCATGATCTTGCGCGAAAGCTCGCGTTTCTTTTCCTCCTGCTCGGCAAGGGGGTTCAAATTGGCGAGCGTGGGGGCGCTGCTGACCCCGCTGTCGAGCGACAGATCCAGCGTTACCGTGGGCTGGAAGGTGGTCACGCCATCGGATTCGTCATCACCGTCGAAAAGCACTTCCACCGCGCCGAAGAGGATCAAATCTGAGTTCTTGAGTTCCTGTTCCGTGATCGGCACATTGTTGACCTTGGTCCCGTTGGTGCTGTCGTTGTCGCGCAGGATGTAGACGGTCTTGCCGTCACGCTGGCTGCGGATGATGTCGGCGTGGTGACCGCTCAAGGTGGAATCCTTGATGCAGATGTCCATCGTTTCGCGCCGTCCGATGCTCATGGCGTCGCGGTTGATCTCGAAGGTCTTGCCGCGCAGCTTTTCGTACAACACTTTGAATTTTGGATTGCTCATGGCGGATGCCCCGTTATTTATACGATATTCTCCATCAAAATTCGGTATTCTCCGGCGTCGCATCGGCGCCGTCAAAAATATACGATTGAAATAAATATAGCATCGGTCAATGATTTTGCAAATGACAAACCGTTTTTTTTATCATTACCGACGCCTGCCGCCTGGGCGCGCGATCAGGCGCGGAAGACGATCCGACCTCCCGTGACGGTCAGGGCGATCCCCGTCGCCGGAGTGTCCGGCGCGTGGAAATCCGCCGCAGAATTTATGCTCTCGGGGTCGAAAAGCACCAGATCCGCGGCATATCCGGCGGTAACGGATCCCCGGTCGCTGAGTCCGAACACTCCCGCCGGCAGCGAAGTGGCGCGTCGCACCGCGTCGCCGATCGAACCGCTTGCATCCAGACGGCGACGGAGAAATTTGGCGATCGCTCCGAAAGCGCGCGGGTGCGTTGTGCCGCCGGTCGAGTCGGCGGGAAGGGCGTTGCCGTCGCTGCCCGGCATACAGTAATCCAAATCGAGTATCCGCGTCAGGTTGGATTCGCTCATCCCATGGAAAGCCCCGCAGGCGGAGGCGGAGTCGGCGGCGAGGATATCCACCACCGTTTCCGGCGGGTCGTCGCCCAGCTCCGGCAGCGTTTTGCCGCAAAGGCCGCAATAACGAGGTGCGGCACTGGCGGCGAGGCGCACTTGCTTCCAGTATTCAGGCTTGCGGCTCTTTCGCAACTCTTCCGTCAGTTGTCTCCTCGCGTCCGGAGACTGAAGACGACGCTGTATTTCCACGTCGTCCATATCGTCCCACGGCGGCGGAAGTATCACGCTCAGCTGGGTCATCGACTCGACGTAAGGATAGCGATCTACCGTTACGGAGATACCGCTGCGGCGGGCATCTTCGATCAGCCGGAGCGCGCCGTCCAGTTTGCTCCAGTTGTTCTTGCCGGCGGTTTTCAGGTGACTGATCTGCACTTTTTTCACTCCGGCGGCGCGGGCGCACTCCAAGGTTTCGGCGAGCGCCTCGAGCAGACCGTCTCCCTCGCTCCGCAGATGAGTGGCGTAGACCCCGTTATGTGCGGAAACGACTCGAAGCAGCCGGATCAGCTCATCTTGGTCCGCAAACTTGCCCGGCACATACAGCAGCCCGGTGGAAAGTCCTTTCGCACCGGCATCCAATGCTGCGGCAAGCAGACTTTCCATCTCGGCGATCTGCCTGGCGGAAAGTTGTTTCGTTTCGTATCCGGCGACTGCGGCGCGGAGCGTGTTGTGTCCGCACAGACAGGCGAGCCGCAGCGCCGGGCGCCGTTCGCGCAGCCGTTCGCGATAAGACGGATAGTCCGTCCAGTTCAGAATCTCGCCGTAATTGGCGTAGAGCTTTTCAAGATGTTCCCGGTTGAGTTCCGTCAGGGGGAATGCGGATAATCCGCAGTTTCCGGCGATTTCGGTGGTGATGCCCTGAGTGACTTTGCTGGTCGCCTCGGGATAAGCAAGCAGCGACAGATCGCTGTGTCCGTGCGCGTCGATGAATCCCGGAGCCAGCACCAGCCCGCGACCGTCGATCGTGTTGGCAGCGGAAAATCCGGTGAACTTGTCTCGGGACACCGCTGCGATGAACGCACCATCCGCAAGTACCGAGGCGCGGAACGGTTCTCTACCGCTGCCGTCGGCGACCCAAATGTTTTCGAAACGCAGCATGGACGGATCAACGCTCCGGTCGGTTAAGCAGCTTGTAGACGCGGAAAAACTCGCTCAGGCTCCATGCCTGCGCCGGACAGCCGCCGGGCAGGTGCGGAGCGTCGCCGTTCACCACTTCGGGCGGTTGAAACGGAACTCCGGAGTTGAAGTGCACCGACATCGACTCCAACAGCGACAATGCGCGGGACCGTACGGCTTCGCCTCCGGCAAGGTACAGTGCTTCGCAGTACGCCGGGAACGGCCAGCACCAGGCGGTGCCGTTGTGGTAGGCGACCTTGCGCGAGGTATCCTCCGGACCCTCGTAGCGACCGCGGTAGGGGTGTCCGGGATCGTTGAGCAACCGCCCGTTGAGTTCGATCGGCAGCTTGAATTTCACGTCGCGGTCGGCGAGGGTGCGTATGGCTCCGGGTACGAGCAGCTCGCCGCAGGCGTCGATGATGGAATCCCGCAGTCGGTGTGTGGTTACTGCTCCGAGTGTCACGGCGAAGAGCTGATTGGGGCGCAGATGATCGTCCGGGACCGCCTCTGCGGCAGGAATCCGGGAATCCGCGTGGAGGCAGTCGGAGCAGAATCCGAGGTTTTCGGGAAAGTAGAAGCGGGCGATCGACAACCGGACGCGTTCCGCTTCGCTTTCGCGCCCGAGGAACTTCAGCGCCGCGAACCACAGCGCCTGTATCTCGATCGGATATCCGGCGCGCGGAGTCCCCGCCGGATGGGCGGTGTCCATCCACGAGAAGTGCGCTGGACTGTAAACGAGCAGACTTTCGGGATCGGCGGCGATGCCGTTGGGCGTTCCGGCGAGGTAGTTGTCGACGATCGACTCCAAAACTTGCCGCAGCGTCCTGCCGCCGCAGGATATGTCAAGCACTCCGGGATCTCCTGTCGTTTCCACGCAGTCGCGGGCGGCGACGGCAAGGTAGAGCGGCGCATCCGATGTGTCGCGGTTGCCGGTGTCGCTGCCGTGGATCATGTTGGGAATGGTGCCGCGATCCTCGAAGCTGGCGAACTGGCGGATGATTTCGACGCACTGCCGGTGAAATCCGCACTTCACCAAACCGCGCAGGGCGATCAGCGTGTCGCGTCCCCAGTCGAGAAACCACGGATACCCGGCGATGACGGTGCGGTGTCCGTCGCGCTTGACGATATAGTGGCGCAGCGAGGCATCGATGAACTCTTCCGGGCGGCGGAGCATGGCGGGCGAAAATTCCGGGAAAACCACGGACGTCCGTTCCGGTGTCAGCGAGGCAGTCAGTGTCGCATTCTCCCCGCCGCACAAGGTGAATTCGAAGTATCCGGGGCTGTAGAGGTCGGTCTTGTCCTCAAGTCCGTAGCGGCGCTCGAAAGGCAGGTCGGTCATATAGCTCCACTCGTCCTGCCGCCGGAATGCGCCGCGCGAGACCGTGAATACCGCCGGAGTACCGTATGGCGCAAAGACGAAGCCGTTGCCGTCGGTGTGTATCGAGGATGGAAACAGCTTTTCCGGACCGGAATATGCCTTGGTGAGCTGGTGGTTGCTCCGCCACTCGAGGTCGGGACGCAGAATGATCTTGGCGGGGGTGGAGGCGTCCAGTTCTCCCGGCGTGTCCTTGTCGACCGGTCTGGAAAAGGTCAGTCGCACGGCGTTGTCGTCAGGGGAGAAGGAGAGGTCGAGCCGGATGGTCGCGCGACCGCCCTGTCCGGTGGGCAGTTGGAACACCCAGCGGGCGGTATTGTCCGGATTGCTGGTGAAGGATGTGGCGACATCGCGGTTGATGTCCTGCGAAAAATCATTGACGACCAGCCAGGCGCGACAGCGGTTGAAGACAACGGTGCGGTCGACTGGGTGGTCCGGGTTGAGATTGGCGGCGAGAAGCGCGTTGTACTTGCTGTAAATATCCCCCCATGCCGCCGTGACCAGCATGTAGCCGCCGGTGGAGTTGGTCCCGAACGCGGAAAGTCCGGGGCTGAGGGTCGGTCGCGAGAAGTCGGCTTTGCCCGCCTCGGGAAGCAGGACCAATTCACCCGCGAGGTGCTCCGCCCGGTCGTTTTTCGGGGAAAATACCGTAAGCTCCACTTTGAGGTGTCTGCCGTCGTGCAGTTCCGTCGGGAACGGCGGGAGGCAGGCGAAGAACCCGCGGTCGCCGCCGGAGAGCGATTTGACGGTGGCAAGACGTTTTTTGCCGTCCGAAACCGCGAAAATGAACGGCATCGTACCTTCGATCAGCAGAGTGTCGTGCGGAGGTATCATCACTTCTCTCCGGATGTCCGAAGGCACCAGCCAGCGGGTGATCGGAACGGGATAGATACCGGTGAGCTCGGATATGAATTCCTTGGGCGATTTTTTCAGCAGTTCCGGTTTCGCTTTTGCGGCGCGGGTGATCGGCAGATAGGCGGCGGCAAGTTTCAATGCCGTCTCGGCGAGGCGACGTCGCTCCCGGCGCGGCGGCTCGGCTGGCATGGCGTCGGGAATGCGATAGTCGTCAAAAGTGATGCACTTGGCTTCACCGGGGGCGAGCTTGCAGGAGAATACTTCGCCTTCAATGGTGAAGCGGCACGACGTCTCGGCGAGGAGATCGAAACCGGCTTCCGGCGTTTCCCCGCGATTCCAGTGGACGGTGTCGGGAGCGTCGGCATTGAGATTTATCAGCACCAGCAGCACCGAACCGTCATCTCCGATCCGCTTGGCGGCGATGACGTTGCCGGAGCCGTGCTGGATCAGACTGATTTGCGCCGAGATGTCGAACGCCGGGTGATCGGCGAGCAGCCGGTTGTATTTGGCGATGACGGCGTTGAGGTTGGGCGAACCACCGTAGTTCAAGGCTCCGTTGCCGTGGACGTCGATCTTTTCGGTCGCAAAAAACTCTGCGCCGTTGGCAAAGCCGAAAGCGCCGCCTTCGCTGAGGAGTGCCGACACCGCAAAGCGGTTGGCGGCATAGATTTTCCCTTTTTCGGCCAACCGGAGGTTGTCGTGAGTCTCGGCAAAATTGGCGAGGGTTCCGCAGTTGGAGCTCACTTCGCAGGCATACGGGTAATACCGCTCGATCTCGTCCCGCGTATAACACTGGAAAAGCTCGGAGTAAGCCCAGTCCAAATCGGTATCGCGGAGCAGCTGCTCCTGTACCTTCGGCGGACCGCCCAGTCCTTCCAGCAGAAAAACGGTGTCGGGGAATTCTTCGCGCACCTGCGATACGATGTGCTCCCACGCTAGAATGGGCAGCATGTAGCCGGCGTCGCAGCGAAAACCGTCCACTCCGTGACGACACCAGAAAAGAAAAACCTTCGCCATCAGTTCCCGCAATTCCGGCACTTGGTAGTCGAGCTGGCAGAGATCCGCCCAGATCACGCCCCACGCGCCGGGGCTTTCGAAGGTCCCGTCGGCACGGCGGCGGAAGTAGTCCGGGTGCTCCAGCTGCAGTTTGGATGCCCATCCGGTGTGGTTTACCGGCAGATCGAGAAAGATCCTGCCCGCGCGCCGATGCACCGCGTCGACGAGTTCTCCGAATTGTTCCATCGGGGTCGCCTTGGGGTCGAAATCGGCGAGCGCCGGGTCGACGCTGAAGTAGTCGGTCGCGGCGAAGGGACTGCCGTAACGCCCCATCCGTCCGTATTGGGCGGGAACGGGGTGGATCGGCAGTAATTGCAGGATGTTGCAGCCGAGTTCGCCGAAGATGTGGTCGAGGTGCCCGATCAGGTCGCGGAAGGTTCCGGACGGCGGGATCACGGTATAGTTTTTTTTGTCCAGATCGGCGATCCCGGCGGGCGGCGCGGCGGAGTGTGCTTTTTCGCATCCCCTGCCGTGTTGGCGCACGAAGGCGCAGTAGATGCCGTTTCCGGCGGCACATGCGGCGCTTCCGCATTTGATGCGGAAGTTTTCCCCGTCCGGCCAGAGTATCGGCGAGCCGTCTTCGGGGATGTAGCAGCACTTCGCCTCGAAGACCCCGGTTTCGATGAGCGGCAGCCGCAGCGAGAAGCTCCCGTTCTGGCGGCGGCGCATCGCGAGATCGCGCCAGTCCAATCCGGCGGCGGCGCGCCAGGTGCGGCTCTTTTTGAGCAGCTCGCTGCGATGTATCGCAGCACCGCCGAGGTTGGTGCGGAGCACCGCTCGTCCGGGCGGCAAATTTGCCGCTTCCGGCTCGAGGACGAATTCGACGATTTCGCCGACGGTGAAAATTTGCCGCTGCGGGGATATGGATTGACGCATAGCCGAAAAAATTATTGATACCGACAATTATTGTATTATGAAACAATATACATGCTTGGCGGGAATTTTTCCATCATGAGAGCGACAAAAAATCAACACCGCCGCTTTCGCGGGTTTGAAAATTACGGTCCGCCGGGTTATCTTTTAACGGCAATACATCTTGGAGGCGCGGCACAGTATGAGGAACACGGTCGAAAAATTGCGAAAGCTTTTCTCTCGGGGCGAAAAAATCCGTCTCCTCGGGATCATTGTCCTCATGACTGTGATGGCGGCGCTGGAGATCGTCGGTCTGGGGTTGCTGATGCCGCTGGTCGCGCTCTTCACCAAGCCGGTGCTGTTGGAGCAGAACCGTTATCTGCGTTTCATGAGCGACTGGTCGCTTTTCGCCGACCGGAATTGTTTCCTGATCTGCATCTGCGCGGCGGCGGTGGCGGTCTATCTGTTCAAGACGTTGCTGTCGCTGCTGGTCATCCGGCTGCAGAGCCGCTTCATCGCCCGCAAGCAGCGCGATCTTTGCGATGCTTTGTATCACAAGGTCATGAATTCGCCTTATGAATTTCATTTGGTGCATGGTTCCGGGGAGTTGGTCACCATGATGTCGCGTACGGTGGATCTGGGGACCGAGCTGCTGTTTCCGCTGATGTTGCTGCTGACCGATCTTGTCACGGTGGCGGCATTGAGTCTGGTGTTGGTGGTGCTGATGCCGGTGGTGACTTTCAGCTGTGTGGCCGTGCTGACGCTGCTCGGAGCGGCGGTGTACTTTCCGCTGCGGTCTTTGAATGCCCGGGTCGGACGGGAACAGTCGCAAGGTGAACTGGAAAGCCGCCGGCGGATGCTTTCCGGATTCTTCGGCGCGAAGGCCGCCAAAGCGATGCGGCGCGAGGAGTTCTTCACGTCGTCGTACTCGGCGGCATTGGACGCGTGGCTGCCGTTGCGCGCCAAGCTCTTCGAGCTGGGGCAGCTGCCGCGGCTGAGCATGGAACTGATCGCGATCGTTACGGCGCTGGGCGTCTTTGCGGCGATGGCGCTTGCCGGAGTCCCGGCAGGGACGCTGCTGTTGTCATTCAGCATGCTGCTCGCGGCGATGTCGCGGCTGCTGCCCGCGTTCAGCCGCATCCACTACAATCTGATTCGGGTGCTGCAGAACCGTTACGCCTTCGATTCGGTGATGGATTGGCTGACGATAGCGGAGGAGCCGACGGGGGAGGGGGCTTCGCCGCTGACCTTCAACGACCGCATCGAGTTCCGCAACGTGACCTTTGCCTATCCCGGGCGTTCCGAACTGTTGTTCCGCGATTTTTCGCTGACGATACCGGTGCGTGCCAGCGTGGCGTTCACCGGGGTCACGGGGGGCGGCAAGAGCACACTGGCGGATATCCTGCTCGGGTTGCTGACGCCCAGTCGCGGCGGGGTGTTCGTCGACGGACGGGACATCCGCGAAAATCTGGCGTCGTGGCGCAGCCGGGTGGGGTTCGTTCCCCAGCATATATATTTGCTGGACGACACGATCGGCGCCAACGTCGCCTTCGGCGCTCCCGGCGGTATCGATCCGGAGCGGGTTGCGGCGGCGCTGAAAATGGCGCAACTCGCCGATTTCGTCGCCGCGCTGCCCGACGGCGCGGACACGGTGATCGGCGAAAACGGGGTGCGGCTTTCGGGCGGTCAGCGTCAGCGCCTCGGCATCGCCCGGGCGCTGTACGGGAATCCGGAGCTTCTGGTTCTGGACGAGGCGACGAGCGCGCTCGACTACGACACCGAACAGGCGCTGGTATCGGCGCTCGACACTCTGCGCGGCAAACTTACCATCGTGACCATCGCCCACCGCCTGAGCACGGTCGAAAAGTGCGATTTCAGGGTTTGCGTCGGACCGAAGGAGGATCGATAGTGATCTTCATCAGCTCCGTTTCGAGGAGCTGACGGTATTTTTCGATGCCTGCGGCGTCGAGGTGGGGCGGTATGGGGATCGGATCGCCTATCACCAGCGTGATCTTGGCAAACGGTTTCGGTATCTGGAAGCCGTCCCAGCTGCGCATGCTCCAACAGCTCGAGTAGTTGATGGTCACCGGTGCGACCTCGGCGCCGGTGATGCTCGCCAGATGGATGGGGCCTGCCTTCATCTTGTAGCGCGGACCGCGCGGACCATCGGGGGTGAAGATGATGATGCTCTTGTCCTTGCGAAGCTTTTCGACCGCGGCGAGCTGGGCTGCCGCCCCGCGCTTGGAGGACGAGCCGCGCAGACTTTCGATGCCGAATTGTTTGATGAAATCCGCGACGTACTGCCCGTCGCGCGACGCACTCACCACCGCCTTGGCGCGGATGCGCAGCCGTTTCGGGAAGACCGCCGGGTAAAACATCAGCCGGTTGTGCCACGTGACGCAGATATAGAAATGGGGATCGCGCCCGCAGTAGTTTTTCGGGTCGATCAGCTCGAAGCGGTAGAATACATGGAAGATGAATTGCAGAAACCGCGCCGGCAGCCAGTAGATCCAGTCCGGGAGTTTTTTGATCTGGCGGAAACGATGTTTGAGGGACTCCATTATGCTTTCACTCCGAGTTTTTTGCAGAGTCCGCCGAGCACGCAGATCCCGCACTCCGGCTTGCGGGCGTGACAGACCTGCCGCCCGTGTTGGATCAACAGATGCGAAAAGTTGCACCACTTTTCCGGCTCGATCATCGCGCACGCCGCGCTTTCGATGCGCACGGGATCGTCGTCCGCGACCGCGCCGATGCGGTTCAGCAGGCGGTTGACGTGGGTGTCGACCGGGAACCCCGGCGTATTGAAGACGTTGCCGAGTAGTACATTGGCGCTTTTGCGCCCGATACCGGGCAGTTTTGTCAATTCTTCCATCGTTCGCGGTACTTCGCCGTGGAACTCCTCCACGATCATTTTGGCGGCATCGTGCAGATTGCGGCTTTTGTTGGCGAAGAGTCCGCAGGTGCGGATCATTTCCGCGATTTCGTCGATGGAGAGTTTCGCCATGCGTTCCGCGTCGGGGGCGACGGCGAAGAGCTTTTCCGTGACCTGATTGACCCGCTCGTCGCGACATTGCGCCGACAGCATCACCGCCGCCAGCAGCTGGAACGGCGATTCGTGACGCAGCGGGCACTGACAATCGCCGTAGACGGCATAAAGCCGGTCGTAGATATCATTCCATTTTTTTCTGGGAAACGCGCTCATTTCGCCTCTTCCGCGAGCGTCAGAAAGTTTTTGAGCAGCCGCAGTCCGGGGCGCTGACTCTTTTCCGGGTGGAACTGGGCGGCGAAACAGCGCCCTTTGCCCAGCGCTGCGGCGAAGGGGTGCCCGTAGACGCACTTGGCGATGCACTCGGGGGCGTCGGCGGAAACATAGTACGAGTGGACGAAGTAGAAAAACTCCTCGTTCGCCAGCCCTTCCGCGAGCGCCGCCGCGGGCGAGAACTCCACGGCGTTCCAGCCCATGTGCGGCACCTTCATGCCGTCGAGACGGAATTTCCTGACTTTTCCGGGGAAGATTCCCAGCCCGCGTACCCCCGGCGACTCCTCGCTGGATTCCAACAGCATCTGCATGCCGAGGCAGATGCCGAGGAAGGGTCTGCCGGAGGTGATGAAGCGCGGCAGCACCGCGTCGAAGCCCTTGGAACGTAATGCTTCCATTCCGTCGCCGAAGCTGCCGACCCCCGGCAGGATGCAGCTGGTGAAACGCTCCAGTTCGGCTGCCTGCTCCACCACGGTGCAGCTGACGCCCAGAAAATCCAGCGCCTTGGCGACCGAGCCGAGGTTGCCCATGTTGTAGTCGATAAGCGCGATGCTCACGGTTCGATTTTTCTCTGATTAAATCCGCCTACTGGCGGAGCATTTGGATTTTTGTTTAAAATAGCACGGGAACTCCGATTTCGCCATTGGCAATTACGCCGACGCCGTGTTATTTTATTCCGCGGATGATTTTTCAACCGGTGTCAAAACGAAAAGGAAACATCATGGAACATCTCAACGTGCCCCCGGCGGAACATGTAAAAGTCCTTGACGGTCAGGGCTGGGTCGGTCTGATCGACTGCCTGGGAACCGAAACCACCATCGTCAACGCGGCGCGCGTGTCGTTCGGCAAGCTCAAGAGCGAAATGGACGAGCGCGACGTGGTGCTGCTCAACTACCTGATCGAAAACCGCCACACCAGCCCGCTCGAGCACATCGTCTTTACCTTCAGCGTGCACTGTCCGCTCTTCGTGCGCGGTCAGTGGCACCGCCACCGGACGTGGAGCTACAACGAGATTTCCCGGCGCTACACCGAGATCGACATGGAGTTCTACACTCCCGCCAAGCTGCGCCGTCAGTCGACGAACAACCGTCAGGCATCCTACGAGGATCCGGAGTTCGACGACGCGGCGCTGCGCGAGGAGATCGCCGCACACAACCGGCGTTCGCTGGAACTTTACGAACATCTGCTCGCCTCCGGCGTCTGCCGCGAACAGGCGCGAGGGGTGCTGCCGCAGAACATGATGGTCACCTTCTGGGGAACGGTCGATCTGTCCAACTTGCTCCATTTCCTCGAACTGCGCGACAGCGACCATGCTCAGGTCGAGATCCGCGAGTATGCGAAGGCGATCAAAAAGCTCATCAAGCCGCGGATCCCGCATGTGGCGGCGTACTTCGCCAGCAAGGGTCAGGAATGGTAAGACTTGCCGTTTCGATGGGCGACCCCGCCGGGGTCGGTCCGGAGCTGTGCGCTCGGGCGGCGACGGCTCACGAATTCAAGGACGTCGAATTCCGCTTCTACGGCACGCAGGGCGTGCTCGACGAGGCGTTTCGGCGCTTCGGCGCCGGAGCTCCGCCGCCCGAAGCCGCGTTCGACAGCGGATTGACTTTCGCCGACGTCCCGGTCGGCAAGGCGGACGCGCGATGCGGCAAATCCGCTTACGACGCCCTCACCGCCGCGACGGAGGATGTCCGGTCGGGCGAGTGCGCCGCCCTCGTCACGGCGCCTATGAACAAGTATTCCGTAAACCTTGCCGGGATACCGTTCACGGGGCACACCGAAAGGATCGCGGAGCTGTGCGGGTGTTCCGACTTTGCGATGCTGCAGTCGACGGGAGGCTTGAGGGTGATCTTCGCCACGACGCACATCCCGATTTCGGAGGTGTCGAAACAGCTTACGAAAGAGCGGATCGTCCTCGTGTCGAAACTTCTTTATGAAGCGATAAAGGAAGAGGGGATAGCCGCGCCCCGACTCGCGGCGGCGGCACTGAACCCCCACGCGGGCGAAAACGGCTGCATGGGGCACGAGGAACGCGACACCGTGATCCCGGCGCTCGAGGAGCTGCGCGCGGCGGGCGTCGCCATCGACGGACCTTACCCGCCCGACGTGATGTTCATCGAACGCATCCGGAGCAAGTACGACGGTCTGGTGGCGATGTACCACGATCAGGGGCACATCCCGGTAAAGATGCTCGCCTTCGACAGCTGCGTCAATTCGACGCTGGGGATACCGATCATCCGCACCAGTCCCGACCACGGGACGGCATTCGACATCGCCTGGCAGGGCAGGGCGGATACGGGGAGTTTCTTCGCGGCGATCCGCCTCGCGCTCCGCCGTGCCGCGCACCGCGGGTAAAATCCCTTTTTACCGGTTGCCTTTGGCGCGGTTGTGGGTCTTGCAGAGCATCTGGCAGTTGTCGACGTCGGTGGCGCCGCCCTTGCTCCATGCGGCGACGTGGTCGGCATCCATCTCCTTCAACTCCCAGATCTTCGTGCGGTTCGCCTCGTGTCCGAGCGCGCAGAGCGGGCAGTTGGAGACGCCGTCTTCTTTTGCCGCTCTGGTCTGGAGGTTATAGACGTATTGTTTTACCGTGTCGTCGAATACGCGGATTTCCAATAACTTGCTGTCAACGCAGCCGCCGAGGACGTACTCGCATATTCCCCGTTTGTTTTTCACATAACTGTCGCAGTGCAGATGGTTGACTTCGTCGCCGACCTTGTGCGAATCGTAGGGATTGTGGTGGTAGGTCTCGAAGAGGCGTCCCCACTCCAAGCCGCACATTTCGGGGTAGGTGGTGTCGAAGACGCTGTCCGCCCAGTCGATGACGCCGTTGAAATACCCTTCCAGTTCGGAGATGTTGTCGTCGTGCCGATGTTTGCTCATATACTCGCCGACGGTCATGCCCCGCTTGTCGCTTATCCACTTCAGCGCCTCCGCCAGATAGTCCTGCCGGTTGACCGATCCCCTGATGTAGTGACTCCACTTTTGGGTGTTGGAGTTGCGCGAGTTGCTGAAGACCGCTTTGGCGAGTGTGATGAAAGGACCGCAGTAGACGGCGTTGTTGATCTCCTGCTGATTGAGCGGGATACCTGCAATGTTGATGGTGCGGAACCAGTCCTTGATTTCCGACTCCTCGCCTTCGCACTCGTAAATGAGCAGCTTGGTTGCGAGGATCTTTTCGCGTTTGTCCTTCGGCAGACCGGAAAAATACTGTTCCATGCCATTTTCATCCCTGATCGGGAGCTTATGCGTCAAAAAGCGCCCGATGCTGGTGATGCGCTGCTGCCCGTCCAGCACCTCGAAGCGTCTTTCGCCGTTTTCGGTCACAGTATTGAAATAGATCAAACCGAGCGGATAACCTTTCAGGATCGAATCGATGACCGCGACGTCCCGCTTGCCGTCGGCATAGATGTAGTTGCGCTGATACTCCGGCTGGATGGTCAGTCTGCCCGCCATACCGAACAGCCCCTTTTCCTCCAGTTCGTTGTAGACGAAGCCCTCGCAGATCTGCTCGATCGTGATGTCGGTGCGCAATGTGGTCTTCATTGTTCGGCTCCTTGTTTTTTGCGGATCAAAATTCTAAAATACGGACATTTACCTTTTATCGACAAATCCTTGTCATCCTCGCCTTTTCTAAACTTTATGATTTCGAACTGTTCCGGGCAGTATTTGTCGAAGAACGTGATCGGTACTCCCATTACACCGTCGTAATCCGAGGGGATGGCATCGGAGAAAGGAACCTCGATCGCATCGTAGTTGTCGTAGTGTTTGTACTCCTGCCAGCGCACCTCACTGTGGCGGCTGTATTTTATGTTTTCCGCCATGGTCATCAGCGCCAGCGGTTCGTGGCGGCGACCGTGATCGAGGTTGGTGAACCAGCGAACCCCTTTGACACGAATGAATTTGTTGCCGTTTTTGTCAATGCGCCACCCGACGGCTTCCACCGGATAGTATGACGGGATGCCGAATTCCCGGTCGCCGCTGTGGATGCTGGCGCCCAGCCATATTTTGTTGTCTTTCAGCAGAGGGAAAATCTCTTTATAGGTGATGGCGTTCTGATTGCCGATGATCAGGAATTTTTTATCCGCCTCGACTATCCAGGCGAGAAACTCGCGGAAAAGCGAAAACGGTGGATTGGTCACGATGATGTCGGCTTCGTCGCGGAGTTTTTTGACTTCGTCGCTGCGGAAATCGCCGTCGCCGTCGAGGTACTGCCACTCCAAATCTTCGATGTCGATCGTGCCGCTGGCGTTGGTGTCGTGATCGAGGATGAAGATCTTGCCGCGGGTCTTGCTTTTGTCGGCGTCGTAGTGCGGATTTTCGGTCTCGAAGAGCGTCGGCTCCCATTCTTTGATCTTTTTGCTTTCGACGGCGTAGCTGGTGCTGATGAGCTTCTTCAGCCCGAAAAACTCGAAGTTCTGCGCGAAAAACTTGGTGAAATTGCTCCACTCGGGGTCGTCGCAGGGGAGAAGTACGGTCTTGCCCCGAAAGACGTTGGGATCGTACTCCAAGTAGGCGTTTATCTCCGATTGAATGTCCGCGTACTGCGTGTAAAACTCGTCGTTTTTTGCGTTCTTGGCTTGGGAAAGGCTGTCGTTCGGCATAAAAAAGGCGCACCCCCGTTTTGCGCTCACAGGAGGCACGCCAATGCCTAAGCTCCACGCAAAGACAAGGGTACGCCACACGACGTACCTTGCCAAGCGGATGGAGCTTTTGCGAAATTTGGCGTTTTCCTGTGAGTCCATCGCTTGAAGATACTGCTATCTTCAAATATTAAATTTTAACTTCGGTCATCTTTCGATAAAGATCAACCCTCCTGGTTGTTGGAGCCAAGTTTCCCTAAATATAATCCCTCGCCGCGACGTTTGCAAACCGGCGGCGGAAACCATGTGCAAATCTTCCGCGGCGTAATGCATTCGCGGGGCTTGGTGCGCGGGGCAGGGGATGACGGCAAAAAAAAGTTCAGGGGAGAAGGACCGGACAACTTAGAGGAGTAATTATGAAGAGGAGAAATTTCGTATAGGAGCCCGGCTCTTTCCCCTGAACGGTACTTACTATAAAGAGCTTTTATTGAAATGTCAAATCGTTGTCGTCAAATATCCGCATAAAAAAACCGGCGGAGCCGTGAAAGCTCCGCCGGTAGAGGGCTGCTTGAGCAGTAATTCGGAGACGAATTACTTGCCTTCGGCGATCGCCGCCTGCGCCGCCGCCAAACGCGCGATCGGCACGCGGAACGGGCTGCAGGAAACGTAATTGAGACCCATCTTGTGGCAGAACGCCACGGACTTGCCTTCGCCGCCCTGTTCGCCGCAGATACCGACCTTGAGGTCCTTGCGGACGCTGCGACCGCCCTTGACCGCGATCTCGATCAACCGACCGACGCCGTCGGTGTCGATGGTCTGGAACGGATCGGCGTCGATGATCTTCTGGTCGAGGTACTCGGGCAGGAAGCCGCCGATGTCGTCGCGGCTGAAGCCGAAGGTCATCTGGGTCAGGTCGTTGGTGCCGAAGCTGAAGAACTCGGCTTCCTTCGCCATCTCGTCGGCGAGGATCGCCGCGCGCGGGATCTCGATCATGGTGCCGACCTTGTACTCGATCTTGGCGACCTTCTTCTTCTTGGCGACTTCGGCGGCGACGCGCTCGAGGATCGCCTTCTGGAATTTGATCTCACGCGGATCGCAGGTCACCGGGATCATGATCTCGGGCACGCTGCCGACTTCGAGCGCGGCTTCGAGGATCGCGCGCATCTGCATTTCGGAGACTTCCGGATAGGTGATGCCGAGGCGGACGCCGCGGTGACCCATCATCGGGTTGGTCTCGTGGAGACCTTCCGCGCGCTTGGCGATCTCGGAGACCTTGATCTTCAGCGCTTCGGCAAGCTCCTTGCGCTTTGCGGGCTCGCTCGGAACGAACTCGTGGAGCGGGGGATCGAGCAGACGGATCGTCACCGGCAGACCCTTCATGGCGGTGAGGGTCGCCTTGATGTCGTTCTTGACGTATTTCTCCAATTCCTTCAGCGCGGCGACGCGCTCTTCCTTGGTGTTGGAGAGGATCATCTTGCGCAGGCAGAAGAGCGGCTTTTCGCTGTTCTTGCCGTAGAACATGTGCTCGGTACGGAAGAGCCCGATGCCCTCGGCGCCGAACTTACGCGCGACTTCGGCGTCGGCGGCGGTGTCGGCGTTGGTGCGGACCTGAAGCTTGCGGTACTTGTCGACGAGCTTCATGAAGTTCTTGAGCTTCGGATTCTCGCTCGAATCCATCGTGGCGACCTTGCCGGCGTAGACGTAGCCGCGACTGCCGTTCAAGCTCAGATAGTCCTTGTCGGTATAGGTCTTGCCGCCGATCTTGAGGATGCCCTTGACCTCGTCAACGGCGATGGCGCCGGCGCCGACGATGCAGCACTTGCCCCAGCCGCGGCAGACCAGCGCCGCGTGGCTGGTCATACCGCCGCGCGCGGTCAGAATACCGGTCGCGGCGCGCATGCCTTCGACGTCCTCGGGGTTGGTCTCTTCACGGACCATGATGACCGCTTCGCCCTTCTTGGCGGCGGCGACTGCCTGATTGCTGTTGAAGACGATGCGGCCGACGGCTCCGCCGGGACCGGCGGGCAGACCCTTGGTGATGACGGTCTGCTTCTTCTCGGCCTTCGGGTCGAGGATCGGGTGCAGCAGTTCATCGAGCTGGGTGGGGGAAACGCGCATCACGGCTTCCTTCTCGCCGATGAGTTTTTCCTTGAGCATGTCCATCGCCATGTTCAGCGCGGCGGTGCCGGTGCGCTTGCCGACGCGGCACTGCAGCATGAAGAGCTTCTTTTCCTGAATGGTGAACTCGATGTCCAGCATGTCGTGGTAGTGCTTTTCCAGCGTCATGCGGATGCCGTAGAGCTGCTTGTAGATCGCGGGATAGAGCTCTTCCATCGACTTGAGGTGCTTGTTCTGCTCGTTGCAGGTCGCCTTGTTGAGCGGGTTCGGGGTGCGGGTGCCCGCGACCACGTCCTCGCCCTGCGCGTTGATCAGCCACTCGCCGTAGAACTTGTTGTCGCCGGTCGCGGGATCGCGGGTGAACGCCACGCCGGTGGCGCTGGTGTCGCCCATGTTACCGAAAACCATGCTCTGGACGTTGACTGCGGTGCCCCAGTCGTCCGGAATGCCCTCAATACGGCGGTAGGCGACGGCCTTCTTGCCGTTCCAGCTCTTGAGCACGGCGCCGATGCCGCCCCACAGCTGCGCCATCGAATCGTCGGGGAATTCACGACCGAGGGTCTTCTTGATCTGCTTCTTGAATTTGTCGCAGAGGAGTTTCAGGTCGGCGACCGTAAGCTCGGTGTCGGACTTGTAACCCTTCTTTTCCTTGAGCTCGTCCATCATCGCGTCGAGCTGGCGGCGGATCGCCTTGCCCTCGGCGGGCTCGATGCCCTCGGCCTTTTCCATGACGACGTCGCTGTACATCATGATCAGGCGGCGGTAGGCGTCATAGACGAAGCGCTCGTTCTTGGTCTTGGCGATCAACCCGGGGATGGTCTTGGTGGAAAGACCGACGTTCAAAACGGTCTCCATCATGCCGGGCATGGAACTGCGCGCGCCGGAACGGCACGAGACGAGCAGCGGGTTCTTCGCGTCGCCGAACTTCATGCCCATCGCCTTTTCGATGTGGGTCAAGGCGGATTTGACCTGCTTTTCGACGCCGGCGGGGAGCTGGTTGCCGTTCTTGAAATAATCGACGCAGCACTCGGTGGTCACGGTGAATCCGGGAGGGACCGGCAGTCCGATCTTCGCCATTTCCGCCAGATTCGCACCCTTGCCGCCGAGAAGGTTCTTCATTGCCCCCTCGCCCTCGGTCTTGTCCCCACCGAAGGTGTAGACATACTTCTTTTCAGCCATTCTTTTGCATCTCCTTTGCTTTTTGGCTTGCGCGCGACGGCATTCGCCGCGGCGCGGTCAAAACGATCAGGCGCTACTTGAACTTTTCGATCGTTCTGATGATTTTTCTTTTCGCCGGGTTGCGATCCAACCCGAAAAACACAAACGAACCCTGCACCTTCACAGGATACGGTATGCCGATAATGTAAAGCCGTTTTTCCTTGGCGATACGGGCGAGTCGCTTACGTTGCACCTCGGCGGTTACGTCGTACTTGTAGACCCCGATTTCGGAATCCGCTACCTTGACCGCGGCGGCGTCGGACGCGTTGAACGGGTCGGGACGCAGTTTGCGCACGGCCTCGACCTCGATACCGTCGCGGCGGAGATATTCGGCGAAATCCTCGGGGTGCAGATAGTTGTTCTCGACCGCGCATCCGGCGAGCAGCAGCAGAACCGGCGTCAAGATCAAAAATCGTTTTTCAATCACGGCAACTTCCCCCGTTGTCACGGTACAAAAAATCCGTGCGGCGAACCACACAAATTAATAATATATCACAATATGGTCACAATGCAAGCAGTTGTACCCGTTTTGACGTGATTTGCGCCCGGAAAACCGGTGCCTTTTTTACACGGCATCCGGATTGAGTTGTTCCCGGCAGAATGCCGCGCGGCAGACGTCGCGGTCGGCGGAATCCAGCTCGCGACCGGCGCGCTTCTGCAGGTGCGCAGGGGCGATCGCCAGAAACATCCGGTTCACCCGGGCGATGTCGAGCGATTTGAAGAGCCGCATATCCACCCCGAGGCGGACCCCGGAGAGGCACTTGAGCGCCTCTTCGCTGCTCAGCCGGTGACTGTGCCGCAGCACTCCGTAGGAGCGTCCGATCACATCGAGCATGCTGTGCTGGTCGCGCTCCATAAGCACCTTGCGGGTGTTGAGCTCGCGTTCCATGAACTGCGACACGACCGCGCCGAGGCGGTCGATGATCTGCTTTTCGCTTTCGCCGAGAGTGCTCTGGTTAGACACCTGATACATGTTGCCCAGATTGTCCGAGCCTTCGCCGAAGAGTCCGCGCACCGCGATGTTCAGCTTGTTTACCGCCGCCACCGCCGATGCGATCTGCCCCGTCAGCACCAGTCCCGGCAGATGCAGCATCACCGACGCCCGCATCCCGGTGCCGACGTCGGTGGGGCTGGCGGTTAGAAAACCGAGCTTTTCATCGAAGGCGTATTCGAAGGCGTGTCCGAGTTCGTCGTCGAGCGCCGAAGCCTCCTTCCACGCCTCGTCGAGCTGAAATCCGGGGCGCAGGCTCTGGATGCGCAGCGCGTCGCCCTCGTTGACCATCAGACTGCACAGCTCGTCGGGACGAACCAAGAGCAGCGTTCCCTGCGGGTGCGAGATGAATTCGCGGCTCGCAAGATAGCGTTCCAGCAGCACTTCGCGATCGAGTTTTTCCATCTGCTCCGTGTCGAAGACGAGCGCTTCGGAGCCGCCGAGCACGCCGAACTCCGGAGCCGCCGCCGCCACTTCTTCGCAGAACTCCCGCCGCCCCGCTTCGGACTCGCGCACCGGGAACATCCGCTGCGCGGGGTTGCGCGCCAGCCGGATACGGCTCGAAATGGCGATGTCGTCGCCTGTGTTTCCCTCACCGAGGATGCCGGAAGGGTTGCGGAACAGTTCTTCCACGCGGGCGGTCATTTCCGCTCCTTTTCCGCCGCTTCGGCGGCTTCGAGTTCGCGCTTCAGCGCGGCGATGCGGTCGCGGTCGACCGCGGCGGCTTCGTACTCCTCGCGTTTGATGAGATCGTTGAGTTCGCGCTGCAGCCGTTCCAGTTCGAGGCGCATCGCCACGGCTCCGTCCGGACCGCCGCCCGCGGGACGCTTGCCCAGATGCACCAGCCCGCGCTGGATGCGCGCGACCGCGCCTTCGACCAGCGGAGCGAAGGTCCGGTAACACTCGGGGCAACCCAGTTGTCCCTCGTGCTTGCGCAGATCCTCGGCGCTCCAGCCGCAGTGCGGGCAGACCGCCTGAGCGACTTCGTGCGGGACCTCGACTTCGGGAGTCTTCGCATCCGGTTTGAGTGCCTTGGTGAGCTTGCCGAGGTCGAAGAGCACCTCGGCGAGATTGAAACCGAACGAACCGAGTTCGCCCTGCTGCTCCTTCAGCCGGGCGCATTCGGCGCAAAGGTTTATCGACTCCGCCTTGCCGTTATGTATCTCTTTGATGATAATGGTGGCTTCGTTGCGTTTGCAGTTGTCGCACAGCATAATTAAGAAATCCTCCTCCTGATTTATTACTATACTATGCGCGAAACGTTTTTTCAAGCGACGCGGAAACGGTTCGGTGTGAAGGCGACGCTACATTTCCGCGAGCATGAGGACCATGAATACGGTGAGTTTCAGATCTTCGCCTTGAAAGTAAAGAACCTGCCGATCATCCGAGTAGCGGTATATGCGACCGTCGCGGATGTAGTAAAGCTGCCGGTCGTCGGAGTAACGGTAGATACGACCGTCCCGCATATAGTAAAGCTGACGATCATCGGAATAACGGTAGATTCTGTCGTCCCGCATGTAATAAATCTGCCGGTCGTCGGAATAGCGGTAGACCCTGTCGTCGCGCAGATAATAGACCTGCCGGTCGTCCGAGTAACGATAGATGCGGTCCTCACGGGTATAGTAAAGCTGTCGGTCGTCCGAGTAACGGTAATACCGCGCGTCGCCGCGGACGCTCCACGGTAACGCCACTGACATCGCCAGCACGAACCACATCACCGAATTTCGCATTATCTCCCCCTTTCCGGATTACCGTTCTTGTATACGACAGCCACGGGATCCCGGCGTCATGGCGTCTGCTTCTGTCGATTGGGGAACGCCGCCAGTCCGCGCCGGAAGACCGCCGCCGCGCCGTTGGCGCCGAGGCTGCCGAGCTTCTCCTTCCACTCCGGCGTATGCAGTTTTTCGGCAAATTCCAAGTGGTCGCAGGTCCCCGCCGCGCACATCGGCAGACGCGATTCGCGCGACACCGGCAGATACTCGGTCCAGTGAACCGGGACCTTGTGCCACTTGCCGTCGCCGCCCAGCTTGGAAACGTACTCGATGCGCTCTTCGCCGCGGAAGGCGTGCGCCGTGACCTTGAGTCTGCCCTTGCCGTCCGAACGCTCCGCGACTTCGGTCTTGAGAATGCAGCGGGTCGCCGCCTTGGCAGGACGGAAATACGCATCGCCGATCTCGTTGGCGAAGGATTCGTGCTCCAGAAACGCCGATTCGCCGTCCTCGATGACGTGCTGGTAGATGTCGAGGAAATTCCGGTGCTGCTGGTAGAGCGGAATGCAGAACAGCGGCGCGAACGAGAAGAAGAAACTGCGGAAGAAACTGTTGCTGTATTCGTTGAAATTGGCGCGCGCGGCGGCGAGGTCATAATTCTTGAAGATCCGCGGCGCTCCTGATATGTCGATCTGGTCGAGATGACCGGAGGTGATCGTGTTGATCATTCCTTTTTTGCGGAAATGGAAATCGTCGCCGTATCCCTGTTCCTTGTCGCGCAGCAATTTCAGCATCTCCTGCTGCGCCAGCGGCGTGAACAGCAGCCGGAACTGCTGCTCGTTGTCGCGGTCGAGGGCGCTGAAACAGGCGTCGAACTCGCGATTGTCCATGATGGTGAAAGTATTGCTCAAGTCGCGGCTCTTTTTTTCCAGTGCGTCGATAGCCGATTTGAGCTTGCGGCTGTTCAATATTCCTGTCCCCGCCTCGGCAAGCGAATTGGGCGCCCGCGAAAAGTTCAGCTCGGGAGCCGCCTCGTTGCCGTAGATCAACAGCTTGCAGTTCCCGTAGACCGGTATGGGTTTTTCCACCGAAGCGGTCAGCGTCTGGGTGCGCGTGACCCACCGGCTCTGCTGTTTGCCATTGGAATCGGTGTAGTACTCCTTTTCCTCCCAGCTGATTGTGAGCGACCCGGTGTAGGTCTTCGTCCCCCACCACTGGCGCAGCTCTTCGGCGATGATCCACGGATTGCCGTTGACGGCGCCGCTCTGACAGCTCACCACCGAACGGCTGTCGGAGGTCGCTTCCGCCCAGTGAAAGTGTTCCACCAGCTGTTTAAGCCGGGCTTCCGAAACGTAACGGTCGATCGCCATGATCGGCATGGTCTTCATCACGAGGGCGGAAACGGTGTCCCAACGGTAAAGCCTGTTGAGAGGCTCCATCATTTGCCACGCTTCGTCGGTGCGTGCCTGCAATTCGGCGCGGCGTTCGTCGACCAGCTTTTGGAAGAGTCTTACTTTACCGTTCAGCAGACCGAATATCAGCGCCAGCGCCAGCACCAGCGCTGCGCCGCCCGCGGCTCCGAGTTGCGGCGTGACGCCCAGATCGTCGCCGCCGCAGAGCGGGATCAGGTACATGATGCCCACCACGGCTCCGGCGATTGCGAGCAGTATCATCATCACGCGGAAAAACTTCCACCACCAGAGTTTGGAACTCAGCGACGCAACCAGTTTTTCCAGTTTGCGGATCACCGCCACCAAAGCGGCGTTGGCGGCTTCATCCACGCCGGAGCGTTTGAAAAGCTCATCAAACGCCTCGGAAGTGTTTTTCGCATGTTCCGCCTTGAGATGGTCGCGGTACATGTCGACCGGGGTCAGGATCTCTTCGTAGTCCATGATTGCGCACAGCTCCTTGCCGGATAAAAAACATCCGGGGCGGTCAGCCGTCCCGGACATCTGTGGGGTTCAAATCAAAAGAAGGTGCTCTTCGAGCCTTCGATGGTCGCAGCCGACACCGAGAAGGGGATCTTCGTCGTGAAGTGCTGGCGCGCGGCGACGATTTGCTTCACCGGCCAGTTGTAGATCTCGGTGTTCCAGATCAGCACCACCTGATTGTAAAGGTCGCGCGCCGCCGTGATTTCTCGCTGCAGATAACTGTTCTGCCGCATCGCCTCGGCGATCTGCGCGTGCGCCTTGAGTTCCGGGTAGGCTTCGATCTGCGGAAAGAGCCGCCCGAAGCCGCGGTTCAGAATCTCGGCGTTCTCGTTTAGGTTGCCCTCCGGCGAACCGCCGCCGCGGTACGCCGCCACCGCCGTCATCACATCCTTGTCGAGGTCTATGGACTGCTTTACCAAACCGGCGACGTTTTTCAGGATCTCGAAGCGCTGCTCCTGATAGTTACCTATCGTCGAAGCACTCGCCTGAATGCGCTGCAACAGCTGCATAAAGTAGTTTTTCGCCTGGATCTTCATGACGGAGTAGATGGCTCCGGGCAGAAACGCCGCCGCCCACAACACCACGAAGCACCAGTTTTCCCACTGCGGCTTCGCCAGAAACTGGATCACCGCCGCCACCGCGAAGCCGACGACCCACACCGCGATCTCGAAAAGGACCGAGCCCGCGCCGATCTCGACCGGCTGCTGCTTTTCGATCACCCGCACTTCGCGCCCCTGATCGTTCACCGGATCAGTGACTTCATCCAAAGGATTCGCCATGATACACTACCTCCCAAACGTTTGCTTCAAATGCCGAAAAATGCCTCGTAGATGTGACATGAAGCTATTATATCCTTCGGACAGCGATTTTTCAAGTTGAAAATCTTTTCGATATGATTTTTCCCGCTGCGGCGACATTCATGGCTCGCCACGATTCAATTGCGGTGATAATGCTTTGGACTCTTGGGCGGACGATTGTCATCGGGGCGCGCTTGCGGATCCAGTATCTTGAGCATGATCTGTTCGATGCGCTTTTCACGATCGCGGGTCAGCGCTTCAAGGCGGCGACGCGCCTCCTGATTTTTACGGTGGTCGTGCTTGCCGTCTTTGATCTTGGCGCGCAGGTCCTCCAGATAGCGGTCATAGTCGATGCCGATCTGTTTTTTCAGCGCGGCACGGTTCTCTTCGCTCGGATTGGTGCGGCAGGTCATGGCGAGTTTCCGGGTTTCCTCGCTGATCTTAGACCTCATGCCATCGGTAGGCTGGCGGTCGCGCTTGTTGCGATGCGTGGCGGCCGAGGCGGCTACGGAAATGAAGATGGCGGAGGCGAGTATTGCGAAGGTGAAGATGCGATGAATTTTCATTTTCGGTCAGAATCCTCATGATAATTGTCTGCGACATTACGAACACGATACCGGAAATCATACCTCCGGCATATCATATAACGCAGAAAGAATCGCATATATTTTCGTCGCGGGTTTGTCTTTTTTGCCGAAAAGCGTTATATTGAAGGTCAGGGGGCGGTGCCAAGTTGAGCCGTCGGCGTTTTTTCAGGTGTGTTTGTCAACATAGGGAAGGACTGGAAGATGGATCGACGCGATTTTTTGAAGAACGCACTCATACTGGCGGCATTGGCTCCCCTGACGAGGCTTGCCGCCAAGGCGGGCGCGGATGGCGACAAAAGTTCCGATTTGATCAAGGGCGGGCAGGTCACGCGCCGCCGCTATCGGGATAGCGGGCTCACGCTGCCGCTTCTGGGATTCGGGATGATGCGTCTGCCGCGGCTCAATCCGCACGGTCCGGAAATCGACCTCGCGGAGGTGGAAAAGATGTTCCGCACGGCACTCGAAGCCGGGGTGAACTATTTTGATACCGCGTACTTCTACCACAACGGGCTCAGCGAAAAATGCGCCGGGGAAGTGCTGACCAAGTTCCCGCGGGACAGCTATTATCTTGCCGACAAGATGCCGGTGCGATCGATCAAAAGCGAGGCGGATGTTGAACGCATCTGGAATGAGCAGCTCGCCAAATGCAAAGTCGATTATTTCGACTTCTATCTGCTGCATAATCTCAACCGCGACCGCTGGGAAGACGTCAAACGCTTCCATATCTACGAGTTCCTGAAGGCGCGGCAAAGCGAGGGTAAGATCCGCAAACTCGGTTTTTCGTTCCATGACGAGCCTGAGGTGCTGGAGACTATCGCTTCGGCGCATGACTGGGATTTTGCGCAAATCCAGCTCAACTACCTCGACTGGACGCTCTACCGTTCACGGGAGCAATACGAGATACTCACCAATCGCAACATTCCGGTCATCGTCATGGAACCGTTGCGCGGCGGTGCCTTGGCGAAGTTGAACGACGAAGCGACCGCGATCTTCAAAGCGGCAAATCCCGATGCGAGCGTCGCCAGCTGGGCGTTCCGCTATGCGGCGAGTCTGCCGAATGTGATCTGCGTGCTCTCCGGCATGACCAAAATGGAGCATCTGCAGGAGAACATCCGGACCTTTACCGACTTCAAGCCGCTCGACGACAAGGAGCACGCTGTCATCGAAACCGCGTTGGCGGCGTCCCGCAAAACCTCCGCGATCCCGTGCACGGCGTGTCGTTACTGTACTCCGTGTCCCGTCGGAGTGGACATCCCTCGCATATTCGGACTCTACAACCACAGCAAAATCACCGGCAACTTCATGCAGTTCCGCATGATCTACGACAAGATGTCGGAAGACGAGCGGGCGTCGGCGTGCATCGGCTGCGGAACCTGCCTCAAAAAGTGTCCGCAGAAGATCAACATCCCGACCGAGCTGAAAAAAATCGACGACGAGCTCAAAAAACGTCCGCAGCGTCGCCGCGCTTTGTCGCGGATGCAAACGGAAGACTATCCGGCGTAATGGCAATTACGCCGTAGTTGATCGTCGTAATGCACGATACGGTAATCAGCGCTTCAGCAGCGCCCGCATCGCCTCGAACTGCTCTTCGATAGACTGCACCAGTTTAAGCTGGTTGCGCGCACGGTCGAGGTTGTGACCGCGGCGGCGGACCTTGAAATAGGTGTCGCCGTTCAGATAGTCGGTCAAAAAGCGGCAGCCGATCTCCATGGTGATGAGCTTGCCTGCGAAGGGGAGCATCTCCTTTTCCGCCGAGGTCATGAATAAGCCAGCGGTTTTCAGAAATCCGCGGTGCAGCGCCTCGTACATCTCGAAGCTCATGCCGACTTTGTCGAGATCGGTCTCGTCCTCCGCGGCGGGATTGGAACCGCTGCGCACCATGTCGCCGAAGTCGTAGAGCGACAGCCCCGGCATCACGGTGTCAAGGTCGATCACGCACATCCCCTCGCCGGAAAGGTCGTCGATCAGGATGTTGTTGGACTTGGTGTCGTTATGGGTGATGCGCTCCGGGATGTCGCCGGATTTGTTGAGCTTGATGAGCGTGTCGGTCTCATCGCGCCGCGCCATCAGAAAGTCGATTTCGGGCTGGGCGTTTTTGACGCGGTCGCAGCGGTCCTCCTTGACCGCCGCCTCGAAGTCGGCGAAGCGCTTGGGCGTGTTGTGGAAGTCGGGAATGGTCTCGTGGAGCCGCTCGCCGGGAAGGTCCACCAGATGCAGCTGGAATTCACCGAAGGCTTCAGCCACCCGAAACGCCTGTTCCGGGGTCGCCAGCACCTCGTAGGCGCGGGCGTGCTCGACGAAGATGTACGCCCGCCAGTAATTGCCGCGGCGGTCGGTTACGAGCGAGCCGCCATCCGGCGTGTGCAGCAGCCGCAGCGTGCGTTTTTTGGTTTCGGCGTGAGCGGCGCGGATCTTGCTCAAAATGTGGTCGGTGACGCGGCAGACGTTTTCCATGACCTTGACGGGCTCCCGGAACACCTGATGGTTGATCCGCTGCAGAACATAGTGCAGACGGATGCCGCCCTGATCGTAGGTCAGCTGATAGGTGTCGTTGACGTTGCCGTTGCCGAAGGGGACAGCGACCAGAAAGTCTCCGTAGACCACAAACTTGGATATGATCTCACGCAGTTCTTCTTGCGTATATTCCATGATTACCGCGCCTCCGTTTGAGCCGGTTTGAAAAGTTGTTCCGGGTATTCGCCGCGTTCGGCGAGTTTTTTGAGTTCGGAGCAGACCCCGTTGCGGTCTTCGCGGTAGGTGATGCCGAACCAGCTGGCTTCGCTGCGGAGCATGTCGATTCGCGCCTTGCCGGCGTGTATAAGCGCGTCGACCGCGAAGGGCAGATAAAATTCGCTTTTGAGTTCTCCGCCGCGTTTTTCCAGAAAATCCAAGAAGAGCTCTTCCAGCTGACCGACGAACTCCGGCATGAAGCCCCAGTAGTTCATTGAGGTCGCCTCGTCGCCGGTCAGTATATGCTCCGCGCCGTCTAGCTCGCTGACGATCCGTCCGCCGTCGCGGCGGATCTTCGGATTTTCGACCACTTGAGTCAGCAAGCCGCCGCGGCTCGTGCAGATGCCGCGCGAGACCGCGCCGTGTTCGCTCAGGGTATTTCTCAACGTGTAGGCGCAGATGCAGCCGCGGATCAGTTTCGAGGCGGGCGGAGCGCTCAGGAAACGCGCCGCTTTGACGAAGCTGTCGGCGCCGTAGAAGTCGTCGGCGTTTAGGGCGATGAAAGGTTCGTCGAGCAGTTCCCGCGCGGCGTAGACGGCGTGTCCTGTTCCCCACGGCTTTTCTCTGCCTTCCGGACACTTGAAGCCGCCCGGCAGATCGTTTCTGTCCTGAAATGCGTACTCGACTTTGATGCAGTTGGAGTAGCGTTTGCCGACCCGTTCCCTGAATTCGGCTTCGAAATCCCGGCGGATCACGAATACCGCCCGGGTGAAGCCCGCGCGGATCGCGTCGAAGACCGAGTAATCCATCATCGTTTCGCCGTGCGGTCCCAGCTGATCCAGCTGTTTCAACCCGCCGTAACGGCTGCCCATTCCAGCCGCGAGAACCAGTAACGTGATACCCATTCCGCCAATCCTGTCTTTTGGTATGAAGCGGTACAGCGGGGCGCTCCCCCCGAGCCGCCGTTGAATCATCATGATTATATGTAATATACATCGTATTCAAGGGTAAATCAAGGAAATGCCGCGACGGCGCATTCGGATAAATCTTTCGTAGAAATGTGCATTGAATACTGCGGCGATACGGGATATATTGCGAAAAAGTGCATGAAACACTCAAAAAAAAGAGGTTTTTTATGAAGCGGGAAATTTTTTGTCATTGTCACTTGGTGACGCCGGGAGCGGAGATCGCCGACGCCGCGATCGAGATCGAAAACGGCATGATCGTCCGGGTGGGGCAGGGGACCCCGTCGTGGGCGCTCGGCGGGCGGGACGTCGCGGGGCGGCTGGTCCTGCCCGGGTTCATTGACGTACATTGTCACGGACGCAACAACGTGGATTTCAGCGACGGCGACGCCGAGGCGGTCGCGATCATCGCCGAAAACAAACTCGCCGAAGGCGTCACGACCGTATTGCCGACGACGCTGACGCTGCCCGAGACGAACCTCGCCGCCGCGTTGCGTGCCGTGGCGGCGTACGACGGACGCCGCGGCTGCCGCATCCCCGGCGTGCACCTCGAAGGACCGTTCATCAATCCCAAGTGCGTCGGCGCGCAGAATCCAGAGTTCGTGCGAAAACCCGATATCGCCGAAGTCGACCGGCTGAACGCCATATTCCCGGTCAAAAAAGTCACTTTCGCGATGGAAACGGAGGGGGGAAACGATCTTATCGTCGAACTGCTCCGGCGCGAGATCGTGCCGAGCTGCACCCACAGCGCGGCGACCGCGCGGGAGTTCGCTTCCGGATACGCGCTCGGCTTGAGGAATCTGTCGCACTTCTGCAATCAGATGACGCCGCTGCACCACCGCGACATCGGGCTGGTCGGCTCCGGGCTGTTGTACGGCGACTTGAACCTGGAATTGATCTGTGACAAGCTCCATATTTCGCCCGAGATGATAAAGCTGGTGTTCAAGGTCAAAGGGGCCGACCGCGTGATGCTGATAACCGACGCGATGCGCGCCGCCGGGATGCCGGAGGGCGAATACACGCTCGGCGGTCTGCCGGTCCACGTCGGCGCGGACGGCGCGGCGCGGCTCACTTCGAACGGCGCGCTGGCGGGCAGCACGCTCCTGATCAGCACCGCCTTGAAAAACGTCGTCGAAGTCACGGGCTTGCCGTTGACGGAAGCGGTCAAGAGCACGTCGCTCACCGCCGCGCGGTCGCTCGGCTGGACCAAGTTCGGTCGAATCGAGCCCGGATGCGTCGCCGACCTCGCGGTGCTGAATGACGATTATTCCGTCGCCATGACGGTCGTCGACGGCGAGATCCGCTACCGGCACGGCTGACATCCGGCGACATAAGGACTTGCAAATCTCGTCGACCGGCGGTATTGTATTACCGACAACCGTTAAAAAGGTGGATTTGCGCCATGTTGAAACGAATCTTTAGCTGGAACACGCCCGCCGAGGAAAATTTTTTCGCGCTGACGCTGTTTTTCGCCGGAACGTGGATCGCCGTCGCTATCTTCTTCGTGTTGCTGCTCCACGGGTACGTCGGCGGACGGGCGGCGTTGTTTTCGGTGTTGGGGTTGTCGCTCGCTTTTCTGCTGTATGCCGTGGCGCTCGGGTGTTTTTACACTCCGCAGGGGCTCAAGCATCTCGCGTACCGGTTGGCATTCGTACTGCTGGCGCTGCCGGTCGCGTTGTTCGCCCCGGCGTATTATTTCCCCCAGAGTCCTGCGGCGCTGATCCTGCTGTTGCTGCTCGTCTGCTGGGCGGGACCGCTCGTGTTTTCTCCCCGGAGCTGGCGTTGGGCGCTTCCCGCGGCGGCGGTGTGGAGTTTGGGGATCGCCGCCCTTTTTCTGCCGGTAATAAGCGTTTCCTCGGTACCGGATGCAATCTGGTTGTCCCGGTCGGGATATTTCGGCGTTTTCTGCTGCTTCGTCGGCTGGTTTCTGACCGGAGTGCGGTACGCGCGGCGCGACGGGGTGCCCATCCGCCGGGTCTTCGGCGGGCGGACCGCGCTTTTGTTGATCGTCTTCGCGGCGGTCTATATTTTCTTCATCGGGCTGTGGCTCCATTCGATGCGCGGGACCCGGCTGATGATCGACCGTCTGGAGCGGCACTTCGGTCGTCCGCTCACCGTGGCGGGATTGGCAGAACTGTGCCGCGGCGAACGCCGCACCGACGCGGAGTTCTGGGAAAAGTATCGGTTGCTTTCCGAGGCGTTGCGTGAAAAGCGTATCGATATTCGCGACATGCCGCCTGAAATTGAATTGCCGGAGCCCGAGTATGCCAGGTGGCGCGACGACTTCGAGCGTTCGGCGGAGTTGAAACAGCTCGAAGCGCTCGTCGATGCCGGTATTCCTGCGTACCCGTGGAAGTTCGAGCCGCGCAACGGTCTCGGAACCGAAATGCCGAGTTTGTTCGGTTTCCGCAATCTCGCCGGTTGCGAGGCATGGCGCGTCCGTCTGGCGCTGGAACGGCGCGATGCCGCGACTGCGTTGACCGCGTGGAATCGGATGGGGAAGATCGCCGATCTTTTGACGGAGTTTCCCTTGCTGGTCAGTTCGGTGTGCTGTCTCGCGGTCGAGAATTATCGTCTGAACGCCGCGGAGCGGCTGCTCTCCTCCGGAGTATTGACGGATGCTCAGCTGGAAACGATCTCCGCCGCAGCCGCCGCGATGGAACGCCGCCTGCCGGGATTCGAACGCAGATCCATCTACCTGGAGGCGGTGTCGTGGGCTGACTTGGTCGAATATTACAGCATGTTCGAAATACTGATGATTTGGGATGATCAACCCGAGTTGCGGTTTTCCGCCGCGCTTCTCGGCCCCGTGTGGGGATACTGGTCCCAGATAAACCGTCAGGCGGTACTGAAAAAGTTTTGCATCGACTCCTGGCGTCAGGACTCCAATAAAATTATCAGACTTGATAAAGAGATGATGATCCTGCCTGTGGTGTCGGGCAGTTATCGGTCGCTCGGCGACCGGTTTCTCGGGCTGGCCGCCCGCTGTGCCGCGATGCGGGCATTGGTCGGAGTCGAGCTGGAAAAACGCCGGACGGGCAAGTATCCGGCGGAACTCAAGGCACCGCCAGTCGATCCTTTTACCGGCAGACCGATGAAGTACCGCGTCGGCGTATTTCGGCGCGCGCGATGGGGCAAAGACGGAGTATACGGTGATCCCGTCATCCGCGAAGTTCAGGGTGTCGCCGTGTGGAGCGTCGGACCGAACGGACGGGATGACGGCGGATTGAGGATGCCACGCGGCGACGACCGTCCGGATGATTGCCGGGCGCTGCTCGTCTTCCCGCCTCAGGCGTCGTCGCCGCGTCCGTGATTTCCACCCTCACTGTCGATGAAAAAACGGGAGGGACGTGGCGGGGCGTCGCCGGGGCATCCCTCCCGCGGGTCGGGAGCATTCGCGGTCAGCGGGGCGTTATCGACACGATTCGCCACGAGCCTTTATCCGGCGCGAGCATGAAGCGGTAATCCCTGCCGCGCCCCTGACTGCGAACGTCCACCGCGGCGAACGTCCGCTGCTGCTGCCGGAGACCGGTGATCCCGGCGATCCGCGCCGGAGTGAAGTCGCGTTTTGCGAAGAGACTTTCCGCGTATTCGCTGTCGAAGATCATCCGATCCTTGCGTGCCATCAGCGAAAAAAGCGTCGCCATGTCGCCCTTGTCGATGGCGGCGAGCGCTTGTTCCGTTGTGCGGCGCGCCGCTTCCGGATCCGGCACGGCGATTTCGGTCAGGTGTTTTTCGGCGGCGAGCGGATCGGCTTTGCCCCGGAGCAGCAAAACGGCGGCTCCGGCGAGCAGAACGACTGTTACGACGATCTTTGCGATTCTCACTTCAACATTCCTTACAGCGCCTTGCCGACCGGCGAGATCGCGCCGATCAGATACTTCCCGTCGCGGTTTAGCAGCGTCAGCCAGTAATCGCGCTTGCGCGGCACGCTGTGCACTCTGACGATCAGATGCGGTACCGTGCTGCGTTCGAGTCTGCGTACTTCGTCGCCGATCACCGCGGGGGCGAAATCGTTTCCGGCGAGTATTCCGGAAACATATCGCCCTTCGAAGACCGTGCTGTCCTGATTCGCCATCATACCGAAAAGTTCGTCCATCCGGTTGGCGGCGATGTGCGCGAGCGCGGTTTCGGCGGTACGACGCGCCTCGTCCGGCAGCGGGACACGGACCGTGGTTTTGAACTCCGCCAGCGGATCGGGTGGGAACCACAGCCTGATCAGAACGCCGAGCGCCCCCAGCAGCAGCGTCAGCGCGCAGACCAGTTTCAACGCGGATCGTTTGTTCCATTCCATGTTCGGTCGATCCCGTGGTCAATCCATTCTTTCCTGTTCGGCGGTCAACCGATACGGGAGCTTATCCGCGCTCAGATAGCCGATGTCGTGCTCGATCTCGTAGGGATCGACGCCCAGTTCCGCCGGTTGTTCGCTGCTGACGTGACCATCCGCCCAACCGACGCTGGCACGGCCGTTGTGGCGGAAATGGGTGTTGCTGTATCCCATGTCCGAGTCTGAGCCGACCAGCTTGCCGCGCGGTACCAGCCGCAGCGAAAAGGCGTCGGCGGCGCCCCAGCTTTCCATGGTGTCGCTGAACATGATCTTCGATCCCGGAGAAACGATCTTGCCGACGTGCACCGGTTTGCAGATGCCGCCGCTCCAGCCGAAATTGGCGTTCAAGCCGTAACCGCCGCCGCGGCAGTAGCCGCTGTTGTTGGGATCGAGTGCCAGCTGCTGCTCGACCTGCGCTTTTACCGATGGACAGACCTTGACCGTGAAGTTGTCGCCGAGGTAACGGGTGATCATTCCCGCGGTCCGCAAATCGGTGCGCCGCTGATTGGCGGCGCGGTTACCCGTCCAGGTGCGCCCGTTGCAGCAACTGGAACCGTTGCTGCATGAACTCATGATGCCGCGGTTTTCTTCCGCATAGGTCAGCGCCGCGGCGGAGAGCTGCCTCACGTTATTGATACAGCTGCCGCTCTTGCCCCTTTCGCGTGCCGCGCCGAGCGCCGGCATCAGCATTCCGGAAAGGATGCCGATGATCGCGATCACGATCAGCAGTTCGATCAATGTGAATCTATTTACTGTTGACATTTTCATTTGTCGGATGCGGTCATCCGGAGCGGATATCCCAGGATGACCTGATGGCATGTTTACTTCTGCTGCGTCTCTGTCTTCTTACAACTGCCGCTCTTGCATTCTTTGCAACTTGCTTCGGTTTTCTGGCAAGCGCCGTTTTTGCACTTTTTGCAGCAACTTCCGTTCTTTTGGCACTTTACGCAGCAGCCTCCGTCATTTTTGCACTGCCCGCAGCATGCTTTGTCTCTTTTGCATGCTTCGCTCTTGCACTCCTTGCAACCGGTCTCGGCTTTCTTGCATTCGCCGCCCTTGCATTTTTCGCCGCATGCTTCGGCCTTCTTGCATGCTTCCCCCTTGCAGTGATGACCAGCCGCGGCTTTTTTGCATTCGCCGCCCTTGCACTGTCGCGCAACTTCCGGCATCTTGCCCGCCGTCGCTTCGGTCGATCCGCTTTCCGCCGCAACTGCTATCCCGATGCCGAGCGCCGTGACCGCCATCAACGTGTAGAACTTCTTCATTTTCTTCCTCCGATGTTGTTTTTTTGTTTTTTGATCGCACCCGCGATCACTTGCCAATTAGACCAAACTAACTATCTTGACCGCAAGCCGCCGATTCGTATCGTTGTCGGTTTTATTCCGCTACGGTGAGCCGAGACCGGATCTTGCGTCCGTGATTAATATACAGCCCGTGTTTTCATAAGTCAATTAGTCTTATCTAAATTCTTTAAAAATTTTTGTTCCTTGGGGCGGCGGAGCATTGAAAGCGGCAAAAAAAAAACCGCTTCGCGGTATGGCGGAGCGGCTGGCCGAGACCGGAGGCGGTTATTCCGCGATGTTGGCGGACCTCTGCTTTTTCATCTGTTCGAGCAGCTGACGCTGGGATTCGATGGCGATCTTCTGCTGCAGTTCCTGCATCAGACGCTTCCCCTTGGACGAGGACAGTGCGGCATGCAGCTTGGGGAAATTTTTCCTGGTGACCTGATCGGCCTCCGCCATGAGCTGCTGGAATTCGTAGATCGTCTTGACGGTCATGATCCGGTCGTTGAATCCCCGGATCTTCGGGGAGTTCTGGGCGGCGATCCAATCTTCCAGCAAACCGGGTTGGGCTTTCAAATAGGGCAGCAATTTGTTCTTCAGCCATTTGGCGGAGATCCGGCGAATCGCTGCCATCTGCGCGTCGTCCGGAGCCGGGGCGCCGATGAGCTCGCGCCCTTTGCGGAAACCGGCAGTCAGCGAGTCGATGTAATACTGCGATGCCGTGTCGATGCTTTCGGCGCTGACGGTTGGCGAAGGACCGGCAGAGTTCTCCGCGGCGTACGCCGAAACGCCGGTCAGCGACGCGATGACGCAGATCAAAGATATGCGCGATACCAGGTTCATTAATTTCATAAAAATTTCTCCTTCGGTTTCGGGACTTGGTCGCGATGATGCGAGCCGCTGCTTATTATAACCGTGCGCCGACGCTTTTTCAAGCTGCCGCGCGCTTGAAATCCGGTGCACCGGATTATATGTTATAAGAAAAAGCGGTTAGAACACATGAGAGGATAGGATCATGACCGAATTCGAACGGCAAGCCGACGACTTCATCAACCACGAGCAGCAGTTTCATCTGGGATTTCTGCCTACCGAACAGTCCAATCCGCTGACGCGGAGCATGGAAGCTGATTTCAAGGCGTCCAGTTCGGCGGGGGTGCGGACGCTTCAGCGCGCCGACCGCCCGGTTCTGGAGATGGCAAAGCGCGTATGGCGGAGCGCGGAGTATGCCAAACTCGTCGCCGACGGCATTTCGACGATCGAGAACGGCGGAAGAATCATCTTTTCCGGCTGCGGTGCGACCGGGCGGTTGAGCATCCTTCTGGAGTCGATGTGGCGTCAGGCGTGCGCCGGGCATCCCGATATGGCGTCGCGCGCCGACGCGGTCGAAAGCATAATGACGGGTGGCGACTACGCACTGGTGCGTTCGGTGGAGTTCTTCGAGGATTACGCGAGCTTCGGGCGGCGGCAGGTCGAGGAGGCGGCGATGACGGCGCGCGACATGTTGGTCGCCATCACCGAGGGGGGCGAGACTTCGTCGGTGCTCGGCACCGCGGCGGAGGCGCTCGACCGGGGCTGCCGGGTCTTTCTGCTCTTCAACAACCCGGCGGAGCTGCTTTGCAAACACTTGGAACGGTCGCGAAAGATCATCGAAGATTCTCGGGTGTGCGTGCTCGATCTCTACTGCGGACCGATGGCGCTCGCGGGGTCGACGCGGATGCAGGCGACCACCTCGGAGCAGTTGATCGCGGGGTCGGCGCTGGAAAAGATCTTTCACCACTTTTCGGGTGGCGGCGATGTTGATTACGCGGCCGGTTTCGAAAAGCTGTTGGACGAATTGGAGGCGAACGCCCCCGCCATCGCCGATTACATCGATTTCGAGGCGGCGGTCTATTCGGCGGGCGGGCACATCACTTACTTTGCCGACGCGTTCATGCTCGACATCTTCACCGATACGACCGAGCGGTCGCCGACCTTCATGCTGCCGCCTTTCAAGCGGAACGATGACCGCGTTTCCCCGGAGCCGTGGGCGTTTGTGAAAAATCCGCTCACGGATGCCGCCGGAGTGTGGGCACGCAACTTCCGCCGCGCGCCGCGCTGCCTCGGTTGGACGCCCGCCGACTACGAAAAAATGGGCGCGGCAAAGCGGATTCAAGACAATCCGCCGCACATCGCCCAGTCGGACTTCTTCGCGTTCGAGGTCGGCAACGCGCCGTGCCCCGGACGCTGGGCGACGGGGCGCGACGCGGCGGTGCTGGTCGGCTTCGATTCCGACCCCGCGTTGGAGGCGGCGTTCGCGCCGTTCGCCCGGCTTGCCGCGCAAAGCCGGCATTTCACGATCGGGCAGGGCGGTGACGTGAAACTGTCCTGTCGCGGCGGCGCGCTCGACGTGATGCGCCACATGGCGATCAAGCTGGTGCTCAATACCGTCTCGACCGGGACGATGGTCAAACTGGGGCGAGTCAGCGGCAACTGGATGAGCTGGGTCGACTGCACGAACAAAAAACTGCTTGACCGGGGCACCCGTCTGCTGGTGGAACTTGCCGGGTGCGACTACCGCACCGCGTGTACGGCGCTCTTCGCGGCGATGGCGGAGCAGCGCAACTTCCCGGCGGCGGCGGAAAAATGTTCTCCGGTCCAGCTGGCGCTGAAAAACCTGACCGCCCGCCGTTCATGAAACCGGTAACGAAACAACTTCAGCGTAACAGAGGACAACGATCATGAAAGCTGGATTTGCCGTTTGCGACATCACTCCGGAACTCGGTATCTATCTCACCGGTTACGGACACCCCGAGCGACTGGCGGATGGTGTCCACTCGCCGCTGCTGGCGAACGCGATGGTGCTCGCGGACGGAAACACCGAAGTCGCCGTGGTTTCCATCGACTGGTGCGGAATGCCGGATGAACTCGCCCTTGACATGCGCCGCGCCATCAGCGAAGCCGCAGACATCCCGACTGACAACATCATCGTGTGCTGCATCCACACCCATTCGGCGCCCAACACCTCGTCCCGGCGGACTTTGGGCAGAACGGACGTCGACCCCGAGCACCGCGGCGAGACGTACGCGCGGCGTTCGATCCCGACGATCGCCGAAACGGTGCTGCGAGCGAAACAGGGGATGCGCGAGGCGGTCGTCGGCGTCGGTCTTACGACCAGCCACGCCGGGGTGTCGCGGCGCGGGATGGATGAAAACGGCAAGGTCTCCCGCTTCATCGCCGATCCGCACCAGTGCTGCGACGACAATCTCACTGCGATCCGGTTCCTCGACCGGGAGACGCGGGAGGATCTCGGCATCGTCATCCACCTCGGCTGTCACAACACGTCGATGGGGTTGTCGCGGCTGATTTCGAGCGACTGGTGCGGTGTGATGCGCGAGCGGGTAAAGGACAGCTACCACACGACGGTGATGTTCGTCAACGGCGCCTTCGGCGACGTCGGTCCCAACACCAGCCGTCCGATAAAGGCGGAGGGAATTTTCGGATACTCCGCCGGAGCGGGCGACGGCGAACGTTCTGCATCGGAGGTCGGATTGCGCGCCGCCGCCGACGCGCTGCGCGCCCTTGCCGGACTTCGGGACTTTCAAGCCGATCTGCCGGTGCGGGCGCGGGCGCAGGAGATCCGTCTGCCGCAGGCGCTGCCCTTCGACGAAGCGACGGCGCGCGAACGGGTGCGGCGGTTCGAGGAGTCGGGCTCCGAGGCTATTCCCGAGATCGATTATCTCGTCGCCAAGCGGGTGCTCGAGCACTGGCAGCTGCCGCCCCAGCCGGAGCGGATCTTCCGTCAGACGGTGCTGGCATTCGGTCCGGTGGCGCTGGCGGCGTTTCCCTTCGAGGTGTTTTCGATCTTTTCGCTGCGGCTTCGCAAGTACGGTCCCTTCGCCTACAATCTTTTGTGCGGCAGCGCGAACGGCGGCAACGGCTATTTGCCCGACCGCGCGTCGATCGCGGCGGGCGGTTACGAGGTCACATGGCGCGAACGGGGGCGGGCGTATGTGCTCGAACCCGAGGCGGGGGATATTCTGGTGACGCAGACGCTGGCGTCGCTGCGCGAATTGGCGAAATCCTGACGTCGGGAGCGGAAATTGACGGAACACGGAAAAAACGATGGCGTTTTGACGGCGCGGTATATCGACATCAAGCGCTTCGCGGTCCACGACGGACCCGGCGTCCGGACGACGCTGTTCCTGAAAGGGTGCTCCTTGCGCTGCATCTGGTGCCACAACCCGGAAAGCCGCTTTCCGCAGCCGGAATTGGCGATCTATTACCGCAAATGTATGCGGTGCGGAGCGTGTGCGGAAATATGTTCGTGTCACCGCATCGCGGGATTGGAACACGAATTCGACCGCGCCGCCTGCCGGGCGTGCGGCAGATGTGCCGAGGCGTGCATGTCCGGAGCGCTGGAGCTCTTCGGAAAGTTCATAACCGTGGATGAAGCCGCCGACAAGCTGCTGGAGGACCGGATATTCTACTCCGACGGCGGCGGGATCACCATATCCGGCGGGGAACCCTTGCTGCAAAGCGGTTTCTGCGCCGCGCTCCTCGCGCGGATGCGGAATGAGGGAATCGGCTGTGCGGTCGATACCTCCGGCAACGTTCCGTGGCCCGCGTTCGAGCAGGTCCTGCCGTACACCGATTTGTTCCTTTACGATCTCAAGTGTGCCAACCCGGCAAAACACGAACGGTTGACCGGCAGCCGGAACGAACTGATACTGGAAAATTTGAAACGGCTTGACGGAACCGGCGGAAACATCGAAATCCGCATGATCATGGTACCGGGGTACAACACGGACGAAAGCGATCTGCGCGCGGCGGGGGAAATACTCGCGGCGCTCAAAAACGTCTCCGCAGTCCGTCTGCTTGCGTATCACTCGCTGGCCCGCTCCAAGTTCAAGGCGGTCGGTCACCCCGACACCATGCCGGAGGTCGAGTCGCCGGACGTCGAAATGCTGGAAAATTATGCTCGCATCTTGAGACGGTATTCCGACAATGTAGTCAATTCTCTCAAATAGGTGGGATCATGTTGTTCGGAACATACAAAGAGGATGAAGCGTATCTCTGGAAAAAATTTCAGGCGCCGGAGTTCGACCCCGCCACCGGTATGGATCAGGAGACCGCCGAAGTCGAAATCGCCGCCTTTGCGGATATGGAGGCGCCGGTGCCGATCATCAAGGCGCGGGCGTTCGAGTTCTTGGCGAAGAATTTGCAGATCGAGGTCGACCCGCACGATTTTTTCCCCGCCTTCGCCTGCTGGAAGCACGTTCCCCGACCGATGAGACAACTGCTCAAGCACCTGAATAAAAAAATTCCTCTGCAAAAACGGGAGCTGTGGGAGCGGTTGCGCCGATCCGGCACCTCCAACATCTGGATCGACTTCGATCACTCGGTGCCGGAGTGGGATGAGATCGTCAAACGCGGCTTCCCGGGTTTGCTCGCCAACGCCATGGCGTGGCGGAACAAACACCGCGCGGATGGTACGATGAATGCGAAAAAGGAAGCCTACTTCGAAGGTATAAGAATCACTTACGAAGCTATCCTCATGATGCTGGAACGCTTCATCGACCGCGCCAAAGCGCATCATGATGAGCGCTGCGATTTCGTCGCCGCCTCGCTGCAGCGCCTTCATGACGGACCGCCGCAGAACTTCTTCGACATGCTTCAGCTGATCTATCTCTACTTCATGTTCAGCGAACACATGGATCACATGCAGGTGCGCTCCCTCGGCAATCTGGATTGGATGCTGACCCCGTTTTATGACAGAGACTTGAAAAACGGCACCTTCACCGATGAAGAGATGCGGGAGATGTTCGACCACTTCTTCATGCAGTGGGGTTCGATCGACAACTATTGGGGGCAGCCCGTCTATCTGGGCGGTACGCAGGCGGACGGCTCCACGCAGATCAACCACATGACCCATTTCATCTTGGACGAGGCGGCGAAGCTCCGTCTGCCCACGCCGAAGATCCAGATCAAGATCGCGCGAAACACCCCCGACGGGTTCATCGACCGGGTCACTGCACTCATCCGCGACCAGCATCAGAGCATCGTGTTCGTCGGCGAGGAGGCGATCCGGTACGTCATGACCTCTCACGGCATGACCGAGGAGGATGCCCGCACCTGCCACATCCGCGGGTGTTACGAATTCGCCAGTCAGGGAAGGGTGCACTCCAATTCCACTCTGCCCGCGTACCTCAATCTGCTCAAGCCGTTCGAGCTCATCTTCAATGGCGGGATCGACCGACAGACGGGCGCGAAGGTCGGGGTGACCGTGCCGCCTTTGGAGATGCTGGCGACCTTCGACGACTTTTACCGTCTGTATCTCGACGAGCTGTTGTGGATCATCAATGCCACCATCGAGGTCGTGAATGAATTCGAGGCTCGGCTTGACGAATACAACCCGTCCAACGTTTTTTCCGCGACGATCCCGAACAGCTTGAAGACCGGTCGCGACGCCTTCCACGACGGATGCGACCGCAACTTTTCCGATCTGCTGACCACCGGCTTGGGCTCCGCAATCGACGCGCTCTCGGTGGTGGAGAATTTGGTCTACCGGAAGCGGGAGATCGCGCTCACGGAGCTCGCCGCCGCGCTGAACGCCGATTGGCGGGGATATGAGGCGCTGCACCGCAAAATACTGGCATTCAAGGAGCGATACGGCAACGGTATGGCGCATGTGGACCGCTTCGCAGCGATGTTGTCGCGGACGATCGGCAACCACGTCAACGGACGCCCCAACGCCCGCGGCGGCGAGTGGCACGCTTCCGGTCATTGTGCCAAGCAGTTCGTGGTCGAAGGCAAACAGACCGGCGCCACTCCCGATGGACGGATCGCGGGAGAGGAGATGTCCAAGAACCTTTCGCCTGCGATGGGCGCGGATACGAGCGGGGTCACCGCGCTCGTCAGGTCGGCGCTGACGGTGGATTCGGCTTCGTTCCCCGGAGATTTTCCGCTGGACGTGATGATGCACCCGAGTGCGGTCAAGGGAGCGGACGGGCTCGCCGCCTGGCGTAAATTGATCCGGGTTTACTTCGCCGGCAACGGAGTCGCCATCCATTTCAACATCTTCGACGCCGAAGAATTGAAAGACGCGCAGGCGCATCCCGAAAAATATCGCGGGCTGCAGGTGCGCGTCTGCGGCTGGAACGTGCGTTTTACCGAAATGGACAAGGCGGAGCAGGATATGTATATCCGCCGCGCCGAGAACATCTGAAGCTTTCGGCGCCGATGGTCTCAATGACAGTTGCTGATCTGTTGTTATACGAGCGGTACCTCGCGGAATATCCGGGGGAATCGCCCTTTGTATGCAAAGAACGCTTGATTTTTCACAATTCGTATTGTAAATTTAACCGGCGGCTGTAATGAAGCCGTCATTTTTTCCTCTGGCTGTCCCGGAGGAGAGCGACAACCCATATGCCGCGTGCAGCGGCGATATTTTAATGAAAGGAATATCTGCATCATGGAAAAGCTTGCTATCGACGGAGGAACCCCCGTATTCAGCGAAAAGCCCGTGCGTCCGCCATGGCCGCCGGTCAATCCCGCCACCGGCGACAAACTGCGCGAAGTCTACATGAGCCACAAGTGGTCGTTCTACAGCGAAAACGAGTTGCTTTTCAACGAGCGCTACGCTCAGTATACCGGCGCCAAGTATTCCGTGATGATGGCGAACGGCACCGTCACGCTGGAGTGCGCGCTGGTCGCCCTCGGTGTCGGTCCCGGAGATGAAGTGATCGTTCCGGCGCACACCTGGCTCGCCACCGGCGAAGCGGTCGTCTACGTCGGCGCCACCCCGGTCGTCGTCGACGTCGAGCCGACCACGCTCTGCATGGACCCGGCGGCATTTGAGGCCGCGATCACTCCGCGCACCAAGGCGGTGATTCCGGTTCACCTCTACGGTTCGATGGCGGATCTGGATAAGATCATCGCGATCGCCAAAAAACACGGACTCAAGGTCCTCGAAGACTGCGCCCACGCCCATGGCGGCGAATGGAAGGGGCGCGGCGTCGGCTCCTACGGTGACGCCGGCAGCTGGAGTTTCCAGCAGTCCAAGTTGCTGACCTCCGGCGAAGGCGGCGCGGTGACTACCAACGACGAAAATCTTTGGGATGTGGTCGGTCGGCTGTCGCATATCGGTTATCAGCGCGGCGCCAAGCAGGGAGAAAAAGGCACTCCGCCGCCGATGGGATTGATCTGCCACAACTACCGGGTGACCGAATTTCAGGCGATAATCCTGCTGGATCAGCTCGAGACGCTGCGCCAGGATACCGAACTGCGCGCGAAAAACGCCGATTACCTCCGCGAAAAACTTGACCAGATCCCCGGCGTCCGCGTGCAGGCGAAGGGGCGCTGCGCGACGCTGCAGAGCTACTATTGCTACGCGTTGTTCGTCGACGACGAAATGCTCAAGCCGGGCATCGACATCAATCAAGTTGCGGAAGCAATCAAGGCGGAAGGTCTGCCGGGATTGGGGCGCAGCTGGGGTGCCACGATGTACCGTCAGCGGCTGTGGTCGGTGCCCGAGAACATGTACCGGATCGCCAGCAACGAAGTCGCAGAAAAGATCGTCAGCAAGCAGATGCTGGTGTGCGGACTGAACTGGCTGATGGCGGGCAAAGCCGATCTCGATCGCTTTGCCGAGGCGGTCGCCAAGGTGATGAACGCCTATCGCCGTTAAGATTCGGTGTTTCTTTCAACCCTCCTTCCGGAGCGACTCCGGAGGGAGGTTTTTTATTGTGCAGGATCGGAAACGACCGCGAATGCTCAGCCGATTTGTCCGGGAAGATATTTGAATATCCGCTCGATGTCGCCCGCGCCCAGCACGGCGAGCAGCAGCGGCTTGCCGTCGGGGCAGGGGAGCGTGGCGGCGATTGCGGTTTCCTGCCAGCTTCCGGCAAAGTATTTTGCGTTGGGGAGTGCAGCGGCTAGAGCGGCGCCGTCGACACGACCGGATTCGCTCCAGGCGGCGAATACCGGCAGCACCAGTACGGAATCCGCTTTCGCCAGTTCCCGTTTGAAGCCGTCGAAAAAGTATTCCAGTCGCGCGTAACGGTGGGGTTGGATCAATACGCGCAGATGGCGCTCCGGGTATTTGTGGCGCAGTAATTGCACCGCCGCGGCGATCTCGCTCGGATGGTGGGCGTAATCTTCGACAATGATGAGTTCCGGAGACCGGTGCCTTTCGGTCATCCGGCGTCCGATCCCGGGAAAAGTTCGTGCCGCCGCTTCTGCCTGTTCGCGCGGAACCCCGAGATGTTCCACGGCGGCTACGGCGAGCCGGGCGTTGGCGGCTTGGAAACCGAAGTATCCCAGATATTCCTCTGCGGAATTTACCAGCCGTACAGCAGACGGATGCGCGGCAAAAATCCGGTCCGTATTGGTTCCGGAACAATAGATGAGCTGTCGGCAGTGGCTGCCGAATTCGGCGAAGTTGCGCATCAGCGCCTCCACGCCGCCGACGCTCCAGGCATGGTCCTCTTCGATATTGGGAACGACACCGAGTTCGGCTTTTATGAAGGTGTGGGTGCCGTCGGATTCGTCGACTTCGGTGACGAAAACATCCCGGTCGCGTCCGCCGGAAGAAAAGCTGCCGACTCCGTTCATTTCGGCACCGATCAGGAAGGCCGGAGACGATCCGCACGCGGTAAGAATATGCGCGATCATCGCGGTGGTCGAACTTTTGCCGTGTGCGCCGGAGATCGCGGTCACCCGGCGATATCCGGTCGCCAGCAGCGCCAGAAACTCCCCGCGGCGCATTTGCGGGATGTGGCGACGTAAAGCCGCCTGGCGTTCGGGGTTGTCCGCGGGGACCGCCGAGGAGTAGACCACCATTTCGGTATCGTCCGGCACATTGGCGGCGGCATGACCGATGACCGCCCGAATGCCGTGACGCTCCAATTCCGCGGTTTTGGTTCCGGCTTCACAGTCCGAACCGGATATGCGGCATCCGCGACTGTGTGCCAACAGTGCCAGCGGAGCCATGCCGGCGCCGCCGATGCCGACAAAGTGCAGTTTTACGGGGAAACGGGCGTCGGACACCGCGGCAATCATTTCTTCGACCTCTCCGCCAGAATCTTTTCCAATGTGTCGAACAATCGTTGTTCGCTTGTCCAGCGTCTCTTTGACACGCCGAGATAGTACTTTATCAGCTCTCTTCTCTCTTCCGGAAGCATGTCCAGATCGATGAAGAAATTTGCCATGTCCTCGGCGATCCGCCGCGTGGACATGATGGCGATGCGGCACTCGGCCACGTCGACCCAGCACAGCTTCAGACCGTCCGGATCGATACGGTAGAGCAAATTGGGCAGGGTGAAGCCGCGATGGCATATCCACGCGTCGTGAAGTTTTGCCAGCAACCGCAGATGCCCGTGGCAGAAATCCATCAACAGTTCTTTTTCTCCGAAATGCGCTCCGCCTTCGCGAAAATCCAAGCCGCTGCTGAATCCTTCGACGAAGCGGGTGAGCAGAAATGAATTTTTCAATACAAAGCAGCAGCGTGTTTCCCCTACCGCCAGCAGTTCCGGCAGCGGGAAACCCAAGCCGGCTAGTCTCCGGTAATTGAACGCTTCGGCGGCGGATAGCGACGGACGCAGCAGATACTGGTGAAAGTTGCGGATCTGAAAAAAACTCTTGTATACGGCGAAACCGCTTTCCAGAGCAACTTTCAGAACGAATTTATTGCGGGTCTGCCAGATCACCGACGAGGGACCGCCGTACTCGAATGCCCCGGTGGCGGCAAGCCGGTGAAATTCTGCGGCAAAATCCTTTTTTATCCATCGCCACGAGCAGTGCAGACGCATCCGCCACCAGGCAAAACCGGAGTTTATCCCAAAAAATTTCATCGGTTGTACTGAGTGGAGTGAAGATTCCGGTAGATGCCGTTCTCTCGCGCCAGCAGGTCGGCTTCCTTGCCGAACTCTACGATCCGACCGTTCTGCATCACGAGGATCATATCCGCGTTGTGAATGGTGCTCAACCGGTGGGCGATGGCGAAGACCGTGCGGTTGGTCATCACCCGGTTCAGCGCCTCCTGCACCAGTTTTTCCGTCACGGTGTCGAGGGCGCTGGTCGCCTCGTCGAGGATCAGTATCGGCGGATTGCGCAGTATCGCCCGGGCGATGGATACGCGCTGCTTCTCGCCGCCGGAAAGCTTGAACCCCTTTTCTCCGACTTCGGTCTGATAACCTTCCGGATGCGGACCGTTGACGATGAACTCGTGCGCATTGGCCAATTTCGCGGCGGCGATGATCTCGTCCATGGTGGCATCCGGTTTGCCGTAGGCGATATTGGCGGCGATGGTGTCGTTGAACATGATGGCGTCCTGATTCACCACCCCGATCATCTGCCGCAGCGAAGCTATGGTGTAGTCGCGAATATCCACTCCGTCGATGGTTATGGCTCCGGAATCTACGTCGTAAAAACGCGCCAGCAAATTGGCGATGGTGGATTTGCCGGATCCGGTCTCACCCACGACAGCAACCATGCTGCCGCGCGGAATATCGAAAGAAACATGATCGAGCACTACCCGCTCGTCATACGAAAAACAGACGTCGCGCACGGATATCCCCTGAGTGAACTTCTTGAGTTCTTTGGCATCGTTTTTTTCGGGCAGCGAGGTGTCGGTGTCGAGCAGCGCGAAGTAACGATCCGCCGCCGCCATCGACTGCTGCAGACTGGCGAAGACCTTGGATATGTCTTTGATCGGACGGTAAGCCATCATCGCCGGAGTCAACAATGCCGCGAGTTCGGTGACGGTGACGCCGTTTTTGTAGGAGTACAGCAGAAAAGCCATCGTCGCTATGACGGCGACCATCTCCATCATCGGCGCGACCAAGATGTGTATCCGCATCGCGCGAATCGCCTGTTTGTAGTATTTACGGTTCGCCGCATTGAAATGGGCGATCTCCCGTTCTTCCGCATGGTAGGCTTTCACAATGCGGATACCGGAAAACACCTCGTGCATCCGGGAAAACACATCGGCGATCCGCGCGAAACTGCGCTTGTAATATTTGCGGATGCTCCGGCTGACCAACTGGAGCGGAACGAGGATGATCAATAGTCCGCCGACCATCGACGCGACCAGCACCGAGCTGTCGAACTGTCGGCAGGCGACGATAATCGCCGCCAGACATCCCAGAACCTGCAGCGGAGCGTTGGTGAGATCTTCCACCGAGTGCGATACCGAATACTCCAGCGCCGAGGTGTCGTTGGTGCAGCGGCTGATGAGATGACCGACATCCATATCGCCGTAAAAGCGCAACGATTGTTCGGTGAGTTTGCGGAAGATCGCGCTGCGCATGTCGGCGACCACCCGGATGCCGACATAGCGGGTACAGTATCCATTGAGGTACATTCCCAAACAACGAAGAAACCACATCAGCACGAACGACAGCATGTAAACCGCGAAAAGCTGCCATGCCAATTTGCCGTCGGAGGATACGATCTCAAAACTTTTTCTGACCGGCCAGAAGAGATGGAAAGTCCGCCCCTCGATGGAGCATGGCAAATGAAATCTGGCGATGGCGTCCCGCGCCTGATCCAGCAGTTTGGTAAGCTTGGGGTCGCTGTCCGGCTCGACGGCAAACAGTGCCGCTGCCTCGCGTTCTTTTTCCGCCTCGGTTAGCGAGGGGTTCTGCGCCAGCGTCGTCAGCCGCCGGAGTTTTTCTGCCGGAATGGTCTGTCTGGGCTGATTGGCGCCGATATTACCGCCTGAATCCACCAGACCGACCAGTTGCGGTATCAGCAGCAGGGCGAAGAAAAGCGAGCCGCCGACGAGCATGCCGCAAAGTATGCCGAAGGTCAGCCGCTTCCAGTACGGCGCAGCGAATTTCAGCAGCCGCCAGTAGCTCTGCGCCCTGAAATTTCTGTCATTGTCATTGGTGCTCATCTGTGGTCTCCGTGGAAAGGCGGGGAACGGGCTTATTTGCTGAAGAATTCCGCGATGGAATCTACGACGAACTTCCGCTGCTCTGCAGTAGCTTCACCGTAGATCGGCAGCGCCATGATCTCCTGCGTGATCCGTTCACTGACCGGATAGTCGCCGATCTTTCCGCCGAGATTACTGAAACAGGGCTGAAGATGCAGCGACAGCGGATAGTACACCGCACAGCCGATCTCGCGCTCGGCGAGGAAAGCCTTGAGCGCATCGCGTTTGCCGTCGGCAATCCGGATGCAGAACTGGTTGTAGATATGTCGCACCGGGTAGGATGCCTCCTCAGGGAGCATGACCTTGTCGCCAAGACCGGCTGCGGCGAAGAGTTTGCGGTAATCGGCGGCGTTGCTGCGGCGCGCCTCGCTCCATGCGTCGAGGTGCTTGAGCTTGATCGACAATATCGCCGCCTGCAGCGCGTCGATACGGAAATTCCCGCCGACATATTCGTGGAAATAAGTTCCGCTCTGACCGTGGTTGCGGAAGATCTTGAGTTTTTTGACCCGTTCCGGATCGTTGCAGCTCACGGCGCCGCCGTCGCCGAAGCAACCGAGATTCTTGCTCGGGAAGAAGCTGAACGCTCCGTAAGTACCGATGGAACCGACGCGGCGTCCCTTGTATTCCGCCCCGATCGCCTGACAGGCGTCTTCGATCACCACGAGGTTGTGTTTTTCGGCGAGCGCCATTATGGGATCCATATCGGCCGCCTGTCCGAAGAGGTGGACCGGTATGATCGCTTTGGTGCGAGAAGTGATTTTACTCGCAACCGCTTCGGGATCGATGTCGAAGGTGACGGGGTCGATGTCGGCGAATACCGGCGTCGCGCCCACGCGGACGATCGCGCCGACAGTGGCGAAGAAGGTAAAGGGCGAGGTGATGACTTCGTCGCCGCGACCGATCCCCTCCGCCATCAGGGCGATGATCAAGGCGTCCGAGCCGCTGCTCACGCCGACCGCCCCAGCGGTACGACAATATTCCGCCATCTCCCGTTCGAAGGTCTCGACCTTGGGACCGAGAATGAAACGCTGGCTGTCGCATATCTCTTCGACAGCAGTCATGATTGCGTTTTTCAGCGGGGCGTATTGTTCACGAAGGTCCAAAAGCGGTACTTGCATTTTATCTGCTCCATTTCAGTGTAAGTTGAAATATCCAAAAAATGACATGCCTGTCCGGTTCTAATATAACCCCGTTTTGTCAGCTTTGCACCGCTTGGCGGAGAATAATCCGCAAAAAACATTATTTCCTTGTGCGCGCCCTCGGTCTTTGTCAAGACGGTGGATCGGTAAAATCGTTGCCGACCCATTGTTTTAACTTCGGAACCGCATATATTGTTGTTGACGTGAACGTCCGCAACCGTGCGCATGGAGGCATGATATGACTGCTACTGAAGCAACCGCCTACAACTACATCCGGCGCGGCGTCGCCAGAACGCGGGCCGAGTTGGCTCGGGTGATGTGCGTCAGCCGCCCCACCGCCTCGACCGTATCCGAATCGTTGATCGCGTCTGGATTGTTGCGTGACGGCGGCAAGTGCCAGACTTCGGGCGGTCGTTCGCCGACGCTGCTGATACCGTGTCCGGATGCCTTTTCCCTGATTGGAGCCGAAATGGGTGAAGCCGGCAGGCTGATCGGCGTCTGCGTCGACGCGCTCGGCGGTGTGATCGGAACGGCGAAATCGGATGTGGCGTTCGAGCACCCCGAAGAGGCGGCGGAGAAGCTTCTGCGGCTTTGGGAACAACTGGATCCCGATTTCGCCGCGCTCGGGATCGGTGTGGCGCTGCCGGAAGGCAGATTGCGTTCCGGAACAGAGCGGGAACGTCTGGTCAAGGCGCTGCGGCGCCATCTGCTCGGCAAATATATCCACATCTGCGGCAGGATGTCGTCCGCCGCGCTCTCCGAAGGATTCTGCGGCGGAGCCGACCCGTGTCGCGACTATATGCTGTTATCGTGGGGGGAGGGCGTTGAGGCGGTGGTATGTATCGGCGGCAGACCGTTTGCCGGAGCGCATCAGGAAGCGGGTAATTTGCGTCGTCTGCCGGTATCCGGATCAGGCGTTCTGTCGGACGTGTTGAATTCGTGGAGCCGCGCCGCGACAAGAGTCGATACGGCGGAGGTTGCCGAGGTCTGCGCCGCTGCGTTGCGCTGCGTACTGGCGATACTTGATCCGGGGGCGGTGGTGCTTTCGGGTCGCTTCTCGGGATACGGCGCCGAGTTTTTCACCGCGCTTAAACAGCGTTTGGGCGATTTCGACTGTCGAATCGTCCCTGCTCGGTACGGTGAATTCAGTGCTGCACGCGGAGCCGCGCTTCAAACGCATTTCAGCATCTGAAGCGTATACTCGCCGGAGCACGGGTGATTTTACCGTTTTTTTATGTTCCGGCAATTGTCATGAAAGGGTTTCGGCTGTATATTATCATAGTTGTTTCAGCAGACCTAAATGGGGGTGGTTTATGTATTACACCGGTTTTGCAGACGAAGCCGCAAACGATATCGCCGGTCAGATCCGCGCGACCAAGGCGCTGGGGTGGAACTGCATCGAATCACGGCGCGTCGACGGCGTCAATATCCACGATTTGCCGGAGGCGGATTTCGATCGGGTCTGCGAAGCCCTCGCAGCTGCAGAGGTCAAGATCAACTGCTTCGGCAGCGAAGTGGCGAATTGGCAGTGTGACCTCTTCAAAGAGGATGACTACTTCAAGAGCATCGAACAGCTGGCGCGCGCCATCCGTCGGATGAAGCGCCTCGGCTGCGATATGATCCGCGGGATGAGCTTCAAAGCCAAATGGGCGTTGCCCGCTTTCGATCCCGAGGTCGAAAAGCAGGTCTTCCGCAAAGTCCGGATGCTGGTCCGCATCTGCGAGGACGCCGGCGTCTACTATATGCACGAAAACTGCAACAACTACGGCGGGCAGTCGCCCAAGCATACGCTGAAGCTGCTGGAGGCAATCGATTCCCCCAACTTCAAGCTGGTCTTCGATACCGGCAACCCGGTGATGAACTACGACCGGCAGCATGGCGACGCGCTGGAACACATGCAGAACGCCTGGGATTTCTATTCGCAGGTACGCGACTTCATCGCCTACGTCCACATCAAGGACGGCGTCTGCACCCAGCCGAACCCTAACGGCTTTGGCAAGACGACCTACACCTTCCCCGGTGAAGGCGACGGCTGCGTCGTCAGGATCGTCGAGGATCTGATCGCCCGCGGCTATGACGGCGGTTTTTCCATGGAACCGCACCTGAAAAAGGTCTTCCACGCCGCGGAAGCGAAGAGCGACGAGGAACAGCGCTTCGACACTTACGTCGAATACGGACGGCGCTTCATGAAAATTGTCGACACGGCTGTCGCCAAACGCGACGCCGCCAAATAACAACCCATATACAATAATAACATAGGAGTTTCAAGTCATGAAAGAGCTGAATGCCGCCCCCGTCGGCAACCCCAAGCTGGTGGCTTGGGTCAATGAGTGGGCAAAGCTCTGCGAACCGGATGCCCTGTACTGGTGCAACGGCTCGCGGGAGGAATACGACCGGTTGTGCGAAGAGTCGGTCGCCAGCGGTCTCGCGACGCGCCTCAATCCGGCAAAGCGCCCGAACTGCCTGCTGTTCCGTTCCGATCCCTCCGATGTGGCGCGGGTCGAAAACCGCACCTTCATCGCGTCGGTCAAGAAGGAGGATGCCGGTCCGACCAACAACTGGATCGATCCGGTCGAACTCAAAAAGACCATGACCGAACTGTACCGTGGTTGCATGCACGGTCGCACCATGTATGTGATCCCGTTTTCGATGGGACCGGTCGGTTCCCCGATCGCCAAGATCGGCGTCGAGATCACCGACTCGGCATATGTCGTGCTGAACATGCACATCATGACCCGCGTCGGCACCAAGGTGCTCGAGGCGCTCGGCAACGGTGAATTCGTGCCGTGCATGCACTCGGTCGGCAAACCGCTTGCCCCCGGCGAATCCGATCACGGCATCTGGCCGTGTGCTCCGCTGGACAAGAAATACATCGCGCAGTTCCCCGAAACCCGCGAAATCTGGAGCTACGGTTCCGGTTACGGCGGGAACGCGCTGCTCGGCAAGAAGTGCCTGGCGCTTCGCATCGCGTCGGTGCAGGCGCGCGACGAGGGGTGGATGGCTGAGCACATGCTGATCCTGAAACTTACCAATCCGCAGGGCGAAGTCAAGTACGTTACCGGCGCCTTCCCGTCGGCTTGCGGCAAGACCAACCTCGCCATGCTGATCCCGACGCTCAAGGGCTGGAAGGTCGAGACCGTCGGCGACGACATCAGCTGGATGAAGTTCGACGAAGAGGGGCAACTCCGCGCTATCAACCCCGAAGCGGGTTTCTTCGGCGTCGCCCCCGGTACCAGCATGAAATCCAACCCGAACGCCATGCTGTCGTGCGCCAAGGATACGATCTTCACCAACGTCGCGTTGACCGAGGACGGCGACGTGTGGTGGGAGGGCATCGGTTATGACGCCCCTGGCAAACTGATCGACTGGAAGGGCAACGAGTGGGATCCCAAGACCGCGACCGAAAAGGCGGCGCATCCGAACGCCCGCTTTACGGCGCGTGCCTGCAACTGCCCGTGCATCGCCGACGAGTGGGAAGATCCGAAGGGCGTACCGATCAGTGCGTTCCTCTTCGGCGGTCGCCGTCCGAGCACGCTGCCGCTGGTCTACCAGTCCAAGAACTGGGAACACGGCGTCTTCATCGGCGCGACGGTCGGTTCCGAAGTCACTGCCGCAACGCTGGATGTCAAGGTCGGTACGGTTCGCCGCGACCCCTTCGCCATGCTGCCTTTCTGCGGTTACCACATGGGCGATTACTTCGGGCACTGGCTGGAGATCGGCCGCCGCGGCGCCGCTCAGGGCAAACTGCCCAAGATTTTCTGCGTGAACTGGTTCCGCAAGAGTGCGGAAGGCAAGTTCATGTGGCCCGGCTTCGGCGACAACAGCCGTGTGCTTGCGTGGATCTTCGCGCGCTGCTCCGGCAAGGGCGACTTCAAGGACACGGCGATCGGCATCATGCCGACCGAGTCCGCGATCGACCGCACCGGCATCGAAAACGAAGTCACCGAAGCCGACCTCGCGGAGCTTTTGAAGGTCGACGTCGCGGGGTGGAAGCGCGAACTTGAGATGATCAAGGAGCACTTCGCCAAATTCGGCGACCGCCTGCCGGAAGAGCTCAAAAAGCAGCTCGCCGGTCTGGAAGCCCGTCTGGGCTGACGTTCCGTAATATTGGTACCAAGACAGCTCCATCCGCTCCGAGCGGGTGGGGCTGTTGTTTTTGTCCCGTCCCCGGGGCAAAAAAACGGTTCTTCGTCGGTTTGTGCCACGTTTGAGTTTGGATTCAGGTAGATTCCAGCGACGAAGTATTGAATTCTTGGCGAAATGGGAGCGGGGGGCGTTTTCGCCGCCGTGCCCGAAAATCCCCTCGCGAGCCGAACGTCGGCTTCGAGATGATGGTCAGCGTCGCCGTTGGCGACTTCGCTTGCGGTTTGCTTTGCGTTTGCCGGAAATTCGATTTTGCGGGGTGCGGGCGAGTCCCGCATGCGATATGCCGATGTTTTTCACACATCGCAGCATGATGGCGAGCATGTTCGCCAAATCCGATGCCGAGAAGAAATTGGAGGATGCGGAATGAGCGCTTATGTCTGCACCAACAACCGGACGTACTCCTGCATCATCGAGCTTGCGATGAGGCAGGAGACCATCATCAACCCGAACTTGCTCGCTCAGCGGTTGTACCTCTTGAATGTCGAGAGCGTCAACCAGCGGTATCAGCTCAGGGACAGCAAGAGCGAGGAGAGCCGCAAGGAGTACAAGGAATACTTCGAACACTTGGCGAACATTCGCTTCGAGCCGCAGCCGGATTTGCACGATGCGCAGCGCATCCGGGCGGCGCATTGCTGGATGTACCAGTCCTGCGAGGGCGACTGCGATCAGGACCCGCTTTTCAAGGCGGTGCGGAAAATCACGCTTCACGCCGAGATCTGTGGGGCCCGGACACACACAGGGCGGGCGGAGTTTGTGGTGATCTCCGCCGCCAATTTTTTTATTTTGTGGCGTTATGGCAAATTTATGGTAATGGCGAGAGTGGACTTGAGCAATCGCCAGCGTCCGCTTCAAAACCTTGTTGAAACGAAAAATCCAAGCGGCTGTTTTGCAACCTCTTGGATTTTAGTGTTTTATAATGGAGCCAATGATCGGAATCGAACCGATGACCTATTCATTACGAGTGAATTGCTCTACCGACTGAGCTACATTGGCCTAACGTCGTGTCATAATATAGCAGAATAAGCCGAATTTTTCAATCCTCGTCAACGAAAAATTACTTGTCGCCGCGATTTACGGAAGTTTCTCGGCATCTCCAACGGGATTCGACGAGCCGCGAAGCGGCGAAGAGCGCGCCGCGGTGCGGCGCGCAACCCCCCGAAAAAGAATCGCGTTGGATTTGACATGTCAAATCCAACGGAAAGACGCAAAAACATGAAAATCGCGGCAAAATTCATTTTGCAGCGCGATTTTTGTTTTTGCGGCGATTCTTTTAAGGGGAAGGGTGATAAAGCTGGCATCTCCAACGGGATTCGAACCCGTGTTGCCGGGATGAAAACCCGGTGTCCTAGGCCTCTAGACGATGGAGACACGCTCAAATGATTCTTTAATATAGCTTCATGATGCCGGAAAATCAAGCACCGATATCGCCAAAACCGGTTTTTTTCAGCGCTCGGAGAGTTGTTTCCACTCCGGGGAAATCCCGGAACCGGAAAACCAGTCCCGTTTCTTCCGCCTGCGGATGGGCGTCGAGGATCGCGGCGAGCGCGCGGTCCGCACCGATGAACAAGTTCAACTTTTTCAGCGTCTGAGGCGAAGCAAGGCGACGTTCCAATCCGGTGCGGTGCCAACGGTGAAACAGCTCCAAATGTGCCACCTGACCGGTGGCAATATTCCGGAAGGAGAAATCCGGTATTACCGGTGCTTCGTCGGTCGGCAGCAGCGGCGGGCTCTCGTTGAGCAGTTCCCAATCCGGCGATTTGAATGCGGCGCGAAACGCTGCGATTTCGGGCGGCATGTAGTCGGTGCGACGCTGCGGCGGACGAAGCGGCGATGTCGCATCCAGCTCCAGATCGACCTCGCGATCATTCAAATTCAGGTGCGCGAAAAGCCGCCAGTCGGGCATGCTGAGTACGCAGGGGAAAAACATCGCCAGCTGCAATGCGTATTTGCGAGAGTTTTCCAGGAGTGAGAACGGACCGTCTATTTCCAGCACAGTTTCTTCCGGCGACAACTTGTAACTTGTCGTCAGCAGACGGTGAAAGCGCATCTTCCGCAGCAGCGGGCGCAGATTTTCCGGTCGCGGCGAAGTGAATTTCAGCGTCAGTTTCGCCGTGTGAAGCAGCAATCCCTGAACTTGGGCGATGTTGTAAGCGTCGATCATCTCTTCCGGATTGGCAAAAGCACGGCACTTTTCCAGCTTGGCGAACTCCGGCAGATCGCCGTAAAGGTCGAAGTCCCCCCGGTCGCCGCGAAGTCCATCGCGGTAGCGTCGGTAGTCGCCTTTGGCGTCACGCAAAGCTGCCGCGGAACGTGAAAGCACCTCACGGCGCAACTCCGGCAGCTTTTCGTCGCCTTCCTCGAACTCCGCGCGGTCGAACAGTATCTTGATCAAGCCCCCGGCAAGTTTGGAATCCTTTTCTTTGCGCGCCAGCGTCGAGCACCACTCTTCCAGTTCGCCGCGTGTCCAACGCCCGGCAACGGCTTCGTCGAAGGCATCCAGCAGTTCCCGGCACAGCCGCACCGCGTCCTCGTCGCGCGCGGTGAGAAAATTGATGCGGATCTTTTCCAGCCTCCGCCGGAAACGCAGATTTTCCAGTTTAAGCATGGCGGCGTCTCCGATATGCGTCATGGTTGCGGCGGCGGCGGCTGACGTTCTCTTCCGACGTGTCGGCGCTGATGAGTTCATAAAGCACCGCTTGTGCTTTGCCGGGGGCGGGACGCAATATCCGCCCCAGCCGCTGAACGTGTTCGCGAACGCTCCCCGAGCCGGAAAGTATCACCCCCACCGCGGCGGCGGGGACGTCTACTCCCTCGTTCAGCACCTTGCTGGTGACCAGCACCGGATACTCGCCCGAGCGGAAGCGTTCCAGAAAATCCTTGCGTTCGGATGCTTTGGTGTGGTGGGTCAGCACCGGCCAGAAGAAGAGCCGTCCCAGTTCGTATGCGGTGGCGTTGTCGGCAGTGAAAATCAGCATCCGCTCCCCGGCGTGACGGTTCGCCAGTTCCCAGACGGTGCGAAGTTTTGCCTTGCCGCCGCGGGCGATGCGCCGTTGTTCCAGAAAGGCGCGCATCACCTGTCTGCCTTCGGCGGTGCGGGCGCACAGTTGGAGAAAACGGCTCCAGTCGCCTCCCGAATTGAAGGTCAGATGGTGGCGGCGCAAAAACGCGGTATAGACGGCGCGGTTCTGCTGATACAGCTCCTTTTCCCGCTGGTCGAGCGGAACGCGCAGGGTCTCGACACGATAGGGGGAGAGACTTTCGCCCTCCAGCTCGGCGATGGCGACTTCGATCACCGTCGGACCGATGAGGTCACGGAGCACTTCCGCGCGATCTTCTGGCAGTTCCGGCGTGGCGGACAAGCCGAGACGATAGGGGGCGATGCACATCGCCGCTGCAACCCGGGTCTCTGTTCCCGGCAGATGGTGGCACTCGTCGGCGACGAGAAAAGCGAATCGGTTGCCGATGAACTCCATATTCAAAATCGCGGAATCGTAGGTGCTGACCGTCAGCGGCAGGAGTTCGTGCGAACCGCCGCCCAGCATTCCGACTTTGCACTCGAAAAAGCGTTCGAGCAGCTGCGTCCACTGGGTCAGCAGATCGATGGTCGGCACCAGCACCAGCGCCGGACGGCAAAGTTTGGCGATGGCGGCGACGGCGAGGATGGTCTTGCCGCTCCCCGTCGGCATCGCGGCGACGCCGCGGAATCCTGCTGCCTGCCAAGCCGCCAGCGCGCGCTTTTGATGGGGGCGCAGCTGAATTCCCGGGGCTTTGAGTTCGATCGGGGCAAAGGCGCGGGCGCGGTCGGAGAATTCGATTCGGGAACTTTGCAAAGCCAGAAAAAGTCCGGCATAGTCGCAGGCGCGGGCGCGGTAATTGCCGGTACGCGGATCGTCGGTCAGCCATTTTTTTACCGCCGGGGGCAGGGGGGAGGCGCTGTCGCTCAAGGTGAGCGTACCCAATTCAAAGTCGAGCACCATGGTTCAGACGACTCCTCCAGCGGGCGGGGAAAGGAACATTTCGGGCAGCGGCGAAGTGAATTTCAGGCGCTCCCGAGTTCGCGGATGGGTGAATTCTATTTCCGCCGAGTGAAGCGCCTGCCGGGGCAGCCTCAGACGGCGAAGTTCCTCCGGCGAGAGCGTTCCGTCGCGCAGTTTGAGGAAGTATGTTTCGTTCGGACCGTAAAGTTTATCGCCGACTACCGGAAAGCCGAGCGAGTACACCGTCGCCCGGATCTGGTGCATGCGCCCCGTATAAAGGCGCGCCCGCACCAGCGTCACGCCCGGAAGGGGTGAGCCTATCGGCGTCAAGAGCGTCCGGCACTGTTCCGCATTGACCGCGCCATCCGGCAGTTCGGTCACGAAGCGGCGTTTTTTGTGAACGGCGCTCCGCGTATCCGCGATCAGGAAACCGGCGGCGTCGACTTCGTTTTTGAAATCCCCCTCGACCAGCACCATGTAGGTCTTTATGATGTCGGCTCCGCGTTTTTGCAGTCTGGCGGCGATCTCTCCCGTCTTGGCGGCGATCAGCGCGCCGCTGGTTTCGCGGTCGAGGCGGTTGACAAAGTGAATGTCGCCGTAGCGGGCGCAGAGCAGATGCCACAGTGTATGGCGGAAAAACGGTCCCGAAGGGTGCATGCAGAGATTGCCGGGTTTGTCCACGACCAGGAGATCGTCGTCCTCGTAAAGAATGTGAAAATTCAGATCCGCTTCGGGTTCGGGCAGTTCTTGGGGCAGATATTCGATCAGATCGTGCATCTGCAGTATCTGTTCCGGAGCGGCGGCGGCGTGGTTGACGAGTATTTCCCCGGCGCCGATGACCTTGCGCCATGCCTCCGCGTCCCGATAGGTGAAACGCCCGGAAAGATAATCTATCAACCGGGTCCCGACGCTGCTCCAATCCACCGAGGTACGGACGATCCGGTGTCCGAGGCTTTCCGGAGTGTGGCGGCGCGTCATGGCAGAAAACGCTCCCGGATGATTCGCCACCGCACCTCCTTATCCGCGCGTACCGCGGCAAAGGCGTCCAGTTCTTCCGCAGTGCGCAGCATTGAAAGCTGTCGCAGTTCTTCGCGCGTGCAACGGAACATCACCGCCGGAGCTTCCGTGACGCCGCACTGTCGCAGCGCCTTTTCCGCCCGGCGCACGAGATTCAGCGACCGCTGGTTGCGGAACAACAGATACGCGGGGTAGGCGAGGGCGAGTATCCAGAATATCCATGCCGGAAAGTTGGGAAACAGCAGCCCGCGGACTATCTCGGCACCGAGGAGCAGCAGCGACGGAAGTATGAACATGACCGCGTCCAGATCGCGGATGAAGCAGTTGCCGAAGGTCCGGCGCAGGGCGCTGGGACTGGTCTGGTAGGCAAAGTATTCCTCCAACGTGACTTCGCCGAGCGCCTGTCGCGCCGAATGGCAAAGTTCGTGCGCAAGGAGTTCGTTGCGGCTGTAGAAAAGCCATTTTTCCCGCTTGCGGAAGGTGTCGCGCAGCAGAAACAGCGAAAAATCCAAGTCCGCGTCGCCGATCAGACACCCGCCCCAAAGTATCCCCACCTTACGGGAGAGGAAGAACCCGGGCACATGGCGGATCGAAAAACCGTAGAGACGCCACGTCGTCTGCGCCGGGATGTCGTAAAACTCCAGAGGGATGGCATCGGCGCTTCTCACCGTGATCCCCTCCAGCGCTTCGGTTTCACCGTTTTCTTCGAGGCGTCTGGAAAACTCTTCGTGCGCGGCGCGGATGCGTCCGACCCGCGACAGGTAGTCGGCTTCCGTTTCTCCGCATCCGGCGATGAACCCCGCCGCGTCGAGCGCCGTGAGTTCCTCAATCAGCATGATCGTTGGTAGTCGGTGCGGGACCGGGTTCGTCAGGATGCCCCTTGCCGCGTTCCTGACGGCGGTCGCGGCGGTCGGAGTTCTTGCGGGAATTACCGCCGTTGCCTCCATTTTGGTTCTGCGGGCGCTTTTCTCCGCGCAGGACCGTGACTTCATCCGCCTTGAAGCGTGCGGTCGAACCGCCTTCGTAGGAGACGGTGACGCTGCCAGTCAGCAGATTGCGATCCGTCACTTTGCCGCGGCCGGACGGGGTGTCGCAGTATTCGCCTTTGCGGGGCATACCCTTTTCCAGCTTCTGGTATCCTGCGTGCTCGTATTTGAGACAGCACTTCAGCCTGCCGCATACCCCGGATATGGTGGCGGGCGTCAGCGACAGATCCTGCTCCTTAGCCATCTTGACGTTTATCGAACTGAACTCGCGCAGGAAACGGCAGCAGCAGAGTTCCTGACCGCAGACCGCGATCCCGCCGTAGATGCCTGCCTCGTCGCGCACGCCGATCTGCCGAAGTTCGATCCGGGTGCCGAGCGCCCGAGAAAGTTCCTTCACCAGTTCGCGGAAATCGACCCGCCCGTCGGCACTGAACTGAACGGTCAGCAGTTTGCCGTCCAAAGAATAGTGGGCATTGATGAGCTTCATCGGCAGCGCCAGATTGGTGACCCACTCTTTGGCGGTCCGCATGGCAGCCGGTTCCTTGTCGACGTTGACGGCGGCGCTTTCCAAATCGTCCGGGGTCGCCTCGCGCAGAACCTGCGGACGTTCCGCTGCGGGTGCGGCTTCTTTTTCGTCTTCCGCGTGCGGGGTGATCTGATGGCAGATCGTGCCCAGATCGTCGAAAAAGTCGCGGTGAAATACGCAGCTGTTGCCCGGGCGAAGCCCAAGATCGCTATCGGCGCGGACCTCCAGATGCGCTCCGTTGGCAAGTTTTACGACAAATATCTGTTCCATTGTAGGGTGATCCTGTTTACTTAAATTGATGCCGTTTTATAACATAGTATGTTAGTAACTTCATTTCAAGCGGCAACGGACGATATGGAGGTCCATAAATCCGCTGCCCGGAGTCCTCCGAAAGCGCATCGTAGGCGCTGTCGGCTCCGCCGCATTCAAGAGAATCGACAGCTGTTCGTTTGATATTCTGCGGAATCTCGGCGCGGCAGAGAGCAGCAGTATGAACTCGCGGCGCCCGTCGTGCCGCAATCGCTTCAGCAGTGCGGTAGTGTCGCTGAACTGCAATACATCTTTGGTGAAAAACAGGTGTGGCGTCTGTTCCGGCAGGAAGAACGCATCGGAGACGACCGTCTTTTCCGGCAGGGCGTCGATCAGACGCTCCAACTCGGCGAATTCCCGCGCCACGTTCACGAGCGCCGTGAACGCTCCGAATTGCAATGCTATTGCCAGAGGCCCGACAGCAAGCGGCAGAATACGGTGCCACCGCTCCTTCACGGTCAAGCTTGTATTCGATTCGGCGCCGGTCGTTGCGGAATTCAGACACATCGGTAAAAAACTCCGGCGGAAAAAGTGCGCGCTCAAAAACAGCATAAGCGGAATGATGCAGAGAAAATGTCGTGCCCCGTAGATCAGACCTATGTCGTTGCGCGTCATGAACGGCGGTACGATCAAAAGATAGACGCAGATCGTCACGGCGGCGTCGCGGACGGCGCGCGAACGGCTCCGCCACGCCCGCCGCCAGTTCAGGTAAAAGGGCAGGAAGAGCGGATTGCTGCCGATGGCACCCGTCACGAATGCGGCGGAGAACGCTTCGCTTCCGGTATTGCGGCAGAGGAAACCCCAGACCAGCACCAGCCAGCCCGAGACTGCCAAGGCACCGATCTCCACTTTGAGGCGATCCATTTTACGCGCGGTAAAACCTCCCAGAACGACCGCGACCGCCGCCGGAAGCAAGCACCAGAAATTCAACTGCGAATGAGTGCCGTGAAACGCATCGAAGCGCAGCAGATGGTGATAGTAGTTCCACAGTGCGCCGCCGAGTTCGCGCAGTAACGAAAGGTCCGCGTTTGCTCGGTTGTTGGCATAATAATTGCCGCCGTGAAGCCCGAAGACGTGTCCGAACTCACGATATTGGTACATCCAGATCGGCAGGACGGTCATCGCCATGCCGGTCAGAAATTTGACCGCCCCCCTGAAATCCCGGCGGCACGCCAATGCAACGGTCAGCGCGAACGCGAAGAAGTACGCCTCTTCGCGGAGCAGCAGCGAGGCCCCCAGCACGGCTCCGGCGATCGCGTAACGCTTTTTTTGTACCAGCATCCACACCGCCAGCATGGCGCAGACGCTCCACGTCATTTCCCAGAGCAGAAACGAGAAAAAGAGCATCGGAGTCGCGAACGCCAGCAGCATGGGCGCAAGGCGATGCCGCCGCATGCACAGCGATATCAATCCCGCCGCCACCGCCGTACCGAGCATGGAGAGCCATTTCAGACCGCCGTCTCCGGTGAGTTTCCACCACCACGAAGCCGCGACGGGATAGTATTCCGGGTAAAAACTCCGGATCGCGCCGCGGTGGCGGACAAAGTGAAAGCCGCCCGTCGGGAAAAACTCCGGTGCCGGATGTTGGATGGCGACGCTGCCCGTTTCGGCGAAGTTGCGCATCACGATGTATTTGTTGCCGTTGTCGGTTATCCATATCGGCAGCTCCGGCAGAAAACACGACATCGCCCAGAGCACCGTGAGCACCGTGAGCATGTTGCGCAGTACCGGCAAGCCCGTCGTGCCGCATTTTGAAAACCAAGCCGAAGTCATCAGTTTTTATCCCCTTGTTTCAGTGTTGAAATATAACCTGAAGGAAATCCAAAATCAAGCTGTTTTGCGGTTGATTATTGACGCAAGACGGGCTAAATTTAACAGTTGACGCCGGAGTGAACGTCATTTCGGTCGGAACGGTTCATGAAAATTCGGGTATCACGGTGGAAAATCGATTCGAAATTGCGGATAACGGCGCGTCGTGGCGCTTTTTCAGCGGCGGCAGAAATATTTTGGAGCTGAACGGCGGAGAGCGAACGTTTCTGCGGATGGAGCGGCTGACCTGCGGCAAGTTCTGCGAAGCGAGCGTACTGCCGGAAAAGTTCCGCCTGCACCGTTCCGAGGATGGGTGTTCCGCTGAGCTGGAGACGTCGGGGGTGATCCCCTTCGGGTGTGAATACCGGGTCGTTCGCGACTGCCGGATCGCGTCCGGGGGCGCACTGATGACCACGGATGTTTCTGCAGTGACAGGCGGGCGTGTCGACGGTTTGGAGCTGGAACCGCTGGTGTTTCCCGGGGATCCGGTTGCGGTGGAGTTTCTGATCTTCGGGGAAAAACAGTTCCGCCGGGTTGAACTTTCCGGAACGGAAGAGGTGTACTCCGGAGCGGAGGTGCCTTTGATGGTGCGTGTGATCTACCCTTCCGGCATGAGTTGCGAGGTCGCTCTCGGCGCGGATGTGTGGCGGCATCGGGCGGCGTTCGACATTCCCGGCGCCTCCTCGGAATACGAACTCGTTTTTTCGGACGGCGAATTGAGGTTTACGCGGCGGGTCTTGAGGTATGCCCCCGATGTCGAGCCGGAGCGCCGTTCGTGGCGTTTCACCATTCTGCTTGGCTGGCGCGACGGCTCCGATCGCCCCGAACCGGAAGGGGAGGCGTTCGAACTTGGCGGATGTACGATGAGCGCCGCGTCGCGCCGCGAACTTCGTTCGCTGGTGCGCCGCAGCGGAGCGTCGCTCGTTTGGAAAAATGTCGCACCGGTGGTTTGCCGCGACGCGGCGCATGTTTCCCGCGCCGGGAAGGGAGAGTTGCCGCACTTCGACCTCGAGGAGTATTTCTCCGCCTGGCAGTGGGCGAATCGCCAGTTGGGCAAGTCCGGCGCCGGATTTACCCTTTCCCCGGCACCGGGCGGCATCTTCGCCGATTCCGTGATTTTGGGCAATCTTGGAATACCCCCGACTGAATTGGGATGAGCGGAAAATATCGTAAACATGATGAACAAAAAAAAAGCACAATTCAGACCCTGCATCGACTTGCACGACGGCAAGGTCAAGCAGATCGTCGGCGGCACTTTGGAAGGCGCGACGGGGGGATTGCAGACCAATTTCGTCGCGGAGCACGATTCCGCGTATTTTGCCCGGATGTACGCCGCGGATGGATTGCATGGCGGTCATGTGATAAAACTCGGTTCCGGCAACGACGCGGCGGCAACTGCGGCGCTGAAGGCTGCTCCCGGCACCTTGCAGCTGGGCGGCGGCGTCACGGATGAAAACGCGGAAATTTGGCTCGAACAGGGCGCCGAGAAGGTGATCGTCACGAGTTTCGTCTTCGCCGACGGCGAACTTAAACGCGGTCTGCTGCTCCGTCTTTCTCGACTGGTCGGGCGGGAGCATCTGACGCTCGACCTTTCCTGCCGGCGGCGCGACGGAGCATACTGGGTCGTCACCGACCGCTGGAGCCGTTTTTCCGCGTTGCGGGTCGAACGCGCGGTACTGGAGGATCTGGCGGAGTTCGCTTCCGAATACCTGATTCATGCGGTCGATGTGGAGGGAAAACGCTGCGGCATAGATACAAAATTATTGAATCTGCTCGCTGATGGAGCGCCTATTCCGTGTGTCTACGCGGGCGGCATCGCCGGTATGGCGGATGTCGAAACCATCGAACGCGAGGGGGATGGTCGCATTGATTACACCGTCGGTTCCGCGCTGGACATCTTCGGCGGTTCGATGAGTTATGCCGATCTCGTGAAGCGTTCCCGCGGGGGGGGCGAATGAAACCGTGGCTTATCGCCCTGCTGGTGGGACTGCTGAACTGCTCTATAGCCGCCGATCCCGGCATGGTACTGCGAACGGCAGGGGAGGGGAGGCTCCGCACGCTCGACCCGGTGCAGGCGGACGATTCGGCGAGCCGCAACCTTTGCGGAGCGGTCTTCGACACCTTGCTCGCGTACGACTATCTGGCGCGCCCCTACAAACTGGTGCCGTCGATGCTGGCAAAGATGCCGGAACCTTCCTCCGATTCTTCGGAGTATCATTTTACGCTTCGTGCCGATCTGCGGTTCCCCAATCTGGAAGGCATTTCCGGATCTCCGATTACCGCGCGCGATGTGAAGTTTTCGCTGTTGCGACTTGCCGACGGGCGCAACCACTCGCCGCTTTACTGGATGGTCCGCGGCAAGATCAAAGGCATCGACGATTTTCATCAGCGTTCCCTGGCGGCGCCGCCGGGGGATTATTCATTGTACGACGAGGATATAGCGGGAATCGTAATAAAGGACGATCTGCATTTCACCATCCGCCTGAGCGAACCTGACCCGCGCTTTCTCTATCTTTTGGCGATCCCCAACACCGGCATCGTATCGCGACAGGCGGTGGAGCGCTTCGGCGACGATTTTTTCCGCCACCCGGTCGGTTCGGGTCCCTTCGTCGTCGAAAAATGGCTCAGCGACTACAAGCTGATACTGCGCCGCAATCCCGGATACCGGGAGGAGTTTTTCCCCGGCGCGGCGTCGGAAGGCGACCGTCGCCGAAAGTTGCCGCTCTGCGACCGGATCGAAATACTTATGGTCCGGCAGCCGATGACCGCGTGGATGCTGTTTCTGCAGGGCGGGCTGGACATCAACGCGCTGGACAAGGACAACTTCGATCTGGTGGTCTCCGCCGACGGCAAGCCGATCCCGGCGTTGGCTCGGCGCGGCATCCGGCTGCTGCGGGTGCCCGAATTCGAGATACGTTATATCGGATTCAATTTCGGCGATCCGCTGCTTGGTAAAAACCTCAAGCTGCGGCAGGCGTTGAGCTTGGTTTACGACGTTGCCGAGCGGGTACGTTATTCCGGCGGGCAGCTGATCCCGGCGCAGGGACCGCTGCCCGAAGGGGTCGCCGGGTATGACCCGGCTTACCGCAACCCTTACGCCCGCGTCGATATCGAAAAGGCGAAACGACTTCTCGCCGAGGCGGGTTATCCGGGGGGCAGGGGACCGGACGGCAAGCCGTTGAAAATCACCTTCGATCAGGTCGGTAACAGCACGGTCTACCGGCAGATGGGGGAACTCGCGGCTGCGGACTTCGCAAAACTCGGGATCGAGGCGATCCCCGTGATGAACAACAAACCGCGCTTTTTTGAAAAGCTCCGCCAAGGGGAGCTTCAACTCTTCCGGCTCTCGTGGATCGGCGATTATCCGGATGCGGAAAACTTCTTCCAGCTGTTTTACTCCGACAACCGTTCGGGGTGCAATCGGACGGGGTTTTCCGATCCCGAGTTCGACGCCATGTACCTGAAGGCCGTCGCCATGCCCGACTCGCCGGAGCGGATCGAACTCTTCAAGCGCATGACCAGTTACTTGGGCGAACAGTGCGTATGGATATACGAGGGCTTCCCGGTGTCCTACCTTTTGTGCCACGCCTGGCTGGAAAATTACGTCCACCACGATTTTCCGTATAACCGCTGGAAGTATCTGTCGGTTTCGCCGGCTCTGCGCAACCGCCTGATACCGACCTTCACCCCGCTGGATTTTTCCGAACTATCCGGAGGTCGTCAGTGAAATTTTCGATCGTAACCGTGGTCCGCAACGACGCCGCCCACATCGAAGAAACCATGTCGTCCGTTTTGGACGGCAACGCCGATTGCGAAGTCGAATACATCGTCATCGACGGCGCCAGCACCGACGGGACCGCCGAAATCGTCGCCCGGCGTGCAAATGAACTTGCTTTTTTCGTGAGCGAGCCCGATTCCGGCATCTACGATGCGATGAACAAGGGAATATCCCATGCTACGGGTGATGTGGTCGGCATCATCAACTCCGGCGACCGCTACTTGCCCGGCGCGTTCAAGCTCGTGGAGCGCGCGCTCGAAGGAAAATGCGACGAGCATCACATCTTGTGGGGCGACGTGGAGTACGAACGCGGCGGGCGCGTCCGCGGTTATCGTCCGGAAAAACGGTATATCGGCGCGTTCGCGCCGCATCCGTCGATGTTCGTGCCGCTCGCGTATTATAAGAAATACGGTGCCTACGATGTCGGCTTCAAGCTGCTCGGAGATTACGATTTCATGTACAAGGCGGTGAACGTCGTCGGCGTCGAACCGGTGTATCTGCCGGAGCTTCTCGCCTTTTACCGCTCCGGTGGCGTCTCCGACCGGCGCATCTTCGCGTGTCTGCGCGACGAACTGCGCGTGAAACTGCGTTACGGAGCGTCTCCCGTCCTCGCTTACGGGATGTATTTTTTGAAATTGCTCAAGAATCTTCCCCGGCAGTTGCTTGTAAAATAGCCGATTGCGTGCTATATTATTCGAATCTTTGGATCGTTGGTAACCGGTCAATGAAGTGTTTCGGTTCTGAAAATTCAACAACTTAAACATACGGAGCAGGAAAAATGTACGCAATCATTCTTACCGGCGGCAAACAGTACAAGGTCGCCAAGGGCGATGTGATCGAGGTCGAAAAGCTGGCTGGTGAAGCCGGTGCGGAAGTTACGTTCGATCAGGTTCTCGCCGTGGCTGGCGACGACGGCAAACTCAATGTCGGGACTCCGCGCGTCGAAGGCGCCAGCGTTTCCGGCAAGGTGCTGGATCAGTTCCGCGCCAAGAAGATCGTCGTCTTCAAGATGAAGCGCCGCAAGGGCTATCGCCGCACCCACGGTCATCGTCAGAGCCTTACCCGCGTCGAGATCGGCGAGATCAAGGGCTGACAGGGGAAAATGCGCTACGACGCCAACCACGCCTTGCTGGAAACCGATCTGTCCGGTGTGAAGCTGGTCAATCGCGGCAAGGTGCGCGATGTCTACGATTTGGGCGATGCGTTGCTCTTCGTGGCGACGGACCGCCTGAGCGCTTTCGACGTGGTGATGCCGAACGGCATTCCCCGCAAGGGCGAAGTGCTGACGCGAATATCGCTCTTCTGGTTCGATTTCCTCAAGGGCATCCCGAATCACCTGATTTCGGCGGACGTTGCCTCCCGTCCGGAGCTGAAACCCTATGCCGCCGATCTGCAGGGGCGGTCGATCATCGTCCGCAAGGCGAAGATCTTCCCCGTCGAGTGCATCGTGCGCGGGTATCTCGTCGGCAGCGGCTGGAAGGACTACTGCAAGACTGGGATCGTCTCCGGCATCAAGCTGCGTGCCGGCTACCGGCAGGCGGACAAACTCGACGAGCCGCTCTTCACCCCTTCGACCAAAGCGGCGGTCGGCGACCACGACGAAGCGATCAGTTTTGACGGTGTCGCCAAGTTGATCGGCACCGACAAAGCGGCGCGCATCCGCGATCTCGCGCTTGATATTTACAGCCGCGCGCGCGATTATGCGGCTTCGCGCGGCATCATCGTCGCCGACACCAAATTCGAGTTCGGCGAAGTCGACGGTGAGATCATTCTCGCCGACGAGGTGCTGACCCCGGATTCCAGCCGCTTCTGGCCGGCGGAAAGTTACCGCCCTGGCGCCAATCCCCCGAGCTTGGACAAGCAGTTCGTGCGCGACTATCTGGAGGCGCTGGAGTGGAACAAACAGGCTCCGGGACCGGTGATACCGGACGAGGTGGTCAAAAAGACCGCCGACAAGTATCTGGAAGCCTGCCGGATGCTGACCGGCGCGGGTCTGTGAACGAAATGATGCGACGGAGTTCCCGCCGCATTTTTTTTGCCGTCGCGTCCGGCGGACGGATGCAATGGAAATGAATAATTATTCCAGTCCGGCGCTTGACTTTGTGACCACATGGTTTTATATTTAGTAAACATTTTAGAAAACAAGCTTGGCAACCCTCAAAACATAAAGGAATGCTGACAATGAAGCCGCAAATCATCGCCCATCGCGGTTGGTCCGGTCGCTACCCGGAAAACACCCTCATCTCCTTCGAAAAGGCTTTGGAACTGCCCGTGGACGGCATCGAGTTCGACCTGCGCATGACTTCCGACCGCAAGATCGTCATCTCGCACAACTTCAACGTCGATCTGCGGAGCAACGGAACCGGCTACATCGCCGACAAGACCCTCGCCGAGCTCAAAAAGCTCGACTTCGGCATCAAGAAGGGCGAGGAGTTCGCCGGGACCCGCATCCCGGAATTCGGAGAACTTCTGGACCTTGTCGAGGCAAAGCGACCGGATATCTGGCTCGCCGTTGAGATCAAGGATGACGATTGGGATCTTGCCAAACGCACCTTCGCGGAACTGAAACACCGCGGTTTCGACACCCACTGCAGCATCATCAGCTTCAAGAGCAACGTGCTCCGCGCGGCGAAGGAGTACGCTCCGCACATCCCGCGTCACGGGTTCAGCGTTCTGAGTCTGCCCACCGAGGCGGAAAAGGAAGAGTACCTCGGTCTCATCAACCGCGTTGGCATCTACGTCAAGCGGTTGACGCTGGCGATGTCGCAGTTCTACCATGATCGCGGCATCACGGTCGATACTTGGGCTCCCGGCAACGCCGAGGAGTACATGGTCGCCCGCGCCTGCAAGGTGGATTATCTCACCACCAACGATCCTGACGTCATCCTGCCGATGCAGGATAAGTTTTCAGCGTTGAATTAACACCAAACCACTCTATTTCAATAAGGAGGAAGGTCGAAAATGAGTATCGTAACGATTATCGGTTCGGGAATGATGGGTTCGGCGATGGCGCGTCCCGCCGCCGACAACGGTCACGAGGTCCGGCTGGTCGGTTCTCCGCTTGACAACTATATCATCGACGCGGTCAAGGCGGGCAAGAATCATCCGACGCTGAAGCGCAGCTTCGAGGGCGTCGCCAAGGCGTACTACATCACCGAGCTCAAGCAGGCGCTCGAGGGCGCGGAAGTCATCGTCGCCGGCATCAGCAGCTTCGGCGTCGACTGGTTCACCGAAAACGTGCTGCCGATCCTGCCCAAGAACGTGCTGGTCGTCTCGATCACCAAGGGCATGCGCCTCGAGGACGACGACACCTTGAACGTCTTCCCGCATTACTTCGCGAGCAAGCGCCCGGATCTGAACTTCGTCGCGGTCGGCGGCCCCTGCATCTGCTTCGAGCTCTTCGATCGCCGTCACACCATGGTCTACTACTGCGGCAAGAACATCGATGCGGTCAAGAAGGCGAAGGCGACCTTCGGCACCAAGTACTACCACATCGTGCCCTCCACCGACACCATCGCGGTCGAGTGCTCCGTGGCGCTCAAGAACGCCTATGCGATGGGCGTTTCGCTGGCGGTCGGGCTCGCCGAGCGCGAAAAGGGCATCACCGACGCCACCGGCATCACCGACAACTGCGTTCCCGGCGCGCCGGATTTGAACCCCATTTACAATCCGCAGGCGGCGCTCTTCGCGCAGAGCTGTCTGGAAATGCGCCGTCTGGTCGAGATGCTCGGCGGCAACGGCGGTCTCGTCGCCGGTCTGCCCGGCGCTGGCGACCTCTACGTCACGGTTTTCGGCGGACGCACTCGCAGACTGGGCACGCTGCTCGGTCGCGGCATGAGCTATCCGCAGGTCAAGGAGGTGTTGAGCGGCGTCACTCTGGAGGCGGTCGCGATCATCACCCGCGTAGCGGAGTTCCTGCGCCGCGCCAGTAAGGCGGGCAAGGCCGATTTGAAGAAGTTCCCGCTCATGATGCACATGGATTCGATCCTCAACGCCGCTTCGCCGGTCGCGCTGGAGTGGGATTCCTTCGGTGAGTTCTAAGATGTACGACGAACTCAAACAACTCTGCTTCGAGCTGAACATGCGCCTCGCCGCGTCGGGGCTGATCAAGCAGACCTTCGGCAACGTCAGCGTGATCGACCGTGAGCATGGCGTGATGGCGATCAAGCCCTCCGGCGTCGAGTATTCCAAGCTTTGCGTCGAGGACATCCCCGTTGTGGCGCTTGCCGACGGCAAGGTCGTCGACGGCACGACCCGCCCCTCCAGCGACACCAACACCCACCTGGTGTTGTACCGGACGTATCCCGAGCTGGGCGGCGTGGTCCACACGCACAGCACTTTTGCGACCGCGTGGGCGCAGTCGGCGCGCGACGTGCCGCTCTACGGAACGACTCACGCCGATTCGATGAACTGCCCGATCCCGTGCACCGAGTTCATGCCCGACGAGCGGATCCAGGGCGACTACGAGATCGAAACCGGCAATCAGATCGTCAATGCGTTCGCGGCGAAGCAGCTAAAGCCCTCCGAGGTGCAGATGGTGCTGGTCGCGGGGCACGGTCCCTTCACCTGGGGCAAGAACGGGCAGGCGGCGCTCAACAACGCCGAGCTCTTGGAAGAGCTGTGCAAGATGGCGTTCCTCACCGAGATGCTCCGCCCGCAATGTCCGCCGCTCAAGGCGTCGCTGGTGCGCAAACACTACGAGCGCAAGCACGGCAAAAACGCGTATTACGGTCAGAAATAAGCCGTTCGCGCTGTTTGAAAAACGACTCCGGGGTTTCGCGGCTCCGGAGTTTTTTATGCCGCGTTTCCGGGCAGGGCAGGGATTTTGCCGGAAAGCGCGCACTTGCGCTTGACAATCGCGGATATGACAATATATTTAATTCAAGCCTTGAAATCAAACCCAAACATAAGGATTTTCTGGTTATGGCGAAGCTGGGTACGGCGTTGACGAAGAGTGCGATTAAAGTTCTGATGCTCGGTTCGGGCGAGCTGGGCAAGGAGGTCGTGATCGAAATGCAGCGCTTCGGCGTCGAAGTGATCGCGGTCGACCGTTACGAAAACGCCCCCGCGATGCAGGTCGCGCACCGCAGTTACACGATCAACATGCTCGATGCGGCGGCGCTCCGCAAGGTAATCGAGGCGGAAAAGCCCGACTACATCGTGCCCGAGATCGAAGCGATCGCCACGCCGGAGTTGTTGAAGCTGGAGCAGGAGGGGTATCATGTGATACCGACCGCCCGCGCGACCTTCCTCACCATGAACCGTGAAGGCATCCGGCGGCTCGCTGCGGAAGAGTTGGGTCTGCCGACCTCCAAGTACCGCTTCGCCTCGACCGAGGAGGAGTACAAACAGGCGGTCCGCGAAGTCGGTATACCTTGCGTCGTCAAGCCGGTGATGAGCTCCTCCGGTCACGGGCAGAGCGTCGTCAAGACCGAAGCCGACGTCAAGACCTCGTGGGAGATCGCCCAGTCTGGCGGCCGCGCCGGTGCCGGCAAGGTCATCGTCGAGGGCTTCGTCGATTTCGATTACGAGATTACGCTGCTCACCGTCCGCCACGTCGGCGGCACGCTGTTCCTTGAGCCCATCGGTCACCATCAGGTGAACGGCGACTATCAGGAGTCGTGGCAGCCCCAGCCGATGACTCCAAACGCCAAGAAGCAGGCGCAGGAGATCGCCAAGAAGATCACCGACGCCATCGGCGGCCGCGGCATCTTCGGCGTCGAGATGTTCGTCAAGGGCGATCAGGTGATCTTCAGCGAGATCAGCCCGCGTCCGCACGACACCGGCATGGTCACGATGATCTCGCAGGATCTTTCCGAGTTCGCGCTCCATGCGCGGGCGATCCTCGGTCTGCCGATCCCGAACATCGCGTTCCACGGTCCCTCCGCCTCCAAGGCGATCGTCGTCGACGGCAATTCGCGTCAGGTGGCGTTCGACAACATCGAGAAGGTGCTCGAAGCCCCGAACACCGCGATGCGCATCTTCGGCAAGGGCGAGCTCAACGGTCACCGCCGCCTCGGCGTGCTCCTCGCGCGCGACGAGTCGATCGAAAAGGCGCTGGCGCGGGTCAAGAAGATGCGCGAAGACCTCAAGACCGAACTGTAAGCTGTAGTCCCATAAAAATTAAGCGCCGCCAGTCGGAGTATATCCGACCGGCGGCGTTTTACATAATTCAACCAGTCTTGAAAAGTGTTTTATTGCGGAGGTTGCTTACCTCCGCGCTCCTTGGCAGATATCGTATTTAGATTTGACAAAGCGCAAGTCGCGTGGTATTGTATTGACCTGTTTGATAGTGACTCCGTTACACATAAGGGTAAATACGATGTCAGAGTGTCCGATTTCTTCGTCTGCGAAAAAATCATGCGTCTTTTTCAAACCGGCATTGACAATAGCCTTTTTACTGTTGGCTGGATACTTTTTTTATGAGAAATTCCCGATCGTCGTACGTAAAACAAGCGGAGAAGGCGAATCGTTGACGAAAATTTTGACGCGATGCGGGAAAAGTGAGTTTGTTAAAGAAATCCCGTTCGAAACGGAAGACGGCTTTTACATCTACCGCAGGGAATATTCCATGTGGAGTCTGACCGCTTTCGGTAAGGTGAAAAACGGCATTGATCGGGATATGATCAATAAAAACTGGGACGCTGCTGATGTCTTTCATGACCCCAATATCGAATCGTCTCAAGCAGATACCAAAGACAGATATTACTCGATTTTCAAAAAACATGACAGCGACGATGGGAAAAAAGATCTGATTTATACTGCTGTAATGAATGGTTCGACCGTGTTTTTACGCATTTCTGCCGATGGGCGTTATTACCATATTCTGATATGGCACAGATGAACAAAAGAGAAAAGCTTTTATCCGAACTTAATAAATCATGATCAAAATTTATCCCATTCAGCTGTTTGTTGCGCCGTCGATATATTTTTTTATCGGCTGGGGGCACGATCCGGAGGACGAAAATGAGGTCGATTTCGTCTTGACTCGTCGGAAAAAACTTTTGTTGTTCGACACCTGTTCGTCACTGAGAAAATATTGTTCCGCGTCTGCCGGGAAGATTTGTCTCGTCGGTCCGATCACCGTCTTCAGATTATACCGGTGCCGCGAGCAGATAATGCTCATGCGTCAGGACGGCGAGGCGATCGATGTGATCAATTTATTGTACGATATTTTGAATACCATAGCTCCGCAGGAGTTCGGTCAAAAATCCTTGGCGGGACTTTGGGAATTTGCCCAATTTGCCACATTCGACCAGGATCTTTCAAAGTTTTTTGCCGGGAAAGATGGATCGTCGCCGGAATCCATTGTGGCAAAGATCGACCGGCTGCTGGGATTTATTCTCGCCGACAGCATTCTTTTGAAAGGGCAGGGGGAGCTTAATCAATCATTGTGATCGTCATTTCGAATTCGGTCGCCGTTATTTCGAAGGTCAGGGGAATATTGGTGACGAGTTCGATTTTGTTTTTCTGTTCGTTCCAGTCTATGAA
>Ga0265298_10000203_pt1 | contig 91387 bp, 66 predicted proteins | sample AusTroGonzalo_MG_3_FD_193486 | JGI IMG/M metagenome (GOLD analysis project Ga0265298, IMG submission 193486) | Bovine rumen microbial communities from tropical cattle in Woodstock, Queensland, Australia - Gonzalo_01 | ecosystem: Host-associated > Mammals > Digestive system > Stomach > Rumen ...
ATGAGAGCGCTCTTCCCTATGCCCGAAAACACGAGGTTACCCTTGTTTTCAAGAATTAAAGTCACGGTTTCGACCAAGTCGTCATCCAATTTCACTTTTAAGCTATTGATTGCATTAGCTTCATTTTCAATGATTTGAGCCGCAACTTGAATTATTTCTTCGTTTTTTTTCATTTTTTATCAAAAAAATCTTGCGCCGTATATGTGAAAAGATATAACTTTGTCAATGCTGATAGAGGAGATAAATGCTCTTTGGCAATAACGCAGTATTTCAAAACAGATTGCAAAATAACGCAAAAATTCGGACAATACCAAAAGGAGATCATCATGGCAAAAAAAACAGACCTTGAGATTCACAAGCTACTGAAAGATGTTTTCGGTTTCGACCAGTTCAAAGGGAACCAGGAGGAGATTATCAAAAGCATCCTTGAGGGCAACAACACCTTCGTCTTGATGCCTACGGGTGGTGGCAAATCGCTATGCTACCAGCTGCCGGCATTGATGTCGAAAGGCACGGCCATCGTCGTCTCTCCGCTCATTGCGCTGATGAAGAACCAGGTCGACATGATCCGCAACTTCGGCACAGAGTTGGGCATTGCCCATGTGATGAACTCGTCACTCTCGAAAGCCGAACTGCTGGAGGTGAAGGAAGACCTGAAAAGCGGCAAGACCAAGCTGCTCTATGTGGCGCCTGAGTCGCTCACCAAAGAGGAGACGACCGAGTTTCTGCGCGGCCTCAAGATTTCGTTCGTCGCCATCGACGAGGCGCACTGCATCTCGGAATGGGGTCACGACTTCCGTCCCGAATACCGCCGCCTGCGCCCCATCATCAATGCCATCGACGACAGCCTTCCCATCATCGCATTGACCGCCACGGCCACAGTGAAGGTGCAAAACGACATCATGAAGAACTTGGAAATCATGGATGCCAAAGTCTTCAAGTCGTCGTTCGACCGCCCCAACCTTTACTACGAAGTGCGGCCCAAGACCAAAGACGTCATCAAGGACATCATCAAATACATCAAGCAGAACCCGGGCAAGTCGGGCATCGTGTACTGCCTCAGCCGCAAGAAGGTGGAGGAACTGGCCGAGACGCTGGCCGTCAACGGCATCCGCGCCCTGCCCTACCACGCCGGTTTGGACAGCCAGACGCGTAAGGAAAACCAAGACAAGTTCCTCATGGAGGAAGCCGACGTCATCGTGGCCACCATAGCCTTCGGCATGGGCATCGACAAGCCCGACGTGCGCTTCGTCATCCACCACGACATCCCCAAGAGCCTTGAAGGCTACTACCAAGAGACCGGCCGCGCGGGTCGCGACGGCGGCGAAGGCAACTGCATCGCCTTCTACGATTACGAGGACATCCACAAACTCGAGAAGTTCAACAAAGGCAAGAACGTCGCCGAACAGGAGATTGCCCGCGAACTGCTTAACGAGACCGTCACCTACGCCGAATCAGCTGTTTGCCGTCACCGTTTGCTGCTTCACTATTTCGGTGAGGAATACAACAAGGAGAATTGCGGTGCCTGCGACAACTGCCGCTTCCCCAAGGAGAAATTTGACGGCAGGGACGACCTCAAGCTCGTCCTCGAAGCCGTGGAAGACACCAAGCAGCTCTTCAAGACCAAGCACATCGCCGAGTTGCTGGCTGGCAAGCTCACTGGCGACATCAAAGCGGCCAAGCAGGAGAACAACGAGTTCTTCGGTGCCGGCGATGAGCACGACGACAAGTATTGGACCGCCGTCATCCGCCAGGCTTTGGTCAACAAATTGCTGTCCAAGGACATCGAGAACTACGGCATCCTGAAGATCACCAAAGAGGGCAAGAACTTCATCAAGAAGCCTTATACCATCATGCTGGTCAAGGACCACGACTACGAGAACTCTGAGGACGATGATCCCGAGACCATGGCAGCCATGGGCGCCAACAAGGACGGCGGCGCCGACAAGACCCTCTTCGCCCTGCTGAAAGACCTGCGCAAGACCATCGCCAAACAGAACAATCTGCCACCTTTCGTCATTTTCCAAGACCCCTCGCTCGAAGACATGGCCATCCAATACCCCATCACCAAGGAGGAGATGACGCAAATCGCGGGCGTGGGTGCAGGCAAGGCCGAAAAATTCGGCGAACCCTTCATCAAGCTCATCAAGGAGTATGTGGAGGAAAACGAAATCACCCGCCCCAACGACATGGTTGTGAAATCGGTGGTCAACAACTCCGCACTGAAGATCGGCATCATCCAGAACATCGACAAGAAGATCCCGCTGGAAGACATCGCCTACGGCAAGGGCTTGGAGTTCGACGAGCTACTGTCGGAGATCGAAAGCATCGTGTCGAGCGGCACCCACCTCGACATCAACTATTACATCGAGGAGAACGTGGACATCTACCATCAGGAGGACATCCTCGACTATTTCCAAGAGGCTGAGTCGGACGATGTGAAGAAAGCCCTTGAGGAGCTTGGCGAGGACGAATACGATGAAGAAGAAGTGCGTCTGATGCGCATCAAGTTCCTGTCGGATGTCGGTAACTAATTTAAGATGAAAAAATTATCAATTATTATCATACTCTTTGTCCTTGCCACCGCATGCGGTGGCAAGGACAAAGGTTTTAAGCCCGAACGCCTGCTCAACGAGCAGGAGATGATAGCCGTCATGACCGACGTGCAAATCCTCGAGGCCGACATCAACTACCAGAAAACGCAGGAACGTGATCGCGACCCCAACGACACGACGCCCGTCGTGCCGAAAGATTACGCTAAGATGACACGGTCGTATTATGACCAGCTCTTCGAGCATTACGACATCAACGACAGTATCTTTAAACAAAACATGCAGTATTACACGGAGCGCCCCGAGGTGCTGGAACGCATCATGGATTCGGTGTCGCAGCGGTTAATACGGATGAAAACGGAGCCCAAAAAGGGCGACAGCCAATAATAACTCTGCTGTCACCCCTTCGGGGTTTCGTTATTTCCTCAATTCAGCAGCAAGCAAATCATTTAGCTTCTTAGCGGCATCCACGAGCATGCTCTCATCCGTCGGGACGGGAACAGGTTTGCTGTCAAGACGGTTCCGCGTCTCGGCGGAACAGGCTTCTCGGTCACCCTTGATGGTGGTGTAGTCGTTCTTGAACGTGGACTTCACCTCGAAAGGAATGGAAGCCAAAGCACGATAGCCGTAGGCATCAAAATATTTTATCGTTCCGGTGACAGTCACGGTTTTGTTTTGCGTGTGGTCGGTCACTTCCACGAGTTTGCCGTCCTTGGCTTCCTTAAAGGTCACCTCGTCAAGACGGTCGGGCGTGATCTGGATGTCTTTGACGAGCACCAACACCTCGGCATCATTGCTCTTCATGCGAGTGCGGCGCGAGACGCTCATCACATTGGCAGGCACCTCGTTTGCATCGAAACGCAGGACAGCGTCGATAAAGCTACGCAGCAGTGGACGCTCGTCTTCGTTGTCGATGGAAACCAGCACTCGGTCGGAGGAACGCAACAGCAGCTTCTTTTGTAACTGCGGCAGGCTGCTGTTGTCTTTGTTGGTGCGACGCAACTGCTCAATATAGCCTTCCGCCTCCAACGCATCGATTTTCGATTCCGTGTCCAGCAGTTGGTTGGCCTTGGCCACCAGGAAGGCCTCGGCATGTGTGCGCGCCGCCATCAAGTCGTCGTCGAGGTCAAGCTTCACGTAGTTCATGCCGTTTTTCACCTTTGTCGGGAAGCAAGCCAAGGCCTCGTTGCGACCTTTCATGCTGCAATAACGTTGGTAGATCTCCGGCCATACGTCGGGCTTCCCCGTGGCTTTCAGGGCCTGGATGCGCTCGTGGTCGGCCTGGTTGGCCTTGTGGTAGGAGGCCGCCACCATATTAATATGTCGGGCGTCCATGTCGCCGTTGCAGATGTCGGGCGCAACGCGCTGGATCACCTGGTCGTATTCTTGGGCTTGATAAAGCCTTTTGGTCGTATTGCATGCCGTCAGCATCGCGCCGAGCAACAAAATGGGGATTAGTCGGAGGTATTTCATAGGTGTTTGTGTTTATTTCTTCTATAAAACGGGCCCTTCGACAGGCTCAGGGACCCTTAATCAGTAATAATACCACAAAATTCGCTCCAAAATTGCTCAAACGGCATAAAAACTTTACTTTTGCGCCATCAAATCTACATTTCATGGAAAAAATCAAGCAACTGCAACAAGACTTCGCAGATTTCCTGGCGAAAACCGACTTCGACCGACAGCCGAAAGAACTATACGAGCCCATCGCCTATACCCTACTGCAAAGCGGCAAACGCCTCCGCCCCATGCTCTGCCTCTTGGCCAACGAGATGTTTGACGGCGACGAAAACGAGGCTCTATGGCCCGCCTTGGCCTTGGAGACCTTCCACAACTTCACGCTCATCCATGATGACATCATGGATAAGGCACCGCTGCGTCGCGGCAAGGAAACGGTCTACCAAAAATGGAATTCCGACATCGCCATCCTCTCCGGCGACGCCATGCTGGCCCAAGCTTTCCAATATGCGCTGAAACCCAAGTGCGGCGCCGAAATTGCGCAACAGCTCGGCAAGGTGGCCATCGAGATTTGCGAAGGACAGCAGATGGACCTCAACTTCGAGACCCTCGGCAACGTAACCATCCCCGAATACCTCGAGATGATCCGCCTGAAGACTGCCGTACTGCTGGCCACCGCCTTACAGATGGGCGCCACCGTAGCAGGTGCTCCTGCCCACGACATCCAGCATCTCTACGACTTCGGCCTCAACATGGGCATGAGCTTCCAACTGCAGGACGACATCCTCGACCTCTACAGCGACGTGGCCGTCTTCGGCAAACGCCATGGCGGCGACATCGCCGACAACAAGAAGACCTACCTCTACCTCAAAGCCCTCGAACTGGCCTCGGAGAAAGAACGCCAACGCCTCGAATACCTCTTCTCCCTGCGCATCGACCACGACGAGGAGGAGAAAATCGAGGAGGTGCAGGGCATCTACGACCGTCTGCACGTGAAGGATGCCGTGGAAACGGTGATGCTCGACTATGACCGCAAGGCATACGAAGCCTTAGCCGCTGTGGACTTGCCCGAAGAAAAGAAAAAGCACCTCCGCGCCTACGCCGAGTTGCTTTCAGGAAGAAAGAAGTAAAACAGAAGAGGCTCCCCGTTTGGAGAGCCTCTCTTTTTTCGACTTACCAATCCATTACTTGGTGGTAGTGCCGCTCTGGTTATTGGTGCCAGCTTCTTTCTTCATTTTCGGTTTCGGCTTGACGGCATTGTCGGGCTGAGCGTTGGTGTTGACGTTTGAGGAAGTGTTATTCTTCTTCATGGTCGTTTCCTTTCTCATCTTGGGCTTCGTTTCAGGAGTCTCATTCTTTTTCTTCTTTTCAGCCTGGAGCGTGCCAGTGTTCTCAGAGGGCTTTGCGGTTCTCACTTTGGGTTCCGAGGTCTTGTTCTTGGCAGAGACTTTGCCCTGAGGTCTTTGGGCGTCTTTCACCGCCGGAGGAGGAGTGGCCTGGTTCTCGGCAGCCTTCTTGCTGACGTTGTTCTGAGGCTTTTGGGCATCTTTGTCCTGTCCCTTAGTCGTAGCAACCTCAGCAGCGGGTTGTTTCTTCTTCACTACTTTAGAAGCCTCTTTCTTGGCTTTAGGATCCTTGGTGTCATTGTTTTGAGCATTCACGTTTTGGATGCCCAGGGCGCTCACGGCAAACATGGCCAGAACTCCGAATAAGATAGATTTTTTCATATTGATTAAGATTTAAGGTTAAAGTGTTTCGGTTTGTTTTACGATTCGAGAAAAAAGCAAAAACCGTGCCAGAAAAAAATCACGGCAAAAAAAGACAACAGTCACCGTAGCTCAAAAAGCGGAAGCCGTGGTCCAAGGCGAAGCGGTAACACGCACGCCAACGCTCGCCGATGAGGGCGGAGACCAGCAGCAGCAGGGTGCTCTTGGGCTGGTGGAAGTTGGTGATCAGCCCGGTGACGACGCGCATATTATAAGAAGGTGCGATCATGAGGGCTGTGGTGGCCTCGAGGCGGGTCAGGCCGTGGAGGTCGAGGTAGGTCAAGACGTACTGTAGAGCCTCGGGAGCCGAAAGCGGTTCGTGAGACTCGTAAGGAAACCACTGTTCCACGTGGAGCGGACGCAGCGCGGTGCCTTGCTCCTTGAGCATCACACCGATCCAATAGAGGCTCTCCAAGGTGCGTGTGCTGGTGGTGCCGACGGGAATGATGGGCTTGCCATAGCGCGACAGCAGGTTTTCGATGAGCGAGCGGCGCACGATGATGGTCTCGGAGTGCATGTCATGCTGTCCGATGGTGTCGGTGGCAACGGGACGGAACGTCCCTGCCCCGACGTGCAGTGTCACCTCATCGAAAGCAAAGCCACGGTCGGCCAAAGCAGCGATGAGGGGTTGGGTAAAGTGCAGCCCCGCCGTGGGAGCGGCCACCGAGCCGTCGAAACGGGCAAAGACGGTCTGATAACGCGAGCGGTCAGAAGGCTCGGCGTCGCGGTGCAGGTAAGGCGGCAGGGGGATCTCGCCTGCGGCCTCAAGCACCGAGGCGAAGGAGAGGCTGGCGGGTGACCACGAGAACTCGATGTCGGCATATTGGTCGTTTTGCGCGAGGCGCTGCACCGTCAGGGTGACGGGCTGCCCGGCGACGGACAGTTCCATCGTGAGCGGACCTTCCTTCCAGCGTTTCGCGTTGCCGATGAGACATTTCCAGCGCACCGGCGAGGCGGCGGCGAAGGCCACCTGATAGTCCTGCTCCGGCTCAAGGCAAAACACCTCGATGCGCGAGCCCGTGGCCTTGCGGAACTGCAAGCGGGCGCGGATGACCTTGGTCTCGTTGAAGACCAGCAGGGCACCTTCGGGCAGGAAGTCGCCGACATGGCTGAACTGCGACTCAACAATCTCGTCGTCCTTCAACACCAGAAGCTTCGAGGCATCGCGCTCAGGCAAGGGATACTTGGCGATGCGTTCCTCGGGCAAGGGGTAGTCGTAGGCTTCTATGGAGATGTCTTTTACCGCGTTCATCGTGGAAATTTTCCGCAAAGATATAGGTTTTTATGAATTTTTCAAAAAAACTTACAATAGATTCCCTTCGGGAATGGAGTGGCGTCGTTTTTTTATATCGCGGCGGCATATAGCAGTATTCTCGTTGCGTAGATTCTACTGCCGCCGCATATTACAGCATTGACGACACTCCGTTCCCGCGTCAGCGGGAATCTTTCAGATGCGTATTCTATAAAAATTGTATCTTTGCAGCACTAATACTTACAGATGAAAAACCTAACCTCCATAGCACTCAACCGCGCCTTCTTCATGAAGTTCTTGAAGTTCGGTGTGGTGGGCTTATCGGGGGTGATTGTCAACTTCGGCGTGACATACGTGTGCAAGGAATGGCTCAAGTGGAACAAATACGTGAGCAACATTCTGGGCTTTATCATCGCGGCTTCGACCAACTATCTGCTCAACCGCATCTGGACCTTCGAGAGCAGCAACCCGCAGATCGCGGTGGAATACGTGAAGTATTTCGGCATCGCGTTGGTGGGCTTGGGCATCGACACTTTCACGGTGTGGCTGCTCAACGGCAAGCTGAAGTGGAACTTCTACCTGAGCAAGGTGTTTGCCGTGGGGGCTTCCACGCTTTGGAATTTCTTCGGAAATCTACTGTTCACTTTCGCGTAAACAAAAAGAGCCGGCAGCTTGCGCCACCGGCTCTTTTTCGATTATTCCTCGCGGCGTTTCTTAGCCACAAGGTAGGCACCGCCAAGGCCCATGAGCAGGGCTATGCCCGCGCCCAGAGGTGCGTCGGCGTCTTGGTTGTCTTGCAGTTCGTGGAGAGGAAGGATAGGTTGTTCATCTCCGCTGCGGAAGTGGAGGCCTCCGCCTCTGAAATAGCCTTGTCCGGCGTTCTCTTCAGAGTTGCCACGACTGAACAGGCCGCCATCTTTCGGGTTGGCGAACGTTGTCATGCCCAGTCCGAGGACGATTGCGATTGTTATTGCTAATTTCTTCATATCATTAAGTATTTAAAATTCTATATTCAAGATTCATAATTATTTCACCACAATCTTCTGGGTCTTGACGCTGTTGCCGTTGATGAGGCGGAGCATATAGACGCCGGGCGTTTGGTTGAGGCTGACGTTAACGAAGCCGTTGACGGTCTCGCTGCTGAGCACGCGGCCCATCACGTCGATGACCTGCAGGGTGGCTTCGCCCATGTTGCTGACGACCCATTCGCTGCCGTTGTAGTAGGCGAAGGTCTCAGCCTCGTTCTCGCTGGTGCTGTTGCTTGCGCTGAACACCAGGCGGAAGCGTGAGGTGTAGTCGTTGGTGCGGGCTTCGAAGGTGTAGCTCGGGGCGGCCAGCAGGTCGACATCGGCGCCGGTCATGTTGTCGATGAGGTGGAGGTAGTTCATCTCCATGTTCTCGGCATCGACGCTGATGGTGTAGGTGCCGTTTTCAGCGGCCTTGAAGCTGACGGGCATCTCGCCTTGGGCACCTGTCGACACGAGGGCATATTCCTTAGCGTTCTGGGCGAAGTAAATCTTCGTGACGTTGTCGCTGAGGCAGAGCTTGCAGAGCGAGCCTTCGGCGTTGACGTTGACGATGGCGCGGTCGAGCAATTCGTTGTCGCGATTCACGTTGAGGCTGATGCTACGCTTCGAATTCGAAAGGGCTGTGACTGGATCGGTGGTGGCGGTGAAGCGCACATTGTCAGTGGCGTTTTCGGTCTTTACGAACACGCCTTCCATCGGAGCGATGACACCGCCGGCGGGGACGATAAAGGCGTGGATGCCGTTTTTGCTAGCGTTCATCTTAAAGAAGGCCATGTTGACCGAGGCATTGCTCGTGAACGGGTTGCCCACGAGGTTCCAACCTGCGAAGGTTTGCCCGCCACGTTTTTGTATTTCCTGATCATAATAGACGCCGTTGCTCGCACGCAGATTGCCAGCAAACTCGACGTTGCAGGTTTCCTCGTTGGCGTAGAGGTAGCCGATGCCAGGTTTCAGATAAAATATAGTACCATAGGGTATTGATTTGTAGTTACGCCATTCGAGGCCGTCGTCGCCAGTCTCCTGAGGAGGATCCTGTTCGAAGTAATAAAGGTCGAATTCACTGGAGCTGACCAGGTGTTGCAACTCAATCGCGTCGACGTCTGAAGTGAACGGGGTGCTGATGAGGTAGTAGTTGCTCGGGGTGTTGTCATCGCCGTAACCAGTGACGTGCTTCAGCATTGTGCCGTCCACATTGTTGGAGGCGACGAGCTGGCCGCCGTCCTCAACCACGAGGTTGCTGCTGTTGCCTTCGTTGGCACCGGTGAGGTAGACGATACCGTTGTTCTTCACCGTGACGAGTACGTTGTTGGCGATGCCAGTCACTTTCGACTTGGCAGCGACATCAACACGCGTGCCTTTGCTGTTGGAAGCGGGCTTGGTGTAAATAGCTACTTCTTTTTGCCCTGATCCATAGCAAGCAAAAATAGGAGGATTATTTGAACTATTGTATTTCATCTTGTTGCGTGAGCCAGCGTTTGCATTAATGGTAGCGACACCATTATTATTAATCTCAATAGTCCATTTACCATTATCAGTATCATTATTATTCGTTAGTAACTGATTTGAGCTACCAGTTCCACAATGTAGATAGCCATCTTTATCGCTATCATAGAAAGTCCATGCACCAGTAGAACCACCTAACTCAAATTCACAAACATCATTTTCGAACGTAATTGTGTTGTTACTCTTTGTTATAGAAGCTTGAGCCCTGTTATTGGTGTTTTGAGTAGTACTAATAGCATAGTCGTATTCAGCAGCTGCAATCACCACCAAATCACCCTCATGCAAATCATCTTCGGAAGTGACAAGGGTGTAGACATCGCTTGCGCTTGCTGCGGTGAACAGCGCGTAGAGGGTGGCATTTTCTCCAGGTTGGTATTCGCCTTCAACCTTGGTGCCGCCCGTGGCAGCCGTGTACCAGCCATCGAAGGTATAGCCTTGGGTGGTCACATCGGCCACAAAGTTGCTCAGGTTGATAGCATCGCCATCGTTCACCGTTGCGGTCATCTCCACCTTACCATTGATATCGAATGACACCGTGTAGGCCGTGGTTGGGGTAAATGTGGCGGTCACCGTGACATCTAAGGTAGACATTACGAAGGTTGCAGGAGTAGTATTGACATCGGGGTTTATTGTAGTTGAAGCGGGGGTAACCATCCAGCCACCGAAGGTATAGCCTACTTTAGGCGTGGCAGTGAGAGTAACAGTCTCGCCCTCGGCAGCCTGTTGCTTGTCGGCGCTAATGACACCGCCTGTGGCCTGGTTAAGCGTAATGGTGTGGGTGGGAAGTGGGGTTGCGCCCTCCCATTCGATGCAGACTGCATCAAGGAATATGGCACCGCTTGCAGAACAAATACCGATGTATGCAAAATCGCCTGTGATGCTCAACTCAGTGCTGGTGCCCTTAACAATAGTACCAATCAACTCGCCGACAAGATTGTTTCCATAAAGTTCTGTCGGGTTTGTATAGGCTGTATTGCTACCGTAGATATTCAAAGTGCGTTCATTTTGGGTGGCATCGTTCCATTCAACGGATACTTTCAGGGCTTTGCCACCCGATGTAGTAGTGACAATACCAGAATTACTGTTAGAACTTCTTATTTGGATACATGACCCTGAAGTATTAGTACCGCCAGCAGATTGTCCCGCATATTCAGCGCCAGAGCTGCCTGTTGCTGTCCATGACTCATATGAGGTACCCGAAATGCCAGTCGATGCATTATCCAGGCAATCCGTGCCGCCTGCGCCGCTGGTGTTTTGCGTGTATGAAGCCACAAAATCAGCATTACCAGTCACCTCATAGCTTGCGCCACCTGCTAATGTAGTCGCGCCCATTGCCCATCCGTTGAAGGTGTAGCCAGCCATTGTTGCCGAAGGCAGGGTGTAAGTACCGGCAGGTACCGTGTTGGACAGGTTCGGGAAATCGGTGCTGCCATAGAAGGTACCATCACCTGGATCGAAGGTGACGGTGTAGGTCGTTTGCTGCTGGGTAAAGTGAGCCGTAAGGATGGCATCATCGTTGCCCATGGTGAACGTAGTGTTGGGATTGGTGGCTTCAGCAATTGTACCGCTGGTAGTCGACCAATTCAAGAACGTATAGCCAGCAACAACCGTTACGGCGATGTTTAGCACAGTGCCTTCTGCAATGCTGGCGCCGTTTTCGATAGCACCTTCATTCACACTAACTGTACCGGCATCGGGTAAATCGACTGAGAACGTGAGGGTGTGGGTGGGAGTGGGAGTTGTAGGACGCTCGAAACTGACGAGATAGTTGCCTTGGGCAAATTCCTTAATTGGGTTAGAAGTGCCATAGATGACAACATTACCGTAAATGGTCACGATGTCGCCCACTTGGATGTCGTCTTGTGCTGTGAAGGCAGCTTCATTCAAGCCCTTGCCTTTATAGACTTCAAGTTGGTCGGTGGCATTGCCGTCAACTGAGATGTAATAGGTAAGCTCGCCGTTGCTGGTGGGGCTTTGTGTCGGGGCGGTGGAAACGATGCCGTGCACGTAGATGCCGTTGGCGGGATATTCGTTGAAGGCAAGAGCCTGAGTCACCGTGTAAGGATTGGCTTGTGAGTTGATGTGGTAGGTGGCAGTAGCAATAGTACTGGGAGTATCATTTCCATCGTAGGCAACGGCCTTGATGGTCGTGGTTGCATTCACCGCGATGGGGTGTTCATTATCATACATAGTACTATTCATGTCAGGATCAGTACCATCGAGGGTATAGTATATGTCAGCACCTGAGGTAGCGGTGCTGAGGCTCACGGTTTGAGCTGTGGCATAAGTGCCAGCAGCGGGATCGAAGGTGGGAGCTTCGACGGCGTGGACAGGAGCCGTATAGCTTGTCAGATAGTTGTTTTTATCAAATTCATAAACCTCGCCGTATTTCTTCAGCGTACCAAATACAACAACCGTAGCACCTACTTCGACATCGTTAATAGATGAGAAATTGGTATTATTCAAGCCCTTTCCACTATACACCTCCAACTGGTCGGAAGTGGTAGTGCCGTCTGCCGAAATCCAATAAGTGATGCTATTGTATTGAGAGCTGTATGAATCCACCTGCGAAATGATACCCGTGGCATAGACATCGGTAAGACCTGTGCCAGCATCAATAGCGGCGCGGGCTTGGGCGACGGTGTAAGGATTGTTTTCTGTGCCGGGGGCATTGGGATCGACATAAGTATAGGTGGCGGTGGCCACATTGCTGTAGTTGGAACCATCGTGAGCAATGGCCTTAATGGTAGTGGTTTCAGTCAAAGAAATCGCACCGTTATAAAGCGTGCTTTGGTTGTCAGGTGTGCTACCATCAAGCGTGTAGTAAATGTTAGCACCAGTAGTCCCGCAGGTGATGGTCACATTTAGGCCTTCATTGCCAAACACGGTACCGTCTGCAGGGCTGAAGGTGGGAGTGGCGACGGATGAAGCACCGCCCGTATTAACCGTTACAACAACGGGAGTAAAGCGAACCTGGCCTCCAGAAGCTGATAATGTCAGGGATTGGGCGTTTCCTGTCCAAGTCTTAGTATCACTATCATATCCATCACCAGCGAAATTATTCTGTGAAATAGTAAAAACAACTTTCGTTATATTACCATTTGTAGTGCTAATTGTAAGAGAATTGTTTGCATATAAACGATAGTTATCAGTTCTACTCCAAGTTCCGCCTGTCATGGTCATCGAAACACCATCTTTAGATAATGTCAAGGTTTCTGACATATCCGTTCCGCAAGTAAATGTCACATCACCGCCAGTAGCCGGGGTGCTGTCTTCAATATCAACCGTAAAGGTAACAGAACCGGCAGCATAAGTGTTGTCACCAGCTTGGTTGATGGTAATGGTTTGAGGACCATTGGTCACGGCAACGGGAGTCACGGTAATGGTATTGTCGGCGGCATTAACCGTAGCGGTGATATAATTGCTTTGGCTCACTGTAACTGCACCAGTGCTTGAAGTGGTGTAGCTGATGGTTTGGGCATTAGCATTGTCATAAAGGTCGAATTCAAGCTCCACGGGAGCATTTGTGAGAGCGAGGTCGCTTGGTGTTAGTTGTTGGCCACCAGCAGCTGTCGTCACTACTAACTCAATATCATCAATACGAACATTGCTACTGCTTGTATTTTTAAACTCGAGTGCAAAAGTCGTAACACCGGAAGCAACCGTAATAGGATAGGTAACGGTATTATTTGAAAACGACTTTGTTCCGATAGTTATTCCATTTGTCGTCGACGAAACAACCGTACGATCATAATTGGCCTTAAAAGTAAGTGTCATTCCTGTAGCACTTCCTGTAGGGATATTGCTAATAGTCCAAGTTTTATTGCCTGACTTTAACAACAATTCAGGAGATGTTCCACCTGCCAAATTAGCAGCGTACAACTTGGTACCGCTATCATCTTGATTATAGGTTAGTGTAGCATCTCCGTATACAGTAGTACCTCCAAAACCGTATTCCGAAGGAGTTTGATTAGCACTTCCATCAGTCCAGGTTTCTGCCCAAAGAACTGTGTTCACAGAAGCTTGTCCCCGCATTCCCAGTGGGATAGCGAGGCACGTAAGCAGCGCGAGCGCTGCGGTTAGGAATGTAAATTTCCTTTTCATTTTTGTTTGGTTTTAATTGGTTAGTTATTTATGATTTAAAGATTTATAGATTTTTCACTTGTTAAACAATTTATTTGCCTTATTTAACGTGCGCAAAAATACAAAAAAAAACGGCTTGAGCCGCTTTTGTTTACCGTATTTTTTTCATCTTTTTTATTTTACTGATTGTTTGGGAATTATGCCATGCGAGCCACCGCTTGTAGAGAAAATGTGGCCTCCTTTCCCCTTCGGGGAAAATGCTATCCTATCATCTCTGCGTAATCCGGCAGATGGTCCAAGGGACGAAGCTGGCCGCCTTCGATGCTGAAGCAGTGGGTGGCGGTGCCGTTGGTGAGCAACAGGTACTGGGGCTTCAAGGCCGAATGATAGCGCACGGCTTGGTCGAGGACGACCTCAGTGAGGGCCACCGTGGAAGCCTTGCACTCCACCACCATCAGGGGCTGGCCGTCCTTACCGAAGACGACGGCATCGGCACGCTTGTCCAAACCGTTCACCTTCAGCGAATACTCCACCGCCACGAGACCTGCCGGCACCTTGAGGTGCTCAACGAGGAGATACAGCACCTTCTGCCTCACCTCTTCCTCGGGCGTGAGGGCGACAAAACGGCGCCGCAAGGGGTCGAAGACACTGGTCTTCCCCTCGCGCTGCTCGGTGCGGAACCACTGTAAGGTTGTGTCGGACATGGGGGTTTGGGGTTGTGGCTGCAAAGATATGGAATAATTTGGAATGCGGAATGATGAATGATGAATGCTGAATGATGAATGATGAATGCTGAATGATGAATGCTGAATGATGAATGTTGAATGATGAATGTTGAATGCAGAATGTTGAATGCGGAATGATGAATGCGGAATGATGAATGCGGAATGCGGAATGTGGCTCTTCGACCCTTCGACGAGCTCAGGGCTCAGGAACCTTTAAATCTTTGAATTTTGAATCTTTGAATTTTGAATATCGAATATTGAATTAAAAATCACTATTTTTGCGGTATGAAAAACAGGTTTCTTTTCCTCATGGCCTTGGGCTTTGTGCTTGGCGGCTGCCGACCTGAGCCCGACTCGCTCATCGGCACCTGGGTTGTCGACAAGGTGCACGTGCAGTTCGACGAGAGTCGCATCACGCCCGAGCTGGTGAAACAGACGGGCGAGATGGAAAAACGGAACACGTTCAGCATTGATGCAGATTCTGCACTGGTTTTCAAAGGTATCGACGAGCGATGGGAAGGACGTGTCAATCTGGTCAATGACAGCGTGTTACGCTGCAGCGGACGAGATTTTGGCATCTGGAGCGGGGAACGTATTGTCACCCGGACGGATACGCCTTTGGGGGATGTAACGGTTACTTATAGGAAAGATTAATGTCTGGATTGACTACGTCGAATCTTCGATTTGCTTCGTACCTCGCAAATCGAGGATTCGACGATGCGAAGCGAGTCAATGACGCGAAGCGACAGTCCGATTACTCCTCGACAAACTTCAAGCTGTATGCAATAGCCTCGAGCTGGAGCAGAGCGTTACGTTTGGGTTGGTTGGGTTCGTAATAGAAGCCTTCCACAGTGACGAGCTTGCCTGTGCGATTGTCGGCGAAGGTGTACGACACGAAAGGCCCGCCCATGTAATTGTTGTAGACCTTCCACATGCCACGCATCTCCTTCGCGTAGCCGGCAGGGTAATCGTCGGCGACGGTCACCAGAGGCGGCACAAACTCGGTCTCGGTGCCCATATAAGAGCCCTCGGAGGGGCCGGGGATATGTTGGCCCATCATCAGTTCACGCATCGACAGCAGGCTCTTGGCCTCGAACTGCAAGGTGTCGCGATAGGATGTCTGATAGATGACGATATCGGCGCTTGAGCGTTCCAGCTCCTTGCGTAGCCATAAGAAGTCGGGCTCGTCCTTGGCGACGTAGAAGCCTTGGGGGACGAGCAACGTGAAACCGAACTTCTTGGCGATAGCCTCCGCGATGGGTTCGTCTTTGGTAGGGCGAAACACGGTCATGATGCGCTCACGTTCCACCTTATCGTACCATTGCTGATAGACTTCCTTCTGCTTGTCGAAGAGCTCTACCCAAGCCTTCTCGTCGGGTGCGCTGATGATGACATAACGCTGAGGCGCTGCCCAATAGTCCACGGTGGTCTTGGCGACGGCCTTTTCAAGGTTGGGGACGATTTCGACCTCGAAGATGCACTTGTGTTTCTTGAACATGTCGGAGAAGGCGTCCTTGGTGATGTGGGCCAGCTTGTTGCGCGACTCAGGCTGGGGCAGTCCGTATTGCTCTTGCAGGAAGAACTCACGCAGTGAGTCACCTATGACCCCTTCCCATTGCCTGGCGTTTTGTGTGACGACCAAAATCTCCGACGTGCCGCCCACGGAGCGGTCCTGTCTGGGACCTTGTGACTCTTCGGCGCACGAAGCCATCATGGCGGCGAAAAGGATGACGACTACGGTTTTAAGATACGTTTTCATGGTATTGTTTTTTTGAGGTTAGCGTCGTTATTTCTTGATTTTCAGCTTCTGCCCGACATGGAGGGTGTTGCTCTTGAGGTTGTTCCATCTCCTGAGGTCGTCGTTGGTGCAGCCATATTTCTTGGAGATGGTGCTGAGCGACTCGCCTTTCCTGACAGTGTGTACCTTGACCGACGGCGATTTCTGCTGGGTGGTCGTGGTCTTGGTCGTCTTGCTGGTGCTACTCTTAGTCGACTTGCCCACCTGCGCCATGGGTGCGCCCGAGCGGTAGATGGTAAGGCGCTGGCCCACGTGGAGGGTCTGGCGTTTCAGGTGGTTCCACTTCTTGATGTTGGCTGCAGTGACGTGGTATTTTCTCGCGATGCTGCCGAGGCTCTCGCCTTTCTTCACCACGTGGACGAAGCTGTCGCTCACCGCCTCGACCCTTTCCTCAATCACCTCGCGAGCCTTCTCCGACCTACTCACGTAAGAGTAGATGCTGTCCTCAAGCTGGACGAAACGGAGGGTATATTTGGTGGGCATGCGCAGCGCATAGGGGTTGTCTTTCGTGCCCGGGACGATGCGTTTGGTGAATTGCGGGTTGAAGAGCTCAAGGTCGGCCATAGGTACGCCGATGCATTCGTTGATTTGGTCGAAGCCCACGCGGTCGTACACTAGAACCGTGTCGGTGCCATGCATCAGCAGACCGGGATTCAAAGGATAGAGGTTATGTTCGGGGGCGTAGCTCATCACGTAGGTGACGGCGATGAAAGCCGGCACGTAGCCACGGGTTTCGGCTGGCAGGTAAGGCCAGATGGCCCAGTAGTTTTTCACGCCGCCGGCGCGGATGATGGCTTTGTTGACCGTGCCTGGACCCGAGTTGTAGGCGGCCAGCACTAGGAACCAATCCCCATAGCGTTCGTAAAGGCTCTGCATGTATTGGCAGGCGGCTTCGGTCTCCTTTTCGGGGTCGTAGCGGTCGTCGACGAGCGAGGTCACCTTCAGACCGAATTCGGTTCCTGTGCCGCGCATGAACTGCCACAGACCCTTGGCGCCTGCCTTCGAGCCTGCCGTGGGATTGAGCGCCGACTCCACCATGGCCAGATACTTCAGCTCAAAGGGGAGGTTGTATTTCGAAAGGTATTCCTCGAACATGGGAAAATAGACGTAGGATAGGCCCAACATACGACTCGCCTGCTGACGGCGGCGGTTGGCGTAAAGATCAATGAACGACTTGACGTGGGCGTTGAAGGTAAAGGGGATGGTGCTCTCGTTAGCCAAGGCTTGGATGCGCTGCATGTAGACGCTGTCGTCGTAAGTCGGCACCTCGTTCTTGCTGAAGTGATACTTGTTCCATGCGGCTGTGTCGATGTCGAGGTACACATCCCTCGTCGTGCTGATAGAGCTCACCAGGTCAAGCATCTCCATCACCGTCGACTCCTCCACCACAGCCTTGCCCGAGTTCAAGTCGTGGATACGCTGGTCGTTGCGTTCAACCGAGTCAGTTTGGGAGGCTGAGGGTTCTTTGACCTGCGCCAGAAGTTGTACGAAAGGAAAAAGCAGCAATAATATTAAAAGACGTGTACGTTTCATGAGCATTGGGGTTTAGAAATGGTGAGACTCTTTTTATGAGAACGCAAAAATACCAAAAATCGTTTACAAAGCGAGAAAAAATGCTAATTTTGTCCTTTCAAACGCTAAAAGCAAGGTCATGGAAAACGAGCGAAACACCGATAAACTAGCGGGTTACATCATCAAGTTGGGTGGATTGGCCCTTATTTTGGCCCTATGTTGGTACTTCAAAAACGTACTCATCTACATCATCGTGGCCTTCGTCATCTCTATGATCGGGAGGCCCTTCATGCAGCTGTTGAAGAAAATAAAGATAAAAGGAAAGAGTGCGCCCAACTGGCTTTTGTCCATCGTCACCATCCTGCTCATCATCGGCTTGCTGGTGTTGCTCATCACCCAGATGATTCCATTGGTTTCCAACATCATACGTGATGCCTTGGCCATCAGCGACAATACCGCCTTCAACTTCAGCTCCAACCCCATCGAGAAGGTGAACGAGTGGATCATAGGTCTGTTTCCCGACCTCGGCCAAGACTTCGACATCACGGTGGTAGTGTTGGGCAAACTCAGGGATTTGGTGAGTTTCAACCAGGTGAGCGACATCGTAGGCTCAGTGGCCTCGTTGATTGCCAGCACCTTTGTGGCCTTGTTTGCGGTGGTGTTCATCTCTTTCTTCTTCATCAAGGAAGACGGCATGTTTGAGCGGATTGTCTGCGCCCTCGTGCCCGACAAACACGAGCTCACTTTGAGCAAGACTTTGAGCGAGATCAAGCAGCTGTTGTCACGCTATTTCGCGGGGCTGCTCGTCGAGATGCTCGGCGTGGCCTTGGTCGACTTCCTCGGGTTGTGGCTCATCGCCCGTCTCGACTTCAGCTATGCCATCGGCATCGCCTTCATCGCGGGTATGCTCAACGTGATACCCTATGTGGGACCGCTCATCGGGGCATTGCTCGGCATGGGACTTGGTGTCGTGCTCAAGCTCGGCATCGGAGCCGGGTTGAGTGTCAACGTCTGGGTGTTCGCACTCATCATCCTGGCCATCATGCTGACAGCGCAGTTGGTCGACAACCTCGTCTACCAGCCCGTCATCTATTCGACGAGCATCAAGGCGCATCCTTTGGAGATCTTCATCGTGTTGTTGCTGGCAGGTCATATCGGCGGCATGGTGGGCATGTTTGTGGCCATCCCGACCTACACGGTAATCCGCGTCGTCGCCATCCGGTTCTTCTACCGCTACAAACCTATTCAGCGGCTGGTGCCGGATTTGAGCAAAGAGGATAAAATCATTAATGACTAGATTCAGAAAGCTTTTCCGCCCTGTCTACAATCCCAAATAGAGGCAATGAAAACATCTTCGTTTTCAATAAAGTAATATACTTTATACGTTAAAACTATCAAATAACGATAAGCTCTGATATCGGTAAACTCCTCATCTTGTCTACCCAAATATGGCATAGTCTGAAGATTACCAATAGCGTGTATTATCTTCCCAACTCTACGTTTTGCCACTAGCGGACTTGCAAACTCGCTGTAAAACTGATAAATAGCATCAAGTTCGTTTGAAGCTCGTCTTAACCAATGAAGCTCACACGCCATAACGCTCACAAATGTCAGAATGACTAACATAATCCCCATTGCAGTAATCTGCCTCTGCCTCACGAAGCACACTTACCATCTGCTCGTGAGAGTATACGCAAGGTAACGGCCTACCGCTAAGAATGGCCATAGCTTCTGCAAGTAATTCTTCGCTTTCAGATTGGGAAACAAGGGCAGACACCCTTTTTCGCAACGCAATTATAGTATCAAACTCTCTACCCTGAACTTCTTTTTCTTGCAACGTTTCCATATCGTTTATCAATTTGACTGCAAAACTACAAAAAAAACATTAGAGGCAACATTTCTGGAACGCCAGCCGCGCATCACCATTCAAAAGGTGGATGATGCCGCAGTACTGGTAGCCGTGCTTTTCCAAGCCTTTGCGCATGATGACGTTGGCCTCGTGTGTGTCGATGCGGATATTGTTCACCTGGCTCTCACAATAGTCCAGAAGCGCGTCTAAGATGCCGCGTGAATCGGGCGTGCTGGCAATGCGGTGGATGACATGATAAGGCTCATCATTAAGCCATTGGCCGTCGTAGATGACGTTATAAGTCACTTCGGGGCTGGGAATCAAGGCGAAAGTGCCGACGATGGTTCCCGTTTCATCCAGCATGACATGACTGCCGCCTAACTCAATGTCTTTCTTGAACATATCGTCGCGCGGATAGCCCTCGGGCCATTGATAAATGTTGCCATAGCTGCGCATGATTTCGCGGGCTTGGTCGCGAAGGCTGAGGATGACGGGCAAATCATCCATGGTCGATTTGCGGATGGTGTACATCATTTTTGACCCAATTCAAAGATGGTCAAATCGGCGACGGTCATGTCCACCACCTGAATCAAATCCTGCGGATTGAGCTTGAACTGCAAGCCACGCACACCTGCACTGACATAGATATAATCGAACAATTCACATGTTTCGTGGATAAAGGTCGGGAATTGTTTCTTCATGCCCACGGGCGAGCAGCCACCACGGATGTAGCCCGTCAGGGGCAGCAGCTCCTTCATGGGGATGAGGTCGCAGCTCTTGTTACCTGTGGCCTTGGCGGTCTTCTTCAGGTCGAGCTCGTCGTTGCCAGGGATGACGCACACGAAATGCCCGATCTTGTCGCCTTTCAGCACCAAGGTCTTGAACACCTGGTCGATGTCCTCGCCCAGTTGGTCGGCGATGTGTTGCGCCCCGAGGTCGTTCTCATCGACTTCGTAGGGAATCAGCTCGTACGCGATGCCTTTTGCGTCAAGGATACGGCAGGCGTTGGTTTTGTTGATTTTAGCCATTTGCATAAAAACCGGCAGAGCTATTCGCCCCACCGGTTTTGATTCTTTATTCTGTTATACTTATTTACCCAAGGCCTTCATAACAGCCTTATAAACGTCAGCTTTCTCTCCAGGTTCATTGGTATAGGCCTCATAGACAGCCATCAGGAACTGATCCTCGAGAATTTGCGAGCCGATAATCATGGAGGTTTCTTCAAGGGTCAAGCCATTGATATAGATCTTCATACCCTCATGCTCTTGGACATACAGGTATCTTTCGCCGAGGAAGGTATTCAACTCCTCTTCAAAACTGACATCAAGGATGACAGCGATGGCATACACAAGACCTTCCTCGTCAAACATGACCATAAGCATCGTGCCGTTTTCAGAGTAATTATAGTATCCAAGGGTCTCATCTTCATCAATATCCGGCGTGCCGAATTGTTCGATGATAGCTTCCTTTGTCGCGCCGATTTCGACTTCTGGCTCGGGATAGAGATTGCTTACCGGCTCAACCGTCACCACAAAAGTCTGGGTGTCAGACTCCGACTCAAGAACGATGTTCGTGCTACCCACAAAATTGGCGGTCACCTCACCCTCTTCCGAGACAGATGCATAATACTCGTTCTCACTGGTATAGGTGATGGGAAATTCGCATTCAGCCTGAATCTGGTAGGTTTCACCACTGTGCAATGTGGCTGAGGTTTCCTCAAGCGTGATCACGGCTTCCACTTCCGGATCTGGATCGGGTTCCGGCTCTGGATCTGGATCAGGGTCGTCGATGTTTAACCATCCCTGACAACCCACGAACGAAAAGGCCAACAGGGCCACTAATGCTAATGATAGTTTTTTCATAATGTTTTTCCTTTCTTTTTAGTTGAACTTATATTTGATTGGTTTTACTTCCTATTCTCCTCCACCCACTTCCTTGCATTCACAAACGCCTCCATCCAAGGCGAGACCTCGTCATTCTTGCGGTCTTCGGGATAGAAGGCCCACTGCCAAGGCAGGAAAGCTCTCTCAAGGTGCGGCATCATGGCGAGATGGCGGCCGTCGTTGGAGCAGATGCCTGCCGTCGACCAGTCGCTGCCGTTGGGGTTACCCGGGTATTCATCCTGTCCGTAGTTCATCACGATCTTGTACTTGTCGCGGAAATACGGGAAGTAGAAGCGGCCCTCACCGTGTGCAATCCATACACCTAATCTTCTGCCCGACAACGACTTGAGCATCACGCTCTCGTTTTGGGCAATCTCCACGTTGAGGAAGCCCGATTCGAACTTGTGCGAGTCGTTGTGCATCATCACGGGGTGCTCCTCGTGGTCGGGATAGAGCAGGCCAAGTTCCATCATCAGCTGACAGCCGTTGCAAACACCAAGGCTGAGGGTGTCCTCACGGGCGTAAAAGTCATCGAGGGCTTTCTTGGCCTTTTTGTTGTAAAGGAAGGCACCTGCCCAGCCTTTGGCCGAGCCAAGTACATCGGAGTTGGAGAAGCCGCCAACGAAAGCGATCATGTTGACGTCCTTCAGCGTCTCGCGACCCGTGGCGAGGTCGGTCATGGTGACGTCGCGCACGTCGAAGCCTGCGAGATAGAGGGCATAAGCCATCTCTCGGTCGCATTGGCAGCCTTTCTCGCGGATGATGGCTGCATTGATGCCTGTAGGCTTGCGGCGGTGCAGGTCGATGCCGAGGCTGGCGGCCTTGCCCGTGAAGCCACGGCCGAAGCTGTAGTGCAGGTATTGTTTCTTGTAGTTCATGAAGCGCTCCATAGCCTTGCGCTCGCCGCTCTGCTTGCGGTCGAGGAGGTAGGACGACTTGTACCAAGTGTCGCGCAGCGCGTCGATGTCGAAGATACAGTTGTGGTCGGCATGTTGGATATTGATCTGCCGCTTGGCCTGAGGCTTTCCAATCATCTTGAAGGCGATACCGAGCTCGCGCAACATGCGGTTGGCGATGCCGTCGTTTGACACTTGGATGACCACCGAGGGCTTCTCGCAGAACAGCACGGCCATGAGGTCGTCCTTGTCGAAGGCGCTGAGGTCGAGGTTCATGCCGTAAGTGGTGTTGGGGAAGTTCATCTCCAACAGCGTGGTAATCAAGCCGCCCGCCGACACATCGTGACCGGCCAAAATCAAGTTGCTCTCTATGAGCTTCTGGATGGCGTTGAAGCACTTCTTGAAGTAGTTGACGCTCTTCACGTCGGGCACAGTCTGGCCGATGGCACCGATGCTCTGGGCAAAGCTGCTGCCGCCGAGTTCGAAGCCGTCTTTCGAGAAGTCGATATAGAGCAATTCTGTGTTTTCATCAGCTTTCATCACGGGGCGCACCACTTGGCGGATGTTCGACACCTCGCCTGCAGCGGAAATGATAACCGTTCCAGGAGCCACAACCTTCTCGCCATCAGGGTATTTCTGCGTCATGGAGAGGCTGTCCTTGCCTGTCGGCACGTTGATGCCTAAGGCCACGCAGTAGTCGCTCAAGGCCTTCACGGCTTCATAGAGTCGGACGGTCTCGCCTTCTTGTTTGGCAGGCCACATCCAGTTGGCACTCAGCGAGACACCTTCGAGGTTACCTTCAACAGGTGCCCAAAGGATGTTGGTCAAAGCCTCGGAAACGGAGAGACGCGAGGCGGCGGCAGGGTCGATGAGGCCCGCAATCGGGGCATGACCCAAGGCCGTGGCGATGCCGCGCTTGCCGTTGTAATCCAAGGCGCTGATGCCGAGGTTGCTCAAAGGCAGCTGCACCTCACCCACGCACTGCTGTTGTGCCACACGACCCGTCACAGAACGGTCCACCTTATTGGTGAGCCAGTCCTTGCAGGCCACGGCTTCCATCTGCAGCACATTGTTGAGGTATTTGTGTATGTCGCGCTTGGTATAGCTTATCTTCTTGTAATGGTGTGGCTTGGTCTTGTCAAGCAGCACCGTCTTGGGTGCGCTGCCGAAAAAGTCGGAGATGGCCAAGTCGATAGGCGCCTTGCCTTTCTTGCGCACGAAACGCAGACGCTCGTCGCCGGTCACCTCACCCACTTCGTAATATGGGGCACGCTCGCGCTCAGCGGTTTCCTTGATTATCGCAGCGTCCTTTTTGTTCACCAACAGGCCCATACGCTCTTGCGACTCGTTGCCTATGATTTCCTTGTCAGATAATGTCGGGTCACCGACGGGCAGGTTGTCGACATAGACCACGCCACCTGCGTCTTCGATAAGCTCGGAGAGGCAGTTGAGATGTCCGCCTGCACCATGGTCATGGATGCTGCGGATGGGGTTGTGGTCGCTCTCGGCCATGGCGCGGATGACGTTGCTCACGCGCTTCTGCATCTCGGGATTGGCTCGCTGCACGGCGTTCAATTCGATGGCGTTGCTGTATTGGCCCGTGTCAACGCTCGACACGGCGCCGCCACCCATACCGATACGGTAGTTGTCGCCGCCCAGGACGATGATGACATCGCCTTCCTCAGGCTCCAACTTCTTGGCATCCTTGACTTTAGCGAAGCCGATGCCGCCCGCCAGCATGATGACTTTGTCGTAACCGAGGGTCTCTTTCTCGCTGTGCTCAAAAGTCAGCAGGCTGCCGTTGATGAGCGGTTGACCGAACTTGTTGCCAAAGTCGGAGGCACCGTTGGAGGCCTTGATGAGAATCTCTTCAGGTGTCTGATAGAGCCATTTGCGCGGTTCGATGTCCCTTTCCCAGTCGCGGCCTTGCTCCGTGCGGGGATAGGAAGTCATGTAAACGGCAGTGCCCGCCAAAGGCAGGCTACCTTGACCACCAGCCAGACGGTCGCGGATCTCGCCGCCGCTGCCAGTTGCTGCGCCGTTGAAAGGCTCAACGGTAGTCGGGAAGTTGTGGGTCTCAGCTTTCAGCGAAATCACCGTCTCGATGGGCTTGATTTGGAAGGCTGAAGGCTTGTTCGGCTCGGCAGGGGCGAATTGCTCCACCTTGGGGCCGAGAATAAAAGCCACATTGTCCTTGTAGGCCGACACAAGTCTGTTCGGGTTTTCTTTCGAGGTGCGCTTGATGAGGGCGAAGAGCGTGTTGGGCATCTTCTTGCCATTGATGATAAAGGTGCCGTTGAAGATCTTGTGGCGGCAATGTTCGGAGTTGACCTGCGCGAAGCCATACACCTCACTATCAGTGAGTTTGCGCCCAATCTTTGCAGATATGCCTTTCAGATAATCCATTTCCTCTGCGCTTAGGGCTAGACCTTCCTGCTGGTTGTAGGCCTCAATGTCGTCAATGTATTTCAACGGCTCGGGCTTGCGGTCGACGGCAAAAACCTTCTGGTCGAGGTTATCATAACGGTTTTGCAGCATCGGGTCGTAAGTGGCTTTCTTCGAGTCCACTTTATGGAATTCCTCGATGCGAACGATGCCCTTGATGCCCATGTTTTGGGTGATTTCGACGGCATTGGTGCTCCAAGGCGTAATCATCTCACGGCGCGGCCCGATGAAGTAGCCCTTCACCGTGTCTTTTTCGATTTTTTCGGCATCACCGAAAAGCCATGTAAGTTTGGAAACGGTTTCCTCAGAAAGCTCAGATTTGGAATCAACAGCGATAACTTTCTGATTTCCAGATTGGAAAAAGCGTATCATAAGCGCAAGGTTTTATGCATAAAACGATGGCGCAAAGATAGAATTTTTATCGGGATTCTTTGCCAAGAAGTCCCAGATAAATCCATAAAAATTAATAGCCTTCTTCCATCTGCTGCTCCTCGCCACCGCCTTCGTCGCCGCCTTCTTCCATCGGGCGACGGCCACGCTTCATGTTCTGCTGGTTGATGCGGTAGTTGAAGTTGAGCGAGAACGAACGACGGTTCCAGGTGCTGGTGCTGTACTGCCAGAAGCCATCGCCCCAGGATTCGCCACCCCAGCTGCGGCTGTTGAAGAGGTCGCGCACGTTGAAGGTAACGGTGCCGTTGCCGTTAAGGATGTCTTTGCTCACCGCGAGATCCATCCACCAATTGCCCTTGTGCATACCGAGAGGTTCCTTGTGCGGGCCCATGACATGCGCTGTCAGCTGCAGGTCAAACCAATTGCTGATTTTGAACTTCGAAACAGCGCGACCGAAGAGCATCCAAGTGGCGTCATCGTAAGTCTTGCCATTGATTTCGCCATTAAAATGTGAGCGGAAGAAGTTGACATTGCCGTTCAAGTTCCACCACTTCGTCATCTGGCCTTGGGCAACGGCTTCCACACCGAAGTCGTCGGCCTTGCCGAAGTTGATGGGCACACTATAAAACACGCCTTCTTGCTCGTAGGTATAATGACGTATCATGTTGTTGCTATGGCGGTAATAAGCCGTGAAGTTGAAGCTTGCCTTATCCCAGAAATGGATATAGCCTAACTCGTAGCTGTCGGTATAAGTCGGCTGCAAGGCAGGGTTGCCCATGCGGATGTTACGGTTGTCGTTGTAGGAGCGGAAGGGGCTCATCTGCCAAAATCCGGGACGGCGGATGCGGCGCGTGTAGCTCACTTGGAACTGGTCGTTCTCGCTCACCGAATAATTGAGGTGGGCGCTCGGGAAGAAGTCAAAATAGGGCTTGCCACCGTTGATGGAGTCAGTGCCATCGTGGGCATACCCCCTCAGGTTGGTCATGACGTCGGTCATCTCGGCACGCAGACCAATTTGTCCCGACCAACGACCCCAGTCGTTGCCTAGGCTGGTATACAAGGCTGCCACCTGCTCGCTGTATTCGTAATCGTAGCAATAGTCGCTCAAGGGATGGTATTGCCCCGTGCTGTCTTGTTCCGTCACTTCCGAGAGGCTATTGATGTTACGGTTGGTGTATTTCGCGCCGATTTCCCACTTCGCATTGAGCAGAAAAGGATGCACATAGTCGATGCTGGCCTGCAAATTGCGCATGTTCTGGTCGTTGCCCGTTTTTTGATAGAGCGTCCACAAGGTCTGCTCCATGTTCTTGTCGGGATAGAGCGTCTCCGTGATGTCAGAGCTCGAGTTTTCGGCGTTGGTGAAATAGCGCACATTGGCTTTCAGGCTACGGCCTTTGCGTTCAAAGGTCTTGTCGTAGTCAAGGGTGACCTCGTACATGGGCTCATATTCCTCATAGTCCTCGGCACGCTCGTCGTAGGATGATGTGCCCAACAAAGGGTATTCATCGAAGTATTTCACCACAGGATGCGTCTCCAAACGGCCATAACGGTAGACAAAAGCCGCGCTAACGATATCATTGTCAGTAATATAGTAATCCGCACCCACACGCACGTTGTGACCCATGCGGCGCATACGGCGTTCCGTGGTCTGGTCGGTGAGTTGGGTGAAGAGGGTGTCAAAAGTCATGTCGGGGCCTTCGCCGATGGTATCCAGCACAAAGCGTTTGGTCTGGTTGACGCCACCACCGATGTTGCTGCGGCTGTTGAAGCCATAGCTGCCGAAGAAGTTCCAGCGTTTCAGGCGGTAGTTACCCGTGAGGCTTGCGCCGTACATCCAGGGATAGCCCGTGCGCAGGTTAACCGCGCCATTGAAGCCTTGACGCTTGTCTTTCTTCAGGATGATGTTGATGATGCCCGCCGAGCCTTCCGCGTCGTAACGCACTGAGGGATTGGTGATGACCTCTACCCGCTCAATCATGTCACCTTGCAAGGTTCGCAGCGCGTCCTGGGTGCTCATGCCTGACAAGCCCGACTCCTTGCCATCGATGAGGATGCGTACGCCGTCGTCACCACGCAGGCTGACATTGCCTTCCACATCGACCGACACGGCGGGGATGTTTTCCAGCACCTCTATGGCATTGCCGGCGGTGTTGCCCACGTCCTTACCTACGTTGAAGACGTGCTTGTCAAGGGTCATCTCGTAGGTGCTCTTCTCGGCCACCACATTCACCTCGTTCAGCACACGGCTGTCGGGCGAAAGGCTAATCTTGCCCACATCAACAGTGCTTTTAGTGCCGTCAAGGTTGATGGTTTTAAAAGAAGTGATAAAGCCCATATACTGGATCTCAAGCTCATAGCGGCCTTTCTCGAGTTCCATCGTAAAATGTCCGGAGGAATTGGTGACACAACCCGACACGAAGGTCTTATCGGGCAAAGTGCAGGCACGTACGGTGGCATATTCCATAGGATGGCCCGTCGAATTGTCAAAGACGCGGCCTTTCACGGTGATAGCAGCGAAGGAGAGTTGGGCGCAACATAATAGCGCCAGTAAGAATAGGATAGTTTTTTTCATAGAAATGATGTTGCTCGTTTAAGGCTGCAAAAATAGTTTTTTTGAGCAATTAAAGTTTGGATTTTGAGGATTATTTTCGCAATGACGCTAGCGCATCACATCGGATCCACATCAATCTGCACCTGAACGGCCTTGTAGTCGGAATTCTGCTGGAACAAACGAATTTGCTCAGTTATTAACTCCTTGACTTGCTGGGTATTGTAATCCCGCCTAAACTTCACCATCATTTGCTTGATATACAAGTTTTTGACCCTCGAAACGACTGGATATTCAGGTCCGAGCAAATCCTGCTTGAAAATGGGGCGAAGCATCAAAGCCAGCTCTGCCGCAGCGGGATTAAGCTTCTGGTAGTCTTTGTGTTTCAAGCGAATGAGAATCAAACGATAGAACGGCGGATAACCGAACTGCCTACGGATGACCATCTGCTTGTCATAAAGCCCGCGAAAATCGTTGCGCAACACGTCCTGCAACACTGGATGCGCTGGCTCGTAGGTCTGTATGATGACCTTGCCCTGCTTGCCTTTACGCCCTGCCCTACCCGCCACCTGGGCCATCAGCTGGAAGCTACGCTCGTGGGCACGGAAGTCGGGGAAAGAGAGCATGTTGTCGGCATTGAGAATGCCCACCACCTTCACCGAGTCGAAGTCCAAGCCCTTGGTGACCATCTGCGTGCCCACAAGGATGTTGGTTTCCTTGTCCTGAAAACGCTCCAAGATGCTCTGGTAATCGTTTTTTGAGCGGGTGGTGTCGAGGTCGAGACGAGCCACCTTGGCTTCAGGCAAAACGAGGCTCAAGTCTTCTTCAATCTTCTCTGTACCAAAGCCATGCATGCGGATGTTGGGACTGTGGCACACGGGACATTCGCTCGGCACGCTGGCCGTGTAGCCGCAATAATGGCAACGCAACACGTTCTGGCTCTTGTGGTAAATGAGGCTCACATCACAGTTGATGCACTGCGGCACGTAATGGCATTCGTCACATTCCAAACGCAACGAGAAACCACGCCGGTTTTGGAACAAGATGGTCTGGTTGTGCTCGTCCAAGGTCTCTTTCATCGCGTCAAGCAAGGTGCTGCCGAAGTCGGCTTTCATGGTCTTGCGCCGATGCTCCACGCGCATGTCGCTAAGGATGATTTCAGGCATCTGGACGCCACCGAAACGCTCCGTGATTTCCACCAGATGATAACGGCCGTTCAAGGCGTTAAAATAGCTCTCGTATGACGGCGTAGCTGAGCCTAAAACGATGTTGGCCTTGTGCATGGCGGCCAACACGATGGCGGCATCGCGGGCATTGTAGCGCGGCGCAGGGTCAATCTGCTTGAAGCTACTATCGTGCTCCTCATCCACGATGATGAGGCCGATATCAGAATAGGGCAAAAAGATGGCTGAGCGTGATCCAATAATGATCTGGTGCTTAGGCGATTGCGTCTGCCCAAAGTCGCGCACTTGCTCCCACACCTCTACCCTTTCGTTGTTGCCATAACGCGAGTGGTACACCCCAAGCTTGTCGCCAAAATACTCCTTTAAACGGTTGATGATTTGAGCAGTCAGGGCAATCTCGGGCAACAAGTACAACACCTGTTTGCCTTGGTCAATCGCTTCCTTGATTAACTTAATGTAAAGGGCCGTCTTGCCGCTTGAGGTCACGCCATGAAGCAACACTGGCTTGTTTCCTTCAAACCCTGCTTTAATGCCATCGTATGCTTTCTTTTGTGCCTCAGTGAGCTGTATACTGTCCACATCGGTCTGCACCTTGAATTCCTTCAGCCGACTGACCTTGCGCTCGTAGACCTCGAAGATACCCTTTTCGGCCATGTTTTTCAATATCGTGGACGTGGCGTTGGCCTTTTGCAGCAAGGTCTTGGCCATGACATCGTTGTCGGCATCGCCACCCAAGGTGATGAAAGCCAGTAAGACCTCCAACTGCTTATAAGCACGCTTGGTGAGCGTATCCATCAACTCATGGACTTTCGCCTCATCGCGATATTCCGCCGCAAGCCGCACAAAACGCTCATATTTGGCTTTGTATTTCTCGTTCAACTCTTCCTCCATCACGAGGATGCCTTTCTCCATCATGCTGTGTACCAGCGGCATGACCTTCTTGAAACCGATGATCTTGCTCACCTCGCTGATGGTGATTTTCGGCTTGATTTGAAGGGCTTCCACAATGAGGTATTCGAAGTCGTTCAAGGTCACTGAATCGAGGACATAATCAGGTGAAAGGGCTACTGTCGTTTCGCTGCTCAGCTTCAAGGCCGAAGGCAAAGCGGCTTGCATCACTTCGCCTGTGTGACACATGTAATAGCTCTTCACCCAATCCCAGAATTTCAGCTGCCTTTCATTCACAATCGGCTGGTCGTCAAGCAAATCCATTAGGAATTTGACTTCCACTGACGGCACTTGTTCCGTCAATCCGACAATCAGCCCCGACATAATCTTGGTCTTACCGAACTGCACCACGGCCCTTTGTCCCACGCGCACTTGATTGTTCAAGGCGTATGGCACACGGTAGGTGAAGGTGCCTGGCACAGGAATCGGTAGCAGCACCTCTGCAAACAAAGTGATTCTATCCGTCGAAACCGAATCCAATTTTAAATTTTGAATTTTGAATTAATGAGAATTCACCACGGAATAACCTATCAGCTCGTCATAGCCCTTGAGGGTGTTGTAGAAGTAGAAATACATCTTGTATATGTTGTTGGTCTCCCAATGATTGCCTGCGGTCAAGTCGGTACGAACCTCGTTGGTATCACGGTCAAGGGTGACCATCATGAAGTTGTAGTAGCCTTGTTTGAGCACCATTGAGCAGGTGTAGCCGTGCAATTGGTACTCGTAGGTCATCTTGTTGCTCTCGTTGAAGCACCAATCGTTGAGCGCGCCCATGATGTAAAGGTTCTCGTGGGTCAGCGGAGCCTCACTCTCATAGAAGAAGTTGACGCGGCAATAGTCGGCTTCGGTCGCATTGTCCATGTTTTCGTCTTCCACATAGATGAACTTTTCGCCGTGGATGTCCTCGTAAGTGACGTAAGCCTCCCTCGCCCGAGATTTACAAGTGGCAATGTCGATTTCATAACTCTCGTCAGTCTGGCGGATGTGCGCCAGGTTCTCTGACTGGAAATAGAAGTTGCTGGTATTGAAGCGCCTGTATTGGTTGGCAGCCTCAAACACGGTTTTAGGATGGTGTTCAAAGGAGATATAGTCCGGATAGACGTATGTGGGCTTCAAACTCTCGGCGGCATTGTCCCAGCGTCCGTTCTGACGGATAGTCAAGAAACTATATTGTTGTATATTGCCTGTCAGATAGTTGTTCATGTTCACCTTGACGTTGAGTTGCTGGTGCGTGTTGGTGAGATTTAGGTCGTCGGGATAACGCGGCACCGTGGCACCCACATAGGCTTTATCATCGACCACCATGAAACGACGGGTGAAATAAAGGTCGTTCAAGTCGTCGCCATAAACGATAAGCAGATAGTTGCCCGAAAGAAGCGGCATCATGTCCTCCGTAGGAAATTTGAGCTGGTAGTTGACATATTCTATCAAGGTGTTGCGCGAAAAAGCGTAGTTATCCAAACGGTCCGACTCAAAACCCGCGGCATATTGCATGCGCTGAATCTGGGTGGGCATCCAGTCATGGTTACAATGGATAAAGGTGTAATTAAGCACCTCGCCTTCACCATCGATGACGTCGAACGATAGGGTCAGTCGGCCCATCATATCCTCAAGTGGGACAACGGGGTCGTTCAGCTGGTTTTCGTCAGCATAAAGCAACACTGTCTGCACCTCGGGCTTGTAGCAGATATTGCCACAAGGCAGGTTGAAATCCTGAGCAAAAAGGCCTGCTGTCAAGCAAAGCGCCAGTATTATCAAGGTGAATCTTTTCATCGTGTCGTTATTTTCGGCAAAGGTAATAAAAAATGTAGAGACGGTGCATGCACCGTCTCTACAATTCAGAAATGTCGGATCACCTTAAAGGTTCTCCACAATGCGTTTCTGCACCTCGCGGAACTCCTCGTCGCTCATGTGCACATGTTCCTTCTTGAAGTCCATGTCGCCCTCTTGGGTGATAGGGATGAGGTGGATGTGGGCATGGGGCACTTCCAAGCCGATGACAGCCACGCCTATGCGTTTGCAAGGCACGGCCTTCTCGATGGCCTTGGCCACTTTCTTGGCGAAGACCATCATGGCACCGATTTCGTCGTCGTCGAGGTTGAAGATATAATCGTCCTCATGTTTGGGCACCACCAAGGTGTGACCCACGGCCACGGGGTTGATGTCCATGAAGGCGAAGAACCGTTCGTCCTCGGCAAGCTTATAGCAAGGGATTTCGCCTTGAATGATTCTTGAGAAGATGGTAGCCATAGTGCTTGGTTTTTAACGGGTGATTTCCATGATTTCGAACTGCACCTTGCCAGCGGGTACCTGAATCTCAGCCACTTCGCCCACTTGCTTGCCCAGCAGGCCTTGGCCGATGGGCGAATTGATGGACAATTTGCCTTCCTTGAAGTTGGCTTCCTTCTCAGGCACGATGGCGTAGGTCATCATCATGCCCGACTTGGTGTTTTTGATCTTCACCGTCGAGTAGAGCAGCACCTTCGAATTGTCCATCTTCGATTCGTCGAGGATACGGGCGTTGAAGATGAGGTCTTGCAGTTCGGCGATTTTAGCTTCAAGCAGGCCTTGGGCCTCTTTGGCGGCATCGTATTCGGCATTTTCAGAGAGGTCGCCTTTGTCGCGTGCTTCCTGGATGGCTTGCACGATGCGCGGACGTTCGCGAAGAATCAGGTCATCGAGTTCGTCCTTGAGTTTCTGTAACCCTTCTGGGGTAAAGTATTTGATTTCTGACATGGTTAGTGTTTTGTATTGAATTCGTAAAGGTTGCAAAAAAGAGACCCTTACCGAAATAAGGGTCTTCTTTTGTTTGCGACTGCAAAGATACGAATTATTTCTGAACTGGTATCAGTTTTAGAAAATAATTCTCACGCCGACGCTGTGGGTGCCACCGTAGGTGTAGGTATCTCTGTAGGAATAATCCACTGCGAAACGCATGGCGTCTTCCTTCTTCGAGACCGGTACATCGAGGGACAGACCAGCGCTGAGGCCACGGTTGATGTTCATGCAACCATCGTCGTAGAGGATGCCTTCCGACGACCAGATGCCCTTTTCGTAGGTGTAACCTGCGCGGAGCATGAACATCTCTTTCCAACCGTACTCCAGACCAACGATGAATTGGTCGTTGGTGAAGGAGTTGGAGCTGAAGTTACCAGCCAAGGTGATTCTGTTGGTTTCGGCAAACAGGAAGTCGTAGGCGGCTGCAATGCTCAGTTGGGTGGGCAATTCGAAGTCGTCGGCGCGTTGCACCATGGTGAACTGCTGGTTGCTGGAGTTGTCCATGAACACCTTCAGCGAGAGACCATCACCCGAGAACTTCATGGTGGGTCCAATGTTCTTCAAGGTGATACCGAAGTGGATGTTGTCGAAGGGACCAGTGACGTACTGGATACCAGCGTCCAAAGCCACACCAACACCACCCATATCCTTGATGGACTCGCTGATGATCTTCAGGTTGACACCGCCGCTGATGCTGTTGGAGAAAGCCTTGGCAAACGACAGGTTGATGTTCATCAAGTTCGGGTTATAGGTACCAAGACCTCCATCGGGGTTACCGACCGTGGTGATTGGGATGTCACCGAGGCTAAACGACATGAACGACATACCCAACACGCTCGACTCGCCCACGCGGGCCAAGAAGCCGAACGAGGAGATGCGGGTGTCGTTGCCAATGCCCTGCAGCCACCATGTATGGCTGAAGTCCACATCCAGGGTGCGGCACGAGCTGATGCCAGCCACGTTGCCGTAAATGGCTTCAACGCCATGAACGAACGACATGCCTGCATTGCCCCAGCCCGATGAAGCGGCCCAGGGGTTAATCAACAGCTCGGGAGCGCCTGCTTGGCCTGAACGGTCTTTATTTCCTGCAAATGCTTGAGGAGCACTTAATCCAAGAAGGATTACGAAGCTCAAGACGATATATCTAAATGATTTCTTCATGATGATAAGTTATTTACGGTTAGCAATTACATTTTAGAATGTGTTCAGGTCAACTTGACGCATGGCACCGAAGAACTTGATGGTACGCTCGCCACCGCTGGTCAAATCCTTGATGTGTATCAAGTAGAAGCCAGAGGCCACAGGCGTGTTGGCAAAGTTCGTGAGGTCCCAATCGATACTCGGTTCTTCATTGTCCTTACGGAACTGGCGCACCTTCGTGCCGCTCAAGGTATAGATGGAAACGATACACTTGTTGGGCAGATTGGTGATCTTCACCTTATTGGTCAGTGCATTGCCTTCATAGCTATTGTAAGCATAGTAAGGATTGGGCACCACCGTAATCAGGTTCAGGTCTTCATCGGACTTGACTTCATCGTTCAATACCGGATCCCAACCGTCAATGGAGAAGGAGTACTTCGGATTCAGGTTGTTGATCATCAGATCCGGGTTGGCTTCCTGCAACGGATAACCATAACCAGGTGCATAAGGCTTGGCCAGACGGATACGGACACGGCATTCATTGCCTTCGGGCAACCATTCCATGCCTTCGACACCCATCGGCATACCAATCCACATGACCATCTGATAGAAGAATCTGATTGCAATCTTGGCGTGGCTGTTGCTCATGCCTTGAATGGCGTTCAAGGTATTAAACAGCAACTGACCACCGTCATAACCAAAGTTCTTGTTATTATCCCAATGCAGTTGAGCATCCATCGGGATGGAGTCCATACGCCAGATGTAGAGGAAGTGCTTACCACCAAACACCGGGTCATTGTCCGTACCACGGAAAATGGCAGGATCATACTCTTGCATCAGACCAGAAGCATCTTCTGCAGTAGTCTTCAGCACTTTGGCAGGATTGAAGATCATATCGCGGCCACCCATGTCTTCCAGATAGGAGTCTTCACCGAAGGCCACGTTCAAACGCACACCATTCTCAACATCGATGACATAACCTGGGAACCAGCCCATGCCTTGCGGAGCGATGAAGTTCGGGTCTTCTTCGTTGGTACTGATATAATCTGCATTGCCAGCCTCACTCCAGAGGTTGAACGGGATGTCTTGGTTATTCTCATCCTTGATCATGTATGGATTACCATCCTTGTCAACCGAAGCATGCTTACGCATATAGAAGCGGTCAACACCATTCTCGTTCATGTTCTTGTCCATACCCATCTCAACGACAGGGCAACGGGTCCATTTGCTCTTATCAGCAGTAAAGACGATATCGACACTGGTAGTAGAGGCAAACGCGTTTTCGATACGTGCACCGGCAGCCACGGGACCAGGATTCAACACCTTACCTTGCTTGGTATTGGTGGCGAACAAAGGAGTAGACCATGCACGGTTGCCAATCTTCTCCCAATTCTCGTTCGGGTCCCAAGGCTTACTGGCACCAGTAGAATAGCTACCCGACGACATGGAATAGTCGTTGTTACTGGCCTCATCCTTATCAACATACGTTCCAGAACGGATCCAGTTGAGGAAAGAGCTGGGCACGTCAATGTCGCGGATACCACTCATCCATTGGTAGCTGGGATCTTCAAACTCGACTGATGACGTGATAACACCATTGTTCTTGGCGACAACAGTTTCATAGTCATGCCACGGGGATTGACCATCATTATTGTTGTGGAAATACTGACCGACCCAAATACGTCCAAATTGATAGACTTGAGTCACATTGATGGAGATACCACGGTCAATGAACATCTGTTCGTTATCATAGATAGTGGTGGTGTCGCTCTGGATAGTATCCATGTCGGTAAGGTCAACCAGATACCATTTGTTAACAATACGCGCGGCTGAGTCACCTCTGATGTCAGGATTGTTGGTAACGTTGCGGGTGTATTGTTCGAACATATCATCAAACACCAGCTCATAGTCGTGAGATTTCACGTTCAACGGGTCAACAATCTTCACTTCGATAGGACCATAGCCAGGTTCGTAGGTGGGGTGATAAGAAGCAGGATAGTTGGGGTTACCAAAGCGGTTGGTTGAATCGTTAGCCATAGGCTTGCTCATGATTTCGTCAATCGTAGCTTTGCTTAGTTCAAGTTCATTATAACCATTACCTGTACCAACAATACGGGTAATTGCCGGGCTGTCGCCATAGTTGGCCTGCAGCACGGTACCGTTGATGGTCTTGTGAGGAACAGCGGTATACACCTTGATGTTCTTTCTGCCTTCAAGATAAGGCTTCTTCTGACCTTGCAGGCCAAGAGCGTCATCCTGGTTGTATGACAGATAGTTGTTGTAGGCATAAGCCACAGCCATATAATAATAATGTGTATGGTTAATCAAGTTCGGGTTGTCGCTTGACGAGAACTCATCCTCGGTGACCACGAAGCTGTGGGTGATACCGGCATCGCCACCGCTCACCTTAAGGCTCGGCACGTTGGCTTGCAACGACTCATCGAATTCGTAGTTGAGCAGACGACCCACGTTGTTGCGCACGTCGCACTGGAACACCAAACGAGCCTTGTCGTTGTTGTTCAGTTCGTCAGCACCCACTTCAGCATTGGCCAACTGATACACCTTGTAACCTTCGAAACGATAGTATCTGTCATACAAATAAGTAGTGTCATGATATTTCTCTTCAACTTGATAAATACTATCACCTTCACTGCTAATATACCATGTGGTATCTTTAGCAATCAGTTCATTCTCAGTTCTACCAGTCGGGATTTCGGGGTCAAGCTCGATGTAACTTTCCTTGTAGTTGTTGGAAAGCGGTTCATTCGACAGATAGATGATGAGTTTTTGGTCAAGCTCACGGATGGTCAAATCGGGAGCGCTAGGACCGTCGATGACTTTAAAGCAGTTATCGAACAGGGCTTGGCACTTGTCGTCGACCACACGCAGCAGTTCAACAGATGCCCAGGCGCCGCCAGAGGTAGCACGTGCCCACGGCACACCGAAGGTGATGTAGTTGACTGCACCAGGCTCCAGGGTGAAGGGACCTGCGGACTGCATGAAACGACGGTCGTTAGGTGCATTACCGCACTGCTCTTCCGTCCAGTACTTACCATTCGTGTTGAAGCCACCGTTAGGCTGGTTGCCGCCGGTACCCCAGTTCCACGGGTCGGAATCGCCGGGGAACATGAAGTCGCACTCAGGACCGACAACGTCAGTGCTCGAGAAAGCATCACCACCATAACGCATCTTGGCGCCGTTCTTCCAAATACCACGCAGGTAGTTGTAATATTGGGGAGCCGTGCTCGGGTCGCCGTTATCGGCAGAGCTGTTGTTGTGATACACGAAACGGCGCATACCGAAACGTTCATCGTCGACGATGCCGTTACCGAAGTTCACACCGTTGATGCTGAAGTCAACCATCTGATTACCATAGATTGTGTCAACAGTAAAGATAGAGTCACCACTCACAGGATCAAGGTGGTCGAAGGTCTGAATGAGAGTGGTTTCATATTTCGGGTTGTCGATTCCATCAGGATCCATGTAAGGGCCCTGGAAGAAGTCGATACCCAACGCCGGAGGCTGAGCACCGTAGGCTTCGGGTTCACCGCTACCATCGACGTAGGAACCGTTATAACCATAACCGAGACCACGGGCGACGTCGCAACCCACATAGTCGTCGTAGCCGTAACCGAGGTCAACGTCAGTCCAAGGCGAGAAGTAGGTACCCGTCAAAGTATAGGTGGAACGGTTGATGATTTCATAGCTGTAGAAAGTCATGTTGTTGATTTCGTCGTTCGTGGCAAAAGCGAAAGCTTGGGCACGGACTTCGATACCGATGGCTTGACCGCCCGATTCAGTGTGGGCAGCACCTTTATCATTGAAGATCCACCACAGGGTTTGGTCACCCTTCAGCACTTGGTCAGCCAAAATGGAGCCATGCATGGTGCCATGGATTTCCTCTTCCATGGTCGGGATCTTTTTGTGGCAGAGTTCATTCTCAATGTCGTAGTAAGGATAGTCACCATTGTCGGGGTTATACTGACCATCGCCGTCATAATCGAAGAAAGGAGCCAGATAGTAGGCAATGCCGTCCGGGTCGTCTTCGGCACGAGTGGCAGGCCAATTCTTGATGATAGAAGGTATCTCATAACCCTCTTTCAGCTTGCCCGTTGTTTTGTCGAAGGAAGCAAGGTATTCGTCAACCTCGGCGCGGGTAATCTTGAAGATCTTATCCCACTTGGCGCAGGTTTCGGGGGTAATGGAGGCCTTGCCATCAACGGTCAGAGGGCCAGTGTAGTAGTCGTTACCCACCTGACGGAAACGCAAGGCGGCGCATTTCAACTGGTTGTTGACGTCGACACCAGCGATCCACAGGGAGCCGGCAAACAGCGAAGTAGCCGAACCATTGGCGGGAATGAAGTACTTGGAACCCGTTCCAGAGGGAAGGTCCCACCACATGTCACCACCCGCGTTGATACGGGTTCTGACATTGTTGATGTCAAGCCATTCGAAAGCTGACGAAGGCGTACATCCAGCAGCGGTCTGGGCGCGCTGGCCTTTGCTGCCAGTTTGCTCATACTTGTACCTGTCAGCCTTTCCGGGAGTCACAGCGCCCGCGATGAGCAGGGTCGCTAATAAAATTCGAAATATATTCTTCATAATACTTGTAATTTTTCGTTATGAATAGTCTCTCCTATTAGAAATTGAAGCTCATACCCACTCTGATGTGGCGAGGCATTGAGTAGTTGCCGCCGCTGTTGACAAACAGTTCGTACATTTGGATGTAGGCCTGCGGGTCAATCTGAGCGTTGATTTCATTAGCCCATTCGGGTGCCGAGAGGTAACCGTCATCATCGGCGTTACCGGTGGCAGCATACACATTGGTGATGTTCTGAGAGTTGAGCAGGTTCAACACTTGCAGGTACACGTTCACGAAAGCATCACGACCCTTCGAACCTTCCTTCTTTCCACCCATGGTGAAGGTGAAATCCTTGTCGACGCGGAGGTCGAAACGGAACGAAGCGGGGATACGGGAACCATTGTAGGTACCTTGCAGCAGGCTGTTACCACCCGAGATGGGTGACGACACGTTACGGGCAGCGGTATAAGGCGTACCCGAACCGCCATTGACTTGCAGGGCAAAACCGGTGTTCGACAGGAATTGGACACCCTTGATGGTAGGACCATCATAGTCCTTACCTTCTGAATAACGGTAGTCGAGCGTCAAGTTGAAGCTGTGACGACGGTCGGCGTTGGTCGGGAAGGTGGATCTCAAGTTAGGCACACCAGCAGCAATCAAAGCGGCAGCCGTAGAGGTCGAGGAACCGGTCATATCGGCAAACTGCAGGGTGTAGCTGGCACGGATACGGGCGTTCTTCGTACGACGCATATCGTAGCTGGCGGTCAAACCCTTGACAGTACCGAAGTCGAGGTTGCTATAGGAGTTGTAAGCCTTGGGGAAGGCACCGTTGAAACGGTACATCTGGATCATGTTACGCAACTCGTGGTAGTAAGCCGAAATCGTCATTGACGAAGTGTTGGTCACCTTCTGGGTGAAACCGAGTTCATACTCGATAGTCTGCGAAGGCTTCAGGTTGGGGTTGGCAATCGTACCTGAAAGGTCGGTAAAGCGCAAGTAGTACAGCGGGCTGCAGTAGAAAGCACTGGTAGGACGCTGGGTCAACACATCGTAGTGAGCGAAGAACAAGGCTTCGTCGGAAATCGGGAAGGAGAAGGAGATACGAGGCATGATGCTCCAAGCGGGATCGTAGTCCTTGAAGGAGTTGATGTCAACCACTTGTTTCTCTTTTTCTTTATATTGGTCCTTAAGCCAAGGTGTCACACCTGTACCCATATCGAGGACGTTCGGGTCGGCAATCTCGGTACCCAGATCGTTGTACCAAGTGTTGCCAAGACGATAACCAACAACAGCGGTCTTTTCATTCAGGTTGTTGACATAGACAGCGTAGTCGTCACCGATGTTGTCCGGCACTTCAACCCACGAGAGGTCGTCGAGTTGGATTTGTCTGCCGTTCTGGATCAGGTCGCCAACAGTGTTGTAGTCATACAGGATGTAAGGATCTTTCAGCACATCTTGGTTGGCATCGAAACGGTCGACACGGACACCGATGTTGAAAATCAAGTCTTTGAAGGCGAACTTGTCTTGGAGGTAACCAGCCATATAGATGGGCTGTTGAGCACCAATCGGGCGGTCAAAGACCTTTTCGGAATCCTGATGGTTGAAGAAGTCGGTGAGTGAAGGACGATCGAACCAGGAATACTTGTTGTGGCCGTCGTAGCTGTAGCCATAATAGTAAACCGAGAAGTTACCGTCACGGGTCAGCTCGTCAGCACCGAACATGCTCATGTCGAGGCCGCCTTCCACCTTACCGGTCTTCATCTTACCGTTTTCGTCATAATATTTGATGGTATTGTTGTCAAAATCGTAAGTATCGATGAGGATCCACTCCGTTCCATCAACTGGCAGACCCATGGCTTGACGCAAACGAGCGTCGAAGGTGTATTGAGTGGTTTCGTCATACAGTCTGTGGTAAAGCACCGTATCAGCGTGGCCGTCGTAAGCATTGGCATAGGGGTGTTCCATATCGAGCTCTCTAATGTGGAAGTTGGTCATGTCACGCATCAGCGTCCAGTAGTTGGAGCTGTACGACATCTGCGAGTTGTTCTGTTGCTCATATTGGAAGCCCAACTTGATATCGTGAGAGTTATCGCCTCTGCCCAAGGTCATTGAACCGTTGACATTCACGGCAATCTGGTCGTTCACAGCCTTACCATAAGAAGTCTGGACGGTGCCGGGCACTGCATACAAGCCATACACATAGTTGGGCGACATGCCGTTGATCAGACCGTTGTTCAGGATGATGTTGGAGAGGTTGTTGTAGTATCCCACAGCGCCGTAGTCCTTATACAGTTCGAAGTAATTGTTGGCGTATGTAGCCAGGTCAGGGTTGAAGCCAGAGGGTCTGAACGTCACCAAGGTGTCGTAGTAGTTATCCAACACGAAGACGTTGCTGAGGTTTCTGTATTCACCATTGACCAGTACCGAGTCGACAGCCGACGATTGGAAGTGGTAGTTGGGAGCTCTGTAGGTGGTGAACTTACCCAAGTTGCCATAGGCGAAAATATTGTTCCACAGGTCGGGGTCGCCCGATTCGCTGGTATAGCGCGAATAGTCGGCCTGGATGCTGTAGTACACATTGGAGACCAACGAAGTGCTGTTGGGGTCGCTCTGGAAACGTTGGGTGAAGCGGATATATCCACGATAGGTACCCGACTTTGCCAGATAGTTCTTGTCAGTGTTGAAGTAATACTGGCTGCGGCTGCTAGGATAGTGGCCACCGCTCATCACCATCGAACCACCGAGGGTGAGGTTGGTGGTCTTGCCTGTACGGACGTCAATCTTACCCGTCAGGTTAATGCTTTGGTTAGCCGAATTGTTGAGGAAACGGGTATGGAACAGGTCGTCTCTCTTCGCGTAGGAAGCGGTAGCGTTGGTACCGATGCCGATGGTCAGAGGATTGGTTCTGATGTAATCCATATACTCGTCTTTGGCACGCCAGTAGCCCACAGCAGAGGTGCTACCATACTCGTTGCGCGTGATATCAAAAGCGAGGAAGAAACCGAGGAGGGCTTCCTGATCGTTCTTTCTGCTCTTGATGAGCGGTCCTTGCAAGCTACCACCCAAGCGGCCGTGGCCGTAACCGTCGACCGAATACTCGGCTTCGATACCGCCACCCCAAGTACGGCTGGGGCCTTTGGTGGTCATGTTGATGATACCGCCCATGGCGTCACCGTACATGGCAGGCGTACCGCCCAAGATGACGTCCACCTGGTCGATGGCGCTCTGAGGCACGCTCGTGCTACCGATGACTTTCACACCGTCGATGTAGTAGACGGCGCCTTCACGGGAACCACGGATGGAGCCGACCTCACCGTCTTGCGAAAACACGCCACCGACGCTGGCGGCGACACCTTCTGCCGAACGCACCGGCAGCTTGGCGATTTCCTCAGAAGTGATGGAGGCACCTTGCGTAGTGTTGTCCTTTGAAATCAAAGGAATCTCGTAGTCGACAATCGTGACTTCGCCAATGTTAATAGCTCCACTGGCCATCTTGATGTCGTAGAAGGTGATCTTGTTGGCCGGAATGACGATGTTCTTCACAACAAAGGGGTTGTAGCCGATACAGCTCGCCTTCAGGTCATACGTTCCCGGAGGAATCGGGTTGATGTCATAATTACCGTCAAAGTCAGAAGATGTACCTCCCACTTGTGTACCGCCTTTTTCAACAATGACGTTTGCAAATGGTACCGTTTCTCCTGTGTCATCGGTAATCTTGCCTTTGAGTCTTCCTTGCGCTTGTGCCATGGTCATCGTGCAGGTGGCCAGGACGATGGCAAGGGTCATTAGTAAATTTTTAAACATACCTTGTAATTTTATGTAATACTACTTTGTTTGGTGCATAATGGTGCATTAAAAGTCGTCAAAATTACAACCTTATTTGAAAGTACGCAAGAAAAATATTCGTTTTTTGCATTTTTTTCTTCGCGAATTTTCGTTCAGATTGTTTATTTTTTTGATTTTCAGCCATTTGTAAAAATTCACTTCAACAAGTTTTTTTACCGCTTCAATCGCATTTTTTATCTTCTATACCCATTTCTTGCTCATTTCGGTATCAAAAGAACGGGTTGCTGCGCTGCCTACGTCGCATCCGCTCAGCACGACGTCTGTCTTTCTTCATCATCTTCTTCGTTTTCGAGGCCTGACTCTTGTAATGCGCTTCCTTCGCCTTCTTGTATTGCTTCTTCGACTGCTTCTCCTGTTGCTCAAGTTGACGCTCTGCCTTCCGCAAAGCCCGCGACCGCGATGAGGCACACGAACCGAACAGCAGGATCAAAGCCAACAGGCAGGCCACAATGCTCATTCGCTTCTTCATGACATAACTATTTTGGATGCAAATGTAACATTTTTCCGCCACCAAAGTACTATTTTGCAAAAAAAAGCGTTTCTTTGCTATCATGAAAAACACGAAACTACACCTATTAATATTAATAGTTTGCCTTCCCTTCCTCTGGGGCTGTAGGGAAGCGCCCCAAAACCCCAACCGTCCCATATTAACAGCACCCATCACAATCTACCCCAATACCCTGCAATATCAAGAGCTGAACTTCATCAGCGGCTGGCTCTATATCACCGCCGACGTGGAGAGTACTAGCCGTGGCATCATAGTCTATCGCATGAACGACACGGAGTTTTTGGCTTACGACCGCATGCCGCCCAACGAACCCGATGCCTGCACCGACAGTCATGGCAACACCACCAGAATGGTTGTGGATTTCCCCTTTGTCGTTGACCACTGCAACAACGCTTACTATAACATCCTGAACGGACAAATCATTGTCCGCGAACCCGACATGGTTCCCAGTTTCCCCACCGACGGCACAGCGGTGTATCCACTGATACAATACCACACCAACTTCGACGGGAGCAAACTGACGATTACCAATTAATGGGAATCTTCCTCTTTTTCCATGATACGGCCCTGCCGCTCGATGGAAGCCTGGTGAATGGCTTCAAATACCTTATTAATTAATTGGGGCGGCAAACCCATCTCCTCACCCGTGGCTACATGGTCGGCAAGAATCTTCTTCCAGCGATCCATTTGCACCACGGTAACATTGTTGCGTCTCTTGTATTCCCCAATCTGCGTGCTCACTTCCATGCGGCGGGCCAGCAGCTGCAACAGCTCGCTGTCGATGTCATCGATTTCGCCACGAAGTCCGGCGAGGTCGCATTCCACATTGCCCGCCTGCCTTGAACGGAAAGTCAAACTGGCTAATAAGGTCTTCAACTCTTCAGGCGTGATTTGCTGCTTGGCATCAGTCAAGGCCATATTAGGATTAATATGGCATTCAATCATTAAACCATCAGTGGCAAGGTCGAGAGCCTTTTGCGCCGTAGCCTGCAGCAGTTCACGGTTGCCACAGATATGGCTCACATCGGTGATGAGCGGCACATTCAATCGCTGTGTCAGCTCGATAGGAATCTCCCACATGGGAAAATTGCGGTATGGCGACTCCTTATAATAGGCAAAGCCCCGATGGATGGCAGCCAGTTGCGTCAACCCAACCTTTTGGAAGCGCTCAAAGGCACCCAACCAGAGGTTCAAATCGGGTGAGACCGGATTTTTGATGTACACCGGAATACCGACACCACGCAAGGCATCCGCCAACTGCTGTACTGAGAACGGGTTGACCACCGTGCGAGCACCTATCCACAAGGCATCCATTCCGTATTTTAACGCCAGCTCAACATGCTCTGGAGTAGCCACTTCCGTGATGATGGGCAAACCTGTTTCCTGCTTCGCCTTGCGGAGCCAAACGAGGCCTTCCTCTCCCCTGCCCTCAAAAGCATCAGGACGGGTGCGTGGTTTCCAAATGCCGCCGCGCAACATCTTCACCTCAGGGATTTCAGCCAAAGCCCGCGCCGTGGCAAGAGCTTGGGCTTCGCTTTCCACGCTGCATGGGCCGGCTATGACCAAAATCCCATCTTGTCCGATGAGACTATGGCGTGAAACCAAGGTTTTAGGTCGTTTCGTGTGGCTGCTATTTGTCATCAAATATCTGTTCTGTTTACTTCTAAGACGCAGCAAAGGTAAGCCTTTTCCTTAAGGATTGCTGGTTTTCATCATAAAAAGTTCTTCAGTTTTTAAGCCAATAATCAAAAAATTGTAATTTTGCAGCCGCAAACTAAGCCGCACCGCGCTGAGATGAAGACATTGCGTTGACATCGAAGCTCCTGCGGGAATCATAATCATCTGATCCGGAGGTCATTCAAATGGAAAGGAGAATAGGCACAGTCCTTATTTATGTGGGGAACCGTGAAGCCGCGCCACAAGTCAACGCGGTGCTTTCCCGTCACGCGAGCATCATCATCTGCCGCCAAGGTTTTCCCCGTGGTTCATACAGCATCATTTCCGTCATCTTTGAAGGTACCACCGACGAGATAGGTTCCCTCACGGGTCAGTTGGGTCGCATCGAAGGCATCGAGGTGAAGTCGGCCTTGCTGAAAAATGATATCAAGCCGGCATAGATTCCCGCTTCCGCACAAGCCCACGCTGGAATGACATGCCTAGCAATAACTGAACAACTGAACAACTAAAAACTATAAACTGATATGCAATTTCATCCAGAAAAATGCCGTATCCCCGACGAGCCTAACAAGCCGTTTATCTCTTCGGAAGAGATCTGGGATTACATCAACAACACCAAGAGCACGCCTGAGCGTGTGCGCGAAATCATCCAAAAGTCGTTGGACAAGAACCGTCTGACGATGGAGGAGACTGCCGTCCTCATCAACACCACTGACCCTGCCCTGGTGGAGGAGATCAAGGAAGGCGCCCGTGAACTGAAACGCCGCATCTATGGCAACCGCATCGTGCTGTTTGCCCCCTTGTATGTGGGCAACTACTGCGTCAACAACTGCACTTACTGCGGTTTCCGTTCCTCGAACAAGGAACAAGTCCGTACCACTTTGACCGACGAAGAACTCGTCCGCAACGTGGAGGCTTTGGAAGACGACGGCCAGAAGCGCCTTATCCTCGTCTATGGCGAGTCGCCGAAATACTCACCCGAGTACATCGCCCACACCGTGAAGGTGACCTACGCCACCAAGAAAGGCAAAGGCAGCATCCGCCGCGTGAACATCAACGCCGCTCCGCTCGATGTGGAAGGCTTCCGCACCGTGAAAGAGGCCGGCATCGGCACCTATCAGATCTTCCAGGAGACCTATTGCCCCGAGATCTACAACGAATACCACCCGATTAATACCAAGAAAGGCGATTACAACTACCGCCTTACCGCTATGGACCGCGCCCAGCAGGCCGGTATCGACGACAACGGCCTCGGCATCCTCTTCGGTCTGTACGACTGGCGTTACGAGGTGCTGGCCATGATTCGTCACACCAACCACTTGGAGGCTTGCTTCAACGTGGGTCCGCACACCATCTCATTCCCCCGTATCAAGGACGCCTCGGGGCTGAGCATCGACAAGAAGTATTTCGTTGATGATGACACCTTCGAGAAAATCATCGCTATCTTCCGTCTGGCCGTGCCTTACACGGGCATGATCCTGACCGCCCGCGAGGACGCCGCCTTCCGCGCCAAGGCCATCGAATACGGCATCTCGCAAATCGACGGCGGCACCAACTTGCAGATTGGCGACTACAAATACCACCACGAAGAGGAAGAGAAAAACAGCGACAAGCAGGAAGACCAGAACCTGCACCGCGAGCAGTTCAAGATTGGTGACGACCGTACTTTAGGCGACATCATCGATAAGCTCCTCGACCACGACTTCATCCCGAGCTTCTGCACGGCCTGTTACCGCCTGGGTCGCACGGGCGAGCACTTCATGGAATTCAGTGTGCCGGGCTTCATCAAGCGCTACTGCACCCCGAATGCCATCCTCACTTTGAGCGAGTACTTGGTGGACTATGCCACCCCCGAAGTCGCCGCCAAGGGCTGGAAGTGCATCGAGAACAACTTCAAGAACGTCGACCCGAAGTTCCTGGACGAGCTGAAGAGCCGCATAGAGCGGATTAAAAACGGAGAACGAGACTTGTACTTCTAAAGGAAAAAAGAGAAAGGTGCCAGGGATTGTCCCCATGGCACCTTTCTCATGTATATCAATCGTTGGTTAGACTTGTCGACTCGAAAACAACGAGGTGAAGAATTGTCCTATCCTTGAGGAATGAAGTTGAGGGTTGGTCTCATCGCCAACCAAAGCCAAAGCGATGCAGATATTATCGTAGCCTCCAGTGTTTAAGGCAAGCTCCACAAGCTTGTTGCAACACACATCAATGTTGTTATAGTAGTATCGGACCACATCCTCAATCCAACGGTTCGTGCAATAGCCGCACAATCCGTCGGAGCACAGCAGAAACATGTCGTTAGGCTGGATAAAATGAACGGTGACATCGGCTTGGGCAGGGGTTCCGAAATCGCCCAAGCCACGTGTGATGAGGCTACTGTCGGGATGTCTCATGGCCTCTTCTTCGGTCAAGGTACCTTGGTCGATGAGCTCCTGAACATAGGAATGGTCTTTTGTCAGGGCTTTCAAGCCTGTGTTGGGATTGAAGACATAGCATCGGCTGTCGCCACACCAAGCAACATACGCCCTGTCCCCGATGATCCAACAAATCACAATCGTAGTTCCCATCCCTATGGTTTCGGGATGCGCATACATATAGTCATTAATGCATCTGTCTGCTTTAGTTACCGCATATTGAAGGAAAGGACCGACTTTTTCCCAAGAGTTAAGGATTAAGTTGAGGTCAGACGGGTTGAAAGTGTCACGTATGCTTTCCAAGGCAAGCCATGAGGCCACCTCGCCGGAGCAGGCACCCCCCATCCCGTCCACAACAACCAACAACGTCCCTTTGGGACCCAAGTCGGTCTCTGCCACGCTTTGGTTCCAATTGGGATAATTCAGGTCAGGGCATAGGGCGAAAGCGTCTTCATTCTTTTCGCGCACCCTGCCGATATTGGTTTGGGCAACCATTCTGACCTTCATGATACAAAAAATTTACGCAAGTTATTTGGGTCTTCGACTTGCTTTGGGATTGAGTTGTTCTTTCTTCTCCAATCTTCTCGAGATGTTCTCTCGTGTTTCTTTTATAATCTTCAAAATGGAGTCGTTCTTGGCAGCCTTTGCCCATTTTTCCGATTGATCCAGATACTGGCTGGCTTTCGTGTAGTCCAAATGGTTGTTTATACGATCGTTGATGTAATAGTCCGCCAGTTTATAGGCCACGTTGGCATTAATGCTGGCGAACGAGGCGTTTTTCTGGTCTAAAATGTCGGTTAGTAAGGCTTGGGTTTTTATGATATAATTATCCGCCGGTATGTTGTTTGAATCCACCTCGATGCCAAGCAGTTTCTTGCGTTGGATGGAGATGGAGTCGAAAGACCACCCATTGGTGAAGGCTATCTGATACATAGCCGGCACATAGTCTGTCTTGCTCAAACTATCCATCAGCTTAAAGCCGGCCTTCAGCGAGTCTATATCATTGTAATTCATAAGATTTAGGGCAACGGCATAAACCTCCTCCGTAGTTTGTCGCACGGGAGGTTTGGGCTTAATCAAGAAGTAGCCTCCAACGAGAAGGGCGCCCAAAAGAACAAGCACGCCAATGACGAGCGATGTCTTGCGCTTAAGTGGGAATTGCCTCGACTGTGCCGCCTGATTGATTTGCCTTGCCGAAGGACGCTTACGGGGGTCTTTTTGAAGACAAGCACAAATCAGATTTCTGATGCTGATCGGCAAACCCGTCAAAGCAGGCATGGCTGCGTCGGCCTGGTTTTTCCCTCCTTCTTCACCGAAAGGCACCTTGCCTGTCAGTATCTCACACAAGGTGGCACCGAAAGCCCACACATCGCTTTCGGGCGACGGCTTGGGATTGTCGCCGAAGCGTTCGGGAGCCATATAGGCCAAAGTGCCGCTGTTTTCCTCATCATAGTAACCGACATGCGTGCCATTTTCGCTTGAGCTAATGCCGAAGTCGGTGATGGCGAAGTTACGGCCGTTGTCGATGAGGATATTGGCGGGCTTGATGTCTTGATGTATGATTTGAGGCTGGTTGGCATGCAGTTTGGCAAGTCCGGCCGAGACATCTGAAATGAACTTCCACATCTCGTCGACACTTAGTTTCTTGCCGATGAGTTGTTCGGACGAGCCCAACTTGCAATAGGGAAGCACGAGATAAGGGATACCCTTATAAACGGAGAAGCTGGAAGGCTGCAGTAGGTTTTCGTGACGACATTCGTAGACGATTTTGTATTCATCGCGGAAGCGTTGCTCTCCTTCGATATCGAGTGCGTTCTTGGGCTTATAAATCTTGATGGCCACCAACATCCCCGACTCATTGGCATCCCCATTGGTCGCCGAGCCTTCTTCCTTATATCCTGTATCGATGGTGTTCGTGTCCAAGGCAAGCCATACGTCGGCAGTGGCACCATCGGTGCTCAAAGGACGTAATAGTTTGAAGTGACCATCGAACAGTTCCCCTTTTTTCGCTGATTCTTCTATGTCAAACATGGTTACTTACAAAATATGAAAATGCTGGTGGATTGCAAAGCCGCCCGAACGGGAGAATTTTATTGAGCCAAGTGCACCAAGCGCACAGAGGCACCGCTGGATCGGTTCTCGGAGAGCTCATACAGGCCTGAATCGCTAAACCATACGCAGAACGCGTATTGGATACTGTAAGCAACAGCATGCCAGTAGACACCGCTCATACCTACACGGGTAACCGAAGTCCCTTCGCGGAAACCAGCAGTAGGCAAGAAGACTGCGCCATGCTGTTCCAGCCTATTCCATTGTGAGGACGATATGGTGTTGCTGCTATAGCTCGCATTGTTGGTATTCGTTTCGCTTAGAGTGTAGTAGCTGCTATTCCAATCGTCGGGCAGCAGAATCACGCCATTCACGTTGTTCACCTTCGCCATGGCATAGCGTATACCAGAAGTAGTGTTGCGCGTGTTGAACACATATGCCCACTCGAAGTTCGTCAGCGTCCGCCATAGTCCTACTTGATTGCCACCGTTGCTGATGGCGTTGTACACGCCCCAGTCGGCATTGGCATAGCTACCTCCTATATAATTTTGGCCAGGTGGCCCGTACAAACTTCCATTGTTTCTGTCAGAATCCCAAGGATGGTAATATGTGTTACCGCTGTTCCAACCGCTCGTTCCCCAGCCAAATAAATCAATCCAGCCATTGTACGTTGAGGAGATATTGTTGTTAGCTTCACCAATGTAGTCATACTGATTAGTGGCAAAACGCCAGGTGTTGGTTGAAGCTCGGTATTGCAGATTCCCTTGCGAGAAGTACACCTGGTCCCCATTGGAGTTAATGGTGAATCGCCCATTGATTGCGCCTTGCGGAGCATTGCCGCTGCCAATGGGAGTCATCATGTAGGACAAGGAAAAGTTGTCCTCCCAAATGCCCACTTCGTCGACGATGGTCTCATAGCCCGCCTTTGAGACAGTTACTTGATAGTTACCCACACAGAACTCGTCCCATGAATAATAGCCGGTCTCGTCAAGGACGATGGAAGCAACAGGATAACTCTGCTGAGCTTGGGAATTGTGGTTCAAGAAAGTGACGGTCGCCCCCTCGGGACTGTAGCCATCTCCCATCAACACGGTAATGGAGACCCAGGCAGCAAAGTCAATGCTACCTTGGATGTCAAAATTCGCCGTCAAGGTACGGTCGCCAGTCACAGTAATGGTATAGCTTGCATTGGTTGATACCACGCTGCCGTTCTGCGTCCAATTGGAGAAAGTGTAGCCCGGATTGGCGTTAGCGGTCAGCGTGACCGTTTCACCATAGTCGTATGTACCCCCGCCCGTGACCGTACCCGCATCAGCAGGCAACACCTGTGTAGTGATGGTATAACGACAAGCAAAGTGGGCCACAAGTTCACGGTTACTGGCAACATGGAAGCTAAAAGAGGCAAAGATTGAGACCTCCTCACCGTTTTCCGTCCAGTGGGTGAACTGGTAACCTGGGGAGGCCACGGCATGTACCATACATGTCTGACCACTGCTGAAGGTGGACTGGATAGTACCCTGAGTGTCGCCGATATAGGCAAAGCCGCCAGCAGCAGGATGAGCCGACACCCTGATGGTGTATTCTTCAACTTGCTGTGCCGCGAAATGCGCCACCAAGCTGCGGTTGCCTGTCACCGCGAAGGTGTAATCGGCATCCGTGGAGACCTCATCACCATTATCCGTCCAACTGGTGAAGAAGTAGCCTTGAGCTGGCGTAGCATGCACGGTGCAGGACTGACCATGATTGAATGTGCCGCCACCCTCAACACTACCGCCGTTGTTGGGGTCAGCTGAGACGCTCACCGTATAGCTCTTTTTCTGGAAATGCGCCACGCATGTCGCCGACGCGTTCACAGTAAAGGTATATTCGGCTTGTGTCGAGACAGTATTGCCTCCTTTCGTCCATTTCACAAAATCATAGCCGTTCTTTGGCGTTGCAACTAAGGTACATTCCTCACCATTATTGAAACCGCCCGCGCCCGTCACGGTGCCGCTGTTATCAGGAGTCACCTCGGCTGTAATAACGTAAGCTTGCATCGTGAAGTTGGCCACCACGTGACGGCCTGCCGTAACGGTGAAGGTGTAGGCCGCCTCTGAAGAGACCTGGTTGCCGTTTTCCGTCCAGTTAACGAAGGTATAACCTGGCTTAGCCTCGGCGGTCACAGTGCATTGAGAACCCACATCGTAAGTGCCTCCACCCGTTACGGAACCTCCTTCTTCGGGATTACAACCCACTTCTATGTTGACGGATGTTCCCAACTGAGCATTGGTCTTAATCTCAAGAATGTCATCGCTCAATCCGATGCCCGCCGCGTTCTTCGCGTAGGCACGGACATAGTACGCCTTGCCCAACGACAGATGCTCCATATTAATGGTATAGATGCCAAGGCCGCCGTTGGCATGTTGCAATACGCTGTCACCTTCGACCGGGTCACCCAAGTTGTTCCAGAAGATACCACGTTCAGTAACTGTTGAGCCGCCATCCGCGACCACCTCACACTTCACCCGAACGAAGGTGCTGTCCTCATTGAATAAAGGATACTGGTAAATCTTCACCGTCGGTGCCTCCGCTTCGGCTTCCCTCGTCTTGAAACTGCTGGTTTCCGTCAACAGGGATTCACCCGCCCCAAAGTCAACGCTGTAACAATAGTAATACTCTGTGTTCGGTGTCAGGTTTTCAACTACAACGGAGAAATCCGTCCCCTGTAGCTGCATTTCGTGCGAAACCGCATCTATCAGGCTCTCCTTCTCCCCCACATTCATCTTCATCCCCTTCACCGTCCCGGCAAAGGAATAGGAGCCAGTGACGCTGACGCTGCTCACCGAAGGGACAACCCTTTCCCTCTCTATCTTGAAAGCATCGGCGTTGATGTCCTTGTTTTGACAAGTGGATAATGTGACCATTGTTAAAATGGCCAACAACAGGTTGAGTTTGAATTTCATTTTGAAACGAGTCATGCTTTTTTGAGATGTTAAATAAATGCCCCTAACATACTTTGACCATTATGTTATGGCACAAATGTACGAAAAATATGAAACAAGTAAGGGCAAGCTTGTATTTGCCTAGGCACGTTTCTACAATCCAATTCGCCAAATGCCCCACCCGCCAACTTATTAGTCCTTGCTCGTCCGCCCGTGGCAACAACAAGGATTAGTTTTTAGACGCGGAGCGGACAGGACGGACAGACTGACCCAAATTGCGATCGTAACCATATATGTTACAATCACCCGAACCAAAGCCTAAGTAATACGCGGCAACTGGATTGCTCGTGAAGAGCGAACTCGACCAATAGAGGCCAAATGCGCCAGTACTATTGAGACTGATTCCATCTCGATAACCCGCAGCTGGCAGGAAGATGGAATTACCGTTCGACGCGGTGAATCGTCGCCCGTTGACGCCGTTTTGCATTGTCCATGTAACTGTTGTATTGTTCAGCAACTCCAGCCAATCTCCATAGGTGGGCATTCGCCAGCCACTACCCCAATTAGCTAGAGCGGCATCGTCACCCGTTTGAAGAGTGGTCAGGTTGTCAGTATAGCCGTTGTGGCCAAGGCTGGCATCATTGCAGTATTTGGTGAGGGTGTTGTTGCTGCCCATACAGTATTGGTAGGTGCCCCAGTTGTAGTCGCTCTTGGGCTGTGTCTCGCCCCATGCAAAGTAATCGCCGTAATCATCAGGAGAGTCGGCACCAACATTGCAGGTGGCCCAAAGCAGGCCACTGGGCAGACCTAGGTCTACATATTCGTGACCGCCAACGCTATTGTAGGTAAAATTCGCCACCAAAGTGCGGTTGCCTGTCACTGTGAAAGTGTACGGGTTTTGGGTTGACACCTGGGTGCCGTTTCTCGTCCAGTTCACAAAGGCATAGCCTGTGGCGGGTGTGGCAGTCAGGGTACAGCTTTGACCGTAATTGTATGTGCCACCACCCGAGACGCTGCCGCCGTTAGTCGGGCTGCTCTGGGTTGTGATAGTATAACTTTGTGCATTGAAATAGGCAACATAAGTCGCATTCGCGGTCACAGCAAAATTGATAGTGGCTCCACCGCTGATGGTTGAACCATTCTTTGTCCAATGGTCGAAAGAGAAGCCCGCATTGGCAGTAGCGGTCAATGAGCAGTTTTGGCCGTATGTATAATTGCCGCCGCCGTTCACCGTACCGCCATTAGTCGGATTGCTCTGGGTTGTGATAGTATAACTTTGTGCATTGAAATAGGCAACATAAGTCGCATTCGCGGTCACGGCAAAATTGATGGTGGCTCCACCGCTGATGGTTGAACCATTCTTTGTCCAATGGTCGAAAGAGAAGCCCACATTGGCAGTAGCGGTCAATGTGCAGTTTTGGCCGTATGTATAATTGCCGCCGCCACTCACCGTGCCGCCATTAGTCGGATTGCTCTGAGTTGTTATGGTGTAGCTTTGTGTATTAAAACAGGCGACATAAGTTGCATTCGCGGTCACGGCAAAACTGATGGTAGCTCCGCCGCTGATGGCTGAACCATTCTTTGTCCAATGGTCAAAAGTGTAGCCCATGTTGGCCGTGGCTGTCAATGTGCAGTTTTGGCCGTATGTATAATTGCCTCCACCGCTCACAGAGCCACCATTGGTCGGGTTGCTCTGGGTTGTGATAGTGTAGCTTTGTGCAGTGAAATAGGCAACATAAGTCGCATTCGCAGTCACGGCAAAATTGATAGTAGCTCCACCAATGATGGTTGAACCATCTTTAGTCCAATGGTCGAAAGTGTAGCCCGTATTCGCAGTGGCTGTCAATGTGCAGTTTTGCCCATAATAATACTCACCGCCACCATTCACCGTACCGCCATTGGTGGGATTACTTTGTGTGGTGATGGTATAAAGTTGTTGCGTGAAATTCGCCACCAGGTTTCGATTATCGTTCACGATGAAGGTATAGCTAGTGTTGGCGGAGACCTGTGTGCCATTTTCTGTCCAATTGGTGAAGATGTAACCCGTGGCTGGTGTGGCTGTCACTGTACATTGCTCGCCTTGTTGGTAAGTGCCGCCGCCCGTCACCGAGCCGCCTTCGCTCGGGTTGGCCGAGACTGTCACCGTGTATTCTGTCGGCGCCTGAGCCTCAAAGTGAGCAACGAGTGTACGGCTTTGAATTATAGTGAACGTGTATTCCGCCAGGTCGGAGACTTGGTTGCCGTTCTCCGTCCAATTCACGAAGTTGTAGCCCGCGTTGGCCGTGGCCTTCACCTTGCAACTCTGGCCCTCTTGGTAGGTGCCGCCACCGCTCACCGTGCCGCCTTCGGTCGGGGAAGCCGACACTTGGATAATGTACTCGTCGGGCTGTAATTCGGTGAAGTTGGCTATCAGGGTGCGGTTGCCAGTCACCGGGAAAGTGTAATCGGCATTGGTCGAAACCTCGTCGCCTTCATCCGTCCAGTTGGCGAAAGCATAGCCCTCCGCAGGTACAGCATGCACTGTGCAGTTTTGGCCGAAGTTGACGGTGCCGCCGCCAGAAACCGTGCCGCCGTTGCTCGGGTGAGCCGTCACCGTCACGGTATAGCTCTTTACCTTAAAATGTGCAACGTAGGTCGCGGAGGCGTTCACCGCGAAACTGTATTCGGCCTCGGTGGAGACCGTGGTGCTGCCTTTCGTCCACTTCTGGAAGTCGTAACCTGTCTTGGGCGTGGCGGTCAAGGTGCACTGCTCACCGTAGTCGTAGCCGCCCGCACCTGTCACCGTACCGCTGTCCTCGGGGTCGACTTCGGCAGTAATGACGTAGGCCTGTTTAGTGAAGTGGGCCACAAGGCTGCGGCTTGTCATCACGGCGAAGGTGTACGAGGCTTCCGAAGAGACCTGTGTGCCGTTCTCCGTCCAGTTGACGAAAGTGTAACCCGTGTTAGCAGTGGCCGTCACCGTGCACTGGGTGCCTACCTCGTATGTGCCGCCACCTGTCATCGTGCCGCCCTGTTCGGGGTCGCAGCTCAGCTCTATCTCAACGGGCTGTCCGGCTGGGGCTTCGGTCACGAAGTCGAGCACTTCTTCACTATAACCAAGCTTGTTTGCAGCGTTCTTGGCATAGGCGCGAACATAATACCTCTTGCCCATGGCAAGTTCTTCCATACGCAGCGTGTATTGACCAAGCCCACCTGAGGCGTGTTGCTTTGTCTCGTCGTCCAAAGTCGGGTCACCATAAGTGTTCCAGCAGATGCCCCGCTCAGTCACTTCTGAACCGCCGTCCGAAACCACTTCGCACTTCACGCGGAAAGTAGTGCTGTCGATGGCCAGCACGTCCAAGGTCTTCACCGTCGGTGCCTCCGCTTCGGCTTCCTTCGTCTTGAAACTGCCGGTTTCCGTCAACAGGGATTCACCCGCCCCGAAGTCAACGCTGTAACAATAGTAGTATTCCGTGTTAGGCGTCAGGTTTTCCACGACAACGGAGAAATCCGCCCCCTGCAGCTGCATATCGTGCGAAACCGCATCTATAAGGCTCTCCTTCTCCCCTACATTTATCTTCATCCCCTTCACCGTCCCTGCAAAGGAATAGGAGCCCGTGACGCTGACGCTGCTCACCGAAGGGACAACCCTTTCCCTCTCTATCTTGAAAGCATCAGCGTTGATGTCCTTGTTTTGACAGGAAGGCATTGCCAGCATGGCGATGAAAAAAACGAGAAGAAGACGAGGTAGTGTTTTCATGGGATAGATGTTTATTGTTTCATATCAAGAGCAGGGCAATCTATAGTTCCACCGTTGGTTACGTTATCGCCACGCGTAGCTGTCGCTGGCTTGATGTTGGTCTTTTCGCCCGACGTCATCAGTGACTATTTAGCGGTGAAGGTCACCTCATTGCCGTATGCCGTACCCTGGCTGTTGATAGCGTAAGCACGCAGATAATAAGTGGTGCCAGGCATGATGAGGTTCAAGTTCACGGTATAGCTACCCAAGCCTGTGCCACTGCTGCCATGGGTGCCGCTTGTGGTCGGGTTGTGGCTAGTGCTCCAGCAAATGCCGCGTTCGGTCACCGGAGCACCGCCATCATTGGTCACTGTGCCGCTTGCCGTAAAGCCGCTGACACTGCCTGTCACCACTGTGGGTAGGGTAGCCCCTGAAGTGAAGCTCGTCTGCTCGCCGTAGGCGGTGCCTTGGGCGTTGGTAGCGTAAGCACGCACATAATACTTCGTGCCGGGTTGGAGCCCTGTCATTCTGACTTCATATTCGCCCGTACCTGTGCCACTGTTGCCATGGCTGTCGTTAATAGTCGGGCTGGGTGATGTGCTCCAGCAGATGCCACGTTGCGTCACTGTGCTAGCGCCCTGGTTGGTTACCTTACCATGGCCTTTTGCCGTGTTGGCCGTGATGTCGGTCACGTTCAGCGTGGTCACTGTGGGCAGCCCTTCCAAAGTTGTGAAGCTCACCTCGTTGCCATAGGCTGTTCCTTGGGCATTGGTGGCGTAGGCTCTTACATAATACTTGGTGTTCGCGGTCAAACCAGACATGTTAACCGTGTAGATACCAGCGTTGGTACCGCTATTGGCATGGCTGCCGCTAACGGTCGGATTGTGACTAGTGCTCCAGCAGATACCGCGTTGAGTCACATTGCTGGCACCCTGGTCGGTCACCGTGCCACCGCCCTTTGCGCTGGTGGTGGTGATATTGGTGATCGTGGACGTTGTCACTGTTGGCAAACCTTCCGCTGTGGTGAAAGTCATGTCATCGCCGTAGGACACGCCTTTTCTGTTCTTGGCGTAGCAGCGCACATGGTAAGTCGTGTTCGCTGCAAGGCCATCGATGTTGACGGAATAATCGCCCGTCCCAGTGCCATCGGCCACGGCGTAGTTCACGTTGATGGAGGGACTGGGATAAATGCCCCAACACACGCCCCGTTCTGTGAGTTCAACCCCGCCGGTGCTGACCACATGGCCCAAGCAGGTGGCGGTATGATAAGTCACGTTGCGCACCTCAACAGTATTCACTTCCGGCAACAAGACTTCGCTCCCCGTTCGGAACTCCAGTACCTCACCAAAACTGACGCCACCTGCGTTTTTGGCGTAGGCACGCACATAGTATCTTGTGGACAAGGAAAGATCCTCCAGATGCATGGTATATGGTCCCAAACCTCCGGTGGTATGACGCAAAGTATGGTCGTGCATATTCGGGTTACCATTGGTGTTCCAGCAGACGCCGCGCTCGGTCACTTCTGAACCGCCGTCCGACACCACATTACATTTCACTTGGAAAACGGAACTGTCGATGGCCACCACCTCCAAGGTTTTCACCATTGGTGCTTCAGCATCCTTCGTCATGAAGCTGCCGATTTCTGTCAAGAACAATTCATCCATCCCAAAATCAACGCCATAACGATAGTAATACTTTGTGCTGGGTTTCAAATCCCCAATGGTAACGGTATAATCCGATCCATCGAGTTGCATGTTGTATGAAACGGCATCGGCGAGGTTCTCCATTTCCCCGACATTGACGCTCATCCCATACACCGTTCCTGCGAAATAATAAGAGACAGCGATGTTGACACTGCTGACTGAAGGAACGACCCTTTCCCTGTCAAGTTTGAAAGAATCGATTCTGACGCCTTTATTATTGCAAGAAGTGATTGCCAACAAGGCAAAAGAAATAAGCAGTAAAAAGCGGAAAGTTGTTTTCATGTGATTGAAGAATTATTGTTATTGTTTATTGATTTAATTAGATCCAATATTGAACAGATACACGGCAGAAACCATGACCGTACTGACTTTGCTGTCCAAATTTCCGGCCAAAGTACAGAGCCCCAAGTTGTATCTGAGATCGACCATGAGATTTATAGGGGCTTTATAGGCAACGCCCGCCGTAAGCATGACATCACTGCTCGACAATTGTCCCGTTCCAAGAACGACGTCTTCCAATTGCAATTGTTCGGGGCTGCACTTCAGGATTTTGGTGAAGGTGGGACCTGCTTCAATAACCACAGAAGAAGTTGGATAATATTGGAGAAGCAGTGGCACTTCAATACGATGCAGGGTCATGCTGATTTCCTTATCCTCAATACCGAGTTTGTGGATACAATAAAGCAATTCGGCTTCCACACCGAAGGGACCCGTTCCGCCAGGACTTTGTTGATAACGCCTTCCAAAATGCACATTGGCAGAAAGTCCAAACTGACAGCCCAAACCATTATCGAAACTGAAGTCGTAGGTCGTAGGCTGTGTGGCCATGGCAAGACCCACACCTATTTTGGGCCCTAATCCAATTCTGTATGACTTGTCACCAAACAAGTCCTCTATCTTCCAATCATCTTTTCCTTTTGGTGAGTTTCCCCTATTAAGGTTTTGTGAGAAGAGGGCTTGACCCATTAAAAAAGTCAATGCGATGAGTATATACTTCCTAAACATGTTTCGAAAGCTATTGAGTGTTGTTTTAATCGTCTTTAGGTCTCAGTTCGATGCCACTTTGTTGCGTCTTGACTGGCGGCTGGCCGTCGTTTACCGATATACGTATATTCACCGTTTCCCTTTTGGATACATAGAAAGTGAGGCTGAATTCATTATATCCGGGAACCAGAGTTTTTGTCTGTGGCTTAAGTTTTTCTTTGTCAGCATCGATAATGCTATTTGAGTTCACGGTCAAGCCTGAGACGGTGAACTGTACAGTAGCGCTAACGTTTTTGTTGGTTTTGTTATAGACACCGGTTTTGACTTTCAACAAATTGCCTTGACCTGCTTTTTCGGTTTCTTTTTTTGGACGGTTCACAACAAGAGTTGGTTCGGCAGGACGGTTGATCGCCAATGTGTTGTCATCCTTCCATAAGAGAAGCTTATCCATCCAGACTTCCACCCTGATTGTGCATGTTTCGGCATCTTTTTCGATTTCAGGAGTAAAAGTGTAGGTGTTTTTTTTCCATCGGACGGGATTCAAGTTTCCGCTCCCGTCATCCAATCTCACTTGCAGAAGCTTTGTATCCAATGACTTGGGAATGTTCATAGTGTATTGAAGTTTCGACGGTTTGTTATTCCGCAAACTAATCGCGTCGGGACTAATCATGCTCGAAAACTCGCCCTCCACCAAACCAACTATGCCATACTTCCCATTGAGTGCCACAATAGCGCGGTCGTTGGCAAAGCCTCCGGCATACGAAAACTGGGCCGGCACGGTGATGTTGCCATTGCTCTTATAGCCATAAAGGCCATCGGAAGAGAACACAACTACATTAGGATTGAAGCTTTGCGATGTCTCATTGTGTTTCGGGACAATGTTGGCGACACCTTCATTGAAAGCATAGTCATAGTCGCGATAGGGCTTCCCTTTCCGCTTCTCGTAGGTTCTGATGGTTTTTCCATCAGTCCCGATGACCGCCAGTTTGCTTTTACCGTTTTTGGCATAGCCGACGAACGCTTCTCCCTTTTCATTGAAATTGGTTCCCATAGTGAGTTCGCCGTTATTGAAATACACCGTCATGGGAACGTTTGTTTTGCTGATAAAGAATGTTCCCTGACCCTGTGATTCCACACAAGCCCACCCTTGCACAAAAGGACGAACCTTCTTGTAAATGCAGGGGATGCTGACAGCGCCTCGCGCGTTCAGATACCCTTGCTTGTCGTTTTCATCTGCGACAACAAGAAGACCTTCTGAAAAATGAGAATAATAACAAGCATAAAAAACACCATCTACAGGAATGAAATCGAGGCTCCTGTCCTCCAGGTAGCCTTTAATCTGAAAATCAGCCCCTTTCCTTTTAAGAACGAGGGCATAACCTTCAGTAAAATCAGTTATGGAGTCGGCTTCTTCTTCAAGGAGTTGTTTCCCTGAAAGGTCAACGAGTTGTATCTTGTTATTCTTTATGCACTTGAAGACATCCTTGCTGTAGTAACAAATTGAGTCGTAATTAGGTTGTGTCAACCATTTCACGGTTTGTGCCGACATGGTGAAGACAGAGAAAAGACAGAAAAGAGCAATAAGGGAATAGTTTTTTTTCATATCACCAATTTGAATGGATTAATCGTTTTGTGGCTTTTTGGCTACCGAGCCTTCCGTGCTTTGTAGTTTTTCGAGCAATATTACTCTATAGCGGTCGGCTTGGGCTCCGGTTATACTACCGACAGACTTTTCAGCTTGTTCGAAGCACCAGCGGGCATATTCATCGTTTTGTTCGCAGCCGCGTCTGTTGATGGACGTGTTTGGGGGTGGAGCCGCGAGGAAGTCGCTTCCCAACTGATAGAGCAACACATAGTTGTATGCATCAAGTTCGAAGGCTTGCATCAACAAATCGTGCGCCTTTCGGTTGTTGGCATCTATATTGCAACTCTTGCGCATCGCTTTCCATTTTTTCTCATAAAACAGGGTGTCGCGGTCGTCGGATGCGTCAAAGTAGAGTCGACTCATCAGGAAGGTGGCTTCGTAGTCTTGTTGCTCGACCAACCTTTGGAGTAATTCAAACCCCTGCCGGGCAGTGCTGTCAGAAGAAAGCATTCGTTCGGCATAAGCATAATCTTCGACAACAGGAGGGGTCTTTTCGCCCAAACCTTTCGGGATAAAATAGATTATTGCGGCCACTGCAGCAAGACCTAGAGCAATCAGGATGGGAATCAAGGGCTTTTTCCGCCTCTTGTTTTGGGCCATCTCTACGATTTTCTGTGCTGAAGGGCGTTTGGCGGGGTCTTTTTGCAGGCAGGATTGGATAAGGTGCCTAAGGTCAGCCGATATGCCGGAAAGTGCTGGCATAGAAGCATTCCCATTCGCTTGGTTAAGGCCACCGTTTTCTCCAAAAGGCACATATCCCGTCAGGATTTCGTAAAGAGTGGCGCCAAAGGCCCAGATATCGCTTTGCGGAATGGGAGCGGCATCGGTTTGGAATCTTTCAGGAGCCATGTAGGCCATGGTGCCGCTGATGTCTTCATCGTAATCACTCTCCTGACCACCCGATTTCCGGGCACTGATGCCGAAATCGGTGATGGTGAAGTTACCGTTGTCATCAATGAGAATATTGGCAGGCTTGATGTCCTGATGGATGATTTGAGGTTGATTGGCGTGAAGTCGCTCAAGACCTGAGGCCACGTCAAGGATAAACTTCCAGATTTTTTCTTCAGGCAGTTTTTGTCCGATGAATTGTTCAGCGGAGCCCGCTTCGCAATAGGGCAACACCAAATAAGGAACACCTTGGTAGATGTTGAATCCAGTGGGTTGAAGCAGATTGGAATGGTGACAGTTGTAGGCTATCTTGAACTCATCCCTAAAACGCTTTTCCCCCTCAATGTCGAGGGCGTTCTTGGGACGATATATCTTGATGGCCACCTGTATGCCCGACGATTCGTCAATCGCCGATGCGCCTTCTTCATATTGTGCATAGTCATCGACAGTGTTCACATCCAGAGCCAGCCACACATCGGCTGTACCGCCGTCGGTACTCAGCGCGTACAGCAAACGGTAGCGGCCGTCAAACAGCTTGTCAGATGATATGAATTCGTTTATATCTAACATTGGTGTTTTATTTCAGTTTTAGTTTTTCCCCTTCAGCCAGCGGCGAGAACAGGTCTTTATCGTTCATCTTGGCCAATCTCGATGTCCTGATGCCAAATTGTTGTGCTATGCTGTATAGGGAGTCTCCTTTTTTCACTCGATAGAAGTCTTGGGCACCATAGTATTTGCGCTTTTTTCTTTCAAGATATACAATGGAACCTTCTTGGATATCGTCTTCGCTTGCCGTTTCGTTGTAATCCAATATCTTGTCTTTGGGTATGTCGTATTTCATTGAAATGGATGACAATGTTTCGCCAGGATATAAGATAGTACACCTGACATCGTTGATCTCCACGACAAACTTCTGGAGCGTATGTGTGACTTCTTCCTCTTCCTCGGTTTTCTCAGATGCATCGATGACATATTCTGTGGCATCAGACAATTCTTCCTCCTTGGTCGTTTTTACAACAATCAGAGCTTTTTTGCCAGGCTTGAGCTTTACTCCTCCGTTGATTTTGTACAACTCGTATGCATCAATGTAGCCTATAAGCGCCTTGGCATATCTTTTTGAAGTGGCGTAGCCAGCATTTTGCAACCCCACAGCCCAGCCACGATAGTCGTAAATGCTAATATTGAAAAGCGATTGGTAACGGCCATTGTTCTTGAGTAGCTTTGAATGGTCCACATAGGATTCTTCAACCGATTTGTACACCCTGAATTTGCTCTTCGTAGGCTCATCGTCCCATGCCAAATAGATACCGCCCGGCCAACCGCCTATGGCCTTAATTCCAAAATGGTTGTTAGCCTTGGTGGCCAAGCCGCTTTTTCCGGCACCCGATTCCAAGATACCTTGTGCCAACGTGATGGGGGCTGGAACACCATAGAGCCTTTCCTGCTCCAACGCCAACGACTTGTATTGGTTGATGTAGGCTCGGATTTCGGAGGGTGACTGGGCAAAGAGCCCATGAAAAACGAAGAGGAATCCTATGATAAAAAGCGCCTTTTTCATTTATTACAATGAATTACTCATGTTTCATTCCCCAATTGTCCAAAATAGTCATCATCGAATGCCTATTGAATGAACTGATATTATTGTTTTTGAGTTTTATGATGTGTGTGTCACCATAGGCCTGCTGCCTAAATAAACGAAGAAACTTATTGAGGATTTCTCCATCTACCACAAAAGCATGTATTTGTCTGGTTCTTTTAATGAATTGAATATAGTCTCCGCCACTATCCCATTGAAAAGTTGCCTTTATTCGGTTGGAATGCAACCCCGCAGCGTTAAATGTGATGGCATGTCTGCCTGTGACCAAAGCGTTATTGGAAGCAAGACCTCCACCCAACGAGTGACCGATAAACCAAAGCACGGCTTTGTCTCCTATTGCATAATCAATTAGTTTGGCTAAAAATATGGAATAGGAGTATTGAGGGGCATCCCCATTGAACCATTGATGGATATTGGAATACCAATCCTTGATAGAGAATATATCTGTTCCTTCTGTACAATAGGCATAATACTGGATGCCATCAGCTTGCTTGTGGAAAAGCATCGAACTGAAGCCGATGAAATCATTTTTCAGCTTCGTGGAAACCCCTGGAACTATCTTTTCAACCTCGAAAGGAGTCATGGGTTTCCATCCGTCTATTAGGTCTGCGTATGTTTTTTTCCCTCGGTTAAGGTAAAAATATGCAAATTGGCACATGGCAGCAGCAGCCCTGACGTCTACACTGTTCTCGCTATTGGCATCAGGCCCGACTTCCTTGAGCGATCTTAGTGAGGATGTTCTCAGTGTCTTGGCGCTGACATTGATCCTGGACAGATGGATGGATTCTTGTAAATGTATGTTTTTAAGCGGCTTCATGGCCATTATTCCTCCAAATTTCTAAGTTTCACAATAACGGGCATAGAGATGCAGGATTTGTTTTCTATTCTCTGCTGCACAAGTTTATCGAAAGACGCCCTTTGTGCCTTCTCATAGTTCTTTTTGTCTTTGAAGCTGATGTCAACATAGAGCCCGCGCTGCACTGCAGTTGTGCCGCCAGCACCTTCTATGCTCATGTTGATGAATATGCGTTTGAACTCTTCCTTGCCAAACTCAGTCATAATTTCCTTGCGCAAAAAGGCATCAACGTCCATTTTGGTATAGAGACGGTCATTAGTGAGCGAATAGTAGCGGAGCAGCTCGTAACGCTCGTCAGCCGAGGCTTTATCCTCTCCTCCCATCGCCGCGACGATGACGGGCACCTTGATATCGAACACGGCAAGTTGCTTCTTGGCATCCATCATCTCGCCAGCCTTGGGCATATTGCCGACCCTACCCTGAGTGGTGATATAGTTGACTTTGATGGACGAACTCTGCAAGCTTTGGCTCAGGTTCTTCATCACGTATGTACCACTGTCGAACTTGAACTTTCTGTTGGGATCTTTGATGCTGTTGTTGTTGGCTATCCTGTTAATGATTTCGCGGAGCTGCCTTTGGGTTTTGTCGTCCTTGACTTCATTGTAATCCATGAAAGCATAGAAATCGTCAATAAACCTATTGTAAAGGTTTCGTACGTCTCTGTAAAGGTCACCACTATGATAGCAACCGGCATCAAAGTCACGGACAATGATTTCATCATTCAACGTGCCGAAGCCTTGCTTTTGGGATTCCACATTGGTTTCAAGTATGCTCAAAAAGAACGAGTCTTCCTGCTTTTGCAACTTGGCGATGGGAGCGTGTTCGGTAAGCGTAAGTGAACAAACATCAACGTTGACGACAGGGATCACATTGAGCAAAACCTCGCAATCGTCAGGCACCACATAACCTTCAGGAAAGTCTATCTGGAACCAAACGGGTTTGGCAATTTCGAAGTTTTCCAAAGTGCTGGTTAGATTCCATTGCTCAAACATCTTAGGATAAGGGCGTGGCTTAAAGATGTCGCGGCTCGATGTGTTGTCTGTAATGACGAGCCACGATGCATCTTTCATGTTGAGGAGATGCTCCTTCCAAACACCTAAAAACGAGAAAAACTGGCTTGAGGCTTGTTGCGCATCAAAAGGCTCGGCCATTTCGATTTGTTCCATCTCCCTCGGGGTCGCGAAATCAAGTTCGTGGCTGTCGATGCCTGCGTAGATATGTTCCGGCATCACTCCGTTTGTGCCTTTGATAAACAGCGACAATCCTTTGACCGATTCGACCTCCACGTTGGTCTTGAGCCCCACCCAAAGCCTATTAGGTTTGTACAGGTTGACGCCCTTGCAGTATTCATTGTTTTGATGCACGACGATGATTTCCGAATAGGGAAACGCCATGGTGTTGAACAAGGGAATATAGTTGATGGGGGATTTCCTTTGGTCTGTTTTGTATGAGAACAAAGCCCCCGACTCAATGGGAAAGCTCTCCGTGTCTTTGTTGGCCTTGAATACAGGTTGAATAAGCGTCATGGCGGGCACGGCTTCCACTTCTTGGCGGGGAATAAAATCCGTACAATAGCGTTCCACCAAACGTTGGTCAAGGTTGTCGATATGGTCGTTTATCTTTTGGGTTTCTTTCACCAAGGCGACGAGCATCATCTTCGCAATGGGATCCATGTGCTGGAAATCGATGTCATCGACGGAAAGCAATTTCAATTGCTCGATGGTGTCATTGACTCTTTCTTGTAATTCTAAATCCATCTTGTCAATTTCTAAAGGTCAAGGGATAATGATGATTAAAAGTAATGGTGTTTCTTGGCTGTGGGCTCCATCAGAAACTCCACTTTTTTCTTGTATTTGCTGGTGCCTACTCCACTGTCGAATTCACCTTCCACAACAATGCTGACAAGGTGCTTCGACTGCACTTTCTTCTTTTGCCCATTATCGGTGTATTGGGCGGCATTGAGTTCAACAGCCACATTCACTCTGGTCAGCTGAGGCGCGTAGGTTTGCAAGCTTTGACGAATGCTTTCCTGACATTCCAACTTGGTGACTTCCTGACCGGTCTTGTCGCCCAACATGCCACCCTGACCGCTGTTGAACGTGCGGTATTGAATATTTGAATACTCGTGGTTCCAATACTCGAACCCAAATTCAGGGTCAGCGATGAAACTGCCACGCGGTGTAAACGCGATGAGCTCTATGAGGTTGTCCAGATGCTCAATTTCCGATCTCAGATTGCGCTGAATGATCAGATTCGCTTGGGCATTCTGGTAGGCCAAAGGACTGCTGATGAAGTTCATAGGATTTAGATCTTAATCCAAACATTATAATCCTTGTGCAGCTTCACCGTAAAGGAGCGCACTTCGCTTTCCGCATCGTTGAGGACAGCTTTCAGCTTAACAACAATATTTTGGTCAGGTTCTGGCTCTCTTAATGAATTGAAGTTGTTCTTTATTCTTATCTTTCCATTCGCCAAAGCCGGTTGCGTAGGCATGCTACCGTCAGTAGAGTACAAAATCATGGCTCCAGGTGCATTGTTGATGACGGAAACGCTGATGGTGGAGGTCCTGCAATTCTGGTACAATTGATCTTCAGCAATGGATGGAGCTTCCACGCGCTGCACTTCGGGTTTAGCCCCTCTCTTGGGCAGTTCCGGCTGCTTGTTTTCTATCTTGTCCACCTTTTCGTTGATGAGGAAACAATACTTTATCCCTTGCAAAATCATAGGATAAACGTTCTTATAGTCGCAAGGGGCAAGCGCATAGCTCCAAAATGCCTCTGCATCGCTCAAATTGAGGTAGGGGTCAAGTTGGCATGCGGCAGCAAACGACGCGACAAGCTTTTGTATGTTGGCCAACAGCATCATGGGTGTCATGAGATCGCGGCCTCTGTCGGTATCGATGAGGATCTGCTGCAGCATAGGCCAAAAGACGCGGAAGGCTTCGTGCGCTCCCGGCTGTAAAAGGCGAAACACCTTTTCCTCAATTCCCGACATCTTCTGGACAAATTCATTCAGAAGATTCTCATAGTTGTTGTGTGACGATACAAATAGACAAGGAGGCAAAAAATCCTCCTCATCACTATGCCATCCTCCGTCCTGTTCCAAATACACGAGATGTGCTATGGGCAGGGCATTGTCAGGCATAGGGCTATTGATGCCTACAAGAGAGAAAACATAGACAGGTTCTTCGTAACCATCCTGGGTTTCTTCCCATTGCCTATGGTCTACACTAATGATTAATAGCAATTCGTTTGCCCCCACATCCGGCATCATCACCTGATTCTTAAGATGATTGGTGAATTTTGTGTCAAATTGCACATCAATCAAGGAGCCGTCGCGAGTAACGGCAAGGCAATCCAATGACTGCACTTCCACAACTTCATTGTAGATGCTAAGTGAAAGCTGGAACTGACGTGTGCTCGGAATCAATCCGAAGCGGCCGGCAGAAGCCAAGAGCAGTGCATTGCCAACACGCGCCGCTGTGGCATCTTCAGATGCTCTCATGATGTCGTCGGTCAGACGCATTCCTTTTTTCCAACAGATTCTTTTTTCCATGGTATTTAGATATTCATATTGTAATTCATGTAATTGTGTTTCATTTCGTCCGACAAGCGGAGAGGCTCTTCATCACAACTGATGTCGAACCGTAACAATCCATCCAGGGCTATGAAATAGTCTTGGACGAACTTGCGAAAGGCTTCCATTTCCTCTACAAATTGCAGAAAGTTCTCATTGCATTCATCCTCTGACCAATAGTGGACATTGTAGGTCGTCACCTGCTCATCGTACGAGCCCCCAAGGAAAAGGCTTTCTGAATCGGAACCCAGTTGCACATTGTATCGGGGATGAGCTTCGGTGAAGCTGTATTTCTTGTTGCAAACGCTAATGGTGACACCTTCTTCCATGAGCACTTTGCGGAGCATCAGGGTCAGGTAGGTCTTGTTGCCTCGTATCAACTTGCACTGGGGCAAGAAAGGAATGACGTTTTTTATGAAACGGTTTTGTTTTTGCGTCTCAGTGATTTCGTCACCCAAAACATCAATCATGATCTTGTCGGTTTCGGCATACACATTCAATCTTTCCCTCACCATCAACCTGAGGCGCAACAGCATCAAATCGATGGGGGCAAAAAACTTGTGTGCCTGTTCTACCTCGCGTTCTTGGGCCTTGTATTCTTCTTCAAACCTCTCCTTCTCTTCCGTTGCAGGCAGGTAATCGAAACGGTCAATGGGATGAAACAACAGCTCAGGCAAGTCGTTATAAAGACTGGAGCGACCTATATTGAGCAGCATAGTGTTGTCGGGCAATTCTTCCAATCCCATAAAGTCATTGTAAGCATTGCGCTGGTGCATTCCAGTAAACGACACTTTGCACGAGCCTTTTGGAAAATACGACAAAAGAAGCTCAATATTGATATCGTCAGGTATATTTTGAGGAAGCATATAATATAAATTATAGGTAAATGGATTCGTCCGCACTCAATTCGACATAAAACATGCCTTGTTCGGTTGAGACTTGAATCACGTCGAACAGCGGGATACCGACTTGCTGAAGCGTCAGGTCTTGATACGGGAACTCGGCATCAATGTTCTCGAAGAACGATTTGTGGAAAATGGTGACATAGCGTAGTTTCCGCATCTCGTCATCGCTGGTTATGCATTTGTCAAGCTGCGATTCAGGAACCATAACCTTGAATTCTTTTTCGGGCTTGTCGGCCACGATTTTATCGACGAACTTGTTGTTGCACATGTTGATTTCAACGTAGTCGACATGCAGGAGCGACTTCAAGTCAGCAAGCACCTCTCGCACTGTTTGTTTTGCAGACAAATTTGGGGCTTTCATTACGGGAGTCCAACGCTCGTGAGCGGGACAAGTGTTCTTCCACGAGGCGAATTTATAGACATTGGCACTGTTGGTAAGCCCTTCATAATGGAGCATCTTACCTTGCAGCGTCTTGAATTGCGAGCCGCCTTCCGCTTCGAGATGGATGATTTTCATCGCTTCCTGAACTTCAATGGCTCCAATGATAGAAGCACTGATGGGGGTAGTGGCCACACGCCCAGCCGAACTTTGGAGATTGACCACATCGGCGCAGCCAGTCCGTACCATAATGTTGTTGAACTCATCGCGAGAGAGACCGCATTCGTAGCACGACATGCCAGGAGTGTACACTTGAACCGAGCCCGTCATGTTCTCGATGCTGCCGTCGACCCAAGTCTTTCCGGCACGCATGCTCAGACGGTTAAGTTGATAACGCGCGATGCGGCTGTCGAGGCAGCCTATAACCACATCTACCATACGATAGATTCCGAAACCGACTTCCGAGGACAAGTTGCCCACAATGGGCATTACCTTAATCTGAGGGTTGATTTCCATCGCACGCTTGGCCACTATTTCGGCCTTATATGAATGGTTGAATGCATCTTCCTCCCTGAACAAGACAGAACGGGTGAGATTCGACAATTCGATTTGGTCGAAGTCCACCACATAGATATGCCCCACGCCGAAGAGTGCCAAGTCTTTGACGACTTCATTGCCAAGAGCTCCTGCCCCCGCCACGAGAACTCGTGCATTCTTCACCTTGTCCTTCTTGAACCAGGAAAGCAGGGTGTACACACCGTCACCCCATTCGTATTGGTTGTCGTTTTTCATTTCAATTAGTTTTCAACATATTGGAAAATGGTATCACCGATCTTGAACGTGTCACCATTAAGAAGCGGTACAGGCTTACTGGTAGAATCAAGTTCCGTACGCATATTGAATGTGGTGGCTGCCATAGGCTTCAGCATGGCTTGTGAGCGATTGGGACTGACAAAGAGTTGCACATGCTCCTTGGCGACTTTGTTGCTCTTTTCCCAAGCCATTTGGATTTCACACTGTTGCGTCATGCCGATGGTCACTTTATTGCCTGCGTTCATCCATTTGTGGATAGGAATGCGCAGCCCGCTCCGGACACCGTTTTTAATGACAAGGAAGTATTTCTCAGCCAACAATCTGACCGTAATAAGGGAGGCTCCAAGTCCACCGCCGTAAATGACGAAGTCGAGCAACATGTTCATCCATTCCCTACGTTTGCTCGTGATGTCGGAGAAATACAACACGATGAAACCGATGATGGCCGAAACGAGGCCACCTATGAGTGCGCTCTTGAAAGGAATGGTCGACTTGATGGTGAGACTGAGTGTGGTGCATACCGAGAACAGCAGATAAGCCGGGAAGGAACAATACCATGGAATGAATGTGTCGTTGGGCGACACCCACAAGCACAAAATAACACCGCCAAGGGCAAACGCAGCCATACCAATCACACTCGAAAGCAAGGACAACCCGGTGATTTCGAGGAACCATGAAAAGTTTCTACGCTTCACGCCATCGAAAAACCTAAATGTAAACGACAGGAAAAAGCCCAAAAGCAATCCTATGGAGAGGAAAGAGGACACTAAGGTAATGCAATTGTTCACAATGCCCATGCTTTGTACCTCCGCATCAAAGAAAGCCTTGACAAAAGCAGAAGCGAGGCCATCGAAAAAGCCTCTTCCCGAAATTTCATAGATAATCCAACTGACCAAGCTGGCGCAAATGCCCATGATGGTCAGGAAACAATCGCGCAAGGTCTCCTTGCTGAGCAGATTACTCCATTGGACGTGGTCTTGTATGCCTTCCTTGCAGTTTTGTCCATATTCAACACACCTATAGTCGTTGACTTTCCAACATCTGACGTGCATGATGTGCCGGCATTTGGTAACCACCTTTTGGCCAGGCAGAATCTCACATCTGCACATAGGGCAAATCATCGTCCTGATATTTTCTCCAGGCTTGTACTTCGTGTAGTGTTTTATAGAAAAGACCAATGACTTGATGCTTGGGACGACAACCTTCATGATGACAATAAACAACACGATGGTCAATAGCGTCACCAACAATGCTATCAGATACTTGGCCGCCGAACCGCCTACGGTTTCTTGACGTTTAGGCCAAGGCTTCTCGTTCGTGCCGATGGAAATCGTTCCAGAGCCCTTTGCTTCGCCATCCCAAAGTGCTGTATAGTTTACTTTTCCGGAATAGCTTCTGTCTTGAGGAACCTGATAGCTGAGCGCAAAGTCGTACATCTCGCTTCTGACAGCATCCCCAAACTTCTGCAATACGGTTTGTATGTTGTTGGATGACATGTATTTGCCTTTGCGGTTCGGAATGGTGTCGTGTTTGGCATCACGAGGATAGGTGACTCCCTGTAGCGTTCTTTCCATGTCTTCGTTAATGCCGTTCCCTGCATCATAAAAGAAAGCATATACTTTGGGTAACACTTTTCTATCGCTCTCCTCGCTTCCTTGGTAATCGGTGACTTTTATGAAATTCAAGTCTTCATATTCAGGCAACTTGTTGCCTTCCGTGAAGATGAAAAGCAGGTTTTTGTCTCGCGCTTCACGTGCCCTCAAAAAAATCCTTTGTTCTTTTTCGTAGCTGGCTTGCGTCTTGACCAACTTGTCGTATTCAGTGTTTTCAAAACTAAACTCGGTCAGTTTGGCATACAATGCGCTATAGAAAAACTTACTTTCAGCCGTTTCTTTGAATTTGTCGTGGAATTCTTTGTAGTTTTTCTTGGTGACCAAGTAACTGTTGCTTACCCTATCACCGAAAAAGGAAAGGTAAACGCAGCTATCGTGGGCACTCTCAACCAAGGTCTGCACGGCTTCGTAGATATCCGTCTTGCCGCTTTGGGGAATGCTAAGGTCTACCAACACCGAGATAGTATAGTCGCTGGGGATGCGTTGGCCTTCGGTAAGCTCTTTTATTGACCATTTGCCTTTTGGTATGGTATCCTCATTTTCGACCAAGTCAAAATGTTTCACAAAGTCAGACTTGAAAACATCGTTACAACTTTTGTCGTTAGGGTCAAGCATCTTCAAAAAAAGCGTGATGCTGTCATTTCCCACACTATAGTCATAGTGCTTGTCTACAAAACGGATGGCATGTACATCTTGAGCCACGATTGGGAAGGCCCAACCGAGTATCAGGCTGATGAATAAAGCTTTAATTCCGCTTATCTTTTTCTTCTTGTCCATATCTTAAGTTCTTCTAAAGATTGTTCTCCATAATATGATTCGTCGGCGCAAAGGTCGTTATTGATGACTGGGATGGTGGTGAGCATTCCGTCGGACGAGGAATAAACCAACACGAATTTGATTCTGTTCAAATAGTTGACAACGGCATTTTTGATGGTCGGAAAACTGCGATGGGTAACCACCATGAAGCAACCCACCAATTCATTGTCGGCTACGGTGTCGGAGTTCTCTATTCTATCCACCATGCTAGTGGTTTGGTCCGATTGCTGAGTCGAGAAGCCATGCACGAAATAGAGATGTTCATGGTCTTGGTTGATGGCAATCCTATCCATATCAATGATAGGGTTGTTTGACAATTGCACGTTGCAACATTGGTTATTGTGCGATTTGGCGTTTTCCAAGGTATTGTAGTGCTCCTCAATTATGACCGAGTTACGCTTGCTTCCCACAGCCCATTTATACCATTCTTCCAAAGAATAAAACTGTTTCAAGTCAGCTTTTGAATTGATACTCATGTCGTGCTTGAAAGTGAAGATGCCCAAGTCTTGCTGTGGCGTGAGAATGTCAATAACAATGGCCGTAAGGAATTTCGGATGAGTGGGATGCTTGTGCATGATATGCAGGTTGCTGTCAGTATTGCTGAAAAAGACACCTAATCCCGGATGAGAGTGCACCCAACAAGTAAGGTCATACTGGAGGTTGGTCTCGCGGCGAAGCTTGCGGAGTTTCTCATTAACCTTCACCTTGATTTTGCCCCCAAAATCCAACTCGTATTCAGCAAAAACAGCATCATCACCTGGTTCAACGACTTCTTCCAAAGAAACCGCATATTCATCAAGTTTTTCATCATATACCCAACGTCCCAGCACCATGCACCCGTCTTCTTTGGGATTGTTGGGATTTCGCAGATCATCGGCATACATGTTATAGATGTCCATAATGCACGAGTTTTTGATATACATCTTCCCAACTGCTGTGTCGTTGCAGAATTCTTTGCAGTCAATGGCCATATAGTCACCATTGTTGACAACATCGTCGAGGCTTTGCGTGTGCAATACAGAGTTGGTTTTTCGCCTAATGATGAGATCGGTCTGCCCTTCACCAGTACCATTGTTGGTCGGATTCGTATAGGGCGATTGTATGTTATTGAAGAACGCCTCCTTTTTTTTCTTGTTGGACCTGACCACTAGTATGATGATGACAATGATCAAAACAAGCGCTAAAGCCACGCCGCCCCAAAGCAGGGTCTCCTTGTTCAATTGGAACCATTTTTCTTCTTCCCCTTTCTTTTCCTTTTCGGCTCCCTGCTCTATCGCGGTTTCCACTATTTTCTTTCTTAGAAGGGTTATGCACTCCCGTGAAACCTCTTCTGTATCTACTTGTCTTGAGCCAGACCCGTCAAGTCTGATGACAAGAAGTCCGAAGTCATTTTTACTGGGCAACGAATTAAAGAAGTTACCTACAAATTCCGATTCTTCATCATCTGTTAGATAACCCTCAATTTCCAATGCATTAATATAGGATTGGAATGCTTCGATGACAACACTCTTGTTATAAGAGCCATCGGCATTGGTTTCCACATCCTGAAAGTTTTGCGCATACACTGTTGTCCCTACCGACAGCAGCAGGGACAAAGCCATTATCACTGAAGTGATACGATAAAACTGTTTCATAATATCTTCAAATTGATACTCTGTTGTTTCCTTTGATATTCTTAGCCTTATTGGCCGTGTCTCGCATCATGGTTTTGCCTTTTTCACGGACTTGGCTTGTTACTTTGTTGGTTTCTTTGTGGATGGCTCTTTCGGCTTGGTTTTTGGCTTCCGTCTTGGCCTTGTTGGCGACATCCTGCTGCATTTTCATCATGTTGCGTTGGTTACGCTTGTTGCGGATGCCTTGCACGGCTTGGTTACCTCCAAAGAGAAGCAGAGCCAACAAAACGCCCCCAACAATCATCATGATGTTGCGTTTCTTTTCCTTGGCCTCAAGCTCATCAGCCTTTTCCTTCGCAGCCTCATTATGCTTGCTGTTGGGATACTGTTTTGAGTAACGCTCATAGTCTTCTTTGGTGCTACAATTGGCAAAAGCATCATCCTCGGCCTTTTGCTGCCTTCTTTTCTCAATCTCTACCTCCAATTCTTTCTTCCTGCTATTGTATGCTTCCAAAGTCTCGTCAATCATTTTTGCTGTTCCTTCGTTTTTCACCTTTGCTTGAAGGTCGACGAGGTTCTCTATTTTCCTTTCGAGCGTGCTTTCCATAGGAACGGTGTCCTGCAAAGGCAAGCGGCTATTGATCGAATTGATAAGGCTAAGAGCTTGGTCGTCATATTCGGAGAAATCTTCTCCGTCTCCCGCCACCTCAATCTCGACCTCTTGGAGCTCCTCGCTCTGCTTGGGCTTTCCCGATTGAGATGGACTTGCAGTTGCAGTTGTAGTTGTAGTTGTGGTCGAGGTAGTGGTTGAAGCTTTTGGTATGTTGACTTTAAGCTCCCCACAGGGGCAGAGTATTTTGTAATGCTGTTTCCCTTCGTAATGGGCCAAGAAAAGAGGAATGGAGAAAGATCCCGTTCCTGAGGTCTCCATATCGAATGACAACGACGGCCTTTCTTCAACGACAAAATAACCGTCGGCCGATTTCCTATAGGTGGCTTTGGCAGGCCAGGAGATGGGCATAGGGGTTTCGCCCGTAAACTTCACATCCTTCCTGACACCAATCCAGTCGAAGAAAAGTATTTTGATCCTCTCGGCATCATCATATTTTTCACGATAGAAACTGCCTAATTGTTTTTTGACGCTTTTAAGTTGCAAGTCAACCTTGTTGCCATTTCGCGTTATGCTATAAGTAACGATAATTCTGTCTTTTTTGGCAAAACACAGCGTGTCCGTTATGTCTTTAGCCGAGGCAAATAAACTTAAGGAAACTAATAATATCGTAAGCAACGACCTGATGCTGTTCATGTTTAGTAACTCTTGATTTTATTATAGAACTCAATGATTCCCGACTTGTATTTGTTGCCGTTATTCCATTGTTGGGCATGTTTCGTGTGCGTGGTACAGCACCTGTACAAGGCGTTGACATCGTTCATGATTGCGGATTTTTTGACCTGACCATTATGGAGATCCTTGTAGTACCTGTCCAGTTTGTTATATATCTGTTCAAAACTGTAATTGCAGTAATCACAAGAGGTAGAGGTAGTCTTTGGCACTGTAACATGGGACTTCCCACACTCATGTTTCTCGTTTTTGTATTTTCGTATAGCAGCATCCATCTTGTCAATTGAGTCCAACAAACCTTTGTAGCGTTTGTATTTCCGGCTTTCTTTGGGCCAGCCGTTCTCAATCAGGGAACGGCTGAGGACATCTCTCAGCTCTTGTTTCGCCTCAGTGTATTCTTTTACCTGTTCATCAAAGGGAGGTTTGTGCAAGGAATTGGTACAAAACTCTTTGTTTTTTATAGCCTTGTTGAAAGCCCCCATGAGCGAGTCACATTGCTGCTTGAGCTTTTCATACTCCTCGTCCTTGTTCTCGACGGAGACTCGTATGGTGCAATAGATGATGCTATGCAACTTTTTCTTTTTCTTGCAAAACCAGTTTGGTTTTGGCTTGACCAAATGAATAGGTATTTTGCATTCGTAGGTTTTCCCTTCTTCGACAAGGATGTCGGGGAAAGTGTATCTTCTACCCGCATTGAACGGAATGAGTCTGTCTTGGTATTCATCCAAATCAATGTTCTCAACCGGACGGGTTGACTCACCGCTGAAACCTTTTTCGAAAAAAATCCGTTGTTTCCGAAGCTCCTTTTTGCTCCATGCATGGTCGCAAAGGAACAACTCGTACCTGTCGGAGTTGTTTTCCAATTCGATTTGAACCGGTGTGCGGCCTTGGTCATCAGGTTCTCCATTTCTTTTGATGAAAATGCGACCATGTTCGGATCCATAATAATCCTCAATGGCGGCTTCATCTTTGGGTTTGTCTTCGTTGAGTTGAACTTCGAGGGTAATCTGAGCAAAAGCCGAAGTCGCAATAAGGCAACATGCCAAAAGGACGAATAATGTTTTTCTCATATAGTCAATACGTTTTTCGGTGAGATGGGGGTAACTTTTGAGGGTGCAGTGTCAGGTTCTTTCGGATTGTCGGGTTTACTGTTGGCTGCATCGGCATTTTGTGCAAACCGCGTCCATCCATTGGGTTCAGCTTCTTCTCGCACCCATTCGGCCACATCCAAATCTTCAGGGAAGGGATAGATGTTCTTGGCGTGATAGTCTTGATATTTCAGATAGCGTTCAACCCTAAGCACCAAGTCCCTGAGTGAAGCCATCACCCCCATGTCCTTGCTGTTAAGGCAAACATGACCTTTGAAACTGCCCGAATAGCGGATGTTGGGATGCCAGATGTCGGTGCGGAAGGTGAAGATAGGATTGCCGTCTGCCGCAGGGTAGTTGTTGGGTAAAACGATGCTCATCTTATGGAGATTCCCAAAAACAGGATGGCGGGGCTTTTCGGTGCCTTGAACGCCGACAATTGACCTGACACGATACCAGATTTCGTATTCAATAGGCAGACCTATGGCATTCTTTTTTCGAATTATGTATGAAATGGAAGGCTCGCGCGGGTTGGCGCTTGTCTCTCTACGCTTGTTGCACAAGGCGTCAAGCTCTTTCCACTCTTTCCAAAGGCAGGCGTCACGGGGAGCGAGTTTCTTCAAGTCAAATTTGTTGATGATTTCATTCATGACAGAAACGATGTTAGGTGTTTTTTAGCCAGCAATGGCTTTAGAAATGAGGTGAAGGCGGTCGCCTGACTGCACATTATAGTCGTTTAAGGTCTGCTCACGACCGTTGGCGTCATCAAATTCCAAAATGGTGGGCAAGTCGCTATCGTCCTCAATGCGTCCCAAGAGGTAGGTGATGGGATTGCCGCCATTGTCCATCTTCGGAAGATTAAAGACCTCAACAATAGAGTTGATTTGTTCGCGGATGGTTTTCATTGGGTTGGTCACTTCCACTTCCACTTCTTCATACTGAGTACCTTCAATAGTCAATGTGATGACAAAGGCTTCGTCGTAAAATTGTTCGTTTTCCATAATGATTGTGTATTTAATTCTATTTATTCTTATTTATGTTAATTGTTGTATTTATCTTAATGTGTAAACAAAACCTGCTTGTAAACTTGAAATGAGCATCCTGCCCTCATATTTTGTCAAACCATCAGGAAGGTCAACATTTGTAGAGAAGGTATTTGTTTTTTCAAATGTACCCGTTTTTAATATGGGATAATCCAATTTGGCACCGACGTTGAACAGCAAAGAAGACCCCAAAGGAAGGTAGGCGCCAAAAGCTGCATTGCCCCACAAATTGAATCTTCTTCCTGCCGTCACAGGGCTGGCATCATCTTGCTTGTTGTTGAAGAACCCGAGCTCTTCAATATCTTCAAATGTGACATTCCAGCTTTCGTAATATCCTCTTTTTGTATAGGCATCCGCCAAACTAGAGGAGAGAATATACGAGGGGGTTACTCCCAGTTTCGTGTACATTCCAAACTCGCCTTTGTCAGGTACTCCTATGCATAAACGAATGGGAACTTCCAAACAGTTCATGGTCAGCTTTTCCGTGACATCTTCATATTTGGCTATATACTGACAACGGTCGGCATCCATTTCAACGTTTTCATAATAAGCAAGCATGGCCGACATGGGGAGGCTGCGGAAACCTACGCCAGCCTCTATCGAAATAGGAAAATCCTCTGCCAGACTGCCAGTGCCGAAATAAATGGCTGCTTGCTTATTCCATGAGAGCGTTTTCTTCCAAGGATCGTTGAGGCTGTTGTTTGACAAGAATATACTACCCAAGCTGCCTTCAACACCGATGACAGGCGATCCCGAGCGACTCTCCTGTTGGCTGGTTCGAAGGTTGTCTTTATTCATCGAGTTAATTTGTTTTTTCAGCCTTTCATTCTCGGCTCTCATTATCTGCAATTGTTCGGCCAATGAGTCAATCTGCTCATTCAACTGGCCTATTTTACTCTCTTTTTCATCGAGTTGATTATTGAGGTCGTCAATTTGTTGATCATCGCCTGAATTACTCATCTTTTCGAGTTCACTTATTCTCCTGTTAGCTTGTTTCAGCTGCGACTGCAAATCGTTGATGGTATTTTGCTTTCTCTTGTTGTCAGCTTGCAATTCATCCACCACTTGATATTTCACTGATTCGATGAGGTCTTGTGCCGTACCTTTGTAATATTGCACATTAATGCTTTTGCCGTCTCTTGTCTTGCCTTTGACCGATAAGAGTTGTTGCGACTGGGCCCAGGCAGTGGAGACCAAGAGGAATGTGGCGATGATGAGAATTATCTTTTTCATAGGATAGTATGTTTTTATGTTATTTGTCTTTGTTGTTGAAATTATTGTATGATGAGTTTGCCCACTTTGGAGTAGCCATTACCATCAGTGAGGTAGGCTACATAAACGCCTGACGGCAGACTGATGCCTATGGCAGCTTGATTATCGGTTACCGTTTGGGTGTGGAGCAGTCGACCATCAGTGGAATAGATGGCGAGCAGAGCCGGACCTTCGCAGTCTTTGACAACAACCATGTTGTTGCCTCTTCGCGATGGATTGGGATAAATCTTCAGTTTGCTATTGTTTGTCACAAGACAAGGCTTGGTCTCCGCTGAAACAGGGCAGCCCTGTTTGCAAATGCGAACCTTGTAATAACCATCTCCTATACGATTTCCTTTACCTTTATAATAATATTGTTTGTTCCATGTCCCCTCTGTAAGAGAATCATAGACACCCTGCTCTTCTTTGGAATAAAGCCATTGATAGGTAAAGTCATTTTCATCCTCCTGGTCATCATCAGAATTGGGGTAGACCAAAATGAGAACATAACTATCATTCCCTTCAGTATGGTATTTGCGTACGATTTCTTTGACATCGCCAACACAGGAAACCTCCTCAAAGACAGCCACAAACGTCGTATCACTGTTGACAATCACTTCTCGAGGATTGTCGGCGATACCGTCCTGCCACTGAACAAAAGTATAGCCCTCGTTGGCTGTGGCTGCAAGTTCAACAATAGTGCCTATCTCGTAGGTGCCACCGCCAGTGACCACACCTGAGCCTACAGGCGTCACATCAGTAGTGATATTGTAGTAGGTGACGGGGATTTCGCTAAAGTAGGCTATATAAGTGGCATCTTCTGTCACCGTGATGGTACGAGGATTGTCGGTGATGCCGTCATGCCAATGGCTGAAGGTATAACCTGGGTAAGGGTAAGCCGTCAACGTAATTGTATCACCATAGTGGTACGTGTCACTGCTAGAAATCGTAACCAAGCCTGCGTTATCAGGGCTGACTTCGGTAGTAATAATATAATTGTCTTGAGTGAAATTAGCCTTCAAATCACGATCACATATCACGTTAAATGTGTATTCCTCTTCTGTGCAGACTACACTGTCGTTTTCCGTCCAATTCGTGAAAATGTAGCCCTCGTGAGCCACCGCCGTCAAAGCACAACTTTGTCCATGGTTATAAATGCCTGCACCGTTCACTATACCACCACAGGATGGACTAGCCGATGCTGAAATCTCATAACTATTAAGATCGAAATGTGCCACAAAATCAGCTGATTCCTCCACCGAGAATGTATAAATTGTATTGGTGGAAACTTGTGATTCGTTCTTTGTCCAATTCACGAACGTATAGCCCGAAACCGTATCAGGGATAGCCGTTAACGTACAAATGGCACCATAGCTGTAATCACCTGCACCACTTACCGTTCCTCCTTCTATCGGAGCGGCGGATACTGAAATGGTGCAGTCTGTCTTAAAACTTAATTGTTCAGCATAGGTCCAACCATCTTCATTCATGGCATAAGCTCGAACATAATATGACGTTCCTGAATCAAGATTAACAAGGTTTACCGTAAAACTGTTGTTGTTCAAGTTATTGCCAGAAATCAATGTACCAGAAGGGCCCTCAAAGCCGTCAATTGTGCTGTAACTCACGCCGTAGGACAAAATGGTGCCACCACCATCATTGGTAATTATGCCGCCACAGGTGGCTGTGGTTGCACCAATTTCTGTCACTATGGTAGTCACCGAAGGAGACACTATCGAATCCGTTTGAAAAGTCACAATATTGCCATATCCTATCCCCGCGCCATTCGTCGCGTAAGCGCGGACATAATAATCCATACCTGGGTCAAGATCAGTAAGGCTCACCGTGAAACTGTTGTTGTTCATGTTGTCGCCAGAAACCAACGTTCCAGACGCACCTTCAAAATCGGGAACTGTACTATAGCTTACGCCATAGGCCAAGATGACGCTTCCGCCATCATTGGTAATTATGCCGCCACAGGTGGCTGTGGTTGTACCTAGTTCTGTCACTGTAGTGGTCACCGACGGAGACACTATCGAATCCGTTTGAAAAGTCACAATATCGCCATATCCTATCCCCACGCCATTCGTCGCGTAAGCGCGGACATAATAATCCATACCTGGGTCAAGATCAGTAAGGCTCACCGTGAAACTATTGTCGTTCATGTTGTCGCCAGAAACCAACGTGCCAGACGCACCTTCAAAACCGGGAACTGTACTATAACTTATGCCATAGGCCAAGATGACGCTTCCGCCATCATTGGTGATCAAGCCGCCACAAATAGCAGTAGTCGTTCCAAATTCGGTCACTTCAGCGGTTACCACCTCTGGTACTTGCGCATACATCGCCCCTGAAATCAGCAACAACAATGCAAATAATAGTATATACTTCTTCATTATGGTTTGGATTTCTTGTGTCGTTTGTATTTCAATTGGTCCTTCTTGCTTTGTATTATGCGGATTAGTTGATGGAAGAAAGAATCTGCATCGCCATCATCCCTGTTATTTCTTCAACAACTTTGGTCCTCTCACTGTATAGGTAAATATACGGGAACCCAGTTCGTGAATCTTTTGGGAACACGAATCTAAAGGCTCGTTTGCCTTGATACAGACCAAGGTCATCAAAGTTTTCGCCAAATGCGTCAATAAGCTCCTTGGCTTTGTCTTTTACAGCTTTTGGTATATCCATTTCTTATTTAATTAATATCGAACAAATCATTATATTCCTCATTGAACACTTTATCATCGGTTCGCATAACAGTATCATATTCATCTGGTGGAAAGTCAAGGTTTGTTATAAGAGCATCGATACTCCTGTACGGAACTCCAGTTTGTGGTTCAATATTGGTCAAAACCGTATTGCCGTTTTTGTCTTTTACACTTTTGATGACGGTATAATGTCCTCCACCATATTTCACTGAATCCCAAACCAGCCCAAACGTGTAATACCCTTCCTCCTGACAGGCTTCTAACAACATCTCTTTGTAAACAGGCTCAAATGCTACTCGAGTGCTGTTGTAGGTCTTCATGAGTTCTTTCTCTCTAATCGTGAGTTTCTCAATAATCTGAGGATCAATATTCCCAGGATTATTTATTACACTTCTGATTTTCAACAAATCATCCTTGGTACGCTCAAATTCAGCAAACTCTTTCGTGAGCCCTTTTTCCGCCACTTTTGCATTGAAGGCGTCCAATAGCATCGTTGGCGAAACATCTGACCCATCGGGATTCTTCCAGACATCATAAAGGTTGAGCTCTCTTGCAATTGCTGCTGTATGTGCATTGGCATTTTTTGCCCTTGCAACTACATCGTACCCTTGCTTGCGAAGCATAAAGGCCGTCGTTGTCGTGGCACAATTGATACCATATTGTTTGCTCAACCCGTACTTTGGATTGGAGTGTTTCAGGTCCGCTTGGTTATCGTCCATGGAAGTGCTTTTCCTTGAATTAATAAAAGCCAAATCATGTTCAGCCTTTATGACGCTATCCATAGTACTGAGTCCGGCTGCTTTGTAACTGGCTGCCTTTTTCGCAATCCATTGTTTCTGTTCGTCAGAATACTTTTTCAACTTGTTGATTAACGTTATTTTCGATAAAGAATGGGGAGCGTTCAATATTTCATCAAGTTGGATTTGATTCTGCTTTTGACCCTGTCGAATGGATTGCTTCTTCTTGGCAGTCACCCCTCGCGCTCCTTCTCCGACTTGCCCGTTGTCAAGCAGACTAATCGTTCCTCCCCACATGCATTGGCACTTGCACGACTTCAACAAGGCAGGCTGCCCTTTGACGATATGATCCGTCTTGCCACCAATCCAAGGCATGGGCGTATTGTGCATGCATGGCATGGGCGTAAGTACGCCATGCGCCGCTGCTGTAGCAGAGGCTGTGGCCGGGTATCCCATCGAACGACAGAGGCCAAAAGCCCCCAGATTAACCATCGATTTGGTGTCGCTGATGTTGGCTTGCGGTTTCCCGGCAAGGTAAACCGTCCTGCTAGGAAGCACCGTGAGTTTGGCGGGGCTGGACCCCATGGTGCATCTCATCATAGCCCCTGAACAAACGTATGAATCTGCCATGATATATCAAATAATTGTTAATTCTGAACTTCCTGGTTTTATGTGCAACCATAGTTCAATAACGGTAACCTCATCATCACTCAACAGTCTCAACGAAGACTCACCATCCCCTTTTACCAGCCTGACAAGTCGACCATCGGCAGCAAACTCGAGAGAATCCCAACCCGATAAAGGAGCAATATCGCTACACCTCGTGATGATGTCTTCGACTTCCGTCATTCGGCCTCGTTTATCCTCTTCTGACAAGTAAAAACAAACGCCCTGAAGATCCTCGCGTTCCCGAAAAGCGTTTTCAAACAGGGAAAAGTTACGGCTTCTCATCATGGCTACAATGGAATCATACTTTTCGAAAACCATGGCTTTCAGGCGGTCATCAGAATCGTCCAGCTTTACGGATTGTTTCCATCCGACAACGGAATAGGGCAACGACACTTGAAACGCCTCTTCGTCCATGATGTAAGGCAAGACTGCTTCGTTTTGCGGTGGCGTTTCATATTGCGCCATCGTTGAAATGGGCTCGTATGATGAATCCAAGTCAAACAGTTCCACCTCACAGCTCAGATAGGCTTCTTTATGAAGCTGCGTCTCTCCTATCAAAGGGCGAGCCTCGTATCTGATGACAGCCGTGCCCGACTCCAGAAGCAGATTATTGAACGGAATTCTGGTAGAACACTGACCATCAACGCCCATGCTGATGAACGGAATCCCATTAACTGATATCCTTATGTGGCACATGCGTGCGTTGAAATTCACTGAATAGAATGGTTTCATTTTGTTTCTTTTTTTTGGCGAATGATTATCGAAAAAACTGCTTACCAGCCACCACCGCCGCCGCCACCACCACCGCGACCGACGCTTCCCTTCCCGTTGCTTCCTGTTTTCTCCTCGAAGAACACTGCTTTCCCTGAAAGCCATTTGATTGGTCGTGAATCAAGCAAGGTTGTTTCACCTTCTATTCCTCCACCAAAGCTATAGGTCCTGAAAAAGCCTATGCTACCTTTTACACAATACTTGATTGTCAGCCCAAGAAACCGTGTTTCATAAGGTAAAATCAACCCTTCTCCTTGCAGGATGCGGTTTTCACATCCAAGTATGAATTTGATTCCGCTCGATCCTGAAGCTGAAACTTCACCACCAGCCGAAATAAAATACAACACATTTACACTAGCTTTGACTCCAGCCTTAAGATCAACTTTCAAGACACCTTCGATTGAGCCTTTGGTCGAATCCGCGCCACGTTCTTCTGTGGTGTCAATCAACCAATGAACATTACCGTTTATGGCTCCAGTAACAACCAAATCAAAATAAATATCACACTCAAAAGGTTTAGTGGCCTTATACTTTTTTTTCCAATAAGCACCCAACAGTTTGCTTATAACCTTATCAAGGTTTTTGAGCATTAAATAGATTCCTGTAGCAGTTCCAGCTGAAAGTCCTGTAAGGATTATGTACAGTAAATCTATTGTCAAACTGACACTTATCAAAGGCTCACAAGCAAAGCAGATATCATAGAATTTACCAATTTTGGTCAAATCTCTAGAAGTTTGGTACTTGCCATCAACGGAAAGAGTAATAGAGGGCGGATTAAGCTTGATCGTATAGGGTTTGTAGTTTTTGACTAGATCTATTCCTAACTCTTTGAAATTCTTCTTTGTGTCATAAAACTTCTTTATTAATCTCTTGAGTTCCTTGAATTTCTTTATTGTGCCAGGTATTTCTTGCAAAAGTTCAGACCCAAATTCTGTTTCAAGTGAATCGTGTTTATACTTGAAATGGAAGAGTTCGTTATCATCGTCAAAGTCAAGCTTCACTTCAAGTTCGTCATCTCCACCATTGTATGTGGTAGACGCTATGATGGATGGCGGTAGTATTTTCATCTCCACACCAGGAGCTTCTTCAAATAAAGCCTTGGCCCTTTTAGGAAGATACTTCTCTGATTTTGTCTGCCGTACAAAATGTGAACGACCGTTCTTCTTTTTCTTTGCTTCATCTGTGCCTATACTAAATTCCAGATAGAAACAAATGTCGGGATAGGAAATGATTTGATAGTTGAAAGCACCTTCCTTACAACTGCGTTGTGAGAATTGTGTGGTACACTTCTTATCCAAAGGGATAGGAAGTTTCCAATACTTGAGCGCTTCCAATGCACCACCAATTTCAAAGCACTTGATGTCGAAGCTTTCTACTTGCTTGATTTCCGATGTTTCTTTCTGGGAATTCCCATTTAGAGAATAGGGGTAAACGGGTAGTTTCAGAGCAACAATTTTGGAGGTCAACTTGTTGGAAGGAAGGCGTGATGCCAAAGTGACGTCTTTCGTTTCGTCTATTTGGTAATCAACCCACGACCTCCCGTACTGCTTGTGATTCTCTCGTTGGCATTGACCATCTTCCCGTTCTGTCTTGATAGTGACTTCCTTTCCCTTGGGTGATGAAATGACATAAATGGTTTTCCCGTTTTTTGCGTTTTTATCAAAAACAGTTGTCGTCACCATTTCCGTTTTTCCATCTGTGTTTTCCCATTCGGTAGAAGCGGAAATCTTCTTGATGCTACACTTATAGCTCTCAACTTCTATTTTAGAGGCTCCAACTTCTGTGACACTGGCCATAATATTCAGTTTTGATTCCTAGTTCACTTTGGCGATGGTTGCTTTAATGTCAATCTGCTTTCCACCATCGATTTTCGTGAAACTGGATGATTTATACTGTTGAGAAGTCGCCACGACGACTACTTCTTTGTCAATATCCTCCCTATAGTCTTTGGCACTTAGGTAATTCGAGTTCACAATCCTTTCGTCCTTGTTTCCATTAATGTCAATCATTTGATCGCCATCAACTTGGATAGTGTTATTATGTTTGATGGTTGTTTCCTGGTCTTTACCCACTTGTACACTTTGGTCTTTACCCACTTGTATGCTCTGGTTATTATCCACCTGCAAGTTTTGGTCGTTTTTCACAATTGTGTCGTCATTGTTCCCGACTTCAAGTTGCCTGTCATGTCCGACCTTGATCTTCATGTCATGTCCCGCCTGCATAATAATGTCATTCTTTGCATACAACTCGATATTGCCCGTCGATTCCAACTTGATGAGTTTCTGGTCGGTGGAGAAAGTCAAGATGTAGTTCTCCTTCTCGTTATCGTAGATGCGGATGTAACCGTCGTTGCCTTCATCATGTACCTCAATGGTATGTCCGTTGCGCGTGCGGATGGCTTTGATTTGGTTGCTTTTGTTGTTGCCCGGCAGCCATCTTTGATCAGGATTGCCCACTCCATTATACAAAGTACCCTTCACGTATGGACGCTCTGCATTGCCGCCTTCAAAGTCAATCATCACTTCTTCACCTATTTCGGGGATGAAGCTGAAGCCTTTGCCTCCTCCGGCGTATGGCTGTGCGATGCGGAGCCACGGCGTCTTCATTTTTCCGTCAAGCTGGGCTTGCCAGTCGAACTGCACTCGGATGCGTCCAAGATCCATCGGGTCTTCATTGTCGGTCACCTTGGCACGGCATGAAGGAGCTATGGGGTAGACATCACTATTGGCGTATGGCGGATAGTCGCATGCCGATGGAATGCCAAAGAAACGGTTGCTATACATCTCGTTTGAAGAGAAGGTGTGCACCAATTCCGTGATAAGAATCTCGTCTTGGTCGACTTCGCTCTTTGCGTTGGTGAAATCATCGGTAATGAAGTTGTCGACAATGATTAAAGTGGCGCCCAACTTGAGTTTCGAGCAATAGGTCGCGCCTGAATAGGTAAGCATGCCAGCTTTTTCGCCCCGGGCTTGTGTTTTGGTCGACACGTTCAATATGGTTTCTCGTCCGTCATTATCGGCGAAGCCTCCCGAATGCAGGTTTTGCAGCGTGGGCTTGTTGAAATTGCTTTGAGAAGCCTCGAAAACACTGTCCCCCAAAGGGTTATATGAACGCTGCATCTCTTCAATGCCTTCTTTGCTTGTGGCATCATAGGCATTATATGAGGACGACAAATGGCTGAAGGCCACATGCTTCATCTTCAATTCCACGTTGTAGGATGGGATGTCCTTGCTAGGATAGCTCAACCTAACACTTCCTTTGTTGACCAGATTGCCAAACACCATCTGCTCGCCGTCATTGTAGAGCCATTCTCCATAACGTTGAGCAAGACGTTGCAGCAGCTGGTAGTCGGTCTCATTGTATTGCACACAATAGGCAATGGAATCGGTGAATCTTGCGTCGACCTTTGATGCAATGTTGCTGTTGTCTTTGATGACATCTCCAACAATATCATTCAGGGTCATTCCCTCAAACGATTTGCAGTTGGGATTGTCGTCGAGCAAGGCTTCCCAACTTCTCGCTTCCACATTAACTGTGTAATTGCTGCCATTCCTGCTTCCCGAAGCCGACATGATGATGCCTTTGAAGTTGATTTCGCCAGTTTTTTCATTGCTGGTTTTGAGCGAGAGGTTTTCGATGTTGTCGGTAGCCAACGAAAGGGTGATTTCCTTTCCGATGAGTTGACTGCACAGCGTGAATCGGGCTTCACGGTCATCCTCCTTGGGGCCTTTGTGCATGTTGAAATACAAAGTATTGTATGACAATAGACTTTGATGGAGGGTGAAGTCATCAAGACGCCATTTCTCGCCATCAAGGGTGAGGTCGAAGCCTGACGACCTGGCGTTGCCAATGGTTACGGTGATGTTTTTTACTGATATTGACATGGGTTAAGTCCATTCATTAGTGAAAAGGGCACGGTCGATTTTTCCGATACGTATCACCTGGGCACTGATGGTGATGGTGGAATACATCAACTTGCTGTCGGTATTATTGAAATAGTCCTTGAGTTCAATGCAATAGGCGTTTTCAAATTCCAATGTCTTATAGCATTCTTTGTTGTCGTTGTATTCGATGGTGAATATAAAAACACCTGATTGCACCTCGGTTTTGTTGAACATCCACTTGTAGAAAAAGAGATCTTCATCACTAGTGGTAGGTGTCACAAAGGTGATGGTACCACCTTGTGGACGCGAAACGGGTTTGCCTGTGTCGTCGATTGTTTGACGAAAGTCGTAGACGCATTCCAAGATGTTATAGTCCTTGGAGTCGCCATTTATGGTGAGTTTTGCTTGAATTGCCATGTTTAGTCAGCATTTAATGGTTAAGGTGTGGCGCGACGATGCCAGCGCCACACCCAGGGATAAGATCCTTATGCCCAGTCGTTAGTATAAGTGACTGAGCCGTTCTTGATTTCGCGGCACGACAAGACAATCTCCTCGTAGTGACCCATCTTGTCTTCCCACATCTCGACGAAGTTGACGCAGTAACCATCGGTAAACTCAATCTTCTTCATCAAGTTGCCTGACTTGGTCTCATTGAACTCGATTGAGCCGTTCTTGGCCAAGTTGGGAGCAATCATCCAGTTCAGCAGATCCGGATTGCCGTCGTTCAAAGCCTTCACGCGGAGGGTGATTTTACCGCCTCTCGGAATACCGCTCATCTGGCCTTCGGTATCGGTGGCTTGGTTGAAGGAATAGGTGACCATCATGACCTCGCGTTCGGTGAGGCCGTCAACTTTTAACGCTACAGGTGTTTTAGCCATAACTTTAATTTTTTAATGTTGATAGTAATTGAATTAATTGGGGGTTCTTATTCTATTGTAGTTTGCGCATCCACATGCCTCTTGTTGTCGGCTTCAAGCTTGATGATGAAGTTTTTAGCCGCAAAGAAAGGCGTGATGGAAACGTCTACTTTTACAATTTTAGTGACAGGATCTTGCTCAGGAAGACCGAGTTTGTATTTTGAGAACAAGAGTTGATAACCACGATAGTGGTCAAGGAACTCCCTGATTTTTTTCTCCAGTTTTGGAGGCGAATTGTACTTGTCCCAGTTCTCGTTGGCGATTTCATGAATGTAGTTCATGAGTACTTTATTCACCCAATCCAACACACGCACGATGGGATACTCCTGCAAACTAAAGGCCGAGCCATGGTAAAGCGTCCGGTTGGAAAGGGCGTATGTGCGCCCGTCTTCTTCCACAATGGGTACAACTCCTTGATCGACCAATGCCGAAATCTCCGCCTTAAGCAGAGAGATTCGGGTACCTGCCACATCGTTCAGCAAACCGAAATCCTTGCCCACCACACCTTGTGCGATGACCACTTCCTTGGTGTTGGCCAAGCGCCCGGCAAGAGCTCCCGAACCAGGTATATAGACGTCATCGTCTTCTTTGGCCAACTCCGACTTCTTTCGACCGAGAAGATAATTGCAAGTAGCAATGACATGCGCCAAATACATATCCGACCCTTGGAGGGGGCTGTCCCACAATTCGCCTTTCAACTCCTCAAAACCGAGGCAGTCCTTGAAATCGGTCACCAACAAGACTTTGTACTTATGGGCGGTCTCTGCCCACATTCTGATTTTGGAAGTGTCGCCAAGATAGCCAGGCATGACAAGCAGACTAAAGCTGTCCTTCAAGCTCAGTGCATCGTAGTATTTTTTTAGCTCGGTGCAAATGGCAACGGTGGCATGGGAATCGTATGACTGCAGTTCCTCTTTGTTCACATTCATTATGAAAAGAAAACCGTTGTCGCCTTGAGGAGCATTGTTGAAGAATGCATCGAGTGTACGATATGCGATTTCAAGTTGACGGGTTTCGTCATGGATGCCATACAAGTTGTTTTGCAGGTTCAGTTCCAGTTGTGTACGGTTGGCCTTGCATTCTTCAATAATTTCGATTGGCCCCAATTGACTATTATCAAGGAAGGACTTCCACAACAACAAGTCATTGGCCAACTTACGACGGGAGTCAACATAGGAAGAGTCGGTCAAAAAAATCCTTTTCGCGGCTCTGCGTTTCGGATCCATGTTCCCCACGTTTTGGACGGGACCTTTCAACAACAGAAAAGCCTTTAATTCAGCCATTTCTTGTTCTTCCGTCCTGCTTTCCAGCATGTCTTTTGGACCCTCTTGCATCAGCTCGGCAAGCCATGAAGCCACAACATCCCTCAGTTGTTTACGTGCAGTTTCGTCTTTGAATACGTCGCGCAGCGCCTTGTTTCGCTCAACGTGAAAGATGATGTTGTTGTAGGTGTCTATTTTGTCCACCTCCGTTACAAGTAGTTCGCTTTGTGCAATCAGTTGCTCGTCTTCAAAGTCATCCAGTGAACGGAAAGAGAATTGCTCATATAACGAGACTCCTTCTCCGGTTTTCAGTTCGACTTCTTTGCCTGGTTTGTAATGATCAAACACTTGTTCCATGCTATCGGCACGGAAGGGTTCATAGTCCCTGGTGCTGATGGTCTCATCGGAGACGAGCTGGTCGACATACAACGTGCGATTCTGGGAAAACTCGACGATACCGTCCCAATCGTCATCTTTATCTAAGGCTCTTGTATATATGGTTTGTCTTTCCATGGTCTAGGTATTTATCAGAGATAATTGACTTGTAGGAACAAAAGCAATGGCTACTGCGGCCAAGCCCTCAAGCTGAACCAACACACGCTTGTTCCTGTTGATTCTTTTAATGACACCTTCCACTCCAGCAAAATAACCGCCCATGACCCTAACGCGTTTACCAATGTTATTACGGAGTTCTTCATAATTGAGGAAAATAACCCTATCGTCTTGTACCGAAGCCACTCTCATAAAATTGTTCATCTGTTCATCAGGGATGGTCATGATTTCCGGGGCTTGGGTGCTGTCGACAGGTCGTTTCATCATGTATCTCATCGGATCGAATCCCCGTTGTGTCATTTTCAGGTGAGTCAGGGTTTCCTGCGTCGAGCGCACAAACACCAGATTGTGAATGGCAGGCTGCAACACCCTCTTCTTCCCTTCGTTCTTTGTATCTACCATGACATATTGCATCGGAATGAAGTTCTCAATGCTTGACTCATCAAGCAATGATTTGATTTTCATCTCCCTATGATATGTAACCCGCATGGGGAACCAACAAATCTCGTCTTTCGCAGCCATAAGGATATACTTCAGTTGAATGCATAAGAGAGGGACACCACACTACCTTGCGTGGTTCCATTTAAACCTATTTTGGTATAAAATCTATTCATATCGCGCTGGTTTCCAGCTACTTAAATGAACGATTCGGTCAATCACACGGCCTCTCTACATGGGGAAAAGGCAAAAATAGTCTGCAAATATATGAAATTTTTATCCAAAAAAACAAGTTTTTTACAAATCAATACAAATAGTTACAATGACAAAATACCTTACATTTTGTCGTTGTTTTGCTCGGCGACCATAAGGGGTGGCGCCACGATTGATGAATTGTAGACGGGAAGCCTATTTTAGTCTCAATTTTTCGCCCTCTTGCAAAGGTTCAAGAGGGTGTTTGTGGTTCATCTTGGCCAGTTTATCTGTCCTGATACCGAATTGTTGGGCGATGTCATATAAGGTCTCATCGGGCTTGACGCGATAGTAATCCTTTGGACCATAGTATTTCCGCTTTTTCTTTTCCAGGAAAACGATGTCGCCTTCCTTGATACTTGACTCGTTTCCCGTCTCGTTATATTGCAACAATTTGTCTTTCTCAATATTGTATTTCATGGCAATCGACGACAAGGTTTCGCCCGGATAGAGAATAGTGCATCTCACGTCGTTGATTGCGACAACGGCTTTACGCACGATTCGGGTGACTGCCATCTCCTCTTCGGTGGTCTCGGAGTTGTCGATGCTGAATTGGTTGGTGTTTGCGAGGTCGTCGATGGTGATTGTTTGGGGCAATGCCGAGGTTTTGGAGGGCTTCAGCTTCACCCCGCCGTTGATGGCGTAAAGCTGATAGGCATCGATGTAGCCAATCAATGCCTTTGCGTAGTTCTTGGCGGTGGCATATCCGGCCTTTTGAAGTCCGATGGCCCAGCTGCGGTAGTCGAAAACGCTATAGTTGAACAACGATTGGTAGCGGCTGTTCTCTTTTAACAGCAAGGAATGGCTAAGATACGAGTCTGCGGCGGACTCGTAACATCTGAATCTGCTTTTTTGTGGTTCGTCGTCCCAAGCGAGATAGACTTCGCCCGACCAATTGCCTAATGCCTTGATGCCGAAGTGGTTGTTGGCTTCTTTGGCCAGCGCACTTTCACCAGCGCACGATTCGAGGATGCCTTGTGCCAAGGTGATGGGTGCAGGTATACCGTAGAGCTTTTCCTGCTCCAAAGCCATTGCCTTGTATTGCTTGATGTAGGCTTGGATATTGGTCGACGAAAGCGACTGGGCAAACGACATGGTTATGGTCGATAGCCATAAGATTATGGTGACGATATGTTTCATAATGTATCTGGGTATGTTTAAGAAAGATGTTGCTGTGTTCCTTTTTGGTTCGTCTTATATGCTGGCAACGAAGTCGTTATCTTTTTTCTTTTTCTGTTTTTTTGGATGGGGATCTTCGCTTTCGGTGTCGCGGCCTTTCTTTCTGACATGTCTTACCACCAGGATGCCCGCGATGAGTAGGTCGACCAAGAGAATGCCTCCGACAATCAACCAGGTTTTAAGATTCTTCTCTTCGGAGGCTTGGGCTTCGCTTTGGTATTCCAATTGCGCCTTTTTCGATTTGGCTTCGGCTACGTATGCGCCATCGGGATGGTCTTTGATGTAGGCTTCGTAGGCTTCTATTGTGTTGCATTGGGCGTAGTCGGCCGAGTCCTTAACCCTTTTTTCCTCTTCTAGGGCTTGGTACTCTAACACTATTTTCCTGCTCTCGAAGGCATCAAGCACATCGTCGATTCTTGCGATGGTCTCTTCGTTTTTCACCGTAGGTTTCAG